>Ga0310810_10002076_pt1 | contig 21297 bp, 15 predicted proteins | sample NCmetagenome_FD_207641 | JGI IMG/M metagenome (GOLD analysis project Ga0310810, IMG submission 207641) | Soil microbial communities from experimental microcosm in Duke University, North Carolina, United States - NC | ecosystem: Engineered > Artificial ecosystem > Soil microcosm > Unclassified ...
CGGTTGGCACTGTCTGGAAGTAGGGGCCGGCGGTGGATCGATCGCGAATTGGCTCGGCAATCGCGTCGGGGCTAGCGGATACGTTCTCGCGACCGATATCGACCCTCGTTTTCTCGAATCTGTGAGGTTGTCAAATGTGGAAGTGCGGCGACACGACGTGGTAGTTGACGTCCTGCCCCTGCGGGCCTTTGACCTGGTGCATTCGCGCCTGGTGTTGCACCACATTCCGCAGCGAGAAAAGGCTTTGCAAAACATGATTTCGGCATTAAAGCCAGGCGGCTGGATCCTGATAGAGGACCACGATAGTGCATCCATGCCACCCGACCCCACGGCCAGTGCTGGGGAGAGGCTTTTAAAAACACAATTGGCGGCCTGGAAGGTACTTGACGATGGCGGCGTGAATCGAGGATATGGACGGCAGCTTTTCGGGCGACTTCGGGCCTACGGACTGACTGATTGCGGCGCCGACGCACGGGCCTTCATATGGCAGGGTGGATCTGCCGGTATCTCAATTCTGCGGGCAAACTTCCAGCAGCTTAGAGAGGCTATGATCAGCCGCAATTACGTCACTCCCGAGGAATTTGAGCAGGATATCGTTCGTCTGGATGATCCGGACTTTATGGTCCCTTCTGGAATTCTTTGGTCGACGTGGGGTCGCCGGCCCTGACTCAAGCCCTCCGAAACACGAGCAAGAGGCGGTGAGAAATGTCGGAACAGCTCAATGTAAGCACTCGCACTCTGATTATTCTGGCGTGTTCCGCCACCGCGGGAGTGCTGCTGGAATTCTATGACTTCACAATTTTCGGCTATGCCGCAGCCAGTGCCTTCCCGCATACATTCTTTCCTAATCTGGCTCCAGCACAGGCGCTGGTGTTCTCTTATTTGACGTATGGCGCTGGATATCCCGCGCGCCTCCTCGGCGCATTCATCTTCGGCTATTTTGGAGATCGCACCGGCCGCAAGTTCGCGTTTCTGATCAATATTGTCATTGTCGGAGCGAGTACTTGTCTAACAGGTCTTTTGCCAGGTTATTCGAAATTGGGCATCGCTGCTCCGATACTGCTTGTGTCCTTGCGGATTGTTCAGGGAATCGGGATCGGAGGTGAATTTGGCGGCGCATCGTCGTTGCTGGCAGAATTTGGAGCACGACGCCGGCATCGCGCATTCTGGATGTCATTAGCTAATCTGGGTCTCGCACTTGGTCTGATGTCAGGGAGCGCCGTCTTCCTATTCTGGCGCAGTAGCTTCGCGACCACAGGGTGGCGGATTGCGATGCTGCTGTCAGCCGTAATCGCAGGGCCCGCGTTGGTGGCGCGCTACCAGCTCGCCGATTCTCCGATTTTTGAGCAGCTGAAGCGTCGAGAGCAGCTCGCCAAATTACCCAGTTTCGATGTGTTCCGCAGGCACGCTGTCCCAATTTTTGCGCTTGCCGTGGTGGCTGCGTTCCAGACAGTTGAGGGAGCATTATCTGGCGCTTACATGATCTCGTTCATGCAGTTTGCCGACATACCCTTGGCTACGATAGCCAGGATCATTTTTCTCAGCCGGATTGCTGATGTAGCAGGGGTTATGTTGAGTGGTCCGTTCGCTGATCTTTGTAAACGCAAAGTCGTCGCCTATATGGCACTAAGCGTGACCACAATTCTGTCGTATCCCTTGGTTCTGGCAATTCTGGGGAAAGACATTTTGCTTATTTTTGCTCTTCAATTCCTCATCGTCATGCTGGGAATGGGGGTTATGCATGGGCTGACGCCGATCCTGACTTCGGAAACATTCCCCACAAAATTCCGGTATTCGGGCTCAGGCATTTCTTTCGGTCTCGCCGGCGTCCTGGGTGGAATGATTGCGCCGTCCCTCTTGGCGAAGCTGATTGGCGCGGATGTGCTTCACAAGTGGTATTACGTGCCCATTGTCTATGCGGTTTACGGCGCAGCGGCGATGATTGCACTCATGTTCCTGCGGGAAACGCGAGACCTCAACTTCGAGGATCTCGACGATTCGGCCCCGCCTAATTTAATTGCACGCCAGCTGAACCTCGCAGCAGCAAACGACTGATATCCGATTGAGCTCAATGCCCGGTGCGCTTATGGAAGAAAAAATAGTGGGCGGTTGGGACGACTAGGAGGATCCCTGGGCTTTATTCAGGGATATTATGCTGATTCCTGGCAGTGCACGATGACCTCACTCGCTGTGGAGTTGTGTCATGAGGGTTCTCCGATGTTTTATTGCAAGTTCGTGCGTTTTGTTGGTCGGTTGTCTGCTGTTCGCGCAAGACGGAGCGACGATATACAAAAGCCTCTGTGCTACCTGTCACGACGTGGGTGTGGAGCGTGCGCCAAGTCGTGAGAGCCTCAAGGCAATGTCTCCGGAGCGGGTGCTTGCAGCAATGGAAACAGGAGCGATGGTTCCGATGGCAGGCCGCCTTTCTGCTGCTGAGCGCCGCATGGTCGCGGAATTCCTCACGGAAAAGACTCTTGCACAGAAAACGCCGCCGCCTCAGGGCCTCTGCAACGCGACGTCAGCTAACCAGACCGACTGGGCAACCGGACCGCATTGGGCCGGTTGGGGTGCAAACGTAGAGAACACACGTTTTCAGGACGCCGCTTTGGCTGGCATCACCACGGCAGATGTGCCCCGACTCAAACTGAAGTGGGTTTTCGGTTTTCCTGGCGACACGGGTTCCATTGCTCAACCGACAATCACCGCTGGACGTGTGTTCGTTGGCAGCCAAGGCGGCCGGGTTTATTCGCTCAGCGCGGCAACGGGATGTGTTTATTGGTGGTTCGACGCACCTGCAGTGGTGCGGACCGCTGTTGTCCTTGCCCGAATTGGGGCGGAACCGGGTTCGAAATGGGTGGCCTACTTTGGAGACACGGCGGGGGTTGTGTATGCAGTCGAGGCGGCAGATGGAAAGCCGTTGTGGAAGACCAAGGTGGACCCTCATCCGGCGACCGTCATAACTGGTAGTCCGACGTTTTACGACGGATGGCTGTATGTCCCAGTCTCTTCGCGGGAAGAAGTCTATGCGGTTGCGGCAGCTTACCAGTGCTGCAAGTTCCGGGGGAGCGTGGTTGCCTTGGACGCCGCCACAGGAAAACAAATATGGAAGACATACACAATCGGCGAAGATGCGCGCCCAACACAGAAGAACAAGGTTGGCACACAACTGTGGGGTCCATCGGGAGTGGCTGTCTGGAGCACGCCAACGGTCGACGTAAAGCGGAGATTGTTGTACGTGACGACCGGAGACAACTACACGGACCCTCCGACCACGATGAGTGACGCGTTTCTGGCGATGGACCTCGATTCAGGAAAGATTCTTTGGTCTCGACAACTGACGACTGGCGACGCTTTCACTAATGCCTGCCGCATGCCAGACAAGACCAATTGTCCGGACTCGAATGGGCCGGACTTTGACTTCGGGGCTCCTCCGATCTTGGTGTCGTTGCCGAACGCACGACGTGCACTCGTTGCGGGTCAAAAATCGGGAGTAGTGCACGCCATCGACCCTGACAAAAATGGGGAGGTGATCTGGCAGACGCGGGTCGGGAAAGGCGGAGCGTTAGGCGGCATTCAATGGGGTTCTGCCGCTGACCAGTCGCGCGTCTACGTGGCCCTGTCCGACATTGCGCGAACTTCAATCATCCGCCGAGAGCTTGATCCCAAGCTGGGAGGCGGCATGTTCTCCCTGAGCCTGGAAAAGGGGGAACGTGTTTGGTCTACGCCGCCGCCGGGATGCGGGGCGAGGGAGAGGTGCAGTCCCGCACAGTCGGCAGCTGTGACCGCTATTCCCGGCGTAGCATTTTCCGGATCGGTTGACGGACATCTGCGCGCGTACTCAACGAAGGATGGCGCCATATTGTGGGACTTTGACACCGTCGGCCCCTACAAGACAGTTAACGGGGTTGAGGCGAGCGGAGGTTCGTTGGACGGAGCGGGTCCGGCAATTGGCGGCGGAATGTTGTTCGTAAATTCCGGATACCCCGTCTTTGGCGGCATGCCGGGTAACGTGTTGCTCGCTTTTTCTGTGGACGGGAAATAAGCGGATGGGGCAGTGTCCCGGAGATCAGCCATGACGGAAATGGCGCGCAGGGATTTCATTCAGACGGCTGGAGTGGGGCTACTCACGATGATAGCTTCCGTACGCGACGACCATGGTTGCTTTGTCGGAAGACATTACTCCTGACCAGGAGGAAAGACATGCAACGTCGGTACTTCCTTTCGACGACGGGCCAGGCATTGGCATTCGCTGTGGCTGCACATACGACCCGCGCCGTTGTGTTGCGCCGGCAGCAACCATCGCAAACCTCATCCACTGAGCTTGAACAGCGCGTGGCGAGCGTGCTTCAGGCCTTTGATTCCCAGGGTAACCATCGCACCGGAACGGCGGTAGATAGCGACTCCGCAGAATGGCTGGCGGACGAAGTGCGAGGTATCGGAATAAGGCCTTCCCTGGAACCATTTGGTCTCAGTCGCGTTGATCCGCAACTCACATTTGCTCGTATCGCAAATCGTCGCATTGAAGGCGTTCCGATGTTCGATAGCGGTTTCACGGGTGCCGATGGCGTGACTGGTCGGCTAGGTCCGCTTGGGAGCGATGCCGAGATCGCATTAGCCGAAAGGGGCGCGGAGACGGTCGGGAATATCGCTGAGCTTGACGTCTTACCCCGCGCACGGCAGAGCCGCCACAAGGCAGTAATTTTGATAACTGGCGCAAATAGGCCTGGGCTGTTTCTTAGTAACGCATCCACCTTCCTCAACCCCTCTGGCCCTCCGATACTTCAGGTGTCAAACGTAGAAAATGCGTGGTTACAACGCCACGCGCAACAGGGCACCTCGGCGACGGTCGTGGCATACGTAAACCGAACATCCGCACAAGCCGTCAACATTACAACCACTATCCCTGGTAGAGACCCGAGTCTTGCGCCGCTAGTGGTGATGGCGCCGCGCAGTGGCTGGTGGCAGTGTGTCAGCGAGCAAGGCAGCCGGATTCTGTGTTGGCTCGAGATCATGCGGAGCTTGGCCGCAGCGAAGCCGCGACGCGCATGCCATTTCGTGGCCCTGAGCGGTCACGAACTCGGATTTATGGGCATGGCTCCGTATCTCGAACGACGTGCGGAGATGATCGGGCGAGCTGCAGCTTGGATCTTTCTTGGCTCCGATATAGGTCAACCCGGGCAGCCCAATCTGATCCATGCATCCGACGAGTCGCTGGAACAATGGCTTGTGACCGCGTTAGCCAAGCAGGGGCTGCCCGTTGATGCGAAGGGACAGCACAGCGCAACAGCGCGAGGGGAAACCGCCGCAATCCAACGCGGCGGTGGGCGATTCGTCACCTTGGCCTGCGCCAGTTCTGTCTTTCACAGTGTCGGCGACCGTTGGCCGGAAAACGTGGACGTATCATTGTTAGCACGTTATGCCAGGGCTGTCTCTGATGGCGTAGTCGGCCTCGCAGAACACGGCGCACCAATTCTTCCGGCGTGAGCGCCTGCAGTGTTCCAATCTGCCAGGTCGGCCGACGAAGTTACAGTTTCATCTGGTCTACCGTGAAAGCAGCAAGAAGAGCGCAAGCTACACTGTCCTGGAGATCAGCCATGACGAAAATGTCGCGCAGGGACTTCGTTCAGACGACCGCGGCGGGTCTACTCACAATAATGCCTTCGCTAAGCGAGGATCGAACGATTGCAGAGGAGCCGAAAAGCCACGGAGAGGATCTCTGTTTCATGCCCGCCATGGAGCTCGTCGCGGCCATTCGGCAGAAGAAAGTATCTCCGGTCGAAGTAGTCAATGCGGTATATGCACGTCTTCACAAAATCAATCCAAAAATCAACGCTTTTGCAACCATCACTGAGGAACAGGCTCGGCTAACGGCAAACGAAGCCGAGGCAGCCGTGATGCGAGGCGATCGACTTGGCGCTCTTCACGGCGTCCCTGTCTCGATCAAAGATGTGTTCCACACGCGGGGAATCCGCACAATGTTCGGCTCCCGAATCCGGGAGAACTATGTGCCCGAAGAGGATGCGCCTGCCGTGGCGAAGCTGCTTGCGGCCGGTGCGATCGTGATCGGAAAGACCACTACGCCCGAGTTCGCATTCAAAGGTGTCACCGATAGCCCCCTCACCGGAATCACCCGCAATCCCTGGGACTTCACTAAGACTCCCGGAGGCTCTTCTGGCGGTTCTGCCGCCGCAGTAGCTGCTGCTCTCAGCCCGATCGCCGTCGGCTCCGATGGTGGTGGATCGATTCGCGTCCCGTGTTCGTTCACCGGTATTTTTGGTTTAAAACCGTCGTTTGGCCGTGTTGCCTACTATCCCTCTCCGCCTCTTCCTTTGGTTCACGCGGGACCGATGGCGCGCACGGTTCGCGACGCGGCGCTCATGCTCAACGTTATTGCTGGGCCGGACGACCGTGATCTGTTTTCCCTTCCGGCCGATGCGACGGATTACCTCTCCGCTTGCGAGCAGAGCATTCGAGGTCTTCGCGTGGCCTGGAGCCCGGCGTTCGGTTATGTGAAAGTCGACCCCCAAATAGCTGCGCTCGCCGAGGCAGGGGCAAAGGTCTTCGAGAGTAGCCTGGGCTGCAAGGTGGAAACTGCCGACCCGGGTTTCGAAGACCTGTGGAATTCATTCTCCAAAGTCTGGGTGATGAGCTTTGGCTTGCGGTTCCGCGGGTTCCTGCGCGAATGGGAGAGCCGCATGGACCCCGACCTCGTCACATTACTCAAGAACATCGAGCGGCTTGGATCGAAAGACTATGGAGAGGCACTCGGACTGCGTGCAGCGCTTTGGGACACGATACGAAAGTTCTTCGATCGCTTCGACGTCTTAATCACCCCGACTGCACCGGTTCCGGCATTCGAGGCGGGTCGGCCGAATCCCGACGGGATGGCTGTCTCTCCCGGATCGCTTATCCCGTTTGCCGATTGGTCGCCCTTTACATATCCGTGGAATATCACGGGTCAGCCGGCTGCTTCCGTTCCGTGCGGGTTTACTCGCGGAGGGCTGCCCGTGGGTCTTCAGATCGTGGGCCGACGCTATGCTGATGCGACAGTTCTTCGAGCGGCAGCGGCGTTCGAAGAAGTTCGACCGTGGAACGAGAAACGACCACCCGTGATGTAAGCGTCGTAAAGCGCGATGGTGAAATGGCGAAAGAACTCCAAATCTCAGCCTATGATCGACGCTGGGCCATTGAATTTGAGGCGGAGCGGGATCGAATCGCCCAAAAACTCGGATCAATCGCAGAACGCATTGACCACAACGGCTCTACTGCCGTTCCCGGGCTCGACGCGAAGCCCATCATCGATATTCAAATCTCGGTGCGACAGTTGCAGCCCATCCAGTCTTGCGCGGACCTCCTCGCCACGCTCGGCTACGTTCATGTTCCGCATGTTGACGATGCCTTCTGCGCCTTTTTTCATCGCCCAAGGGAATGGCCTCACACTTATCACGTTCACGTTGTTAAATCGGGTGGACAGGAAGAGCGACGTACTTTGGCATTCCGTGATTTCTTGCGCGAGCATTGCGACATCGCAACCGAATACGTCGCACTCAAGAAGCGACTCGCCGCTTTGACCGACGCCACAGACGCTTCCTCCCGCGAAGCTTACGCAAGCGCGAAACGGGAGTTTATTGATCGTATCGTTCAGGCTGCCCTAGCCGCGGGATATCCACGTGACTTCCGCTGACCAACAACTCGGAAAGACTTGTTTGAAGCTGCAAATGATACAACCCATCGGCAGGATATTCCTGTTGCTACTCCTGGCAAGTCTTTGTGTCAGTCGTCAGCTGGCAGGGCAAACCAACACCAAGACAAAGATTGTCCTGCTTGGAACGGGAGCGCCCGCTCCTGATCCCGACCACTCTGGTCCGGCCACCGCTATCGTAGTGAACGACACCGCTTATTTGATTGATCTCGGACCGGGAGTTGTTCGTCGGGCCAGCGCTGCCTATGCGCGTGGCATCACCCCGCTCGAACCAACTCGACTGAGGGTGGCATTCATAACTCATTTGCATTCCGACCACGCCCTGGGGTGTTCGGACCTGATCTTCACTCCATGGACAATCGGCAGGCGCGTGCCGCTCGAGGTGTACGGTCCTAAGGGCCTGAAAGCCATGACCGAGCATCTTGAGGAAGCATATCGGGTCGATATCGAAACTCGCACCAACGCCGACGGAAATCAACGTGACCGTCCGGATGGACACAATGTAAACGTCCACGAGATCAGCGCCGGACTTATCTACAAGGATGCTAATGTGACCGTAACCGCTTCCCCACGAAGCACGCGATGGAAAGCTATGGGTATCGATTCGTTACGCCAGATCGCACGATCGTACTTTCAGGCGATACAAATCCTTCGCAAGCCACGATCGACGCCTGCAGTGGTTGCGATGTTCTCATTCATGAAGCACATCCCCCCGCGTGGATTGCGGCTCGGCCACCTACTTTTCAGCGCTTTGCAGCGAAATACCACACGACGACCGCTCAGTTGGCCGATCTCGCCAAGCAGGCGAAGCCACGATTGCTCATCATCTACCACTACCCGAATGCACCCGAGGATGTTTTTGCTGACATGTCCACGCGGTATGCGGGAGAGTTTGTCGTCGGTCGAGATCTTGATATTTACTGATGGCTCGTACAAAACGGAGAAGGTGTATGCCCAAATGGCTACTGATCCTGTTGTTCGCTCCGGTGGTTTCGCTCACCGCTCAGACAAATCCGTTGTGGCACGGGGAGAAGGTGAAGAATTATCTCCCCGACATGACCTATCCTGAAGTCGAAAGCCTTCTATCACGAACCGACATGGTGATTTTGCCAGTCACCGCCATTGAGCAACACGGACCACAGTTGCCGATTGGGACCGACTATTACACCGGAGAGGAACAGGCGAAACTGATCTCCCAAAAAACGGACGTTTTGGTTGCGCCAATTCTCATGCCGGGAATTTCACCCTACCACATGGAGTTTCCGGGCACGATCACGTTATCTCCCGACACCGTACAACGGGTATATTTCGAGGCAGCGCAAAGCCTCATCCAGCACGGCTTCCGGCGATTTCTGTTTCTCAACAGCCACTCCGGAAACCAAAACGTGACACGCTGGATCATCGATCGCATAAACCAGGAGACACCTGCAATCGCAGTCGAGCTTACAGAAGCAGCTGGTCCGTACCTTCCAAAGCCGAAGCCGGAGGGAAAAGCACAATTTGACCGTCATGCAGGTGTGGGAGAAACCTCTGCTGGGTTATACCTGTTCCCCAGTCTGGTGGACATGAGCAAAGCGGGAAAGAACGAAGTGAGGCTGCCGGATCATCTGGAAAAGGCTCTGCCCCAAGTCGTCGCCGGGGATAGCACTGCCACCAGAGTATTCCTTGCCGAAGCCCTGAAGCCGAAGCAAACGGGAAAACATACTTCAACACGGGAGATGACAAAGACAGGTGTTTGGAGCGTACGTGATACGCGCGAGGCAAACGTCGACCGCGGCCGGCAAGAAAGTGAGGATTTCGTGGATGCCTGTGTCCAGTTTATCGAACGCTGGAAGATGTTAAGGCCTCTGTCGCCGATAGCAGAGCGACGAGCGTACTAAGTTCGATCAAGGAAGGATTTCTAATGGGAACGTCTCCGCGTTACAGGCCGTCTACACACATTTCACCCGACCGCGTCGGGACGAAATCCCTGAGGTTTCCGGTCCCGGAAATCATCTCGCGTACCAGAGCGATCTACTCTGGTCCTCTCGAAGCGGGAGTAGATTTGATGTCGATCTCGATAGGAGATACGGTGACGGTAAGCAGTATGGCGAGCAGGACGTCAACGCAGTAAACACGCTTGTAGCTGTGTCAGGGCCGGTTCGTGTTTACTTGCCGCTCGCATTCATCTGTGGTGTCTGTTCACCAATTTTTCCCGAATAGATGATGAACTTGAACGGATCGGTGTTCTGATTCTTTTCCATCAGCTTGAGATAGGCAAACCGCCTGGCGCGTTTTAGAGAATGGCTATTGGGGAACTTCGCCCCTGCGGACTCGAGCAGATCCGCAGCCATCGCATATTTTCCGTCCGCGTCGAGGCGGTCGGCAGCTTTGATAATCTGTGCCTCCGACAGGCCTAAGTAATCAACCAGAAGCTCCGCGCGATCTGTCCGGCCAGGATAAGCCAGGCCCCGGAGATTCGCCTCCCAGTACCCGACGTTCTGATCGTAGATTCTATCGATCACATGCTCGCGCAATATGTAATACGGCTGATAGGAATCAGGCTGATTGGCGAGAAGGTCCTGCGGGATGAGATTTGCTTCATGAATGGCGGCCCGCTCGTCACCACGACGAATTGCTGTAAGGACCTGGTCTCGCAACCATCCCAAATCCGTTTTCAGGTGACTGAGGATCAGCGGTGATGAGAAGACCCGCGTAAGCGGCTCGTGGCCGTGCAACAGATGCTGGGGATTCCTGCTCACCACCACATCAATGGCATCGAACAGTCCTTGCAGATCGCCCTCCTCGATGAAGGGCGCTCCCAGATACGGCATGATGACGTCTCCCATGAACATTGCTTTTTCGTCGGGAAGATAAATCAGCATGGCGTCATGGGTTTCGCCTCCTCGAGCTGGGATCAGCTCGAACCTCGATCCACCGATATTTACGTCTGTTCGCTGGTCGATCGTAATGTCCGGTTTGTAGCTCAGAACATCGTGCGGGCTGAATTGTTCTCCGAAGAACTGCTTCCCGAAGACCTCCGGTCCGTTGAATTCCTTTTCGAACTCCTCCCGATAGTTGCCGCGCCCATAAACCTTGGGACGAGGATTCAAACCGCGGAAGTAGGAATGACCGCCGACATGGTCCCAATGAGCATGAGTAACAAACACGGTCGTAAGCGGCGGCAGTCCTGGCGCGTAAGCTTTTATTGCTTCATATGCGCCTTTTGCGAAGTCCGGTCGCGTGCCCGCGTCAATGCTGATGAGTTGCTGCCGGTCCCGGGAAACGATGAAGTAGTATTCCGTGAATTCGTAGCCGGAGAGAGCGTAGACGCGACCGGGAACGATCTCGGCAATGCGCCGCGGCGCAAAAGCGTGACCAGAGGCTTTGTCCTCCGAGAACGGCGTTGCCAGCGTGATGGGATGATCGAAATCGGAATAGCCGCTGCGCCGAAGGTATTGCTGGGCCTTTGCCGCATCGCCATTATTCAAGGCGAGCTTGCCAAGATGAAAATAAACCTCTCGCATCCAAGCCGGATGAGGCGCTTTGTAGGCGTGCTCGAGACACCAGTCGAGTTCTTGTTGGGCCACCTCTCGCTGATGAAAGTAACTGGGGAGCTCCGTGTGCACAACACCGGCAATCCAATTCACCACGAAGACCTGGCCGCCTGAGAGTTGCTTCGCTTGTTCGAGGGTGGAAATCGTGTCCTTCACATAGCCGTAGCGCCTCAGAAGCGGGACGGAGGAGGCATACTGGGCGCGCAGCAAGCCAATAATTCCCAAGTACAAAGATTTCTGAACCGGCGTTAACCGGGGCTCAAATTCCTGCAGACGCGCACTGAAAAATTCGGCTCCCTCGTTCTGCAAGTTGGAACTCGCAAACTCGGTCATCAGGATGAACAGCAGTTGGGGATCCTCTGGCGGGCCGACGCGGTTGACCGCCTTCAGGTACTCCAGGTCGGGATTGCGCAGCTTTGTGTGGTGACGCTCACCGCTCCGAAGGACGAGCGACGCCAAAAGCACAAGCAGCAGAAGTGCCAAAAGTGCACCGATCCGCACCAGGGCGCGGCCTTTCGGTGGACAAAGTGGATAAAGATGACGCAGGCGCGCATCGCGCAGAAACAGACCCACCCACAGTAGAACCCCAATCGCCACAGGAAAGATAAACGAAGGATCCTCTACTCTCACCTGGGTTGCCGTCGCCCCACCAAGATAACCAGTCAACAGTACGGCCCCAAGCACAGCGGTGCGTGGGAATAGATAGGCTACAAGGCAAATAAGCTCGACGATGCCCAGGTAAATGACCAGCCTCGCGGAATATCCGAGCCTGGTTGTTCCTTCGATGGCAACGGGCAGGTTCAGCACTTTGACGATCGCGTCGAAAAACAAAAAAATGACGGTGAGAATCGTGATCACGCGCCCAGTCCACAGTTTTGCCTTCGACACTAACGCGATTTCATCTTGAGATTGCATAAGTTCTCTCCTGGCCTGGTGGAAATCACGCGGGCTTGATTGCGCTCGGCTCCATGAACGCCAACTCCCAAATGTGTCCATCCAGATCCTGGAATCCGTGACCGTACATGAAACCATGGTCCTGCGGTTCTTTGTAGGTGGAACCCCCGGCAGCGACCGCCTTGCGAACCAGACCGTTGACTTCATCCCGGCTCGTCGCCGACAAACAAACGAGAACTTCCGTGTTCCTGGTTGCATCGGCAATTGGTTTTGGAGTGAAAGTCTTGAATTTGTTTTCTGTGAGGAGCATGACGTAAATGTCTTCGCTAATCACCATGCAAGCGGCGGTCTGATCCGTGAACTGGGGGTTGAAGGTAAAACCAAGCGTGCGGAAGAAATCCATAGACTTCGTCAGGTCTCTTACCGGCAGATTGACAAAAATCTTTTTGGGCATGCGCTCTCCTTTGGAAATTGTCGGTACCCGTTAGTATGTCGAATGGGAATCAGGCAAATCGACAGAACGCTGAACTAATTAGGATTGTCGCCATCAGAGCAAAATAGCGCTCCATGTCTGATGCGGTCTTGAATATACTGGCTGGGATCTTAGATAGGCCGCCCACGGCTGGAGATTGTTATGTTGGTCCATTCGAAACCGGGAGCGCTGGTCTGGCCTGCTGCCATGATCGTGTGGGGACCAGGGTTCACAACCGCAGGTCATCGCCATCACTGTGTCCAGTTGGTAATGGCGATGCACGGGACCCTGCTGATTCGCGGCAAGTCCAACGAGCAATGGATAAACTGCGGCGCGGCATTAGTGCGGCCGGATGCCGCCCACGAAGTCGATGCCCACAACACAACAGTCTTGATCGGTTTTGTTGATTCCGAAAGTGAACTCGGCGCAGCGTTGAATGAGCGCCTCGAAGGCGGCGTCTCGTGTATTTCGGAAACCCAGGTTGCCCGCTGGCGCGCAGCCCTGGGAAGGACGCCTACGGAGGCACGCGTCGAGCGTTGGGTTAGAACCCAACTACTTCATCGGCGCCGCCCTGTGCAGATTCACCCTGGCGTACGCCTTGTACTGAAGCACCTGCGCGAAAAGCTTGGAATCTCTGATGATTTTTCTCTCAAGACCCTGGCTGGCATTTCTGGCCTTTCGCAGTCGCGCTTCATGCACGTTTTTACCGAGTCGATGGGGACTCCTCTCCGGCCGTACGTTCTCTGGCTGCGCCTGCAGCGCGCCTGCTGCGAATTGATGGGTGGCGCCAGCATAACTGCCGCCGCTCACAATGCCGGGTTTTCCGACGCGGCGCACCTGACACGTACCTTTCGCCGGATGCTCGGAATGACGCCTACCGACCTTGCGTTACGAAAGCGAATGAGCCGGGGCGTGATGCTGGACCGACTTGATTCTCAGCGCGAACGAATCAACCCAACCCCCACTGTCAGAGTTGTCGCCGCGACCAGAACGGCGCCGGTGTAGAGCACAATACGCAAAGACCGCGCATGCGCCACGGCGAAAAATCCGCCCGACACCAGAATTGATGCTGCGATTGCTGCCACTCGGACCGGCCACACAAGTGAACTGGGGATCGCTGCGTAGTCGATCGTGATCTGCAGGAGCATGGCAAGCAAAGTAAGAACTCCAGCGTGCGCGTGTCCCGCGCGGTAAAACGCGATCTGTGCCGCTGAAAGATTAGGGGGCCCAGGTGTACCCATCAACCGGTTGCTGACGACCCCCAGGACGGTCAACCCGCCATAAACGATGGTAGGAATAAGAATCAGACTAAGCCCGCACATCAGGCGCGCATCTGGCGACATGATTATCCTCACGAAAAGACTGAGTGTATTTTGCCGAATTGGAAAATTAGACTTTATTCGGCGAGGAGCGTCTTGAACAAATTGGCTGACCAGCGCGAGGTCTTCTCGGATAGCGATCGAGTATCGTGGCGCTTACGGACCAGTCCGCTCATGACGGACGATGTTGAACTTTTCATCTTCTGTTGGCGGCTGGAAATACGCGTTGATTGCCTCGAAGTCTTCCTCTGTAGTCCAGCGGGTGCCAGCAGGTAGCCGGCTGCTTCGATCCCGAAGCTGCGCTTTGCACGTGTCGTCGGACGCGTTCACAAAATGCAATTCGTGCTTAATCTGTGTGCGGTCGATCAGCTCGCGAAACCATGTCCGCTGTGCCTTGGTAGCGGCTGCAAAATCGAGCACGACAGAGATGCTGTGCGACAAGAGAGCGGAAATGTGTGGCGTAAGCGCGGTTTTCAATCGCGCATAACGGTCCACGAATGACGGGATGTCAATAATCTCGCCAGGAAATAAAGCGGCCAGAAGATCGTCTTGCACGAGCAACACGGCGTTCTCCCGAGTAGCTAATTCCCTGGCAAGCGTGGACTTGCCTGCCGCCATCTTTCCGCAGACAAAAATTAACCTGGCTGAGCCGTCCATATGGCCGCGAATGATAGCACCGGTGACCGGCGGGGGGTCGCCTGCGAGCAGGGCTGATAGGGCCAAGCCAGCCCCGGTCGTGAGTGTGGCCGAGAATCTATCGTCAATTGCCGATCACTGATGCAACCAGAAGCGGCGGTTAACCAAAACCGCCGCCGCACGCATTTACGGCTGAACCGGTGGAAGTGACTCTGAACCGGAGGTATTCAGGCAGCTAGGATGCCCAAAACCGCCAGCGCTGATCCCGGTGCCGCCTGTCGGGTTCGGCGTGATGTCAAAGACTATATTGTCCGGACGTAAAGCATCGCCGGAGACTCCACCGACGCCGGCGAGGTGATCCAAACCGAGATTGTTGCGCACCCGCCAGCCGATGTTATGGTCGGCACACGAAGTATCTCCGCTGACGCCAACGGCACCCACAATCTTTTTACCGGGACCGTATAGCGCGAGGCCTCCACCGAAAACGTTAATTCCGCCAACCCTCTTTCCGACGATAGGATCTTGTGCGGTTCCAAATTCAGACGCCGATCCGGCATAAGCCGTCCTGGCGTCCACAGGGTTGCTTTCCTGCAAGCCGAACAGGCTGCCGCCGGGTTGAACTGCTGAAAATAGGTTCGCCGTCGACAGCGCCAAGCCCGTGGGTTGTCCCGAGCCGCCGCTACTGGAACTGGAGTCTAAACTGAAGGCAATCGCGGTGTTCGCCTTTTGAGCAGAAATCACGCGGCTGCCAGGCCATTGCGCGCCGCGATTCACGCCGCTGAAAGCCACGGCGCACACGAAGCCGTCCCGGTCCACAATCGTTGCCCACATCTGGTTGTTCAAGCCGCTGGCCTCAGTGGAAGTAGCGGCCGCGAGTGCGGTTTTTAGTGCGCTCAAGTTGGGGAGGCTATCGCATCCATTACTGCTGGCCGCTCTGAGTAGACCACCCGAAGCTACCAATAGCACTGTGACAGAAGCTGCAGAGCGCAGCAGTCGCCTCGTCGTCTGTTTCGATTCACGAGAAATAAACTTACTTGTTTTTAAAGCACGCAGGTGGCATATACAGTTCATTAGCTTCTCCGATTCTTTGCATAGTTTTTAGGTGAGGAAGGGCCGAACCCCTCGGCTGACACTGATTATTGCGATCCGTGGCAGTGCACGAAAGACACGTAGCGGAGTTTTTCCGGACAAAAAAAGACATTCCGCTGTGGCATCAAAACTTTCATGGGTTTTTTCGTGCGCCAATCAGCTTCCATCGCACTGTGCTGAGTAATTGTGAGCACATAAGCGCGAAAGACGTGGGCTCGCGACGTCGTCGAAAAAGTCTTGAACGTCCGAACCGATACCATCGTCTAATAGACTCCGTTCAGTGTTTCTGGCCTAATCATCCCTACCTTTCAGGGACCATTCCGTCTCGCAATTTCCGGGAGCGACAGGATGCAGATCAATTGGAGAATGCTACCCAAACGTTATCTTCTGGGCGGGGGAGCGTTCCTCTTGCTGGTGTTGGGATTGATCATTGGAGCCGTCCATCCGTACAAACATGCATTGGGATCGCAAGCAGCCGCCCTGCCTGATGTCCAGGTGCTGCAGGTTCAGCAGGAAGATGTGCCAATTTACGGCGAATGGATCGGAACCCTCGATGGGTTAGTCAATGCTGACGTCAGGGCACAGGTTACCGGATACCTGCTGAAGCAGGGGTATCAAGAGGGCAGGTTCGTCAAGCAAGGCCAGCTCTTGTTTCAGATTGATCCGCGTCCTTTTCAGGCAGCGCTCGACCAGGCTCAAGGGCAGTTGGCTCAGGCGAAAGCAATGCTGGCCAACGCACAGGCGGTGCAACGCCGCACAGAACTCGACGTCGAACGCTATACCCCGCTCGCGAAGGAGCAGGCAGCCAGCCAGCAGGATCTCGACAATGCTGTACAAAACAATCTCGCTGCGCTGGCTACGATCGAAACGGCCAAAGCACAAATCAAGACCTACGAGGCGTCGGTCGAAACGGCGAAGATCAACCTCGAATTCACTCGTTTGGTTGCGCCGATCGATGGCGTTGCCGGCCAGGCACAGCTCCAGGTGGGCGCTTTGGTCAGTCCGGGAAGCGGTGTGGTCACGTCCGTTTCTACGCTGGACCCGATTAAAGCCTATTTCACCGTCAGCGAGCCTCAATACCTCGAATGGCGGAGACGTTTTCCGACGGAGACCAGCCGCTGGGAAGCCGACAAGAAATTGCATCTTCAACTGATTCTTGCGGATGGTTCAACCTACCCACACTCGGGGACGTTCTATTTTTCCGACCGGCAGATCAATGAGGCCACCGGCGCAATTCGCCTCGCCGGACTTTTTCCTAATCCCAACAACATTCTGAAACCCGGCGGTTACGCCAAAGTTCGCGCAGTAATCCGGACACAAGAGCGAGCCCTGCTGGTTCCCCAGCGTGCAGTTTCTGAACTCCAGGGCGGTTATCAAGTGGCTGTCCTCGATGCCGGCAACAAGGTAACCATTCAGCCGGTGACGGTGGGGCCGCAGGTTGATCGGCGTTGGGTGATCGCCAGTGGTCTTAGTCCGGGTGACCGGGTGGTTGCGGAAGGAGTTCAGAAGGTGCGCACCGGCGTGCGCGTAAATCCGAAACCATTCACCGCGGAAGCGACGAACCGATAACGTCATGTCGAAGTTCTTCATCAATCGGCCTATCGTCGCGATCGTGATCTCGATTGTCCTGGTACTGGTCGGTGCCCTGACCGTTCTCAATTTGCCGGTTGCACAGTTTCCGAACATCGCTCCGCCGGAGATCCAAATTCTGGCTACCTACGTTGGAGCGGATGCTCAAACCCTGGAACAGGCGGTTGCCACTCCGCTCGAGCAGCAGATGAACGGCGTGGACAACATGAATTACATGTACTCGCTGAATGCGACGGGAAGCTCCACCACAAGCCTGATCGTCAACTTCGACCAGAAGACCGATCCAAATACTGACTTCATCCTGGCGCAGTCGCGAGAAACGCAGGCCGCTTCCCAGCTTCCCTCAGAAGTGACCAATTATGGAATCACGGTTCGAAAATCCGTGACCGCTCCCCTGCTCCTGATTGCGGTGTATTCGCCTCATGGAACCTATGACGCGACTTTCCTGGCGAATTACTCCTACATCAATCTCGCAGATCCGGTCTTGCGGTCGCCCGGCATTGGCAACGTGCAGGTTTTTGGCGCCGGTCAGTATGCGATGCGTTTGTGGGTAAAGCCCGACGCGTTAGCCAAGCTGGGAATCACGGTTCCCCAAATTGTTAGCGCTATTCAAGCGCAAAATACGGTGAATCCCGCCGGGAAGGCCGGCGGTGAGCCCTCTCCGAAAGGTCAGGAATTCACTTACACGGTCCTGGCGCAAGGCCGGCTGGTCTCACCGGAGCAGTTCGGTCAGATCGTCCTGCGTGAAACACCCGATGGAGGCATTGTTCGGGTCAGAGATGTGGCCCGCATCGAGCTGGGCGCGCAGGACTACAGCGTTGCTGGACGCTTCAATGGTAAGCCAAGTGCCGTGATTGCCGCCTATCAGTTACCCGGATCCAATGCCGTCGACGCGGCCGCCGGAGTCCGGAAACTGATGGGCCAATTAAAGCAGCGGTTTCCGGAAGACCTGGATTTCGTCGTTGCGCTCGATACAACACGATCGGTCACAGAGGGAATCAAGGAAATTGTCAATACGCTAGTGATCGCTCTGGTCCTCGTGATTGTTGTCGTTTACTTTTTTCTCCAAGGCTGGCGCTCCACGCTAATTCCGCTTCTTGCAGTACCGGTCTCCCTGGTGGGCACATTTGTTCTGTTTCCACTCTTCGGCTTCTCCATCAATACACTTTCACTCTTCGGCCTCGTACTGGCGATCGGTCTGGTGGTCGACGATGCAATCGTTGTTGTGGAAGGGGTCGAACGGCACATCGACGAGGGCTTGACACCGAAAGATGCCGCGCTCAAAGCGATGGAGGAACTTTCTGGGCCGGTTGTGGGTATCGCTCTAGTCTTGTCAGCAGTATTCGTGCCGACCGCGTTCATCCCGGGCATCACCGGGCGGCTCTATCAGCAGTTTGCGGTCACGATTGCGATATCGGTTCTTCTGTCCGCGTTCAACGCTCTCACTCTGAGTCCGGCGCTGGCTGCGCTCCTGCTGCGCCCGCGTCAACCGGGTAAGGGGCTGTTGCGAAGGTTCTTCGATTGGTTCAACCGTGTGTTCCAGAGCGCCACCGACGGTTATGTCCAGTGGAGCGCTGTGCTGGTCCAGAAGACAGCTGTTGTCGTAGCGTTACTCCTGGTATTTGGCATTGCTGCTGCATTTTTTGCGCAACGCGTGCCGACAAGCTTTCTACCGGAAGAAGACCAGGGCTACGCCTATGTGTCCGTACAGCTCCCGAACGGGGCGTCGCTGGAGCGCACAACCGCGGTTGTGGCTGACATAGAAAAAACCATCATGAACACGCCGGGAGTCGAATACTCGACGTGTTTTGTGGGATTCAGTCTTCTGAGTTTCGTTCGTACCACCTATAACGCAACCTTCTTTGTAAACTTCAAGCCCTGGGACGAGCGGACCACGAGAGCCCAGCAATTCGAGTCGTTGAAGGCCAACCTGAATCGGGAATTCGGCAAAGTTCCCCAGGCACTCGTATTCAGTTTTGCTCCTCCGGCCATTCCTGGCGTCGGTACAGCCGGGGGGTTTACCTTCTTGCTCGAGGATCGCTCCGGCTCCGACATTCAGTTCCTTGCCAGAAATCTCGGCGCTTTTCTTGAGGCTGCACGGAAGCGTCCTGAAATTGGCAGTATCAATACAACTTTTCTGCCGGCTGTACCGCAAAAATTTATCGATGTTGACCGCGATAAAGTTCTGAAGCAGGGCGTCAATCTGACTGACGTATATCGCACCATTCAGGCCTTCATGGGCGGTTATTTCATCAACTACTTCAATCGTTTTGGCCGTCAATGGCAAGTGTATATAGAGGCCGAAGCGCAGGACCGCGCCGACATCAACAACGTCGGCCGATTCTACGTCCTCAATAACAAAGGACAGAGCGTACCGCTTTCGACGCTCACGACAATCAACTCCCGAGTTGGACCGGAATTTACCCAGCGCTTCAACGAATATCGCTCTGCTCAAATCAATGGCAGCGCGGCCCCGGGTTACAGCGCAGACCAGGCAACAAATGCTCTGGAAGAGGTCTTCAAACAAACTATGCCCCGGGAAATGGGGTTCGATTACTCCGGAATCTCGTTCCAGGAGCAAAAGGCGCGGCAAGGTGTCCCGCCCGCAGTCATCTTCGGTCTCTCGCTGCTATTTGTCTTCTTAATTCTCGCGGCGCTGTATGAAAGCTGGTCTTTGCCTTTCAGCGTTCTGCTTAGCACTCCGGTCGCAGTATTCGGAGCTTTTGCCGTACTTTGGCTGCGTCGTGTCGTGCTCGGATATTTTCTGCCTCCTTATCTGGTGCAGATCGAAAACGATGTCTTCTCGCAAATTGGGTTGGTGATGCTGATCGGCCTGGCCGCCAAAAACGCAATTCTGATCGTCGAGTTTGCCAAAGATGCATTCGAAAAAGGCGAGCCCCTGGTCAAGGCAGCGCTCGAAGGCGCCCGCCTCCGGCTGCGGCCGATTTTGATGACGAGTTTCGCCTTCATCCTGGGTTGCGTTCCGCTGTGGACCGCGTCGGGCGCCGGCGCGGTAGCGCGCCAGATTATGGGAACCACTGTGGTAGGCGGGATGATCGCCGCCAGCGCAATTGGAATCTTCTTCGTACCGGGAATCTTCTATATGGTCGAAAAGTGGTCTGGCGCGGGCAAGGAGCCTGAGACAGGAATCCTGCCGGCATCCCCATCGCCAGCACCGGGAGACTGACGGGGCATGAACAGGACGGTGAAAACATCGAAATTGCTGAGCGCGATGTTCTGCTGCGCACTGCTCCTCAGTTGCGCGGTCGGTCCCAAATATCATCGGCCCGCGGTGCAGACTCCAACCGCCTTCCGCGACATCCCATCATCCCAACAGCAAGCGCAAGCGGCTTCGTATGCCGATCTTCCCTGGTGGCAGGTGTTTCAGGACCCAAGACTCCAGGAACTCATTCGCACCGCCCTGAACCAGAATTACGATTTGCGGCTGGCTACAGAAAGGATCAACACAGCCCGCGCCCAGGTCACCGTCACCCGCTCCAGCTTGTTTCCCCAGGTTGCAGCCAATGCCAATTTCAACGGCGGCAAGGACGGCGCGACTCGATTCAAATACAACTTCCTGACTCTCGTTGGTGACGCCGCCTTTCAACTGGATCTCTTCGGACGCCTGCGTCGAGCCACCGAAGCGGCACGCGCCCAGCTCCTGGCGACAGAAGACGCGCGGCAAACTGTAATTCTGACCCTCGTCAGCGACCTTGCCAGTAACTACTTCACTCTCCTGCAACTGGATCTTCAGCTTCAGATCACGCGCCAAACCGTCAACACGCAAACCGATTCGGTCAAGTTGACCAAACTCCGCCTCGATCGGGGAGTGGCCACGAAACTGGATGTGCTGCAGGCCCAGCAGGTGCTCGATACTGCAAGTACGCAAATACCTGACCTCGAGCGGGCCATTGCCCAGGAAGAAAACGCCATAAGCATCCTGGCGGGTGACTACCCGCATGATGTTGCCCGCGGGCTTCCTCTGATCGAGCAGACCCTTCCCCCCGAAGTTCCACCCGGCCTTGCATCTTCAATCATCGAGCGCCGTCCGGATATACG
>Ga0310810_10002078_pt1 | contig 21296 bp, 16 predicted proteins | sample NCmetagenome_FD_207641 | JGI IMG/M metagenome (GOLD analysis project Ga0310810, IMG submission 207641) | Soil microbial communities from experimental microcosm in Duke University, North Carolina, United States - NC | ecosystem: Engineered > Artificial ecosystem > Soil microcosm > Unclassified ...
ATCGAGAATCTTGGCGTAGCCGTCACCCGTGATCATGACGTTGTCGGGCTTGAGATCGCGGTGCACGATACCGGCGTGATGCGCCTTGGCGAGGCCTTCCGCCACCTGCGCGAGGTAGCCGACGAGCACCACGAGCGGCTCTCCGGAGTGATGGATTTTTTCACGGAGCGTCACGCCGTCGACGTACTCCATCGCGATGAAGGGCGTGCCCTCGCTGTCGCCGATCTCGTAGATGTGCGCGATGTTGGGATGATTGAGCGCCGCGGCCGCTTTTGCCTCACGGACGAAGCGCTCCATCCGATCAGAGTTGCTCGCGACGTCGGCGGGCAGGACCTTCAGGGCCACTTTCCGATCGAGCTTGGTATCCTGGGCCAGATACACGGCGCCCATGCCGCCGGCGCCGAGCAGGGCGGTGATCCTGTAGTGTTTGAGCGTGCGGTCAATCATATAAGGCGCATGGGCTCAAGACGGTTTGGGATCTGACTGTCGCAGATCAGCAGAAGCGACCGCCCAAGTCTCGACCGCGTCGGCAGCTTTCTACTCGTAGTCAGAGGATCCTGGCGCATGAACGTGAACGTCCGCACGATGCCAGCGGGCACCGATTCTACAGTCGTCTTTGCAAGTCTGGCGCGAAAGTCCTTGATGCTCAGGTTTCCCTACTCCAGGGGTCCCGGCGATAGGGCTGTGATCTTGTGACCTAAGGAGAATTCTGCCGGCGAAGAGGATCGTGAACACGAACAGCGCCATATGCTTGCCCATGCGAGAGATCCTCCGAGTACGGGATCTCCGCACCAGACACTTGTGCTGCGTGCACGATCAGGGCGTCCCAAAACGAGACCTGATACCGTCGAGGCGATCGGTCAAAAGAGCGCTGATCGAGCGGCCCTCTTCGGCGGCGACAACGTGCGCCTCTCGCAATAAGTCAGTGTCGAGTTCTAGCGTGACGTTCGTCTTCATGTCGCCCTCATTGTGGCACGTGAACTGCGTGCTGCACTGCTTTACGTGCCATTGAAGGGCCTCGCCGTTTGACCAACCTCAAGCCCGTGGCGAAGGCACGACACCAAGTTGAGCTGATACGGTCGCTGTCGAACGTGTGGGTGTTTGACATTCGCCGACACATGTCTACACTGTAGACATAAGCAATGGACGCCATCGGACCTTTCGAGCAAGCGGTTCTCGTGGCGCTCGTTCGCCTACGCGAACACGCGTACGGACGGGCGATCCTCAACGAAGTGAGAGAACGGCTTGACCGGGATGTGTCGGCAGGCGCCGTTTATGCAACCCTCGAACGACTGGAGACGAAGGGCTTCGCTTCATCAACCCTCGCACCAGGAACTGCGATTCGAGGCGGCCGTGCCCGGCGCTACTTTTCGGTGACCGCTGCGGGGATCCGTGCGTTGAACCAGGCAAAGACGGCCACTGACATGCTGTGGCATGGCCTGGCTTGGCCACTAAAGGTGCGGACATGATTGACACGCACGGCAACCCTCCTCGTTGGGCCCAGGTGTTCTTGCGAACTGTGCTGAGGCCATCGGACATTGATTCAGTCACCGGTGACTTGATCGAAGAATACCGGGAGGCCAAATATCCATCGCTTGGCCGACTCGGGGCAGACGCGTGGTACGTCAGGCAGGCACTGAGCATCGTCTGGCGTGTCGTGTGGCCGTTCGTGGTCGCGACCGTTGCACTACGGTTGTTATCGTTTCCATTGCCTCGGGGGTGGAATCCCTCTGTGGTCCCGGCACCTGGGGTGTCGCTGCTGGATGCCTTCATTTTCTTGCGCGCTGGGTACTTCGGCGCTCGGCGAACCGGCCGCCTCGTCAGTGGCGTCGTTATCGCCAGCCTGACAAGCGTCGTCGGCTTCCCGATATTCTTTATCTACGCCGCGATGCGAGATCCGAGCCTGCTGCGAGCGCCAGTCGAAAAACCTTTCATCGCGATGATCGTGCTCACGCTGTTGGTGATCGCTGCAGGCTTCGGCATGGCGCTGGGGACACTAGGAACAGCTGGCGGGCGATGGCTGGCCCCGACGTCCCGCCGCATTCGCGCTCAGTAAAGGTTCGCCCCGCGGCCGAAACATCCTGGAGCGCTCAGCGACCAGCGTCTCCTTTTCCCCATTCATATCTTCCCCATGAAACATGCAGGCCCCCCTCCGCCCCTCCGCAGAGCTTTAGCGTTAAAGTAGGAGGGCCTGGCGATTCCTGAGTCTCAACAGTGCAATGCGAACGCTCGATACGAGATCCTTCGCTGACACGGCTGCGCGCGCGTCCCGCGTGTTCGACCTGTCCGCGAGAAAAATCAAAGACCTCGAGCGAAGCTGGCGCCCAGAGGACGGCGCTCCGGTCTTTACAGTCGAGGGGCGCTATCGTGCGCGCGGGTGGACGGACTGGACGCAGGGATTTCAGTTCGGCTCAGCCCTGCTCCAGTTCGATGCGACGGGAGACCGCGAGTTTCTCGACCTCGGCCGCGACCGCACGGTGGAGCGAATGGCGGCGCACCTCACCCACAGCGGTGTCCACGATCACGGATTCACCACCATCAGTGCGTACGGGACGCTCTGGCGACTTGCGCGGGAAGGCCGAATCGACGCCACCGAATGGGAGACGCAATTCTACTCGCTCGCGATCCGGACAAGCGGCGCCGTGCAGGCGCGGCGGTGGACGCGAATCGGCGATGGCGGGTTCATCCATTCGTTCAACGGTCCGCACTCCCTCTTCGTCGACACGCTTCGAACGCTCCGGGTACTCGCGCTGGCGTGGCAGCTGGGACAGGTACTCCTCGAGGAGCAGGACGCGCCGGCCAATCTGCTCGAACGTCTCGTCCACCATGCGCGTGCGACGGCGCGCTACAGCGTCTACTACGGCGAAGGGCGCGACCGCTTCGATGTGCGCGGCCGCGTGGCGCACGAGAGCCTGTTCAATCCGGTGAACGGCAGTTATCGCGGTCCGTCGACACAGCAGGGCTACTCGCCCTTCACGACGTGGACCCGCGGCCTCGCCTGGGCCATCCTCGGATTCGCCGAGCAACTGGAATTTCTCGACGGCCTCAATGCCGGCGCCGTGGTTGACGCGGGTCTTTCGGAAGACGGCTTCCTCCTGGATGCGGCGATGGCCACGGCCGACTACTACATCGAATCCGCCGCGGCATCCGACGGCGTGCCGTACTGGGACGATGGTGCGCCGGGCCTCGCCGCGCTCGGTGACTGGCGCGCTCGACCGGCAGATCCGTTCAACGATCGTGAACCGGTCGACAGCTCCGCCGCCGTAATCGCCGCGCAGGGACTGCTCCGCCTTGCCCGCGTCCTGACGGCACGCGGCCAGCCGGATCTCGCAATCCGATACGAGCGGAGCGGGCTGCACATTGCGGACACGCTCTTCGACCCCGCGGGCCCCTATCTCGCGACGGGCGCGGAGCATCAGGGGCTGTTGCTGCACTCCGTCTATCACTGGCCCAACGGGTGGGATCACGTTCCCGACCACGCACGGGTGCCTCGTGGCGAATCGAGTCAGTGGGGCGACTATCACGCGCGCGAGCTCGCCCTGTACATCATGCGGCAAGCCGGCGGCCAGCCGTATCTCTCCTTCTTCGGGCCGCGCACGTGACCGCGGGGCGGCGGGGCACGGCGCTCATCACCGGCGGCACACGTGGCATCGGGCTCGGCATCGCGCGGGCGCTCGCCGACCAGCGGTGGAACCTGGCGCTCTGCGGCCGGCGTCCCGACGCGGAGGTCGCGGCCGTCCTCGACGATCTGCGGCAGACCGGGAGCGAGATCGGCTATCACCGTGCGGATCTCGCGGATGATGACGACCGCGCACGCCTCGTCGGACAGGTTCGGGAGCGCTGGGGCGTGGTGCACGCGCTCGTGAACAACGCCGGCCGCGCGCCGCAGGTTCGCGCGGACCTGCTCGACGCGACGGCCGAAAGTTTCGACGAAGTGCTGGCGGCGAATCTGCGCGGGCCGTACTTCCTCACGCAGGCCATCGCGCGCGACCAGGTCGAGCGCCGCCGCGCGGATCCGTCGTTCACCGCCGCGATCGTGTTCATCACGTCCGTGTCCGCCGTCTACGCGTCGGCGAATCGCGGAGAGTACTGCGTCAGCAAGGCAGCGTTGTCGATGGCTGCCCGTCTGTTTGCTGCGCGTCTCGCGGCCGACGGCATTCCCGTCTACGAAATTCGTCCCGGCATCGTCGAGACCGACATGACGGCGCCGGTTCGCGAGGCATACGATGCGCGGATCGCGCAGGGTCTGGTGCCGGAAGGGCGATGGGGACGCCCGGAGGACGTCGGACGCATCGTCGCGGCGCTCGTGCGAGGCGACTTGCCGTATAGCACCGGCAGCGTCATCGCGATGGACGGCGGGTTGTCGATCCCGCGCTTGTAGAAGCGGGGCACCAGCCGCGAGATGGGAGGGGGGACGACGATGCGGCAGATGAGGTCCGTGGTGATGGTGGTCGTGGCCGCAGCGGGTCTCGGCGGGTCCGTTCCAGCCCGCCAGCCGCGGCCGTGGATGGATCGGGCGCTTCCGCCCGAGCGGCGCGCCGAACTGCTCGTCCGCGCGATGAGCCTGGACGAGAAAATCTCGCAGATCCACATGATGGACGTGGCGGAGCATCCGCGGGAGGTGCCCGGCATTGCGCGCCTTGGGGTGCCGGTATTCAAGATCACGAACGGACCGGCGGGGGCCGGCCCCGGCGACGCGCCGAAGGGAACACCGCAGCGCGCCACGGCGTTGCCGTCGGCGATCGCGCTTGCCGCGTCATGGGATCCCGAGGCCGCGCGCGGATTCGGGCGGCTCGCCGCGCAGGAAGTGGCCGATCGCGGCGAGCACCTGCTCGAGGCGCCGGGGATGAACATCGCGCGCGTACCGCGCAACGGGCGCAACTTCGAATACTACGGCGAGGACCCGTGGCTCGCGTCGCGGCTGGCGGTTGCCGAAATCCAGGGTATTCAGGGCGAAGGGATCATCGCCGAGCCCAAACACTACGCCGCGAACAACCAGGAAACCGATCGCAAGACCATCGACGAACGGATCGACGAACGTACGCTCCGGGAAATGTATCTGCCGGCGTTCGAAGCCTCTGTGAAGGAAGCCGACGCGGGCGCGATCATGTGTGCGTATCCGAGCGTCAACGGGCAGTTCGGGTGCGAGAACGTGCACCTGCTTCGCGACGTTCTGCGGGGCGAGTGGCGGTTCGGCGGCTTCGTCCAGTCCGACTACACCGCCACCCATTCGGCCGTCCGCTCCGCGCGTGCCGGACTCGATCTGGCGATGAAGCCCGAGCACTACAGCGACGAAGTCCGAGCCGCGATCGCGAGCGGCGAGCTGCGCGAGCAGGACGTCGATCAGATGCTCGTCCGCCGGTACACGCAGATGTTCCGGTTCGGCCAGTTCGATGTGCGACGCGACCCGAAGCCGATTCCAGCCGAAGCGGACGGCGCGGCTGCGCGAACTCTGGCGGAACAGGCCGCCGTGCTGCTCAAGAACGACAATCACCTGCTGCCGATCGATCCGGGGCGTGTCCATTCGATCGCGGTGATCGGTCCGTACGCGGCCGCGGCGCACACGGGCGGTGGCGGTAGTTCCGCCGTCGCGCCACTCTACACCGTCGCACCGCTCGAGGCCCTGAAGAAGGCCGCGGGATCCGGCGTTCGAATCACGTACGACGCGGGCGATGTTCACGAAGCCGCGGCTCGTCTCGCCGCCGCGGCCGACATCGCGATCGTGATGGTCGGCAACAAGGATCGCGAAGGGGCCGATCGGTCCAGCCTGTCGCTCCCCAACGGGCAGGATGGGCTCGTCGCTGGCGTGGCGGCGGCGAATCCGCGGACGATCGTGGTGCTGAAGACCGGCGGCGCGGTGCTCATGCCGTGGCTCTCCCAGGTGCCTGCGGTTCTGGAGGCGTGGTACCCGGGTCAGGAAGACGGGAACGTCGTCGCCGACCTGCTGTTCGGCGTTGCGACTCCGTCAGGAAAGCTGCCCGTGACCTTTCCGCGCACGGAGGCGGACACTGCGGCGAACACGCCGGAGCAGTATCCTGGCGTCGATGGCCGCGCCCTCTACTCGGAGCGGTTGCTGGTCGGCTATCGCTGGAACGACGCGCATCGCCTGGAGCCGCTCTTTCCTTTCGGCTTCGGCCTGTCCTACACGACGTTCACGGTCGCCGATGTCCAAGCGCCAGCCGGTACGGATGGACGGACTCCCGTCACGGTCTCTGTTGAGGTGACAAACACCGGGACCCGCGCGGGTGCCGAAGTGGTGCAGGTCTACGTGGAAGCGCCGGCCGACGCCGGGGAGCCCCCGCGGCAGCTGAAGGGCTTCGCGAAAGTCGCGCTGAAGGTCGGTGAACGCCGCCGCGTCGAGATCCCGCTCGACCCGCACGCGTTCTCGATCTGGGACGTCGCGCGCCGTGCATGGACCGCCCTCCCCGGCACTCACCGCCTCCGCATCGGCACATCGTCTCGCGACCTGCCGCTGACCGCGCGGATCGCGGTAGCCGGCAACCAGTAGCGGACCGATCAGATGTAGTCGTCCAGCGTGACAGCGCTGCCGGTACTCGAGCCTCGTGCCGACCGTCCGCACGTGACGCACCGCCTCACCGCGCCCGAACTGGCCAGGGGGCCTGCCATTGGATACTTTAGCGCTAAAGTAAAGCTGTTTTTGCGCGCGACACGTGATACCCTGCACCGCGCGTCGGACGGACGCAGGTGGAGGTGACCGATGGAAAACCGCGGGCTGTCTCGTCGTCAATGGTTCGAACGCATGTCGGTGCCCGTGCTCGGGGCGTCGGTCGGCGGAACGCTGGCGATGCGACCTGCTCCCGCCGTGGCGCAACCCGCTGCCGCCGACGAGGCCGCGCTGAAAGGCGCGCGCACTTACAACGTCCGCAGCTTCGGCGCCGTCGGCGACGGGAAAGCGATGGACACGCGGGCCGTGCAGGCGGCGATTGACGCCTGCACGCGAGACGGCGGCGGGACGGTACTCGTTCCGGAGGGCACGTTTCAGATGGGCACTGTCGAACTGAAAGACAACGTCACGCTGCACCTCGCCGCATCCGCCACACTGCTCGGTACGGCAGACGGCACGCAGTACCATGCCGTCGACGCCATCCCGCTGCGCGGCGACTCGACCCTCGCCGATGGCAACTGGGCGCTCCTCTTCGCAGTCAATGCGAAGAACGTCACGATCGAAGGTGCGGGTCTGATCGACGGCCAGGGAATTCAGTTCCACTCGCCGAGCCGCGGCGTCGCCCCGCCGAGCGGCCTCGGCGGCAGCCGCCGGCCTTACCATCTCCTCTTCTATCGCTGCGAGCACCTGCGCGTCGCCGACGTCCGTTTGTGGAACAGCGCGTTCCACAGCGTCCGCGTGATCCAGTCGCACTACGTCTGGATGACCGGACTCCACATCTTCAACCGTGTCAACGGCAATAACGACGGCTTTCACTTCATCAGCTGCGAGTACGTCCACGTCAATGGCTGCACGGTGCAGTCACAGGACGACGCATGCGCACTCTTCGGAAGCTGCAAGTTCATCACGGTCACCAACTCGACCTTCAGCACTCGATGGTCGGTGTTCCGATTCGGCGGAGGCGAAGCCGAAAACGTCACGGTCTCGAACTGCGTGCTCCACCAGGTCTTCGGCTGCCCGTTCAAATTCCAGGGCCGGCCTGGATCACGCTACGAGAACATGTCGTTCTCGAATCTGATCCTCCAGGACGTGACCGGCCCGATCAGCATCAGCATCGGGCCGCTGGAACAGCGTCCCGATCAACCGGTCGCGGCGGGCGCACCGGCAGCGGCCTCGCAGGGGGCGCCGGCGATCGTTCGGAACATCACATTCAGCAACGTGCACGGAACGGTCACGACGAATCCTCCCCAGCTTCCCGAATATCCGTTCACGAGCGGGTATCGCCCCGGCGAGCTGCACTCGGCAATCGTGCTGAACGCGGTCGGCGACACGATTCTGGAACACATCACGTTCGACGACGTGCACCTCACGTTCGGGGGCGGCGGAACCGCTGAGGACGCGCATCGGGACGTCCCCCAGGTCGCGGGCGAGTACTTCGTGCTCGGACCGATTCCGGCGTACGGCCTGTATGCGAGAAACGCGCGCGGGATAACGCTGCAGAACGTCCGGTTCCAGGTGGCCACGCCGGATCTCCGGCCGGCGATCGTCTTCGATCGCGTCAGTGATGCCGCGATCAACGGCCTGAGCGTGCAGGCAACAGCGGCAGCAGAGTCGGTGTTGCGGTTCATCGACTCGACAGAGGTGCTGCTCACAGCCTCGCGCGTGCTGACGCCCGGGCCTGTATTCCTGCAGGTGGAAGGCGCGGCAAGCCAGGGCATCACGATCGACGGAGGCGATCATTCGAAGGCCGCCCGGCTCGTGGCGTTCGCGAAGAGCGCGACACCAGCGTCCGTGAAAGCCCGTATCTGATTCGCTCCGGGTCGATCTCGCAGATAGGATCTGACGATGAGGTACGCCGACAAGGTCGTGATCGTCACCGGAGGCACGAAAGGCATCGGTGCGGGGTGCGTCAGGATCTTCGCCGAGGAAGGCGGCTCGAACGTCGTGTTCTGCGCGCGGGACGCCGATGAGGGTCGGGCCTTCGAAACCGACGTGAATGCGAAAGGCCCCGGACGTGCGACCTTCGTCCGCGCGGACGTCAGCCGCGTGGAAGACATCCAGCAACTGGTGGACGCCACGGTCGAGCGGTTCGGCCGCATCGATTGCCTGATCAACAACGCCGGCTGGCATCCGCCGCACCAGCCAATCGACGACTTTTCAGTCGACGACTTCCGATCCCTCCTGAACCTCAACCTCGTGAGCTACTTCGCGGCGTGCAAGTTCGCGCTGCCGCACCTTCGCCGGGTCAAGGGAAACATCATCAATATGTCGAGCCTCGTCGGGTCGATGGGCCAGATCGGCGCCACGACCTACGTCGCGACCAAGGGGGGCATCACGGCGTTCACCAAAGCGCTGGCGATCGACGAAGCCGCGCACGACGTCCGCGTCAACTCCGTCTCTCCCGGCAACATCTACACGCCTCTGTGGCAGGAGGCGATCGCCGCCGCGCCCGACCCGGCGCAGTGCCGCGCCGATGGCGACGCGGCGCAGTTGCTCGGCCGCATGGGCACCGTCGAGGAAGCCGGCCGCCTGTGCCTGTTCATCGCAGCGGAAGCAACGTTCACGACCGGCGTCGATCACATCCTGAGCGGCGGAGCCGAACTCGGATACGGACGAAAGAGTCGCAAACCCTGAACGGAGAAACCGCATGTCAGACCGACTCCCCTTGCGGTGGGCCATGCCGGCCGCGCTCCTGCTGGCCGTCAACGCGATTGCCGCGGCGCCTCAATCGCAACCGCAGACCGCATGGATGGATCTCGCGCGCACCCCACCGATGGGCTGGAACAGCTGGAATCGCTTCCAGTGCGACGTCAGCGATGCGCTGGTGCGGCAGACGGCCGATGCGATGGTCTCCTCCGGCATGCGCGACGCCGGCTACCGCTACGTCGTCATCGACGACTGCTGGCAGGTGTCGCGCGACGCGAATGGAACGATCGTCGCCGATCCGCAGCGCTTTCCGAACGGGATGAAGGCGCTTGCGGACTACGTGCATTCGAAAGGCCTGCTGTTTGGCCTCTATTCGGATGCGGGCTCGAAGACGTGTCAGGGCCGCCCTGGAAGCAACGGCTACGAGACGGAAGACGCGCGGCAATACGCTGCGTGGGGCGTCGACTATCTGAAATACGACTGGTGCAGCACGGACGGCGTGGACCCGAAGATCGCGTACACGACGATGCGCGACGCGCTCCGCGCGACGGGCCGACCGATTGTCTTCAGCATGTGCGAATGGGGAAAGAGCAGCCCGTCGACATGGGCGCGCGGCGTCGCGCACCTGTGGCGGACCACGACCGACATCCTGCCGTGCTGGGAGTGCACGAAATCCTGGGGAGGCCTGGGGTGGCCGTCGATCCTCGATCTGCAGGTGGGCCTCGACAAGTACGCCGGCCCGGGCGGTTGGAACGATCCCGACATGCTGCAGGTAGGCAACCCGGGGTTGACGATCGGCGAGAGCCGCGCGCACTTCAGCTTCTGGGCGCTGCTCGCGGCGCCCCTCGTGGCGGGCAACGACGTACGGTCGATGACGCCGGAGACTCGCGACATCCTCCTCAATCGCGAGGTCATCGCGGTCGATCAGGATCGTCTGGGCCGTGAGGGCCACAAGGTGCGCGACGATGGCGACCGAGAGGTGTGGGCAAAGCCGATGGAGGGGGGCGGGCAGGCGGTGATCCTCTTCAACCGCGGGGCGGAGGCGGCGCCGATCTCCGTGTCGTGGCACGAGCTCGGACTGGCCGACGAGGCGAAGCTGCAGGTGCGCGACCTCTGGCAGCACAAGGATCTCGGCACGCTCGGGGGCACTTTCACCGTGCGCGTGCCGCCGCACGAAGTCGTGATGGTCCGCGTATCGAGCGCCCGCTGATCCTGCGCGCGGCTGGCGGCCGACATGAAGTCCCCCACGGACCGTTGTCGCGGTCTCGGAAGGACGTCGCGGTGCATCTCGCGCCGGTGCATCTCGCGCCGCTTGCTTTCCCAAGACGACGATGGCATCGTCGTCTCACAGGCTTCGGACAGCCGAGCACCGTGGCGACCGCGCGTTCGGGATTGTGGTACGGGACAGGAAGGAAGATGTCGTGCACGATGCGGATCGAACCCGCCGGCTCAGGCCGCCGCGGCGCGGGGAGGGTCACATGACGACGGCAGAGTACCTCGAAACGAACGAGACCGTACTGCCTCGCGAGCTGGCGTATGGCATCCTGAGGGTCGCCGATTCGCCGATCGTGTCACACCAGCGGATGGTCGGCAGCCTCTATCTGGAAATGACCGCGTTCGTGCGACGCGCAGGCCTGGGCGAAGTCCTGCTGGCGCCGATGGACGTCATCCTGGATTACGACCGCGCGCTGGTCGTGCAGCCCGACCTGCTGTTCGTGTCTGCGGACCGCGCGGCGATCGTGACGGACAAGGTGCACGGCGCGCCGGATGTGGTCGTCGAGGTTCTTTCGCCGCAGCCGCGCATCGGCGACCTGCACGAGCGCATCGAGTGGTTCGCGAAGTACGGTGTGCGCGAGTGCTGGCTCGCGGATCTCGAGAAGCAGCAGTTCGCCGTGCTCGTCCTCGGCGCGCACGGCGTGATAGAACGCCGACTCGGAACCGGAGGAACCCACGTCCCGTCCGACATTCTTCCCGGCGTCGTGCTGCCCTACATGCTCTGGTGATCCGCGCCGCACCTCGTGAGGTGCGACCAGCATCACGCGCGCAGAGGCAGTTCTCGGGGACGAGACCTTCCTGACGCGAAACGGCGGCGGCAATTCGAGCATCAGGCGCACGCGTAACGCGTACCCCGCGGCCGGCATCACGAAACATACGGATGCGGCTTGGGACAACGGACCACACGACGCGCTGAGATCATGCGCGCGACAGGTGACGCTGACCGTGGTGATGATCAACGACAGTCATTGTCATTTCTTTTCGTCGAGCTTTCTCGAGCGGCTCGCGCCCTCCGGCGGTGGCGCGGGCGCGCTGGCGGCGCGCCTCGGCTGGGAGCCGCCCGGCACGCCGCCACAACTCGCCGACCGATGGATCGCCGAACTCGATCGGCATGGCGTGTCGCGCATCGCGCTCATCGCCAGCATTCCCGGCGACGAGGCGGCGGTCGCGGAAGCGGTGGCGCGGCACCCGCAGCGCTTCGCCGGGTTCTTCATGTTCAATCCGGCGGCGCCAGATGCCGATGCGGCGCTGCGCCGCGCATTCGTTGAGTACCGCATGCGCGCCGTGTGCCTGTTTCCCGCGATGCATGGCTACCGGCTGGACGATGAATGCGTCGAGCGCGTGTTCGGGGCGGCCGCTGAGCACGGGGGCACGGTGTTCGCGCACTGCGGCGTGCTCACGGTCGGCGTACGCAAGCGTCTCGGTCTCCCCAGCCGGTTCGATCTCCGTCTCGGCGATCCGTTGACACTCGCGAAAACGGCGCTCGGCTTCCCCGGCGTACCCGTGATCGTGCCGCACTTCGGCGCTGGATTCTTCCGCGAAGCGCTGATAGCGGCGGACCAATGCGCGACCATCCACTTCGACACGTCCAGCGCGAACGGCTGGACGAAGTTCCATCCAGACCTCTTGCTGGAGGACGTCTTCCGCCACACGCTGTCCGTCGCCGGCGTCAACAGAATTCTCTTCGGTACCGACTCGTCATTCTTCCCGCGCGGCTGGCTGCGCGACATCTACGAGTCGCAGGAGCGCACGCTGGAGAAGCTGGGAGTGGCGCCCGCCGATCGGGAACTGGTGTTCGGCCGGAACTTCGATCGGCTGTTTCCGGTCTGACGGCCACCGGGTTACCGGCGACGCTGAAACCGGGCGACGTCCCGGAAGCGATCGAACTTGCGGCCGACGCCGGCGAACCTGCCGACGCGCGTGAAGCCCATTCGCTCGTGCAGCGCGAGCGACGCCGCAGTGGAGAGCGTCGCGCTATCGTACGCGTCTTGGGACGCCAGCGGCCGGTCGTGGCGTATCTTGCAATCGATCCATCGTCATCTACTGCCACGACGAGCCGATGACGTCCCGTCGCCGCGTGATCGTCGAACCATGCGCGGCGCTGATCAACGGTGTACGGCTTCACGTCGAAGGTAATCGGACGTGTTGGGGCCGCGGCCCCATTCCAATCTCCCGATTGACGCTCGATGACTGCGCTGCGTGGCCGATCGCGGTGAGCTGCTCGAGGAACGGCTGCGCGATCGTGCCGTTCCGTTGCAGGGGCACGTCCCACGTGACCGCGGCGCCGGCGCGCCAGAACTGCCGGCTGAACGCGACGACCTGCTCGCTCGTGAACCGCGGCTGCCCCATGCCCCAGTGCTCGCCCAGATACGTGAGCACGTGCGCCTGCGCGCCGTCGACGATCCCGTTCTCCGTCCGCAGGATCTCGACGCGCGCGGGGTCGCTCTCCTCCCCCGCCGTGTAGTCTTCGAACGGCGCCAGCGAGATCAGCCGGCGCACGACGCCGGGATTGAATGCGACGAGGCTGTCGGGATTGCCCGCGCGGGCCGCGGCGGCGAACGACTCGAAGTTCGGCGGTTCGCTGCGGCGGTACATCGTGTTCGGCCAGTAGCACCCGTCGAACCACCACCCGGCGACCTTCGTGCCCCAGCGCCGCGACCACTCGCGAATCACCTGCTCCCACTTGCGCTGGAATTCGACATTCGCGTGCATCCCGTTCTGCCACTCGAGCGCGTCCCGCGCCTTCGCGTCGCCGTTCGGCGCGCCCGATGGCAGGTACACGATCAGCTTGATCCCGCGCTTCGCGAGCGCCGCGGACATGTCGGCGATGAGGTCGCGCCTCGACATGTGGCTCGGATTCTGCCCGGCGATCCGGTCGTACGTGGCGTTCGGTGCGTCGTAATAGCCAGAGTTCTGACCAACGGTGAGGATGTGATACTTCGCGCCGGTGGACGCGATCTGCGCGGCCAGCTGGTTCACGTCGAAGTGATCGACGAGGTCGTTCCAGCTCTCGACGCTGACGGGCACGCCGTCAGTGCGCTGCCGCCAGTCCGCGAGGTAGTGCGTCATGATCCCGAACCGCGCCTCGCCCAGCCACTCCGCACGCGGCGAACCGCCGCGCACGACTTCCACGACGCCGAGCATCACTGCGATGCCAATCAGCAAGCGCCTCGGGCATTGGGCGTTGGCAACTGGGGATTGCCGCGATCTCACTTGCCCACCTCCGGCGAGATCGCGACCGTTCCTGCCGTCCAGTCCACCGTCACCGTCGTCCCGTCGCTGAACGTCGTGCGCTCCTGCGTGCGGTTGCGATCGAGGAACTCGTGGTTCGTGAGCTCGAGCAGCCCGACGCGCTCGTGCAGCGCCGCCATGCGCCGAATCCGATCGACGTCTTTCGGGTCCGTGCTCATCGATGGAGCCGCGCCGTAGAGAAAGCCGTGCAGATTCGACGGCGACTCAGTCGTGACGATGGCATCGTGGTACACGAGGTCGTAGAGCGGAATCGGAATGGCGTCGTGCGACGTCTCGTCGTTGCCGCTGCCGGGGTTTCGGTTGAACCGCGATGTCGCATAGTCGACATAGGGAATCAGCCAGTCGGCCCCGTCCTCGACGCCGACGAGGCCGAGATTGTGCGTGACCCACGCGCAGACGTGCGCGCGGTCTGCCATCGACTCGGTCCGCGTGCTCGGATGCTCCGGGTTGAAATCCTGATCCGGCGGGATGTAGCCGAACACGTCCATGTAGCTGCCCTGCGGGTGAATGCCGTGCTCCGCCATCAGGCGGTAGTTCTTCTCGACGTGCCCGAGCATGAAGCGGTTGTTCAGATACGCCTGCGGGCCGCCGTCCCAGTAATTCATCATCGGGATCGCGCCATCCTTCCAGTCGTGCGGATGGAAGCGCGTGCCCGGGAACTGTATGGAAGCGGTCGCCGCGTCCTCCTCGCGCACGGCGAGATCTTTGTTGAACGACGGCGCGTCCGGATAATAGTCGCGATACTGATCGTGCAGCCAGCACGTGTAACGGAGCTCGCCGCACGCGTCGAAGAACGCCTTCATTCCTTCCCAGCCGCCGCCTTCGGTCGTCGGAGGCAGACCGTCGGGATGCTGCCGGTCGTATCCGAGCGCCGGCCATCCGGACGCGACGACGTTCAGTGACTCGAAGCCGGCGGCCTTCAGCTTGCGGAGGCGCGCCACGTACTCCGCGAACGTGGTCAGCTGATGATTCCGGTCCGGATGCGCCTTGTCGTACCTCGGGCTTTCACGATTGACGTTCCGGAGAATGCGCGCGCTTGCCATTGGACGGCCGATCAGGTCCGCCACGATCGGATTGCGTGCGATCTTCTCCTTCAACGACACGAACAGGCCGCTGTTCATCACGTAGCGGCGATAGCGCTTCGCGAGATCGACGTAATTGCCCTTCGGCAGGAACGCCATCCGCAGGCGCCGCATATAGCCGAACCGGCCGAGCTGCGGACGCCACGACGGACCGATGGAGGTCGGCCCGCCCGCCGGATGTGAAAACGTATACGCGGCATCGTCCGGCGTCTCGACGATCACCTCCATGGCGGCCGGCCCCTTTTCGAATCCCCACCACGACATCGACCACGATTCGATCAGATGGCTCTGAATGATGCTGTCGTCGTCTTTCGCGCGGTGAATCGGGTAGTACGGGGACGGCCAATCGCGCGGGAGCAGCTCGCCGTTGTCATTGCTGAGGACGGTCGCGTCGATGGCTCGTCCGTCGACGGACGTCGGCCAGTTCAGCTCGCGGATCGTCGTTGATCCTTCGACTGCGGCGATATCGAACAGCACGTTCTCGTCGCCGCTTTCGATCGCGACGGTCAGGACGAGCCGCAGGTCGGCCGGCGGCGCCGACGGCTGCCCGGGGATCCGAAATCCTCCGAGCGTCAGCTTCACGCCGGACGCATAACCGGTGGCGTAGCGAACGATCTGCTGTTCGGCCGCATCGGCCAGACGGTACCAGCGATCGCTGCCCCGCGTGCGTGCCTGGAGATCGCGGGTGCCGGACGGAACCATCCGCCATTCGGTGCCGCTCGCGCGAACGATCAGCGCGAGATCGGCTTCGGAGAGGATCACCGTGTTGTGCTGTCCGGCGATCGTCCATGCCCCACCCTCGTGCGTCACGGTGACGGAGAGCGCTCCCCAGTCTCGAGGCGAGGGCGGCTGCCGCTCGCCCGTGGCGTGCAGCGACGCGGCAAGCGCCAGGAACGCGAGCAACGACACACCGGGTGGGCGCAGCAGTGCCATCGGGCCTCCTCTGACGCCCGACAGATATCGCACTTTAACGTTAAAGTAAACGTAAAACATATGATACGCTGCGCGCCGCCAGGAGGAACAACGCGATGCGTCATCCCATCCGCTTCATCGCGGCCGTCCTGCTCGCCACGCCGCCGGCGGGTCACGCACAGTCTCTGATTCACGTCGATCGGCGCGCGCAGCTCGCGCGGGCGGATCTCGACTATGCGTCGCCCGCGGTGCGCCCCGAGGAAGGCATGCCGGTCGGCAACGGCCGCATGGGAAGCCTGGTGTGGACGACGCCGGAGGCGCTGCACTTCCAGATCAACCGCGTCGACGTGCACGCGATGGATTCGACGACCTTCAGCTTTCCGCGCGCCGACTCCGACTACGGATACGGCTGCGGGCTCGTCGATGTCGCGTTCGACACCGGTGAGGGTGCGGAGGTGTTTGCCGGCGGGGCGTTCCATCAGCACCTCTCCATCTACGACGGCCTGATGACGGCGCGCGGGAACGGGATTACTGCGCGCGTGCTCGCATCTCCGGACCACGATGTGATCGCCATCGACATTGATGACGCTCGCGCCCGGCCGGAGCCGATTGCCGTCGATCTGCGGATGCTCCGCTACCAGATGCAGTACGTCAGCGGCCGCACGGCGGATCTGCGGGCGCATCACGCAAACGTATTCCGCACGGCCGCGCAGACCGCGACCTCGATGCTGTCGATCGAAGGCGGCGCGATCGCGTTGACGCAGCGGTATCGGGAAGGAGAGTTCGACGATGCGTCAGGAGTGGCGATTGCGGTGGTCGGGCGCGCCTCACACGCCCGCTATGCGAACGAGACGACGGTGCGGCTCACGACGGCTGCCGCCTCGGGGCCATTCACGATTCTGATTGGCACCGCGGAATCGCGTGAACCGTCGGCAGCACCCTCGCAGGAGGCGTTGGCGGAGGTCGAGGCCGTAAAAGCCGGCGGGTTTGCCGCGCTTCGGATCGCGGCTGCCGGCTGGTGGCATCGATTCTGGGCGCGCGGCACGGTATACCTGCATAGCGAGTCGGGGCAGGCCGACTTCGTCGAGCAGAACTACGACTTTTATCTGTATCTGATGGCCTCGAGCTCACGCGGCGCCTATCCGCCGCGATTCGGCGGCGGCGTTTGGCAGACCGATGGGGACATGAGCCGGTGGGGATCCCAGTACTGGTGGGCCAATACCAGCGCCTACTACAGCGGATTGATGCCCGCGAACCGCGTCGAGCTGATGGATCCGCTGTTCGACATGTACACAGGGATGCTCGACAATGCCGCGCTCGCGGCGCGGCAGCAGTGGGGCTCGCAAGGCGTCTGGATCCCGGAAACGACGTTCTTCAACGGTCCGGAGCCACTGCCGGATGCCATCGGACGCGAACTGCAGGATCTGGTTCTCGTGCGGGAGCCGTTCGACGCGCGATCGGCAGCCTTCGATCGGTTCGCGGAGAACAAGAACCGTCACAACAGCCGCTGGAACTACCGCGGCGACGGCACGTGGCAGGACGGACGGTACGTCTTCACGTCGAAGGGAGCCGGCATTTTCGGAAGCACGACGCACATCCTTGGCGTCGCGGCGCGCATCGGTAATCTTGCGTGGCAGCGCTATCAGTTCACCGGCGACACGCATTGGCTGCGCGACCGCGCCTACCCGTTCATCAAAGGAGCCGCCGAGTTCTACCGGAACTTTCCCAACCTGCAGAAGGATGGCCAGGGCATTTACCACATCACCCACACCAACAGCGGCGAGTCCGCGTGGAACTCGCGCGATGCCTCGTACGAAGTCGCCTGCATGCACATGATTCTTCCGCTCGCGTCGAACGCCGCGGCGGTCCTGCACGTCGACGACGCGCTTCGGGAGAAGTGGGACGAGGTCGCCGCGCACCTCGTAGCGGCGAAACCGGGCGCGCCGTGCGGGACGGGCAGCGAGATCGCCCTCGACCGGCCATACGGCGCGTTCGTCTACAACGGCCCGGGCGCGATCGAGCCGATCGGGCCTGAGCCGGAGTTGAAGCGGCGGTTTCTCGGTTTCACGCGGCTCGGCAGCTTCATCGATCCCCAAGGTGGCGGCGGACCGCGGATCTTTCGTAATCACATGCGGCTCCGCGAGGGTCCGGGCGCGATCGACTTCGAGCACATCGCCGGTCTCGCGGCCGGGCTGCACACGTCGCTGCTCGATAGCCATCCGGATTCCCTCACCGACGATGCCGTCAGCGTGTTCAACGCCTGGCCGAAGGACTGGGACGCGGCGTTCACGCTTCTCGCCAGAGGAGCGTTCGTGATCAGTGCGGCGCAGGAGCACGGGCGGGTCTTGGTCGTCGAAGTGCAGTCGCAGCACGGCGGCCGGCTGCGGTTGACGAATCCATGGGGCACGTCAGCGGTCACAACCTTCCGGAATGGGCGGAAGGCTGAAGGCGCAGCCGGACCACTGCTGAACATCGCCACCACGCCTGGTGAAACGGTGGCGATCGTGCCGGCGGGCCAGCCTCTTCGGAGGCTGCGGATCCTGTGAGACGTCCGAGGAGATCTACATGTCCTCGTTCCTAGCGGGCGCGCTCCGGTCTGCCGTTCGTACCGGCCGCATCGCGTGGGTGCTGCTGGCGCTGGCTGCGGCCGCGCCGCGCGACACGCTCGATCTCACGTTCATCGACGTCGAAGGCGGACAAGCAACGCTGGTCGTTTCGCCTGCGGGCGAGTCGATCCTGATCGATACCGGCTATCCGGGGTTCGGCGACCGCGATGCCAAACGCGTCCTCGCGGCCATCCGCGAGGCGGGCCTGACGCGGCTCGACTATCTGGTCGTCACGCACTATCACGCCGACCACGTCGGCAACGTCCCGGCAATTGCGGCAGCGCTGTCCGTCGGCACCTTCGTCGATCACGGCCCCCCGATCGTGAGCGACCCATCGGCGGGTCCGCTATACGGAGCGTACGCGCGCGCTGTCGGCTCCGCGCGGCGGCTGCAGGCACGGCCGGGCGATCGCCTGCCGCTGCAAGGCGTGGACGTGACCGTCGTCGCGGCCGCCGGCGAGCACCTCGCGCGGGCGATGCCCGGCGGCGGCGCGCGCAATGGATCGTGCGACGCGTTCACGCCGAAGGAGCCGGACGTATCTGAGAACGGACAGTCGCTTGGGCTCGTCATCCAGTTCGGGCGGTTCCGCTTCGTGGATCTCGGCGATCTCACGTGGAACGCCGAGCAGCCGCTCGTCTGCCCTGCCAACCGGCTCGGCGGAGCGTCGGTCTACCTGATGAGCCACCACGGGTTGGCGCGTTCGGGATCGCCGCAGCTCGTGAACGCACTGCGGCCGATGGTCGCCATCATGAACAACGGCCCGGAGAAAGGCGGTGAGCCGGCCGCGCGGCAGATCGTGTACGACGCGCCGGGGCTGCGCGATCTCTGGCAGCTCCATCTCGCCAGGATGCCGGGCGCACGCAACAGCAAGAGCGCGCTCATCGCAAACCTGGATGAGACCACGGCCTTCCCGATTCGCGTCTCCGCCCGGCGCGACGGCAGTTTCTCAGTGACAAACGGGCGCACCGGCCGGGCGAAGCGATACACGGCGCAATGAGTTGGTGAATTGGATTCTTCAATTCACTTTGGCTGCTGCTCGTAATTGATCAGAATGACGAGATCTTCCGCCCCCGTCTGCTTCAACGCATGCGAGCTGCCCTGGCGCGTGAGGATGGCCGTGCCCGGCCCGACCGTGAACGTCTTGCCGTCGACCGTCATCTCGCCCGTGCCGCTCAGCACGTAATAGATTTCGTCTTCCTTCTGGAGGTGATATCCGATCGCGGAGCCTGGCTTCATGGCGCGCTTTCGGAAAACGAGCTTCAGATCCGGCGTTCTGGCGAAAAACGAATAGCCGGTCGTCGTCCCGCCGCCCTTGTGGGTGCCGGGCTCCGTCTTGGCCACGTCCGTGTCGTGCTCGAGCACATAGCCGCCTGGAGCGGACTGCGCCCCGGCGCGCATCACGCCGGCGCCCGCCGCGCCCACCGTCAGACCAGCCGCCACCATCGCCGCCGATTTCAGCCGCATCACGCCTCCTCGTGATACAACTTTACCGTTAAAGTGACTGGGTTTTGCACCCAATCTGGAGGCGTGATGGCGCAGGACGGCGCTGAGCACGAGGGAAAGGCAGAGCGGGTGGCGGCACTCGCGCGCGCGGTCGGGGCCGGAGGCGTGCTGGTGGCGGCCCATCACAACATCGCGTGGCTGACGGGCGGGCGCGGCAACCGTGTCGATTCGAGTCGCGAGATCGGCAGCGCGCGGCTGCTCATCACAGCCGACGGCGGCCGCTTCGTCCTCGCGAACGCGATCGAGATGCCGCGGCTCCTCGACGAGGTGCTGTCGGGATACGGCTACGAGCCCATCGAGTATTCCTGGACCGACGATCAGGCGGACCCCGCTCGTGCACTGACGGTGGCGCGCGGCCTGACGCACTCGGATACGATCGCCGCCGACTGGCCGCTGCCGGGCACGGCCCCGGCGGAGACCGCATTGATGCGGACGCGCACGCATCTGACGCCGGCCGAAGTCGAGCGATATCGTGCGCTCGGACGCGATGTCGCAGGCGCCGTCACGCGTCTGTGCCACAACCTGGCGCCGGGTGACGACGAGCGTCATATCGCTCGGAGCGCCGCCGAAGCGGTCGCCAACGTCGGTGCGCGGGCAATCGTGACGCTCGTCGGCTCGGACGAACGCCTGCGGCGCTACCGTCATCCGGTCCCCACCGCGGCTCGATGGCGCCACATCGTCATGACTGCCGTGTGCGCCGAGCGCGACGGGCTCGTCGTGTCGATGTCGAGGATCGTCGCCGATCGCGCGGCTGCTGCGGACATCGCCGGCGGGACGCGGGCGGCAGCCGGAGTGTTCGATGCGCTGCTCGCCGCGTCACGCGACCACCATGGGGCGTCGGCGCTCTACCACACCGCGGCCGCCGCCTATCGGGACGCCGGTTTCCGCGGCGAGGAGCAACGGCATCATCAGGGCGGCGCCATCGCGTATCGCGCTCGAGAATGGATCGCGCACCCCGCGTCGCAGGAAACCGTGCATCCGACCCAGGCGTTCGCGTGGAATCCGACGATCACGGGCACGAAAATCGAGGATACGGCGTTGCTGATTAATGGTCGGGTGGAGATTGTGACCGCGACGCCGGACTGGCCGTCGCTGCCGCTTCCATCGTTCGACGATCTTCACGCCGCCGACGTCTGGCGGCTGCCATGAGGCCCCTATGAGACCGTCCGCGATCGTCCTGTCGCTGCTCGCGGCGTCGTCGGTCGCCGCAACCCCCCAGACACCGGCCGCTCCGGAATGGGACAACGTCACGATCCTGCACCAGGGGACGAACGCGCCGCACGCGACGATGGTGATGTACCCGTCGGTCGAGGCCGCGCGTTCGGGAGCGCCGTCCCCGTGGTATCAATCGCTGAACGGTACGTGGAAGTTCCACGCGTCGCCCCGGCCCGATGC
>Ga0310810_10002079_pt1 | contig 21290 bp, 13 predicted proteins | sample NCmetagenome_FD_207641 | JGI IMG/M metagenome (GOLD analysis project Ga0310810, IMG submission 207641) | Soil microbial communities from experimental microcosm in Duke University, North Carolina, United States - NC | ecosystem: Engineered > Artificial ecosystem > Soil microcosm > Unclassified ...
CAGGTCACGCCCGCCGTCGCTGGTCACAGTCATCGTTCCGACCAGCTCTGGCGAGGTCTCGCCGTAGCGCGTCAAAGTTCCGACCGCGCGGAGGCAGAGACCTGCGCGGGTCGCAGAAGGCGTTGCGGAGGGCGAGGCTTTTCCGCGCGACGTCCGCGGGAGCAAGACCGAGATGCACGGCGTTGGCGGAGTCGACCTCCAGTCGATATGTGAGGTGCCGCGAAAGGAGAGCAATCCAGCCGGCGCGGCTATCAGGCCGGCTAGAGTCGCGGTGCCCGCCGGCCAGCGGCCGCAGAATAATGCCGCATCCGCTTAGAGAATCTCGTCTTTGCATGTAAGCTCCGCGCTGTGTGTATCATCTGACGCGCGGCTGTCGACCTGACATCCGCCTCGGAGGATCCGATGAAGATCTCGCGACGCTCTCTGCTTCTTGGAATGGCCGCGGCTCCGATCGCGCTGCACATGCAGCAGCAACGCGCGGCGCGCCCCAAGCTGGCCGCGATTTGCACCACCTACTTCAAGTATTCCCACGCGCAGCACATCGTCGACCGCTTCCTCGAGGGCTACGGCTGGAATGGAACGTGGCATCACCCGCCGATGGACCTCATTTCCATCTACATCGATCAGATCCGCGACGATGATGTCAGCAAGAGCCGACTCGATCAGTTTCCGACGATGAAGCTGTATCCGACGATTGCGGAAGCGCTGACGCTGGGCGGAAGCAAGCTTGCGGTCGACGGCGTCGTCCTGGTCGGCGAACACGGACGCTATCCGCGAAACGAGAAAGGCCAGACGAAGTACCCGAGGTACGAGTTCTTCAAACAGATCGTCAAGGTCTTCGCGGACAGCGGACGGTCGGTGCCGGTGTTCAACGACAAGCACCTGTCGTGGAACTGGGAATGGGCGAAGGAGATGTACGACACGTCGCGGAAGATGGGGTTCCCCTTGATGGCGGGGTCGAGCCTGCCGGTCACCTGGCGAACACCGTCGATTGAGATGCCGCTGGGGGCGAAGGTCCGTGAGGCGATGTGCGTGTGCTACGGCGGTGTCGACAGTTACGATTTCCACGGTCTCGAAACGCTGCAGTGCATGGTGGAACGACGCAACGGAGGGGAGGCCGGCGTCAAGTGGGTGCAGGCCTACCGAGGCGACTCGTTCTGGAAGGCGCACCAGGAGGGCGTCTGGCCCAAGGACTTGTTCGAAGCATCGCTCTGCCGCAGCCACACGCTGAAGCCGGCGCGTGAGGGATTCAACGACGTCATGCCGACGGTCGAACAGATGCGCGGGCTGGTGAAGGATCCCGTTGCCTACCGCTACGAACACCAGGATGGGTTGATGTCCACGATGGTGCTGATGAGCGGCTTGATTGAGGACTTCAACTTTGCCGCGCGCATCGACGGCCAGCGGGAGATCTTCTCGACCCAGATGTACCTGCCGATGCCGCCGGCGCGCACGAGCCTCGCCAACTTCTTTAGTCCACTCGTGAACAACTTCGAGCAGATGTATTTGACGGGGAAGGAAACGTATCCACTGGAGCGGACGTTGCTGACCACAGGGCTGACGGCGGCCGGCGTCGAGAGCCTCTTCCGGCAGCAGGCGCGCTACGATACGCCGCACCTCGCGATTCGCTATCAGGCGCCGAAGGCGTCCACCTTCTGGAGGACCTAGCGATGAAACGCATAGCAGTCGTCGCGACTGTCTACCGCTACCTCTCCCACGCGCAGCACATCGGCGATCGGTTTCTGGTCGGCTATCCGCGAGACGGTGCATGGCACAAGCCAGACATGAAGGTGGTCTCGCTCTACGTGGACCAGAAGCCCGATGGAGACCAGAGCGCCGCGCGCGCGAAGGAATTCGACTTTCAGGTGTACCCCACGATTGCCGAGACTCTCAGGTGCGGCGGGAGTAAGCTCGCGGTCGATGCGGTGCTGGTCATTGGCGAGCACGGTGACTACAAGCGGAACGAGAAGGGTCAGGTGCTCTATCCGCGTTATGAGTTCGTGAAGCAATGTGTCGATGTGTTCGAGAAAGACGGCGTTGCCGTTCCTCTCTACAACGACAAGCACCTGTCGTACAGCTTCGAGCACGCGAAGTGGATGGTTGACGCGTCGAAGCGCTTGAAGTTTCCAATGCTGGCGGGCTCGTCGCTCCCGGTGACGTGGCGATTGCCCGATATCGAGCTGCCGCTGAACACGGAGATCGAAAGCGCGTTGATGGTCGGTTACGGCGGCGCCGACGTGATGGATTTTCACGGTCTCGAGGCACTGCAGTGCATGGTCGAGCGCCGCAAGGGGGGAGAGTCTGGCGTCGCGGCGGTACAGATGATCGAGGGAGACGCGGTCTGGAAGGCCGGTGAGGCAGGACGATACTCGAAAGAATTGCTGACCGCGGCACTGTCGCGCAGCGATTCGCCGCAGGGGCAGGCAGTGGTCGATGGTCGAACGCAGGATCTCGTCGCCAGGGGAGAGTTGCCCAAGCTGGTGAAGAACCCAGCTGCGTACTTCATCGAGTACCGCGACGGCCTGAAAGCGACGCTGCTGATGCTGAACGGAGCGGTGAAGGATTTCAACTTCGCCGCGCGCCTCAAGGGCGGTGGGATGCAGTCGACGCAGTTCTTCCTGTCGCCCGAGCCCAACGTCACCTACTCGGCGTGCCTCGTTCGGAAGATCGAGGAGATGTTTGAAACCGGCAAGGCCCCGTATCCGGTCGAACGAACGTTGCTGGTCAGCGGCATCCTCGAGAGCTGCCTGACGTCACGACTCGAGGGCCAGAAGCGGCTGGAGACGCCGCATCTGTCGGTGCAGTATCGAGCGCCTCAGGGATCTCAGCATGCTCGTACCTAGGGAAGGCCTGGCGATGAGGCGGCGCGAGCGAACGAGCGAGCGCTGGCGGGCGATGGGGGTGGGGCCCCATCGCAAAGTAAGAAATGCTGACCGAACTCTTCGATTTGGGCTGTGCTGGATTGCGCTCTCGGCCGTTCTCTCGGCCGCCACGCCGCAGATCTCCGACCGCGCCGCGCGGCTTCACCGCGACGCGCTCGTCTTCGACGCGCACGTCCACGTCGTCGATCGGCAGTTCTACCACGGCGGTGACATGGGCGAGCGCGTCGATGATGGACAGTTCGATCTGGTGCGCGCGAAAGAAGGCGGTCTCGACGCGATGTTCTTCTCGCTGTTCGTGACCGAGCAGTACTATCCGGCGCGCTTCGAAACGAAGCAGGTACTGCGGCTCATCGATGCCGCCTACAGTCAGCTCGACAAGAACAAGGACAAGATCCAGCTGGCGTTCAACGCGACGGACGTCGAGCGGATCGTTGCGACCGGAAAGATCGCGGCGTTCATGGATCTCGAGGGCGGATTCGATCTCGATGGCGACCCGGCGGTGCTCCGTGACTTGTATCGCCTGGGCCTTCGATCGTTTCAGCTGTCGGCGCACAACTGGGCGAACAACTTTGCCGACTCCTGCTGCGCGCCGGCGAAGTGGCATGGCCTGAACGACCGTGGCCGCGCGGTGATCCGCGAAGCGAACCGTCTGGGCATGGTGATCAACGTGTCCCACGGCTCGGACGAAACGATTTCCCAGGCCATCGATGCGAGCACGGATCCGGTGCTCGCCACCCATCACGGGCTGCGCAGCGTCAACAACATCCCGCGCCTGATGCCGGACGATCTTCTGAAGAAGCTGGCTGCCAAGGGTGGCGTGATGGGTTTTCAGATCGGCAACGAGTTTCACAACGTGAAGGTATTCAACTGGAATACCGAACACGCGGGCAAGCCCTTCTGGGACACGACCGACATCGGGGCGAAGGAAGCGAAGATGACAATCGAGGAACTCGACGGGCTGGCGGCGCCGCAGTTTCCGATGGTTGGGTTCAAACCGCCCGCGCCCGATGAGATGAAGATCACTCCAGACGGCTGGCTCGCCGTCGTCGAACGAGCGATCGCGCTCGTCGGCGACGATCACGTCATGCTGGGATCGGACTTCGACGGTGGTCCGACGCTGCCGCTCGGGATGCGCGACGTCCGAGATCTGCCGATGCTCACCGACGCGATGCTCAAACGCGGCTGGTCCGAGCCGCGCATCAGGAAGTTCCTCGGCGGAAACCTGCTTCGGGTCGTGCGACAGGTGACGGAGAAGTAATCAGAACTGGCTCGAAACCCGTGTCAGGCGCGATTGCCCGGCGTGCGTAGCGGCGGCGGTCGCCGACCTCGCTCGTCCGCGACTGCCCGGACGGGCTAGCTCTTACTCTGGCAGCCCGAAAACGTAGAGCGCACCCTCTCCCGCCACCGCGACATATTGCCGACCATCAACGGCGAACGTAATCGGGCCGCTGGCGACGGTTCCGCCCAGGTTGGTCTTCCAGAGCAGCTCACCGGTGCGAGCGTCGAGCGCGAAGAAGTGCCCCTCGCGGCCGCCAGAGAAAAGCAGGTCGGACGCGGTCGTCAGCACACCGCTCTCGGTGTAGTCGACCATCTTGAAGTCCCACTTCTTGTCGCCGGTCTTCGGATCGATCGCGCGTACCGCGCCGTATCCTTCTTCCTCGGTGCGATACGCAACCGGCATTCGGTTGGCTGCGCCGCCGCCGGGGCCTGCCGGCGCACGGCCGGTGTACTTCTTCCCGTCTTCCCACGGCGCGACCTCGGCATACCTCGCGATCGCTGAATAATTGTCCCACGCGGACACGTAGAACAGACCCGTCCTCGGGCTAAACGACGGTGAATACCAGTTCGTGCCGCCCTGCGTTCCCGGTTCGATGCGTGTCCCCTCGGGCGTAGGCTTCGCCTTCGGATCCCGCACCGGCCGGCCGTTGTCGAATCCGAGATTCCAGTTCTGTTTCACGAAGGCCTTGCCGAGCAGGAACTCGCCGGTGACACGATCGAGCACGTAGACGAAACCATTCCGGTTCGCCCACAGCATCACCTTGCGCGGACGACCCCGCCAATCCATATCTGCCAGCACTGGAACCTGGACCGAGTCCCAATCGAACTCGTCGTTCGGCGTGAACTGATAGTGCCACTTCAGCGTTCCCGTGTCGGCGTCGAGCGCGACGACGGAGTCAGCGTAGAGGTTGTCGCCGGGATTGCGCGGACCACCGTTCCACCCCGGATTGGGATTGCCCGTGCCCCAGAACGTCAGGTTGGTGGCGGGATCGTACGAGCCCGTGACCCAGATCGGCGCACCGCCGTGCTTCCACGAATCGCCGGGCCACGTGTCATTCCCTTTCTCTCCTGGCTCCGGCACCGTCTTGAAGCGCCAGACCTCATCACCGGTGCGGACGTCGAACGCTGCCACCCAGCAATTCGTACCGAACTCGTTGGTAGCAGGACCGAGAATCACCTTGTCCTTGACGACCAGCGGCGCGACGTTCAGCTGGAGGCCTTTTTTATAGTCGAAGAGCGTCTGGTTCCAGAGTGACTTCCCGGTCTTCGCGTCGATCGCGATCAGGTGTCCGTCGTAGGTCGGCCAGAACAACCGGTCGTCAGCGAAGGCGAGGCCTTTCACGACCATGACATACGCATTCGACTCCGGCGGCACTCGATATCGGAACGTCCAGTAGCTGCGACCTGTCGCGGCATCCAGCGCGACGACTTCGCTGTTCTGAACCGTGTACATGACGCCGTCAACGACGATCGGCGTGCTCTCCATCTTGTCCAGATAGCGCGGACGCCATACCCATTTGAGCGTCAGGTTCTTCACGTTGTCGCGCGTGAGCTGATTGAGCAGGCTGTATCGCTGGCTCGCGTAGGTGCCGCTGTAAGTGAGCCAATTCTGCGGCTCGCGTTCCGCGTGCAGAATGCGCTCGCCCCCACCCGTCGCACCCCTGGCGCTCTGGGCGCTCCTGGTACTCATTCCACCCGTGTTCCCCTTGAGCGTCCCCAGGTAGCTGACGACGTCGGCAAGCTGTGAAGCGGTCAGCGTCGCCGCAAACGATGGCATCAGACCCTTCTGAACGATCGAGAACTCCCGAAGGCGCGACTTGAAGTACGACTTCAGCTGCTCATCCGGGGTCATCAACTGGAGGCTGAATGCGTCCTGATTGAGTAGCTTTCCTTGAATGCTGGTTCCCTCGTTCGTGACGACCCTGACGAACCGATTCTCCGGCAACACCTCATCGTCGGGGGCAACAATCGCTCGCTGGAGCAAAGCGGGCGAGCGCCGGCTGCCGATGTCGGAGAGATCGGGTCCCAGTCTCGAACCCTCGTCGCCAATGCGATGGCAGTCCATGCACTTGCTTGATTGCACCAGCGCCCGGCCGTTGGTCCAATCACCGGGAGTCATGCCGGTTTGAGTGTTGCTTGCTGTTTCCTGTCCGTGAAGCGGTGAGGCGGCAAGGACTCCGATGATGAACGCATCAATCGCGCCACGTAGCAACCGTGAACTGAACGTTCTCATTGGCAACTCCGGTCAATCAGCAATCAGCAGTCAGCAATCAGCATTTCACTTCGCCGTCGTGAACGGTTCACCGGCCGGAACCCACTCGACCGTCACTTCTGGCACCAACGGTCGTAGCCAGTCCGCGACTTCCCGCATGCCCCAGTCCTCGGACATCATGTGGCCGAGCAGGATCATTCCTTTTTTCTGACCGTCGGCGGCCGCATCGAGGATGTATTCGGCGTTGCCGCCGGACTCGGCAGTCTCTCCGCCAACGGCGACGTCGATCGACGTCGTCAGCGGTGGAACGCCATAGCCAGGGCCAAGTGCCACTCGGGTCACCTTCATCTCAGGATCCCCGGCGACACGAATCGCTCGGCCCTTCAACTTCGTGTTCACGTCAACCGCCAGCTCACGAAGCGTCGTCGGCGGCAACACGTATATGCGGGGCTCGGTCGGGGACGCGTACTGCGTCCATCCGAGCATGCGTGCCGATCCGGCGACCAGCGGGTCGGGCTGCAATGCGTGAGCGTGGTCGTGAAATCTGAAAACCACGAGGTGGCTGTCTTTGATGAACCGCTGCTTCGCCTGATAGATGGGATCCGCCTCGAGATCGCCGGTCTGGTCCAGGTGATTGTAGAAGGTGGGCTCGTGTGTGATGACGAAGTTTCGACCGGCCGCGGCGGCGCGGCGGAGCACGTCGAATGTCGCCATGCCGGTGGTGGCGATGGCTCGAACCTCCGTCTCGGGCGAGCCCGCCTTGAATGTATCGACGGTCTGCGCCCGCCAGTTGATCTTCAGCTCCTGCAGCTTCTTCTGGATTCGCTCGACGACCTGTTGCGCGGTCATACGTTGACGCTCCAGTACGGGTCGGCGATGGAGATGGATTCGACTCGAACTTCGGGGAGCACCGAATGAATCCACGTTGCGCAGGCCTGTGCCCCTGGCCCTTCGGATACGAGACGTCCGATCGCAATCAGGCCTTTGCCGCGCTCGGCGCTCCACGTGTCCAGAGAATACGGAACCGCCTCCCACTCGCGTGGCTCACCCGTCAGAATCACGTCCGCTTTTTGCAAGTTGGCCACCGCGCTCGCGAGTGACGTCGTACCGGGCGAGACATAGACAGTTCGTACTCGCATTCCCGGCTGGCCAACCATCCGCAGTCCTCCACGCAGTGGCAGGCGGCTTTGCAGTTGCGCAACGAGTGCGCCGAGTGTCGTCTCCCGTATGCGATAGGTTTGAGCCGCGTCGGGAACGTCGGCGTCGGCCCACTTCAGCAGTGCCGCGAGCGCACGTGCGGCCTCATTTGGTTGGCGGGCGTTCCAGTGTTCCGCAAAGCGCCAGACCACGAGCCGATGCTCGTCGATCAGCGCCTTCTTCGCGAGATACACCGGGTCGTTCGCGCGGTTCCCCGGGTCCTCGTTGTTCGAATAAAAGAGCGGCTCCTGCGTGACGATGAAGTTCTGACCTGAAGCGACGGCGCGCCTGAGCGTGTCGGTGCTGGCCATCACCGTTGTCGCGATGCCGGTCACAGGGGTAGAAGGGTCGCCGGCCTTGAAGCCGTCGGTTGTCTGCGCGCGCCAGGGAAGGCCGACACTCGCCCGGATGCGATCGGCAACCTGCTGGGCGGTGAGTCTCGGAGGCTGCGCGAGCGCCCGTCCAGACAACAGGCCCGCCGTGGTGCCGACAAGAAACTCTCGTCTCGAGGTGGGGAGCCTGTTCATGGTGGGCGATTGTAACCCGGTCTAAAGAGTTAGGAGGGGACGGAGATAGCGGAGTTCACAACGAAGAAACGAAGCAAACGGAGACGAACGAAGACGAGTATCGATTTCAAGTATCAAACAACGCCCTGCCCGGCTCCTTCCAAGGCTGTCTTCTCCGTTCGTCTTCGTTAACTTCGTTTCTTCGTGTGAATCTTCTTCGTTACCTCCGCGATCTCCTCGATACCGGCACCAGGCGATTTGACACCCGCGTCGTCCCTTCGTACCCTCAACCCGATATTTCCTCTCTTCGAGGCCCACATGAGCTCCATCACCCTGACCGTCAACGGCAAGTCCCACACCGTCGACGTCGATCCGGCCACGCCGCTCCTCTACGTGCTCAGCGACGATCTCGCACTTCGCGGTCCGAAGTTCGGATGCGGGCTTGGACAGTGCGGCGCCTGCACGGTGATTGTTAAAGGACGCGCCCTCCGATCGTGCGTCACGCCGGTCAGTTCGGTGAGCGGCGCGGACGTCACCACTCTCGAGGGACTGGGCACGCCAGAACGGCCACATCCGATCCAGAAGGCGTTCATCGACGAACAGGCAGCACAATGCGGCTTCTGCCTGAGCGGCGTGATCCTGACCGCGAAGGCGCTGCTCGATCAGAACCCGAAAGCCAGCGAGGATGAGATTCAGCAGGGGATGTCGACCGTCCTGTGCCGCTGCTTCACGAACGTCCGGATGCTTCACGCGATCAAACGCTATCAGGCGGGAGGTGTGCGATGACGCCCGATGCGAAATACGCGTTCGATCGCGCGGGCTTCTCGCGACGTGACTTTCTCAAGACATCGGGCTGGCTGGTGGTCAGCTTCGGCGCGGCGTCGGTGTTGCCAGGCGTGGCGCAGGGACCGTTCGACACCCGGCCTTCTCATATCGATCCGCGACGGCTCGACTCGTGGATCGCGATTGCGGGCGACGGAAAGGTGACCGCGTACACCGGCAAATGCGATCTCGGTCAGGGGATGTTCACCGCGCAGACGCAACTCGTCGCCGAGGAGTTGTCGGTCGCGCCAGCGATGGTGACGCTCATCCAGTGCGACACGTCGGTGTGCCCCGATCAGGGGACAACCTCCGGGAGCCAGTCGACGCCGACAAATTTCAACGAACGCAACCTCGCGCAGGCAGCGGCGACCGCGCGCGAAGCGCTCCTCGCCATGGCGGCGACACGTTTCGGCGTCGGCCGGGACCAGCTCACACTGGATGCCGGGGTCATTGCGGTCAAGGGCGACACGTCGAAGCGAGTCACCTACGGCGAACTGTTGTCGGGGAAGACATTCAATCTCCAGCTCGACGATCAAGCGAAGCGGAAGCCCGCGAGTGAATGGAAGGTTCTGGGCAAACCCATCCCGCGACTCGACATGACGGCGATGGCGACGGGGCAGTTCGAGTTCGTTCACAACGTCCGGGTTCCAGGCATGCTGCACGGCGCCGTCGTGCGACCGCCCGAAGTCGGCGCGACGCTGGTCAGCGTTGACGAGGACTCGGTTCGAAACCTGCCCGGGTTCGTGAAGGTCGTTACTCGGAAGAACTTCGTCGGCATCGTCACCGAGAAGCCGTGGCAGGCGAGGCAGGCGGTTCAGAAGCTGCAAATCCAATGGAACAGCGGTAGTGGATTACCGACGTGGCGCGAGTTCTACGACTTCATCCGAAAACAGCCGTCGCGCGACGCCTATGTCGTCAATTCCAAGGACGTTGACGAGCGGCTGGCGAAGGCTTCCTCGGTCGTGAAGGCCACGTATCTGCATCCGTATCAGATGCACGGATCGATGGGTACGTCGTGCGCCGTGGCTGACGTTCAGGGCCCCAAGGTTACGGTCTGGTCCGCGTACCCAACCCGCAGCGGCGTCGCGATGCTCCTTGGTGTGCCCGCCGACAATGTGAGAGTCGTATTCGTGCGCGGCGCCGGCTGTTACGGGATCAATGGCGCGGATACGGTGTCGTACGACGCGGCACTCCTGTCGCAGGCGGTCGGTAAGCCGGTGCGCGTGCAGTTGTCGCGACAGGACGAGATGGCCTGGGAGAACTACGGCTTTCCCTATGTCATCGATCAGCGCGTCGCCCTTGATGCCGACGGCACCATCGTCGCGTGGGACTGCGAATCGTGGAACGCATCGCTCGGTGGCCGTCCCGGCACGAACACGCCGGGCAACGTCGTCACTGGCATGCTGGCCGGATTCTCGCCGGCACCGTTTGCTCCACGAGCGGCCGGCGAACCGGGCGGACGGTTCAACAACGGCAGCAATGCCGCACCGTCCTACGTCATCGGACGCGTCGGCGGTGCCGCTGGTGGTGCCGGAGTCGTCGCCAGCGAGCGCGTGCTGACCCATACGATCGCCTCACCGTTCTTCACCGGGCCGCTTCGTTCTCCATCCCGTCTCCAGAACACGTTCGCGCACGAATGCCTGATGGACGAGATCGCCGCGCAGGTGAAGGCCGATCCGGTCGACTTTCGGATGCGTCACGTCAGCGACCAGCGGCTGAAGCACACCATCGTTGAAGTCGCGAGGGCAGCGAAGTGGCAGGCGCGTCCGTCGCCGAAGCCGGGCGCCTCGCGGACAGGCGTCGCCTCGGGGCGCGGTATGGCCTGCGTCGTCTACGAAGGGGACAACGGCTACGTGGCGATCGTTGCGGACGTGGCAGTGAACACGGCGACGGGCAAGGTGACGGCGCAACACTTATATGTCGCGCAGGACTGCGGCCCGGTATCGAACCCTGACGGCATGCGCAATCAACTCGAGGGCGGCGCGCTACAGGGTCTCAGCCGAGCGCTGGGCGAGGAGGTCACCTGGGACGAGCGAAAAGTGACCTCGATCGACTGGCGGACTTATCACAGCCTGACACTGGGCGACGCCATGCCCACCATCGAGAGCGTCCTCATCGATCGGCATGACACCGAGGCAACCGGGGCAGGGGAGACCGCGATCACGGTCATCGCCGCAGCGGTCGGCAATGCCATCTTCGACGCGACTGGCGTCCGGGTCCGACAGATCCCGTTTACGCCTGAGCGGGTGAAGGCCGCGCTCACCGAACGAACCCAGTAGAACCTCGTAGAACCTCGTGGAACCCTGTAGAACCTTGTAGAATACAGCCGTCCCACCTCCCAAGGAGATCGTGCTGATGGCGGTGTCACAGCGAGCAGCGGCGGTTCGTCTCGGCAAGATTGTCGTTCTCATCGCGCTGGCGGCGACGGCGATGTCGGCCAGCGATCAGAATCCCCGCGAATGGCGCGATTACGGCGGCGGCCCGGATAATTCCAAGTACAGCACTCTTAAACAAATCAACAAGTCAAACGTCGCGAAACTCGACGTGGCCTGGACGTACCCGTACGGCGAAACGATGTTCAATCCGATCGTGGCACGCGGCGTGATTTACGGTAGGGGCCGCAACGATTCGCTCGTAGCGCTTGACGCCGGAACGGGGAAAGAAATCTGGATTCACGACGGCCTCGAGGGGATCACCCGCCGGGGCATGAACTACTGGGAGAGCAAGGACGGGAAGGATCGCCGGCTCATCTTCAGCATCAACGATTACCTGCAGGAGATCGATGCCATCACCGGCAAATCGGTCGTCAAGTTTGGCCAGGACGGCGTCGTCGATTTGCGCGAGGGACTTGGGCGCGACAAGGAGAAGATCGGCCGCATCCAGTCGAACACGCCCGGTAAGGTCTTCGAGAACCTCCTGCTGATCGGATCGGCCACCGGCGAAGCGTACATGTCGCCGCCGGGCGACGTGCGCGCGTACGACATCGTCACAGGCAAACTCGCGTGGCAGTTCCACACCGTGCCGCATCCGGGTGAGTTCGGCTACGACACCTGGCCGAAGGACGCGTGGAAGTACATCGGCGGCACGAACACCTGGGGAGAAATCACAATCGATGCCGAGCGCGGCATCGCGTATTTCCCGACCGGGTCCGCCACGTTCGATTTCTACGGCGCCGATCGCCATGGCGCGAACCTCTTCGCTAATTGTCTCCTCGCGCTCGACGCACGGACCGGCAAGCGGTTGTGGCACTTTCAGAATGTGCACCATGATCTGTGGGACTACGACAACACGTCGGCGCCGCAGTTGACGACGATCAAGCAGAACGGCAAGACGATTCCAGTCGTGGCCATGGCGGGGAAGACGGGATTCCTCTACGTCTTCGATCGCGTGAACGGCAAGCCGGTGTGGCCGATCGAAGAGCGGTCGGTCCCGACGAAAACCGAGGTGCCAGGCGAACAGGTCTGGCCGACGCAGCCGTTTCCAACCAGCCCGCCCCCATTTGCCCGCCAGAAATACACGGTCGAGGACTTGAATCCGTACTTGCTGTCCGATGAAGAGCGCGAGCAGTTCCGGCAGCGCATCATGAAAGCCCGCAACGAAGGGCTGTTTACGCCGATCGGATTCGGCGAAGCGATCCACATGCCGGGGAACAACGGCGGATCGAACTTCGGCAGCACGTCTTCGAACCCAAGCGACGGCACCGTGTACGTCATCAGCTACGACATCCCAGCGATCATGCGGCTGCTGTCGCCCGAGGAAGAGGCGGCGCGTGGCGCGCGCGGTGGCCGCGGCGGAGCAGGCGGCGCCGGCCTCGCCGTGTTTCAGCGTGACTGCCAGGCCTGTCATGGTGCCGATCGCAGTGGAACGCCGAATGGCGTGTCGCTCATTGGCGTAGCGGGCCGGCTCTCCGTCGAGGAGATGCGCTCGACGGTGTTGAACGGCAAGGGGCGCATGCCGCCGCTGCCGCATCTTTCAGCGAGCGATCTCGATGCTGTGGTCGCGTATCTGAACGCGGCCGACACACTCGGACGTGGCGGTCGCGGCCGGGGAGCCGCAGCCGGGCCGGGGCCGGCATTCCCGCCAGGTCCAGTTGTTCAATCGGGACCGGCGGTCGTGCGGCAGGGTGGCGGCGCTCGAGGCGGCGGAGGGCGTGGTGCCCAGCCGTACCCCGAGGGAATCGAAGTGCCACCCGTACGCTACACGATGGACGGATACGGTCTGCACTCGAATATCGTCCGGCCGCCGTTCACCACGTTGACGTCATATGACCTGAACAAAGGCACGATCCGGTGGCAAGTGCCGCTCGGCGACGACCCGCGACTGGCAGACGTTGGCGTGAAGGGAACCGGCACTGCCGGTGATTTCAAGTTTGGCGTCATTCCGACCGCAACCGGACTTGTCTTTGTTGCAGGAGGGGACGACAAGCTGCACGTCTACGATGCGGAAACGGGAAAGCAGCTTTGGGAGCGCCAGCTTGGCGCGGCGAGCCGCGGCATTCCATCGATGTACGAATACAAGGGCCGGCAGTTTCTGTTGATGACTGCGTCGGATCCTGGCGTCGGCCCGAATCGGACTCCACGAGAGGATCAGCCCAAGGGATACGTGGCGTTCGCGTTACCGAAGTAGATGACGAAGACTGCGGAGGAAACGGAGTTCACAACGAAGGAACGAAGTGAACGAAGGCGAACGAAGCGGACGATACCTTAGGAAATATTCTTCTTCGTTCGTCTCCGTTTGCTTCGTTTCTTCGTTGTGAACTCCGTTATCTTCGCGATCTCCGTTCACTCGCCGCGCAACGCATAGGCGGCCATCACGTTCCCGCAGATGATGTTGACGTACTGCTTTCCCTCAACCTCGTACGTGATCGGCGCCGAGAGGATCTGAGCCGAGCCAAGACTGCTCTTCCACAACAGTTCACCGGTGCGCGCGTCGAGCGCCTGGAAGTAACCTTCGCGTCCACCCGTAAAAAGGAGATCCGACGCCGTCGTCAGAATTCCCGCGTCGGTGAGGTCGTACATCTTGAAGGTCCACTTGCGTTCGCCGGTTGCCGGATCGAGCGCGACCACAGCGCCGTGCGACGCGGCGTCGGTCCAGTTGTTGATCGGCCCGCGTCGGATGTTCGGAGCGACGGGAGCGTCAGGCGCTGGCCTGGTCGCTCTGAAATTCCCGCCCCAATAGTACTGGCCTTGCTGGTACTGAGCTGGCTGGCTGGTAAAGATTCCAGAGACATCTTCCCACGTCGAAATGTAGAAGAGGCCCGTGCGTGGACTGTATGCAGGCGAGTACCAGCTGGTGCCGCCTTGCTGTCCAGGCCATGTCGTAGCGCCGGGTGGTTGCGGTGTTTGAACTGGACGGCCGTTCGCGTCGAGACCGTTTGTCCAGTTCACCTTCACAAATGGCTTGCCCAGGAGAAACTTGCCTGACGTTCGATCGATCACGTAGAAAAACCCGTTTCGGTTGGCGAGCATCAGCAGCTTCGCGGGAGCGCCATTCCAGTTCGCGTCAACCAGCACAGGTACCTGGGTGGAGTCCCAGTCGTATCGATCGTTGGGGGTGAACTGGAAATGCCAGCGCAGCTTGCCGGTGTCGGCATCGAGCGCAACGACCGAGTCGGTAAACAGGTTGTCGCCCGGACGCTGGCCGGCATTGAAATCAGGTCCGGGATTGCCGATGCCCCAATAGGTCAGGTTCAGCGCGGGATCGTAGGTGCCGGTCACCCAGAGTGAGCCACCGCCGTTCTTCCACGCATCGCCGCTCCACGTTTCCGAGCCGGGTTCGCCGGGCGCGGGAATCGTATTGAACCGCCAGGCCTCCTTGCCGGTTGCGGCATCGTACGCCGCGATGAACCCGCGGATGCCGTACTCACCGCCGCCGGCGCCGATGATGACCTTGTCCTTGACGGCGAGCGGCGCGAGGGTGATCGAATAGCCGTGTGCGAATTCGGCGACCGCGACATTCCACAGCACCCGCCCGCTTCTGGCGTCGAGCGCGATGACATGCGCGTCGAGCGTGCCCATGAACAGCGTGTCACCGAGTATGGCAAGGCCGCGATTGTTGGCGCCGCAACAGGCCTTGAACTCCGGCGATCCGGTGTACTTGTAGATCCAGAAGATGCGCCCCGTGCGGGCATCGAGCGCGATCACGTCGTTGGGCCGCTGGGTCAGGTACATGATGCCGTCGACGACGAGCGGCGATGACTCCCACGGGCCGGCGACCTGGTTCTGGAGAAGCCATTTCATTTCGAGGTTCTTCACGTTCGCGCGATCGATTTGCGTGAGCGTGCTGTATCGCTGTCCCGAATACGTCCCTGAGTAGGTGAGCCAGTTCTTCGGTTGGCCGGCCGCCCGAACCAGCGTGTCGGAGGTGACCTGGCCGATCAGAATGAGCCAGGTGAGGAGGAACGTGGTCACGGTCGTGTTCCCTTCAAGGAAGCGATGTAGGCGACCAGGTCGATCAGCTCGTCGGGTTTGAGCGTGTCCTTGAACGACGGCATTGGCGACGTCGTCGCCACCGACCACTGCGCGAGCTCCGCTTTCACCAGCGACACGAGCCGGCCTTCCGTGGTCAGAATTTGCACGGTGTAGGTATCCTCGTTCAGTCGCCTGCCCGCAATCACACTGCCGTCGCGCTTCACGGCGCGGACCGGACGATTGATCGGTTGCATCGATCCCGTTGGGTCGATCAGGGATCGCTGAATCGCCGCCGCCGGGCGTGTCCGGCCGACGTCTGTGAGATCAGGACCGACGTCGCGACCTGACGCATTGACGCGGTGACAGCTGAGACATTGACCCGCGCCTTCGAAAATGACCTTGCCCTTTGCCGCATCTCCGGCGGGGGCCGTCGTCGTACTCGCCTCGAAGCCGCTGCGGATGAACGCGACGAGCATGCGTGCATCGGTCGCGTCGAGCCGGAACGCCGGCATTCCAGTTCCGGGAATGCCAGTGGCGAGCAGCGTCGCCAGCGCCGAATCGGTTGATGCGCGTGGCAGGGGGCCCTGGCGCAGATCGATGCCTCCGACGCCGGCACCGGTCGGTCCGTGGCAGCCGATGCACAGTGCGGCATAGACACGGGCGCCGCCAGCGATGTCAGCCGGCGGGTATTGGCCGGAGTGATCTTGAGCTGAGAGCGGCATCGCGGCTAGCGCGAGGATCGCGGGAATCGCGACGCGGAGGGAGCGGAAGACGCGGAACAGGATCAACACGGAGACACGAAGGCACGGAGCAATTGGTGAATTGGTGAATTGGTGAAATAGTGGATTGGTGAATTTGCGCTGTCAAAGCGCGGCGGTAGCCGCGCGGTGCAAATTCGCAGACTCACCAATTCACCAATTCACCAATTCACCAATTCACGAATTCACCAATTCACCAAATGGTTCAGAGCGTCGCCACGACCACGTCGTAGATCTGCTGCGTGCCCTCGTGGCCGTTGCTTGCCTCGATGGTGTAGAGGCCTTTGTATCCGAGATCGTTTTCCAGATACTTGATCGCGGTCGCGAGATCCCATCGTGTATTGACGCGGGTGTGCATGCTGCCGGCGTTGTACGGAAACAGCATCTTGAGACACTGATGCAGTTCTTCCTGATTCGCCGCGCCCGCGCCGCCAACGTCGACGTTGGCGTGAGCGCCGGTGGCCTTGAGTATCTCCGCCATCAGTGCCCACACTTCAGGTTGCGGCATCGGTGGTGTAGCTGGCGGAGCAGGTGCCGACGGTGCGGATGCGGCTGCGGCCGCTGCTGGCGCAGCTGCCCCTGCCGGAGCCTGGCCGCCACCGGGGGCTCCTGCGGTTCCCGCCCCGCCGCCGCGCCTCCCGCCTCCGCCTCCAGCGCCGCGGGTTTCCATCGAGACAATGATGCCCTTCGACTTGCCGTAGTCGGCCATCGCCTTCAGCGCCGGAATGCCATAGACCTTGTTTTCGTTGTTCGGCATCACGCTGGCCGTACCGCCCTGCGCTCCCTGGTTGATCATCACGCGCTGCGCGCCGAGTAGCACCGCATGATCCACCCACGCCTTGGTGAGGTCGATGGCCATCAGCCGATCGCGCACTCTCGGCGCCGACATGTTCAGCCCCGAAAACTCGAGGTTGATCTGCGTCATCCGCGACTTGCTCTTCTCGATGTGGCTGCGCAGTTCCTTCAAGTACGACGGTTCGGTCGACGGGATGTGGTAGTGCTGGAATTCGACCCTGTGAACGCCGTACTTGTCCGCGATCATCTGTGCGATGTCGAACAGTTCGAGCGTGCGGTTCGGATTGTCCTCGACGTCCGGCACTTTCAGCATGCTCTGAAAGTTCAGCGTCATGATCGCAATGCGATCGAGTGTCGACTGCTTGGCCCTTTGTGGCGCCTGCGCCCACAACGACCGGCTCGTCGCCGCGGCTGCGACCGATGCGGCACTGATCAGGAATTCCCGACGTTGCATCTCTGGCTCCTCTATAGCCTGCACGTTGCCCCACACTTTGTCTGCATTACTCACTGTGCGTGGGCCAGCCGCTAGCCGCTAGTCGCAAGCGCTATTTCTTCTCCGGCAACGCGTACGCAATCGCGCCCGTCGGCGTGTTCGGCTCGGTCGGCTCCTCAGCCGCCGCCCCACGACCGCGGCCACCGCGCCCGCCGCCGCCTTCATTCGACATGATCACGAAGTACTGACGGCCCTTGGCCTCGTAGCTGACAGGTACACCGGCCGTCGTGCCGTTGAACGTGCCGGTCCACAGCACTTCACCGGTGTCTTCGTCGTAGGCGCGCACCTTGCCATCGTTGCCCGCGTGGAATACCAGTCCGCCCTTCGTCACGACGATCCCGTAACGCGCACCAACGCCGCCCGTATTCGGTGGACCGCCCGCACGCATGGTTGGAAGGTGATCGCCATTCGGGACCTGCCATTTGATCTCGCCGGTATTGAGATCGTACGCGGTGAGTGTCGTGTACGGTGGCTTGGTGAAACTTGCGAGCACGCCGTAATCCGTCATGTAGCGATTCGGCGGCACGTCCTTGACGTCGGGCGGGTAGAGCGCGTTGCCGGCGTTTCCGCCCGAGCCTGGATAGAACGGTCCAAGTGGACGGGGCGGAAGCGGGGGCTGCGGTGCGCCGCCGCTCCCGACGACTGGTCCCGGCGGGAACGTCTCAGCGCCGCCGCCTCCTCGACCGATGCGTCCACGTCCGGCCGACGGGCTGCTGTTGGCGAGGTACGCGATCACTTGATTGATTTCCCCCTCGGTGATGCCATCGACAGGACGCATCTGTCCTTTACCGCCGGTCACGACGGCCTTGATTGCGTCTTCGCCCATGCGGTCGGTGACGCCGACGAGTGAAGCGGCGCCAGGCAAGGCGCCCTTGAGGTCGGCACCGTGGCAGGCTCGGCAGTACGTCTGGTAGCCCTGAAATCCCGCCTGCAGCGCCGCGCTGTTGCCACCGCCGCCACGTCCTTCGGGCGGCATCCGTTTTGTGACGTCTTCGAGCTTGAGGATCGCCACCTGATTGACGCCGACCACGAAGACCATGCCCTTCTGCGGATCGGCGGCCGTCGTTCCCCAGTTCGATCCACCCTGGTTGCCCGGCATTGAAATCGTGTCGGTAAATCCCGGCGGCGTGAACATGCCTTCGTTGCGCGCGTTCTTCACGCGCTCCTTCATCGCCTCGTACTGCTCCGGCGTCGCCAGCCATTGATTGACGTCATCGACCGAGAACGACTGTCGGACGAACGCCGGCGGTTTCGTTGGGAATGGCTGCGTCGGCCACGACTGCTCGCCGGGTACCTGGCTCTTGGGAACCGGGCGTTCTTCAATCGGCCAGATCGGTTTGCCGGTGACGCGATCGAGCACATAGAGGAATCCGGTCTTGCCGGCGTGAGCCACGACATCGACCTTCTTGCCGTTGTGACGGATGGTCACGAGCTGGGGTGCCGAGACGTTGTCGAGATCCCAGAGATCGTGATGCACCGTCTGGAAGTGCCACAGCCGTTTGCCGGTCTTCGCATCGAGCGCGAGGATGCAGTTGGCGAACAGATCCTGTCCGACTCGATCCGCACCGTAGAAGTCGTAGTTGGCCGATCCCAGCGGGATGTAGACGATGCCGCGCGCCTCGTCGACCGACATCGAGCCCCAGTTGTTGACACCGCCGACGTACTTGTAGGCCTCCTTCGGCCACGTGTCGTACCCGAACTCCCCAGGCAGCGGCACCGTGTGGAACTGCCATTTCTTCTCGCCAGTGACGACGTCGTAGGCGCGAATGTCTCCCGGCGGGTTCACGAACGCTTCACCGGGCGCGGAGCCCAGGATGAGGAGGTTTTTCCAGATCTTGCCGGGACTATTCGACTGAATCCGGCCGGCGTAGCTTTCAGCGCGCGCCAGACCGTGGCGGAGATCGACGATCCCGTTTTCGCCGAAGGTCAGGATGCTCTTGCCGGTCTTTGCGTCGATCTCCTGAAGGAAGCTGTTGATCGAAAACAGCAATCGGCGATCCTTGCCATCCTCGCTCTGCCAGAAGTTGACGCCACGGCTGGTGATGCCAGCCAGGCCCTCGTGAATCCACAGTTCCTTGCCGGTGTTTGCGTCGAGCGCAATAAGCGAGCTGTTGCGCCCGAGCACATACATCACATCGTCCACGACGATTGGGTTGAAGCCGGTCTGCGCATAGGGATAGAACCACGCCACTTCGAGCTGGTTGACGTTGCTTTTCTTGATTTGATCGGATCCGACGAAGTTCGCGCTGTCGGGTCCTGCCAGATTGTCCCACCACCATCGGTTGCTGCGCGTCGCCGCCGCCACGCCAACGACGACGCTCGCGATGAGCGCCAGGGAAATCAGCGAAAACGCCAATCGCGACACCCGTGCGCTGCGCTCGTGACTCCCCATCACCCGATCGTGCTGATACCGAGATGCCATGTGCTGCCTCAAGACAGATCACGAAAAAATGACCGATGTTGTTTGTGTTGTGCGAATCAACCGTTGCGGGTGTTTCGCGGTGAGGTTTGGGGCGCATTAAAACATGGGCGGCGCGCCGAGGCAAGCGAACGGCCTCGTCGTCAGCTCTTTGGCGGTATCACCACCCATTGACGGCTACGGATGCTCACGCCCTTGCGATTGACCTTGACGCCGAGCTTGCGTGGCTGGCCATCGCGATCGGCTGGCGCCGGTTCGACGCCGAGCAGATAGTACGCGGACGTTTCACGCAGGATTCGGTCGAAGGCGAAATCGGCCGTCCCCACAGGAACGTAGATGAGCCGGCCTCCGGCCGACTGGGAGAAGTCGCTCAACCAGTTGCCGTAGAGCGTCCGGTCGCGAGCCATCTCGGAACTGCCGGGCGCCTTTCGCGATGCCGGTCCGACGCCGAGCGTCGTGTCGATGTGGACGGTGTAGACGGTTGCGTTTGCGCGAGCCGCAGATTGACCCATCAGGCGAGCAACGTCGCCGACGTCGGGCCGCCCGTCCGATCGATCGCTCACGAGCAGGCCGGCGCTCACCAGGACAACCGACTTGCGGCCGGGAATCTTCTCCAGGGCGCGAAGCAGCGCTTCCAGGCCGGCCAGGCTTGTCTGGACCTGTCGCTCGAGCTGCGTGGCGAGCTGGATGCCCTCGGCGTAGATCTTGGCTGGGCAGTCGAGATCCTCCGGGCACTCGCGCGCCTGGATTTTCAAGACCGGATCCAACTCCATCTGCGTGCCGCCGTCGGCTGTCGGGTTGGTCACGTTTCTGGCCGCCGTGAGAAACGAATTCGGATTCGACGTCTGCGCGGTGATGTCGACGATTTCCCAGGGCCGCAGGTTGTAGTGCGTCCGAAGCGGATCCTTCTGGCCGACGACGCGGCCGAGCGTGATCGTGAGGGGCGCTCGCTGGGTAGTGGGCGCGATGCTCGTACCGGCAGGATAGACAAACAGTCCGACGCGATCGGTCGGGTCAAGATGCTGGACGAACGCCTGCGCACCCTGTACTGGCGCGCGCTCGGCCCCGACCTCGAAGCTGCCGCTGTCGATGGCGAGGACGAACGTCCGGCCTCTGCCTTCCGGCGGTGCGGGGTCCGCCGGATCGTCGTTGGCAGGCTGCTGCGCGACGAACTGCGCCGACACGACCTTTCGACGTTGTCCGTTGATCGTGACGCTGAACGCCTCCGGCCCGATCCGGCCGATGGGGTAGCCCTGGCCGTCGACGACCTGAACGTCGACGGCGATGACGTCGACCTTGCTGCGGAAGACCGTCTGCTGCGCCGAGACAGCACTGACGCAGAGCGCCGCAACGGCCGCGGCTAGCGGCACTGACGGCGCTACGACCAATCGTCGCTGTCGTGTGCTCACATGATCCCGTTCAACGAAGCGCCGAGCGAACCAAAGACGGCCCAAAAGGTGCCTGGCACCTTTTCCACGAAAGTGCCAGGCACCTTTCGGAAACGCCGCATAAAAGGCT
>Ga0310810_10002080_pt1 | contig 21287 bp, 21 predicted proteins | sample NCmetagenome_FD_207641 | JGI IMG/M metagenome (GOLD analysis project Ga0310810, IMG submission 207641) | Soil microbial communities from experimental microcosm in Duke University, North Carolina, United States - NC | ecosystem: Engineered > Artificial ecosystem > Soil microcosm > Unclassified ...
GCGACCGGGCCGCCCTGTTTACCGGTGTAGACCGTGAGCAGCGCCTCTTCCTGCTGTTTGGTCGCTCGTTCGTCGATGTGCACTACAACGCGCCAGTTGCCTTTCAAAATATTGCCGGGCACGTGCGACGTGAATCCCAACGTGAGGCCCGACACGTCGACGCCGTCGATGTCGCCCCTTTCGAAATGGTGCGCCAGCGCCGTGTCGCAGGTGCCGTTATCCGGGTCCATGCCGACCCAGCAGGGACAGAGCACATCGCAATTGCAAACTTCCAAGAGACTGCCCTCGAGTTTGTAAGCCATGGGTCCCTCCTGCCGGCGCGACCTTTTGGATCAGGCGCCGGGTATCATTCGTAAGCCGAAATTAGAATCGCCGACGAGGATTTATCGGACAGGAAAATACTAATGTCAACAGTGAGTACGGGTCAATTCGACTGCCGCGCCGCCGCGCGCGGCAATAAACGCGGCTCTTTCATCCGTTCGGTCCAGCCGGCGAAAGTTTCGGTGGGCCCGCTCCAGCAAAGCTCGTCGATGTTTCGAAAAAGCGGCGCATCGGTTCTAAGCGTTGCGAGGCGTTTGAACAGCAGCGCTAGCTCGCGTTTGTCGCCGAGGACTTCCGCCGGGAAATCCTCGATACGGCCATGCGTGTTCAAGAGACGTGCGGCGGAAACGGCGCCGATGCCGGCGATGCCCGGGTACCCGTCAGCGGCATCGCCGACCAGAGCGAGGTAGTCAGAAACCAGCGCGGGCTCGATCCCGAATTTTTCGCGCACGCCCGCCGCGTCGCGAATCTTGTTGCCTTTGCGGTCCATCTGCACGATTCGCTCGTCGCGAACGCACTGGCCGAGGTCTTTGTCCGGTGTCCAGATGCAGACCTTCTGCACGCGCGGATCTTTGGACGCGATCTCGGCGGCCGAGGCGAGCGCGTCATCGGCTTCGAACTCGACCATCGGCCAGACGGCAACGCCCATGGCCACGAGCGCCTCTTCGAGAGGATGAAATTGCGCGAGCAGCGCGCGCTCCATGCCGGCGCTGGTTTTGTAGTCCGGCCAGAGCTCATTGCGAAAAGACTCGATCACGTGATCGGTGGCGACACCGACGTGGGTCGCCCCGTTCTCGATCAATTCCAAAACGGTCTTGAGCACACCGATCACCGCGCCAAAGGGCCGGTCCTGGCCTTTGTTGAAGCGGCGCAGGCCATAGAAATGGCGAAACAGCTCGTAGGTGCCGTCGATCAGATGGACGACGATGCCGTCGCTTGGCGCCGGGGCTTCGATTTTTTTCAATCGCGACGGCAAGGTTGCTCCGTCATGATCGATCGCAGAAATCGTTGGTTGACCGTCGGAGAACTGTGCACGCCGATCCTTTCACAAGTTTCATTTGGTCTCTTTCCCACGTGCGGACGAGCGGATAGTTTCCACGCGCGACTTTCGCAAATCTCCGATGGATCGATCGAGATCGCCGGTGGCTTCCGCGGTGCCGGCGATTTTCAAAATTCGCTTGCCGGAGACTTCCTTCAGATATTTTTCGATGCCGGCGAAGATCACAACTTTCTCTTTGCTCATGATCGCTCCTTGAAATGTACACTTCTGGTGTACAGGTAAGCAGCCTGGAGCGTCAATCGGGGTCGGTCGATAGTTGTCAGGTGAAAAAGATCTCGCTTCGCTCGAGATAACAGATGTTGATACTGTCATTCCGAGTGAAGCGAGGAATCTTTCTCGATCTGAACGGATCCAAAAGGCGAGCGGGCACGGAGCCACGCCGCGATTTGTTTCAACGGAAATTGCGATTGGCCCGGCGATTTTGAGATCGTGGCGAAGCAGAAACTTCCGTCAGCGGTAAACGCTGGCGATAAAGCCGTTCTGCTCGAGCTGGCGGACGATGCTCGTGTCGACGAAATTTTCCGGCTTATAGCTCTTCGCTTTGGGAACCTGCGTGGCGATTTCGTCGAGGATCGGCTGGATTCCTTCCAGCGCCGGGTAGGGGGTTTTTTCGTAGAGCGCCGAGAAAACCCGATAGGTTTCCTCGAGGATCTCGCGGTCGTTGGAGCGCAGCATTTTGCCCAGCACGCGGACGGCAAATTCCCGATCGGTCTTGATCCGGTGAATGCCTTCGATGATGCCGCGGGCCAATTGCGTAAAAGTTTCGCGTTGCTTGCGCACCTCGCTGTCGCGCGCGACGATCACGGTAGTGGCGTATTTGAATTCCTGACCGAGATTGGCGATCTCGACGAAACCGAATTTTTTCCGACCGATGTAGGCGCGCGGCGGATCGAGCACGGCGGCATAAATGCGTCGCTTCTCCAACGCCGCGAGACTTTCCACGTAGCCGCCGGTGCCGAGAAATTTGACGTCGGACTCCAAGCCCCACCTTTTCAAAAGCCGCTGGGTCAGCAGAGTCGGCGAGCCGCCGAGGGAACCGACGCCTATGTAGCGGCCTTTCAGGTCGGCGGGTTTTTTGATTTCCGGGGCGGCGATGATCGACAGGGTGAACGAGTTCAGGAGTCCCATCAGGATCGTCGTGTCCGCACCTTCGATGCGTGCGCGCACAGGAGTCGTGCCGGAGAGGCTTGCGGCCAGCGAATCGCCGGCCAAAAGAAGCTGCACCTGGCGCGACGCGGATTGGAGACCGAGCAGTTCCACATCCAGTCCGTGCTTGGCGAAAAGCCCCGCATCGCGCGCCGCCCAAAGCGGCAGTTGAGCCGAGCCCAGGCTCAAGGAAACACGGATCGGCTTCAGCTCCTGCGCCTGGAGACTGACGGCGCTCGACGCAAACACGCCGGCGAGAAGCCAGGAAATCAGCCGTGATTTGTTAATGAACAACGCGGCGCCTTCTACTTGGTCAGGCCGAGTTCGGTGAAAAACTTTTCCGCGCCGGGATGGAGCGGGATCGACAGGCCGCGCAATCCGGTCGCCGGCGATTCGCCGCGAAAACCGTCGTTCATTTTTTGCAATTCGCTCATGCGCGAGTAAACGATCTTCAACAGCTGATACACCACGCTCGGATTTGAATCGTCGCGCGTGACGAGCGGGCCGGGCAGGCCCACGGCGCGCGCCGATTGCGGATAGTCCGGATAGTAAGTCTTCACATCGACGTCGACATAAAGCGGCGAGCGCTTCTGCAGCGCCTGAATGCGCCCCGAATCGAGGGGAATGATCTTCAAGGTGCGCCGTTTCACCATCTCGGTGTAGGCGGGCACGGGGAGGCGCGCAATGCTGAGCACCGCGTCGATTTCTTTTTTCTCCAGCGCCTCGCGCGCCTTCTCGGTATCACCGCGCACGGCGTTTACTTCAGAAGCGATGCCGTAGACATCGAGGACATGCTTGCCGATCAAGGCCGAGCCGGTGCCGCCGCCGTAGACGATCTTCCGTCCTTTGAGATCGGTGATCGATTGAATACTCGACTCCGGATGCGTGTAGATGAAAAGCAGGCTGAAGCCGAAGCTAGCCACATGACGCAGCCGCTTTTGCGGCCGGCCGGCAAAGTCGCCCGTGCCGTCGTAAGCTTCTTTGACCGACTCCGCGGTGCTGGTGCCGAAGGAAGCGCGCCCGTCGTTGACGGAAATCATGTTGCTCGGGCCGCCTTCGGAGGGCAACGTGATCAAGGTGAAGTCGGTCGCGTACTGGTTTACCAGGTTGGCGAAATAAAGCATGTTCACGTAAACGCTGCTGTTGAGACCGGAGGTGTGGATGGTGTAGCGGTCCGCGGCAGGAGCGGTGCCGGCGCAAAGTATTTGTCCGACCATAACGATCAGGAAAAGTTTTTTAATTGCGGTCACGGAATTTCAGTCAGGAGGCCCGACTTTAATCGAGAGGCGGAAGGAGAGCAAGCCGGAGCGCTGCGATCTTTCGGTAGGGCTTCGTTTGGGGAAAAGATCTCATTTTGTTCGAGATGACAAATGCTTACAACGGTCATTCCGAGCAAAGCGAGGGAATTTTCCCGATTGTGTTATTGCTCATTGGAGTTCGAACTGCACCACTGTGGATCTTTCCATGCGCGGCGGTGAGCTTGACATCGGTGGCTCTTTTCTATGAACATCGGTTTAGAAAAACGCAAAGGAGCGATTTATGGCAAGCTGGGACGATATCCTCACCGAACGGGACAAGCAGGTTTTTGCGCTCTCCGGTTTTGGCAAGCGCGCCGGCTTCGGCCAGCGCCCCGCAGTGCTGATCATCGACGTCAACTACAATTTCACCGGCGACAAGCGCGAGCCGATCCTCGAGTCGGTCAAACGCTTTCGGACGAGCTGCGGCGAGGAGGGCTGGGACGGAGTGGATCGGATTAGCGAGCTGCTCGTCGAGGCGCGCAAAAAACATCTGCCGACGTTCTATACCACGGCGGAAGAAAACCGCATCGATACCACGGTCACCATCGGCGGCTGGGCGGCGAAAAGCAGCCGTACCACCGAAGACATGACGGCAGGATGGGAAAAGGCCAATCAGATCGTCGAAGAGATCGCGCCCCAGCGCGGCGATATCGTGGTGCGCAAGCAAAAGCCCAGCGCGTTTTTCGGCACGCCGCTCATGAGCATGCTGAACGAAGTCCACGCCGACAGCCTGATCGTCACCGGCACCACCACCAGCGGCTGCGTGCGCGCCAGCGTGATCGACGCCTTTGCCTACAATCTCAAAGTCTCGGTGGTGGAAGAATGCGTCTTCGACCGCGGCCAGGCCTCGCACAAGATTAACCTCTTCGACATGGCGATGAAGTACGCCGACGTGATTTCGCTCAAAGAAACCATCGACTATATTCAGGGCCTGCCGGACAACCTCTACGCGCCGGCGCTGTGACGAAATTCAATTAAAAGCACGTGGTTAAAGTTCGGGCTGACGTCATCGGCAGTTTGCTTCGCCCCGCGGAATTACGCACAGCACAGGAACAACTCGCCGTCGGAGCAATCACTGCCGCGGAATTCAAAGCGATCGAAGACCGCGCCGTCGATCAGGCGATCGCGCTGCAGGAGAAGGTCGGGCTGGAGGTCGTCACCGACGGCGAAATGCGCCGGCAATCGTTCCAGAGCCAAATGCCTGCCGCGGTGAGTGGTTTTGGCACCTACGATCTCGACGCGTTCCTTTGGGGCGAGTGGCACGATGAGCACGGTGTCGAGAAGAAACCCCGGCCACGCCGCCTCGGTGCGGTGGCCAAGCTCAAGCGTGTGCGTTCGCTGTGCACGGAGGAATTTTCCTACCTGAAGAGTAAAACCAGCTGCCTGCCGAAGATCACCCTGCCGAGCCCGGGACTCTGGGCAAATTTTTGGTCACCTAAATATTCCCGGGAGGCCTATCCCACGCTTGACGCTTTTCTCGCTGACATCGTGCAAATCCTACGCGACGAAGTGGCGGAGCTGCACCGCCTCGGCGCCAGCTATATCCAAATCGATGCGCCTCATTATGGACTACTCCTCGACGAGCAGACGCGCACATTCTACGAAGGCCGTGGCTGGAGCTTGGACCAATGGCTTTCCCTCGGCATCGAGCTCGATAATGCTGTGATCGAAGGTTTTCCCGGCGTCACGTTCGGGTTTCACGTTTGACGCGGCAATCAACAAAGCCGTTGGCTTTCCCAAGGAAGTTACGAAGCGGTGAGCCGGCAATTGTTTCGGCGCATCAAAGCGCAGCGGTTGCTCTTGGAATATGACGATGCTCGCTCCGGTTCTTTTGAACCTCTGCGCGACGTGCCCGAGGACAGGATGGCGGTGCTCGGATTGGTAACGACGAAAAAACCGGACCTGGAATCCATGGCAGAACTCACCGCACGCATCGATGAAGCCAGTCGGTTTATTTCCAAGGACCGGCTGGCGCTCAGCCCGCAATGCGGCTTTGCTTCATCGGTGATCGGCAACCGCATTGCGCCGCGCGATCAACGCCAGAAACTGGCGTTGGTGGTGAATACCGCAAGAACCGTTTGGGATGGGGTTTAGGCCTTTTGAGTCAGCGCGCGCACCACCAGCACCACGCCGACGACGAACAGCAGGATCAGCAGCCCGCGATTGAAAGTCTTTTGATTGACCCGGTCCTGGGCTTTGATGCCGGCGTAAAATCCCGCCAGGGTAAAGACCAGCACGAGAATCGAAAGGCGGATCGTGTGCCAGTTGAAAAAGTTCCAGGTCGAGATCGCTACCAGTTGAGTGAACTTGGTGATAACGAAAGTGGTCGCGAGGGTTTTGACAAAGGTGCGTTTTTCGAGCTTCAGATTATAGAGATAGATCGCCAGGGCGGGTCCGGCGGCGTTGGTCACACCGTTTAGAAAACCGCTCAGGAGACCGAACAGCGGGGAAAGTAATCTTTCTCTAGCGGGCGAGACACTGAAATCGAATTTGAGCAGGCTCGAGAAGACGAAGATCAACACCATCACGCCGAGACACAGGTTGAGAATCCAGAGCGGCGTCTTGACCATCACGAAAGTGCCGAAAAAAACGCCGAGAATGGTCGGCAAGATCAGATTCTTAAAGCGCCGCAGCACTTCGTAGGGAATGCCGTCGCGGAGTATCTGCGCCGAATCCATAAAGAGATTGGGCAGGATCAGCACGGTCACCGCGACACGAATGTCGAGAATCAGTGCGATGGTCGGCGTCGCGATCAGCGGAAAGCCCATGCCGGTGGCACCCTTGACGAAAGCGGCGACCAGCAGAGCAAGACCGACAATCAAATAGATGGAGTCGAACGGCATCGAGTATTTAAGTTGCGATGATCGAGAGTCGTCTTAAGAAAATTGCCAGGCGGATCCGCGCGGAGCACGATCAATATCCCGGCCGCAAGCTGAAATCATGCGCTTCTTGAGCCGCACACCGGTTCGGACTTTCATCGTCTATCCGTTTTTCACGCTGTTATGGGAGTTCTTTTTCCGCAGCGGACATCTTGCACTCAATCTCTGGTTTTCGCCGCTGCTCGTCTGGGGCTATCTGCAATATCGACTTTGCGGCCTTTACCGAATCAAACACGGCGGCGGCGGACCCGGCCTGGAAACTCCGCCGGATCGTCTCGTCGATACCGGGCCGTACGCCTACAGCCGCAATCCGATGTACCTCGGCCACCTTATTTTTCTGATCGGTCTGACTTTGACTTTGCAATCCCTGTTCGCGGCGCTGATCACCGTCGCCGTGGCTATCTGGTTTCACCTCCGCGTGTGCGGTGACGAACAAAAACTGGTCGAACATCTGGGTGAACCCTACGCGCGCTATCTCCAATCGGTGAAACGCTGGCTGCCCGGGCTGTTTTGAAAAATCTCAACTGGTTTTCTTGCGATGGCCGGTTTGCTTTTTGCCGGTTTCGAAATAGTCGCTCTTGACCGCGACGCCGGCCTCGTTTTCATCCTCGTCGGTCCACACACCGAGACTATAGCCGTACCACGGCATGCGCGGTTTGAGCGGCGGCAGCTCCAACTCCTCCCAGATTTTTTGCGAGCGCTCCATGAATTCCTTTTTCGGCAACGACACCGGCGTGTAGGGCCATGGCCGCACGGCATTGATCAGGAGCGATGAAGTCCAGGTTGGCCGCTTGTCCTCGGTCTCGCGGCCAGGAGGATACGTGGATGGATCGAGGCCCGGCGGTTTACCCTTGGCGATGCTCACGTCTTCGTCCGGCTGCATGTTGTAGCAGATCGCCCAGTTGATCATCGCCGGGTCGCGAATATCCACGTCTTCGTCCACGGCGACGCAGACTTTCGCATAGGCACCGGTAAAACCGGCGGACGCGTTGAGCGCGCGCCAGGCATCGGCTTTGGCGCCCTGGCGCATTTTGATCACGCAGTAAGCCTGACCGCTGCCGCTCACTTCGTCGTGCAGCGCGACGTCGAGCACTGCCGCGTTGCCGCTGTCGTGGCGCAGGTATTTGTAAATAATTTTTTCTGTGCCGGTGTGCTTGATCTTGCTCGACTCGCTGGGCGGAAACTGGCTCATCAGCGCCGTGTAAATGGCGTCGCGCCGATGCGTGATACAGCTCACTTCGAGAAAGGGCGACACCGATCGGTGGCCCATGTAGCCCGGGTATTCGCCGAAGGGACCCTCCGGTTCGATGATGTCGGTGGGAATTGTGCCTTCGATGATGATTTCCGCTGTCGCCGGCACGAGCAGGTCTACAGTTTTCGCTTGCACCAGTTCCATGGGCGCGCCGGCGAGACCGCCGGCCAGACGATATTCGTCGAAATCATAAGGAATCTTCGCCGTCGCTGAATAGGCGATGCTCGGCACCACGCCGATGGCGATGCAGGCCTCGAGACGTTTGCCCTTTGCTTTGCATTTGCGCCAGTGCTGACCCATGTGCTGGGTAACGAAAAAGCCACCGCAGCGGTCGGCCGCTTTGATCTGGCTCCGATAGTTGCCGATGTTGTAGATGCCGGTTTCGAGGTCTTTGGTAATCCAGTTGGCGGAGGTGAGATAGGGCGCGTTGTCGAAGCCCGGGGTGGAGATCGGCACTGGAATCATGTCGAGGCCGTGCCCGTTCAGCAAATCCTTGCCCTGCCAAACGACTTCATGCACGGGCGCGTTTGAAATCTGCACCGGTTCCACAGGATGAAGCTGCGCCTGAGTCCAGCGCTCATGAATCTTATCCGTATCGCACATCATGCCGATGGCGTAGATTTCCGTGGTCGCTGCCAGAGTACCGACCGTCACGGGCATCGAGTAACGCCGGCCGTGCGAATCCACCACGTTTTCGAAAATAAAAGCCTTGCGGTCACGCTCGTCCAATCCGCGAAACTGCCAGCGCACCAACGGCATCAACTCGGTGTCCTTGTTGATCTCGCGTTTGATGCGAACTAATTTGCCGCGCGATTCAAGCGCGTGTAAATGCTCGCGAAAATCTCTGTAGTAAACGTTGTTGCTGGCCATGCACGTCTCCCTTTGATATTGCTGTTGCCATGTATCAACCGCGCCGCAAAGGTTGTCAAGCAGCGCGCCGAAAAGCAATTTGCACCGAGGATTTTTTCTGTACGCCCACGAGCGGGTTTGATAAACTTGCGGCTTGATCTTGCCAGCCGGCAGCGGGCTTGGAGTCCATGGCCAACGAAACTAATTCTTCCGCAGTTTTAGACGGCAGTTTTCACAGCGCGCCGAAAACCGAATCGTTTCCGCTGGGGCCGCGCTCCATGCTGTGGCTCCTGGTGCTGCTACTTCTGTTCGGTCTTTTCTCGATCGACGTCTGGACGCCGGACGGCCTCGCGTTGCCGGTTTACTACGCCGCCGGTCTGTTGCTTGTCATCGGACTGTCGGGCAGCCGAGAAAAACTCTGGGCCGCTTCGACCTGCACCTTGCTCATGGTGCTCGATTATTTTTTCTCGCCGACTCTGAGCGGCGCTTCCCACTGGGTTTATCTTTTCAACCATACTTTGGCGATCCTTATGATCTGGATCGTGGCGATGCTGGTTTTGCGCCATCGCCATACCCAAGAAGTGATGCACGCCAATGAGCGCATCGCCAACGAACGGCTGGCACAGCTAAACACGATTTACGCTTCGGCGCCGGCGGGCCTGTGTTTTGTCGACCGCGATCTGCGCTACGTTTCAATGAACAACGCGCTGGCGGCGATGAACGGCGATCGGCCCGAATATTTCATCGGCAAAACCGTGCGCGAGGCGAGGCCCGATCTGGCCGATGCTGTCGAGCAGCACTACCGCCGGGCCATTGAAACCGGGCAGCCAGTGGTGGACGAAGAAGTCCAGGGCCGTCCTCTTCCCGGACGCAAGGAGCCTAGTTTTAGTATCTGCAGCTATTACCCCGTGCATAACGATGGCGGCGAGCTGATCGGCGTCAACGTAGCCGTGCGCGATGTGACCCGGCGTAAGCAGGCGGAAGCCGACACGCTTTTTCTGCTTGATTTGGGCGAGGGCATTCGTTTTGCTGCGGACGCCGACGAGCTTTTGTGGGCGGTGGCGGTGGCGCTCGGCGAACACCTGAAGGCGAGTCGGTGTGGCTTTGTCGAGATCGACCTCGACCGCGAGCGACTTGCCGTGCAGCGCGATTATCATCCCCACGTGCATTCACTGGTCGGGGCTTATCCTCTTGCCGCCTTCGGCGCGGAGCTGCTCGCGGCGGCGCGCGCGGGACAGATTATCGTCATCGCCGACACGGAAAGCGACGAGCGCGCGAAGCACGATGCCAAGCATTATCAAAACCAGAGCGGCCAAAGCCTGGTGATTACCCCACTTTTGCGCGACGGCAGTCTGGTATCGGCGCTGGCGGTGGCTCTCAACGAGTCGCACGAGTGGAGCGAGCGCGAGATTACTCTCATCAACATCGTCGCCGAGCGCACCTGGCTGGCGGTGGAAAAGCTGCGCCTGGATACGACTCTCCGAGAAAGCGACGCGGCGCTCCGCGATGCCGACCGGCGCAAAGACGAGTTCCTCGCGACTCTGGCGCACGAGTTGCGCAATCCTCTATCGCTCATCCGCAACGTTACCACCTTGCAAAATACGCCGGGCGCCCCCGGGCCAAATCCGGGCTGGGGGCAAGACATCATCGAACGCCAGGTGAATTACCTCACCCGATTGACCGACGATCTGTTCGACGTGAGCCGCATCACGCGCGACAAGCTGATGCTGCAAAAAGAGCCGGTCGCGCTCGGCGAGGTGATTCGCGCCGCAGTGGAGTCGAGCCGTCCGCTGATCGATCAGCGTGAGCACGAGCTGATGATCACCATGTCGCAGCATTCCATTTACGTGGAAGCGGATCGGGTGCGGCTCACGCAGGTTTTCATGAATCTGCTCAACAATGCGGCAAAATACACGCCCAATCATGGGCACATCTGGCTCAATGTCGAGCAGGCGGGCGACACGGTGGTGGTGCGCATCAAAGACACCGGCATCGGCGTGGCGCCGGAGAATCTGCCGCATCTGTTCGAGCTTTTTTATCAGGTCGACCGTTCGTTTACACGCGCCGAAGGCGGCCTCGGTCTCGGTCTCACGCTGGTGCACCGGCTGGTCGAGATGCATGCCGGGCGGGTGGATGTGCGGAGTGACGGTGTCAATCGCGGCAGCGAGTTTATCGTGCATTTGCCGGTTCTCGACCAGCCGATCATCGAGCGCCACGAAGCCGTTCACGGCAACGGCGCATCGCCGCTCGGCCCCAGCTGGCGCATCCTCGTCGCCGACGATTTTCCGCAATCGGCTGAGATTCTCGCCCGCTTGCTGCGCCAGGATGGCCACGAGGTTCAGATCGCCCAGGACGGCATCGAAGCGGTGGAAGCGGCGGCGGAGTTTCGCCCGGATGTAGCCGTCCTCGATCTCGCCATGCCCAAACTCAACGGCTACGAGGCGGCGCGTCTGATCCGCGAACAGCCGTGGGGGAAACGGGTTTACCTGATCGCGCTTTCCGGCTGGGGTCATCACATGGACCGCCAACGCACCAAGGAGGCCGGCTTCGACGAACATCTCACCAAGCCGGCCAAATACGAGACCTTGGCCGAAGTTCTCGATCGCCTGTCGGCGGACGATTCGCTCGATGGAGCACGCCCCCGCGAGCTTTAGGCCGGCGCCGGACGATTCGCGGCAGTTTTCGGATCGCTATACAAATCCCCTTCGTTATCGGTTATACGACTTACTGGTAGGAGGCTATTTACGGCAAAGCTAGGTTTTGTCGGTCTCGGCGTCATGGGGAGCCGGATGGCGGAGCGCTTGCTCGCCGCCGGCCACAACGTCGTCGGCTACAATCGCACCAAAGCCAAGGCTCAGGCGCTGCTCGCCGCCGGCATGGAGTGGGGCGAGTCGCCGCGCAGTGTTGCCGCCGCGAGCGAGGTGACTTTCTCGATGGTCACCAACACGGCGGCACTCGAAGCGGTCACGGAGGGCGAGGACGGCATTCTCGCCGGACTCGCGCCGGGAAAAATATACATCGACATGAGCACAGTGAGTCCCGCGGCCAGCCGCGCGATCGCCAAGCAGGTTGAAGCCAAAGGCGCGCGCATGCTCGACGCGCCGGTCTCCGGCAGCGTCATCACGCTCGAAGAAGGCAAGCTATCGATCATGGCAGGCGGCGAGCGGCAGTCCTTTGAAAAAGCCCTGCCGTTGCTTCAGATAATCGGTCCCAAGGTCACTCATGTGGGCGCTAATGGGCTCGCGGTTTCGATGAAAATCGCGACCAATTTGAGCCTCGCGGTGCAGATGCTCGCTTTCAGCGAAGGAGTCTTGCTGGCGCAAAAAAGCGGCATCGCGCGCGAAACCGCCGTCGAAGTGCTGCTCAACAGCGTGATCGCCTCGCCGATGGTCAAATATCGCGGTCCGTTTGTTTTGAACATGCCTGACGAAGCCTGGTTCGACGTCAACATGATGCAAAAAGATCTGCTGCTCGCCTTGGAACTCGGTCGTCAGCTCGACGTGCCGCTGCCGACCACGGCGATTACCAACGAAATGCTCACCACCGCGCGCGGCCTGGGTCTGGCGGAAAAAGATTTTGCGATTCTGTTCGAAGCGCTGGCGCGCATGGCGGGGATAAAGAATGGGTGAGATGAAATGGGTGGTGGAGTATTGGAGTGATGGGGTCCGGAATGCCCAATACTCCATTACTCCAACACTCCAGTACTCCAATTATTTCCAGTGACACCCTGATGGCTCAATCCAAGAAAGTTAAATCACCCGCCACGAAAACCATCGCGCCCGACGAGCGTTGGCTTCACTTCTACCGCCAGATGGTCAAGATCCGGCGGTTCGAAGAAGAGGTGAATCAGCTTTATCTGAGCGCCAAGATGCCCGGCCTTGCCCATCTATATATCGGAGAAGAAGCTGTGGCGGTGGGTGTGTGCGAGGCGGTGCGCCGCGACGATTACATTACCAGCACCCATCGTGGCCACGGTCACTGCATCGCCAAGGGAGCGGCTCTGGACAAAATGTTCGCCGAGCTCCTCGGTAAGGTTGCGGGTTACTGCCGTGGCAAAGGGGGCTCCATGCATATCGCCGATCAAGACACCGGCAACCTTGGGGCAAATGCGATCGTCGGGGGTAGCGCCGGCATCGCGACCGGCGCAGCCATGTCGGCGCAAATGCGCGGCAGCAATCAAGTGGCGGTTTGTTTTTTCGGCGACGGCGCCTTGGGACAAGGACTGCTCTATGAAGCCATGAACATGGCGTCGCTCTGGAAGCTGCCGGTGATCTACGTCTGCGAAAACAATCAATACAACGAGTACACGCACTACAGCGAAACCACTGCGGGCGCGCTGAGCGGGCGCGCCGAAGCCTTCGGCATCCACACGGAATCCATCGACGGTCAGGACGTGCGCGCCGTCCACACCGCCGCGCAAAACTGCGCCGAGCGCGCGCGCGGCGGCGGCGGGCCGAGCTTTCTGCTTTGCAATACCTACCGCTTTCACGGCCATCACGTGGGCGACATCGACCGCGCTTACTACCGTTCCAAAAAAGAGGAAGAAGACTGGAAGAAACGCGATCCGATCGCCCTGCTCGCGGATTGGCTCAAAAAAAGCCGAATGGCCGAGAGCAAGACCCTCGACGCGGTCGATGGTGAAGTCTCGGCGGAAATTCAAAAGGCCGTAAACTTCGCGCTTGAGGCACCGTATCCGGCAGCGGAGGAAGTCGGCCAGCATGTCTACGCCTAAGCGATTTTGGATTTTCGATTTTGGATTTTGGATTAAGCAGAATCCAAAACATTCATCCGGTCTCAAATAGCGATTTATGGCTGCAAAGAACCGCAGCACGACCGTTTCTGATGCGGAGCCGCGGGAGATCACTTTTGCGCAGGCGATCAACGAGGCGCTCGCCGAAGAGATGCGCCGCGACCCGACGGTTTTCATCATCGGCGAGGACGTGGCTGAAGCGGGGACGCCGTTCAAGGTTCTCTCCGGTCTAGTCAAGGAGTTCGGCAAAAAACGGGTGATCGATTCGCCGATTTCCGAAGCCGGCATCGCCGGCATCGGCGTCGGCGCCGCCATGACCGGCATGCGCCCGGTGGTCGATATCATGTTCGGTGATTTCCTCACCCTGACGATGGATCAGCTGGTGAACCAGGCGGCGAAGATCCATTACATGTCTGGCGGCAAGCTCAAAGTACCGATGGTGCTTCGCACCACTCTCGGGGCTACTCGCCGCTCCGCCGCGCAACACAGTCAAAGTCTCCATGCGTGGGCTAGCCATATTCCCGGTCTCAAAGTCGTCGTGCCCGCCACGCCGTACGATGCCAAGGGATTACTCAAAAGCGCGATCCGCGACGACAACCCGGTGGTCTTTTTCGAAGACAAGATGATGTATCAGTTGAAAGGCGCGGTGCCGGCCGAGGAGTACACGATTCCGCTCGGCGTTGCTGAAGTGAAGCGAGTGGGCCGCGACGTCACTCTGATCGCCACCAGCAGTATGGTGCAAGTTGCGCTGGCCGCGGCGGATTTACTCGCTACTGACGGCATCGCAGCTGAAATTGTCGACGTGCGCACCACGGCGCCGCTCGACAAACAAACGCTCATCGAATCGGTCAAGAAAACCAGCCGGGCGATCGTCGTCGATGAAGGCTATGAACGCTATGGCGTTACCGCGGAGATCGCGTCGGTGATCGCCGACGGCGCTTTCTATTACCTCGACGCGCCGGTGAAGCGCATGGGCGCTATGGACGTCCCCGTGCCATTTTCGCCGGTGCTCGAAGATCAGACTGTGCCAACGCCGGAGTCCGTGGCGGCGACGGCGAGGCGTTTGTGCGGAAAATGATTGAGCCGATGACGCCAACCCTAAGACTCTAGACTCAAAACCGGGAGTTTATATGGGCCTTAAAACTTTCGGCCTGATGGCCGTCGACTGGGAAGAGCGGGTCAACATCGAACGCCTGCGCCAGGATCGCTTGAACCGGATCAAGGCCGCGCTGAAAAAATCGGAGCTCGGGGCCTTGCTCTGCTTCGATATGAACAACATCCGCTACATCACCGCGACCCACATCGGCACCTGGGCGATGGACAAGCTGGTGCGCTTCTCGCTTCTGCCTCAGGACGACGAGCCAATCTTGTGGGACTTCGGTTCGGCGGCGCGGCATCATCAGATTTATTGTCCGTGGCTGGGCGACCGCTCTCGGGCCGGCATCTCCACGCTGCGCGGTGCGACCCATCCTGGCTCGGGTCTGGCCGAGGACGTGGCGAAAAAAATTAAGCTAGAGCTAGAAAAGCGCAAGCTGCACAACGAGCCGGTCGGCGTCGACGTGATCGAGATGCCGGTGCTGTTCGCGCTGCAGGCTCAAGGCATCAAAGTCGTGGACGGCCAGCAGCTGATGCACGAAGTTAGAAAAATCAAAACCCAAGACGAGATCACTTTACTCAACACCGCGACCATGATGGTCGACGCCGCCTACGATGAGCTCTACCGCTTCATGAAGCCGGGTGTGAAAGAGAACGAGTGCGTCGGCGTGGTGAGCAAGGTTCTCTACGATCTCGGCTCGGAACATGTCGAAGGCGTGAACGCGATCTCCGGCGAGCGCTGCAGCCCGCATCCGCACGTCTACACCGACCGCGTGCTTCGCCCCGGCGATCCGGCGTTCTTCGATATTCTGCACAGCTACAACGGCTATCGCACCTGTTATTACCGGACGTTTGCGGTCGGCAGCGCGTCGCCGGCCATGGTCGACGCCTACAAGCGCTGCCGCGATTACATGGACGCGGCGATCACCATCGTGAAGCCGGGAATCACCACGGCGGACGTGGTCAAGCTCTGGCCCGAGGCGCAGGAATTCGGCTTCGCCAACGAAGAAGCCGCGTTCGCGCTCCAGTACGGCCACGGTGTCGGTCTCTCGATCTGGGAAAAACCGATCTTCAGCCGTCTGGTTTCGCTCGATCATCCGGAGGTCATCGAAGAAGGCATGGTGTTCGCGCTGGAAACCTACTGGCCGGCTGCTGACGGCTGGTCGGCGGCGCGGCTCGAAGAGGAAGTCGTGGTCACCAAAGACGGCTGCGAAATCATCACGCGATTTCCTTCAGAGAAATTGCTGGTGGCCGGCACGCACTATTTCACCACCGGCGGCGAGCTCTCGACGACGCGCGAAGCGCAATCGAATCTGAATAATCCCGGCGCTTTGGAGCGAATCAAAAATTGAAGGCTCTCAACCGAGGATAATTTGCCGACTAACGTGATCATGCCCGCCCTCGGCGTGGCGCAGCAGAGCGGAACCTTGCTCAAGTGGCTAAAAGCCGAAGGGCAATCCGTTTCCAAGGGTGAGCCACTGATGGAGATCGAGACCGATAAAGCGACGGTCGAGATCGAAGCACCCGGTTCCGGTATGTTGTCCCAAGTGAGCGCCAAGGCGGGTGATCAAATTCCCGTGGGACAACGTATCGCGCTGATTCTCGCTCCGGGTGAATCGGCGAGCGCTGCACAGAGCCCTCACCCCCGGATCAAGTCCGAGCCGGGCACAAACGCTGAAAGCCGCACTGCTGATCGAACGGCAGTAACTGCGAAAGTTCCCCCTCTCCCTCAGGGAGAGGGAAGGGGTGAGGGCCGAGTTACGCCGTCGCCTCATCAGCGTGCCGCCAACGTTCCCAGTGTAAGAAGCCGTATCCTCGCTTCTCCCGCCGCGAAAAGAATTGCGCGTGAAAAAGGCATCGAGTTAGCCGACATCGCCGGCAGCGGACCGGAAGGCAGCGTCTTGTCTGCCGATGTTCTGCGCGTGACTCCGGGTGCAGCGCCAATTCGCTCTGAGCAAACAGCGGATACGTCGATTGCGCCCCTTACGCCGATGCGCCGCATCGTCGGCCAGCGCATGACCCTTAGCAAGCAGACGGCGCCGCATTTCTACGTGGCGATGGACGTCAATATGGACGCAGTGGTTCGATCGCGGCGCGGTCTGCGAGAGCGCGGCGAAGACGTGATTCCGTCGGTCAATGATTTTATTTTGTTCGCCTGCGCACGCGCGCTCGCGGATTTTTCCCAGCTCAACGCGTCGTACAGCGAGCGGGGTTTGCTGCATTATTCCGAGATACACGTCGGCATGGCCGTGGCGCTCGATGAAGGACTTGTCGTTCCGGTGATTCGCAACGCGGATCGCCTGACCCTTGCGGAACTGGCGCTGCAGAGCCGGCAGCTGATGGAGAAGGCTAAGAACAAAAAGCTCACGCCGCGCGACTACGAAGGCGGTACGTTCACCGTATCCAATCTTGGCATGCTCGGCGCCGACAGCTTCGTGGCGATCATCAACCCGCCCCAATGCGCGATTCTGGCCGTGGGCCGGGTCGCCGAGCGAGTGGTCGCGGAAGACGGCATGTTCGCGATTCGGTCCATGATGACCGCGACACTTTCCGCCGACCATCGGATCGTCGACGGCGCGCTGGCGGCGCGATTTCTACAACGGGTGAAAAAACTGCTCGAGATTTCCCAGGTATAACTTTGTCCATGGCGAAGATAGTCGTCCGCAATCTCACCAAAACCTACAGCGGCGGAGCGGTAACGGCTTTGCTGGATGTGAACCTTGAGATCGCGCACAACGAAAGCGTGTGCGTGCTCGGACCGAGCGGCTGCGGCAAGACGACCTTGCTGCGCATTGTCGATTGTCTGATCGCCCACGACCGCGGCGAAGTGCTGATTGACGGCGAAGCGGTTACTCAGCCGCGGCCCGATGTGGCGGTGGTGTTTCAGCATTTCGGCCTTTTTCCATGGAAGCGGCTGGAAGAAAATATCGCCTATGGACTAGAGCTGCGCGGCAAAGCGCCACAGGAAATCGCGCCGATCATCGAGCGCTATGTGGCGCTAATCGGCCTCAAGGGTTTTGAAAAATCCTATCCGCACCAGCTTTCCGGCGGCATGCAACAGCGCGCCGGCCTGGCGCGCGCCATGGCAATCAACCCTTCCGTGCTGCTCATGGACGAACCGTTCGGCGCCCTGGACGCGCAGACCCGCGAGCTGATGCAGGAGGAGCTTTTGCGGATTCTCGACACCGAGCAAAAGACCATGATCTTTGTCACCCACAGCATCGACGAAGCGATCGTGCTCGGCGACCGCATCGTGGTCATGTCCGCTCGGCCCGGGCGCATCCGCGAGATTTTTCCAGTGGGCATTCCGCGGCCACGAAAGATTCTCTCGGTACGGGCCCATCCGCGCTACATCGAGCTCAGAAACACCATCTGGGAAATGCTCAAAGGCGAACAGGAGCAAAGCCAGGCGGGGGACGATCGATCATGAGTCAGCGCGCCAAAGTGCGTTTAGTTTCGTTGATCGTTGTACTGGGGTTGTGGGAATTCTACGGCCGGCGCGTCAATCCGATTCTCTTCACCTATCCGCTGGCGATCGCGCGCGCTTTTTTTTCGCTGGTGATCTCCGGCGAGCTGCAAAGCTACATGAAAGACAGCCTCCTCGTGCTGCTCTACGCTTCGATACTCGCCGTGATTATCGGCGTTTTTCTCGGCGTCGTCATGGGTCGTTACGCTCTGGTGGAGTGGGCCACTGACATGTACATCAACGCGCTCTACTCGATGCCGATGGTCGCGATGGTGCCGCTGATCGTGCTCTGGTTCGGGTTCAAAATCCCCGCCAAAGTGATCATCGTTTTTCTCTTCATGGTTTTCCCGATCTTGATCAATACCTACCAGGGCGTCAAAAACGTCGATCGCAATCTCCAGGAAGTCGCGCGCTCGTTTTGTTCGAGTGAAACACAGCTCTGGCGCCATTTGATCATTCCTTCGGCGCTGCCGTTTATAGTCGTCGGCATACGCCTCGCGATCGGCCGCGGCCTCGTGGGCATGATCGTCGCGGAGTTCTACACCTCGATCACCGGGCTGGGTTACATGATCGTGCGTTACGCCAATGCCTTCGAGACCGACAAGCTCTTTGTCCCGATCGTCGTGGTTATGATATTAGGAGTCGGGCTAATGGCGCTGGCCAAGTGGATCGAGGGGCGCATCGCGCCGTGGAGAAACTTCGAGGACCGGGAATAAAAAAGGAGGCTCTCATGAAAAAGGCTTCGCTCATCGTCACGCTTTTGCTTATTTGTTTTTGGCACGCGCCCGGCGGCGCGCAGACCAAGCGCAAAGTCGTCTTCGGGGTGCCAGTGACGCCACCCAACGTGGTGCACATTCCTCCCTACATCGCCAAGGAGCTGGGCTTCTTCAATGAAAGCAATATCGACGTCGAGTTCGTCACGTTCGAGGGCGGAACGCAGACTCTGCGCGGCAGCGTCGCCGGCGGCCTGGACATCACCGGCACGAGCTCCGATCCGGCGATCATCGCCGCGGCCAAGGGCGCCGGCACCAAAGTGCTCGGCAGCTACTCGCACCGGCTCTCGCAATCGATGCTCGTGCAGGGCGACATCAAGAGCTGCAAGGATCTCAAGGGCCGCAAAGTTGGCATTCAGGAAGTCGGCGCGTTCAACGAAGTGATGAGCCGCGCGGTCCTAGCGACTTGCGGCCTTACGCCCAGGGACGTGCAATACGTGCCGGTGAGCACCAAGGGCCGCGTGCCTGGATTGCTCACCAACCAGATCGACACGGCGATTCTCCACGTCGATCAGGCGATCGTGGCGAAAAAGAAAAAACCCGAGCTGAATATTCTCATCAATCTCTGGGAGCCGCTGCCCAAATGGCTTTACGCCGCCTACATCGCACCGGAGAAGGAGATCGCGAGCAACCGCCAGCTTTACATCGACATCATGGCCGCGCTGATCAAGGCGAACCGATACATTTACAATAACAAAGCCAAGGTCGTTGAAATCGCGACCAAGTACACGCAGCAGGATGCCGACGCGGTGGGACAGACCTACGATATTTTGGCCAACGCCGGCGCCTGGCCGGTGAATGACGGTTTACCCAAAGACATGGTCGAATGGACGATCAACAAACAGGTCGAGCTCGGCACGATCAAAAACGAGGACAAACCGAGCTACGAAAAGCTGATCGACACGTCGATTGTTCAAGCCGCCCTGACCAAAGCCGGCGGCCGGTTGAAAGGCGACAAGCGCTGGGATTAGCGCGCGCTGAAAAAATTTGACAGCTGGGAAGGGCAAGAAAAGTTTTCTTGCCCTTCTTTTTATGGCTGGAAACGAACGAAAGATTGCATCCGACGATTCGGCTTCGCCCTTTGGCGAGCCGGTCGTGCTTGCGCCGAACGATTGCCTGGATCTCCATCCTTTTCAAGCGCGCGATATTCCCAGTGTGGTCGAAGAATTTCTGGAACAGTGCCGTCAGGCGGGTTTTCGTCAAGCGCGCTTGATCCACGGCAAAGGCAAAGGCGTGCAGCGCAACATCATCCGCGCGCTGCTGGAGAAACATCCCGCCGTCGAGTCGTTTCAGGACGCGCCGCTCGAAGCCGGCAGTTGGGGCGCGACCCTGGTCGTTTTCAAGAAATTCTAGACACGCGCGAACGGATCATCGTCCTTCGCGCGCATCAAATAAAAAATCGTGATCACCACCCCGACGGTGATGAAGCTGTCGGCGAGGTTGAAGGCGGGCCAGTGGTAGATTGACCAGTAGAAATCGAGAAAGTCGATCACTTCGCCGTGGAGAGCGCGATCGATCAAGTTGCCGCTGGCGCCGCCAAGAATAAAAGCGAGAGCGGTCATCAGGCCGGTTTCCTCATCGCGCAGCCGGCGCAACATGGCGACGATAAAGCCAATGGCGACAATCGAAACCAGCACGAGAAACGGTAAGCGGAACGCCTCATGGCTGCGCGCAAAGATGCCGAAGGCGGCGCCGGTATTGCGCACGTAAGTAAGGCTGAAGAAGCCGTCGATGATCGGGATTGAATGATGCAGCGGCATCGTCCGATCGACGATGATCTTGGTCAGTTGATCGACGACGATGATAAAAATCAGCCAACCGCCGACGAGCCGCCATTTTCTCGCACTCAAGCCGCGTCTCCGGCGTGAAGCACCGAAGCGCAGCGCGCGCAAACGGTCGGGTGGGTCGGATCCTTGCCGACCGCGGTATCGTATTTCCAGCAGCGCGCGCATTTCTCGCCATCGGCTTTGCGCACTTGAATGCGGCAATCGAGCTGGCCCGCGTCATAGGTCGCCGCCTCGCCTGCGCCGGCAGAAGTGCCGGCGAGATCGGCCTGCGAGACGATCAAGAGGTCTTGCAGGCGAGCGCGGTCGGTTTGAATCAACTCGCGCAGAATCGAGCCGCGATCGCCGTTGCGCGCTTCGAAAGAAACCCTGGCGTCGAGCGAATGACCGATGATGCCCGCGACGCGCGCCTGTTCCAACGCTTTCAGCACCTCGCCGCGTTCGCGAAAAATCCGGTCCCATTTGTCGCCAAGCTGCGCGTCCGTGAAACTGTTATCGGGCTCTGGAATCGGCGATAAAAACACGCTCGCGCTCCGATGCTCGCGGTCTGGCATGTACTGCCAGGTTTCCTCCGCGGTAAACGATAGGATCGGCGCCATCAGGTGAACCAGCGT
>Ga0310810_10002082_pt1 | contig 21272 bp, 19 predicted proteins | sample NCmetagenome_FD_207641 | JGI IMG/M metagenome (GOLD analysis project Ga0310810, IMG submission 207641) | Soil microbial communities from experimental microcosm in Duke University, North Carolina, United States - NC | ecosystem: Engineered > Artificial ecosystem > Soil microcosm > Unclassified ...
TGCCGGTGGTTGGACCCATTGACGGCGAAAGCCGACGTAACGCACCAGCAGAGACAAAAGTAGCAGGGTCGACATCAACAAGGTGCCGATGGCGGCCACCGCCGGCACATAGCCTTCATCCCACATGTTCCAGATCAAGATCGACAGCACCTGATTCTGCTGGCCTTCGTAAAGAATGAGCGGCAGCCCGGCGATGCGCACGGCGTGAAGCACCACCCAGATCCAGACGCCGACCAGGGTTGGCATCATGAGCGGCAGGAAAACCCGACGGAGCGTGCGCAGTGGGCGCGCGCCGCTCACGTAGGCGGCCTCTTCGAGCTCCTTGTGTACCTGGAGGAGCGAGGCGCTGATGGCGCGCGTGCCGTAGGAGAGAAAGCTCACGGTGAAGCCGATCGCTATCGCCCAGACCGTGCCGTAGATCGGCAGGAAATCGACTTTCAAAAATACCCAGAAAAAAGCGATGCCGAGGACGATGCCGGGAATTGCGTGCGGCAGGAAGGCCACTTGGTCGAGCAGCTTTCGTCCCCAGAATTTGCTGCGCACGATCACCAGCGAGACGAAAAAAGAAAGCGCGACGGTCATGGTCGCGGTGGCGACGACCATGATGACAGTATTTTTCAGCGCCGAAGCGACCTCGCCGTATTGCGCGAGGAAACGATAGTTCTTCAATGTGAAGCCGCGCACCGCATCCCAAGACGGCGGCTGCAGGAAGGCGAGAAACGACGCGTAGGTGAAGGCGAGAAAGGGCAGCAGAATGGCAAAAAACAAATACAGCAAGACAAACGAAAGCGCCGCAAAGCGCCACGAACCCAGATCGAATCGGCGCGGACGGTAGGCTTTGCCGGTGATGATCGTGAAGCGCTCGCCGCGGCTGATGAGGCGCGTGTAAAAAAAAGTCGTCACCACGGCGATCAGCAGGTACACCATTGCGAGCGCGTTGGCCTGGCCGTACACGGGCAAAAACGTGGCGCTCCGCACTATGGCGTAGATTTTTGTGCTGAAAACGTGGATACCGGCGGGCAGTCCCAGGATGCCGGGAATCTCGAAAACTTCCAGCGCGGTCATCGCCTGATAGATCATCACCGCAACGATGCCGGGTGCGAGCAGGCGCAGAGTAACTTTGCGCAAAGTCGAGAGAGGTCTCGCGCCGGAAACCGCCGCGGCTTCTTCCAGCGACGGATCCATGCCGCGCAGGAGCGGCACCAGCATCAGAAACGCCGTGGGCACCAAGCGCAGACCTTCGAGAAAAACCATGCCGCCGAGAGAATAAATATCGATGGGCGCCTCTTCCAGCGCAAAAAGACTTTGCAGCGACTTGTTGATCACACCGATGCGCGGGCTCAGTAGAATCACCCAGGCCATCGCTTGGAGCATGCCGGGCACGGCGAGAGTCATCGGCACGCCGGCGTAGATCCAGATTTTTCCCGGCATGTCGGTGCGCTCGACCAGCCAGGCGAGCGTGACGGCCGTCGTGATGCCGAGAAACACACTGCCGCCGACATACATGAAAGTATTGGTGAAGAGCTCGTAGGTTCCGGGATCGCTGTAAACCTTGATGTAGTTCACCAGCCCCATGGTGTCGAGCGAAAAATCCCCCGGCAGCCGGGCGGTGCTGAAACTACCCAGAACGAGGAAGCAGAGCGGCAGGCTGACAAGACCAAGGACGAGGAGGAAAATGCCGTGATGCCAGAAATTAATTCGCAGGGAGGACATGAAGTGATTAAAGGATGAAGGATAAAGGATAAGGGATAAAAAAATCGAAGAAGCCTCCGCTGCTACAGCGGCCAGATTTACCCTTCATCCTTTTGCCTTTATCCTTTATTGTCGTCTTCTGCCGCCGCCTTTGAGCCAGAGCTCGTCCCAGTAGGCCAAGAGCTTCGGTTGGATCTCCACTTCGACACCGGGATCGCGGAAGGCGTCCTTCTTGCCGAGAATCTGATCGGCGAACGGGACGAATTCGCGGCGCTGAAGGTCCTTGTGCACCGGCGGGGCGTAGTCGGCCACGTACTGGGCGATCTGGCCCTCTTTACTGAGAAACCAGTTGACGAAGAGCCGCGCGGCATTGATGTTGGGCGCGCCTTTCAGAATTCCCATCTCCGAGACCGCCACGGGCACCGGCTCGGGACAATGATAGCTCACCGGCGCGCCGTCCATTTGTTTCTGGTAAGTGCGGTATTCCGCCGAGGGAATGCTCGCGTAAAACTCGCCGGCGGCGGTGAGCTCCAGCATGGCGTTCATGCCTTCGCGGCGAAGCTGCGGCTTCACCTCGTTGAATAGTCTGGCCAAAAAATCCTTCGCCCACTTTTCGCCGTTGGCTTTCCACAAGCTGAGCGCCCAGAGCTGCGGCCGGTTGCCGATGGCGAGGTTGCCGTTGCGGAATTTCGGATTCGTCAGCAGGTCGTCCCAGCGCTTGGGCATCTCTTCTCTTTTGAACTGCCGAGTGTTGTAGGCCATGCACCAGTAGCGCATGTGCATGCCGACCCATAGGCCGTCGGGGTCGACGGTCTCACGGGGATTGTTCTTGAGATTCGGGATCGCGCGCAGGTCGTCGAGGGCGCCGATTTCCTTATACATGAAAAAGCTGCCGCCCAGTCCGGTGACGATGTCGGTGACGACTCTCTTGTTTTTGTATGCGACCAGGGTGCGCACGGCACGGTCCTCGTGGCTGGCGCGTGAATACTCAATATTGATAAACGGAAAGCGTTCTTTGAACGGGCGGACAAGCGTGTCCGCCTGTCCGGGATCGAAGGTCGAAAAAATCCGCAGCTTGCCTTCTTTGCGCGCGCCGTCGAGCCAGGGTTTGGGGACTTCCAGTTCCTTGTCGATGTTGGCTAGCGTCGAAGGCTCGAGCTTCAGCTTCTTGAGAATCTCCTCCGTCGCCTTTGGCAACGGCGCGCTGGCTGCAAAAAGTCGAGTAGACGACAAAGCGAGCGCGGCAAGTAGGGCGCAGGGCACTATTAGGAATGTTTTTGGCGGCATGGCCAACAACCCCTTCCTATTTATTAGACCGTTTTTTCGACCGAGGCAGGTACTCTCTTTGCGTGACGACGAGCGACGGCACGCGAATCGAGAACGGTTTGTTGCCGTGGTAGCCGACTTCAAACATTTCTGATTCTAGCCAATTCATAGTCTTATTCAAAAGCCACGGACTCCCTATCACGGATTGAAGCTGAGCGCTATCGCGAAGCACGTATTTGACGGAGACGGGAACAGCGTCTAAGAAGACGTAGAGAACACGGACCTGAGTCCCACTTATCGGAAGGATTTTTCAACGAAGTGAGTTCATGTTGGAAGTGGTGCTAGAAATCGTTGGCGAAATCGTTATCGATCTTCTGCTAATAGTGGTGCTCAGACGGAAACTCGATGACCGCGTCGAATACTTCGAACGTCGTCGTGCTAAGCCTACCTACTTTACGTATGTTGGCACCGGGGTCATTGGTGCAGTTTTTGGTTTCCTACTGTCAAGCCTGGTTCCGCAAAGAGTTCTTCCGACTCCGGCGATTCCCGGAATTAGTTTGATCGTGTCGCCGTTTGTCGTCGGCTTGATCATGAGGGCATTCGGTAATTGGAGAGAAAAAAATGGACATCAGCCCACGGTGCTCGCTTCTTTTTGGGGCGGCGCGTTGTTTGCGTTTTCAACGGCGCTAGTAAGGTGGTTGAGGATCGGCCGAATCGTCTAGATAAGATCATTGGCAAGCTACCGAATGTCGCACGTGGTTGATTCCATTCAACCAGCACCGAAATGTCCCCAATCGAATAATTTGACGACTGCGTAGCCAGCACCTCACTTGGACGTGAAAACCAGGAAATACTGATAAGGCAGGAACGTGTGCTCGCGGATCAGGCGAAAGCCGTTGTCGTTCATTTGGCGGATCAGATCTTCGCGGGCGATTTTCATTCTGAGCGGCGGGCCGACCGGCAGTTCTTTTTTGTGAAAGTCGATCATGACGACCTCGCCGCGCGGCTTCAAAAGTTTTTTTATCTGGGAAAGATACTTCGGCTGATTTTCGATGTGGTGCCAGGAGTCGCAAAAGAAAAAGTGATCGACCGAGGCCGACGGGAGCAGCGGGTCGTCGGCGTCGGCGAGAACGGAAACTATGTTGGTGCTTCTGAGATCGCGAATTCGCCGGTTGATGTGCAAGATCATGTCCGGGCTAACGTCGACGGCGTACACTTTGCCGCGCTCGCCGACCCGGCGCGCGAGCCGAAAAGTAAAATAGCCCGAGCCGGCGCCGATATCGGCGATCACCTCGCCGGGTTTGATGTTGAGCGCGGCGAGCACTTCCTGCGGTTTCTGATAAGTGTCGCGCTGGGGATCGTCCAGCGCACCGATGTAGGCCTTGGGATCGTTGTGCAGTCCGTGCAATTCATGGGGACTGCTTTCATCCACGTTTTGCGCGCGAGCCACGCCCGGCGCGAGGATCAGAAAGATCAGCAACAGGGTAGAAACCATGACTCGCCTCCCATGCCGCGCGGATTTAGGAGATCAAAGGAAGGCTATCACATCGACAGCTTGTGCCAATCGGTGAAAAAGAAAATTTGCCACTGCCGCGACTGAAAATTGCCCTCTGCCAGGAGCCGCCGTCACGGCGCAAAATAAGTTGCCTGCCCAGCCGTTTTTCTGTATTGGTAGCCGCTATGACTCAAACTGAGCTCAAACGACAGATCGGTCTATTCGACGCGATCATGCTGATTTCAGGCGACATGATCGGCACCGGTATTTTCATTTCGACCGGTGTCATCGCGGCGCAGGTGCCGTCGCCGGGCGGCGTGCTTCTGGTCTGGCTTTTCGGCGGGCTGTTGGCTTTGATGGGCGCGCTCAGCTGCGCCGAGCTTTCGGCGAGCCTGCCCTACGCCGGCGGCGATTATAACTACATCCGCGAAGCGTACGGCAAGTTGATGGGGTTTCTCTCCGGCTGGTCGTCTTTTCTGGTGACGTTTTCAGGCGCGATCGCCTTTCTCGCGGTGATCTTGAACGAGTACGTGTCGTTCTTTTTCCCGGTGCTCGGCAGCAAGGAGTCGTTTTTCTCGGCATCGTTTCCTTTGATCTCGATCAACGTGACCGCCGGCACGATCTTCTCCATTCTCGTCGTGCTCGCCATCTCGGCGCTCCACTGCATCGGCGTGCGTCAGGGAACGATGACGCAGAATATTCTCACGGTCATCAAGATCGGCTCCATGGTTGGGATCATTCTGCTCGGCATCTTCATCGGCAAAGGCGACACCGCGCACTTCAGTCCTTTGTTCGACTGGGACAAAATCGCTAAATCGAGCGTGTTTGCCTCGGCTTTTATACCGGCGATTTTCGCTTACTCGGGTTGGAACGCGATCATCTACATCGCCGGTGAAGTTAAAGACCCGGAGCGGAACTTGCCCAAAGCGCTGCTGATGGGAAACCTGATCGTGATCGCGCTCTACCTGGCGATCAACATCGTTTATATCTACGGCGTGCCGGTGACCGAGATGAAAGGCGCGGCGCGTATCTCGGAAGTCGCAACTACCGCGCTTTTCGGCTACCCGACCTCCGCGGCAATCACCGCGTTGATTACGATCTCGATCTTCGGCGCGCTCAACGTCGTCACGATGCTCGGACCGCGGATTTATTATGCGATGGCGCGCGACGGCGTATTTTTCAAGCGGCTGACTTATATCCATCCAAAGTTCGGCACGCCGAGCAGCGCGATCATTCTCCAGGCGGTTTGGTCTTGTTTACTGATTCTCACGAACACATGGGGACCGTTGTTCACGTATGTCAGCGTGGTGATCACACTTTTTTCGGCGCTGACGGTCGGCTCGGTAATAGTGCTGCGCTACAAGCGGCCGGAGTTGAAGCGACCCTATAAACTGTGGGGCTACCCGATCGTGCCGATTCTGTTTATCGCCGCGAATTTATGGATCGTGTGGGGTTCGGTCACGGAAAATCCCAAAGATTCTCTGATCGGCCTCGGTATCGTTTGCCTTGGAATACCCGCGTACCTGATCTGGCGGTGGCGCCGCGACCCTAGTTAACCGCTAACTCAACACGCAGTGAAATCATGCTGTGCTACGTCTCTGGATTCTCGGTTTCGACCGGTATAAATTTGTCAAAAGCGTTCAACGCTCGGGATTGAAACGATGGTTCGCATTACCAAAGTTTATACGCGCACCGGCGATCGGGGCGAGACCGCTCTCGTCGGCGGCAAACGCGTGCCCAAAGATTCGCCGCGCATCGACGCTTACGGCACCATCGACGAGCTCAACTCGGTAGTCGGTCTGGCGCGGGTGTTTAACGAAGAAAGCCTCGAGGCTGGCGAGGGGCATCGATTCCTCGACGAGGTTTTATGCCGCGTTCAAGACGAGCTTTTCGATATCGGCAGCGAGCTCGCGACACCGCCGGAATTTTTTCAAGCGGGCATGTACCAAGTCGGCGATGACGAAATCAAGCGGCTGGAAAAGCTGATCGATCAGTGCCAGGAAGATCTCGAGCCGCTCCAATCGTTTATTCTGCCCGGCGGCGGACGCGTTGGGGCTTATCTGCATCAATGCCGCACGGTCTGCCGGCGCGCCGAGCGCGAAATTTTGCGGTTGTCGAGTGTGGAAGAAATTAACCCTCACGTCATCAAGTACATCAATCGCCTGAGCGATCTTTTCTTTGTCTTGTCGCGCTGGATTGCCAAGCAAACCGGTCATCCGGAATACCTGTGGCAGCGCGGGTTGATGGAGAAGCAGAAAATTAAAAAGTAAAAATTAAAAGCCGCGCGTCTTCCAGACAGCCATGTCTTATCCGACAATCAAAAATCCAAAATCGAAAATCCAAGATCGTTCGGGGGTTTCATGAAGTTACTGGAGGGGAAGCGGGCCGCGATTTTCGGCGTGGCGAATGACCGCAGCATCGCCTGGGCGATTTCCGAGGCGTTCCACGCCGAGGGCGCGGAACTCGCCTTTACGTTTGCGGGCGAGATTTTGGAAAAGCGGGTTCGTCCGTTGGCCGAAGGCATCGGTTCGAAAATCATCCTGCCCTGCGACGTGACCAAGGACGAGGAAGTCGACAAAGTCTTTGCAACCTTGAAACAAGAGTGGGGCGGCGTCGATATCGTGATTCACGCCATCGCTTTCGCCAACAAAGAAGATCTTTCCAACCCCTACGCGCAGACCAGCCGCGCTGGTTTCCACCTGGCGCTCGACGTAAGCGCGTATTCGCTGGTGGCGCTGGCGCAGCGCGCCGCTCCGCTGATGGAAGGCCGCGGCGGTTCGATCCTCACACTGACTTACATGGGCTCGGAGAAAGTGATTCCCAACTACAATGTGATGGGCGTGGCGAAAGCCGCGCTGGAAGCGAGTGTGCGCTACCTGGCGCACGATCTCGGACCGAAGGGTGTGCGCGTCAACGCCATTTCCGCCGGCCCGCTTCGCACCTTGGCCGCGGCGGGCATCTCGGATTTCAAATCCATGCTGCATCACGTCGCCGAGCGCGCGCCGCTCAAGCGTAACATCGACGCCGAGGAAGTCGGCAAGACCGCGCTCTATCTGTGCAGCGACTGGGGCAGCGCCGTTACGGGCGAGGTTGTTCACGTCGACGCCGGGTATAATATTATGGGGATGTGACGGAAGAATGGGTAAATGGAGCCTTGGACTGATGGAGTAATGGTCTGAATCACCCAACACTCCAATATTCCTGTACTCCATCACTCCACTGAGCTTTTATGGCCGTTAAAGAAATCACGCCGCAGCAGGCTCACGAATTTCTAACGGCAAACTCTGACGCCGTTTACATCGACGTGCGCAGCGAGCGAGAATTTGCGAATGGCCATCCCGCCGGCGCGGTGAACATTCCGGTGGCGTTTTCGGATCCTGCGCGCGGCATGATGATGAACGCCGACTTCGTTAAAGTGGTCGAAGCGAATTTTTCGCACGACAAAAAGATCGTCGTCGGCTGCCAGGCCGGGCCGCGCTCCAATGCCGCCGCCGGCTTTCTGCAGCAGGCGGGGTTTACGAATATCTCCAACATGGTCGGAGGCTTCGGCGGCATGCGCGATCCCATGGGCGCGGTGATTGCGCCGGGCTGGGCGACTTCCGGATTGCCGGTCAGCGACGAGACTGGCGAGGGTGTCAGCTACGAATCGTTGAAAGTAAAAATTAAAAAGTAAAAATTCAAAAAGTCTGGACGCTGCGTCCAGACCAATCTCCATTTTCAATTTTCCATTCTCAATTATCAGCCATGCTTTATTTCAAACAGATCGAGATCGGGCCGATGCAGAACTATGTTTATCTCATCGGCTCAATGGAAACGCGCAAGGTCGCCGTCGTGGACGCGGCATGGGAAATCGACACGATTCTCAAGGTTGCGGTGCAGGACGACGTGGAAATCACGCACGCTTTTGTAACGCACACCCATCCCGATCATGTGGGCGGTGGGTTTGCCGGGATGGAAATCGACGGCGCCACGGAATTGTTGGAGAAGTGCAAGGCGAAAGTCGTCGTGCATAAAGCCGAAGCGGAGTTTATCAAAGGCCTGTCAGCATCCGACATTATCAAGTCCGACAACGGCGACAAGATAAACGTCGGTGGGATCGAGATCGAACTCATGCACACCCCCGGCCACACGCCGGGCTCGCAGTGCTTTCTCGTCGACGGCCGGGTAATTTCCGGCGACACGATGTTTGTCGACGCGTGCGGACGGGTAGACTTCCCCGGTGGCAACGCCGAACAGATGTATTATAGCCTCACCCAAAAACTGGCGGCGTTACCGGACGACACGATTCTCTTCCCCGGCCACAACTACGCCCAAAAAACGCAGGACACGATCGGCGAGCAGAAGAAAAAGAATCCCTATCTAAAGTTTGGTTCGCTGAAACAGTTTCTAGCGGCGATGGGCTATCGCTGATCGCCCCGCCAACAATTCTACTTCGTATACTTATTCGTCCACAGCACGCCTTCTTTCGCCGACGGAGTCTTGGCGCGGTCTTTGACCATGCCGGAGCCGACGGAGAAATCGACGACTTTTTGCCAACCTTCCTGGTTCATGTTGCCCCAGGGCGGCATGGCGGGGGCGACCATCGAGTAGGCGAGATCGAAGACGTTGTCGTCGAGTTTGCTTTTGTTGGAATAGCGGTGGGCGCGGAGCGCGGCTTTGAAGGCGGCGGGGTCGATGTGGTAGAGCGCGGCGCCGCGCGAGATCGCTCGCGAGACGGCGTTGGCGAGGTTGGGATTCTGCTCGGCCCAGTCGGGTCGCGCCATTAAAACTTCGTAGAAATAATTCGTCAGCTCAGTCACCTCACCGAGGCCCAGCGGGATCAGCACGTAACCTTTGCCCGCCGCTTCGGTGACTTCGGCGGACGGTGGCGATTGCGCCAGCCCATCGACGACTCCGTTCATCAACGCGGCCGGTAGCTCGGTGCCACCGAGATAGGCGAATTTCAGTTTACTGCTATCGCCCTTTATCTTGGCGATAAGAAATTTGAAAATCTGCTCGGAAACCGCGCCCGGGCTGGTGGCGCCGATGGTGCGGAGCTGGGTCAGCACTTTGATGCGCTCATTCAAGGGACTTTTGCGCGTGACTTTGAATTGATCCGCGATGGCTTTGCGGATGGCGAGGCTGAGAGTCAGATTGCGATTGTGCGCCTGGATCGCGATCAGCGGCGCGCCTTCGATCTGTGCCAGAACCAAACCTTCCGAGCTCGAAGCGCAAAAATTGGCTGAGCGGCCGACCACCGCGTTTTGGCACGGCGCGCCGCCGCCGGCGGGCGTGATCTTGGCGCGCACGCCTTCCTGCTCGAAATATTTTAGCTGGTCGGCAACCCACAAAGCGGAGAACGCCATGTTCGACACGGCTGTCAAGATCGTTACTTCGCCGAGATCCTTTTGCTGCGCTTCCGCTCGCATGGGCAGCAGAAGATAAGTGAAAGCGAGCGCCGCGGCCAAGACCCCGGTCATTTCCACGCGCCTGGACCGATAATCTTTCTTCATTCCGCACCTCCCCTACTCACGAGAAACGGTGAGACTCGAAATCAGAAAACTTCGTCCGGTGAATTACTGTTTGCCGACGTATTTGTTGGTCCAGAGCACGCCTTCTTTCGCGGAGGGTGCTTTCGACGGGTCCTTGATGATCCCGGAACCGCCGGCGAAGCTCACTACCTTCTGCCAACCCTCTTGCGTCATGTCGCCCCAACGAGGGATCGCGTCGACGATCATCGAGTAGGCCAAATTGAAGACGTGATCGTCGAGCTTGGTCGGATCGAAGAAGCGGTGGGCGCGCAGCGCGGCTTTGGCTTGTTCCGGATGGCTGTAAAAGAGCGCCCCGCCGCGGGAAACGGCGCGAGCCGCGGCGCTTGCGAGTTTGGGATTCTGCTCGGCCCAATCGGGTCGCGCCATCAATGCAAGGTAGGGGTAGTCGGTAAACTCGGGAATCTCGCCGAGGCCCAAGGCAATGAGCACGTAACCTTTGCCGGCGGCCTCCGTGCTCTCGGGCGTGGGCGGCGACGATGCGAAGGCATCGATTACATTGTTTATCAGCGCCGCCGGCAGCTCGGCGCCGCCGAGGTAAGCGAACTTGAGCTTGCTCGGGTCGGCACCGATCCTTTTCACGAGAAATCGGATGATCTGTTCCGATGCCGCGCCGGGACTGGTGGCGCCGATGGTGCCGAGCTGAGTCAGCACTTTGATGCGTTCGTTGAGCGGGCTCTTGCGCGTGACTATCCGCGATCGCTTTGCGCACACCGATGCTGAGGGTCAGACTGCGGTTATGAGCTTGAATCGCGATTAATGACGCGCCTTCCTGATTCGCCAGGACCAGCCCTTCCGAGCTTGACGCGCAAAGTTGCGCCGAGCGGCCCACGACGGCGTTCTGACAAGGGGCACCGCCCCCCGCCACGGTGATTTTCGGACGAACTCCTTCCTGCTCAAAATATTTCAACTGCTCCGCAACCCAGACCGCGGAGAACGCCAGGTTCGATACGGCGGTCAAGATCGTCACTTCGCCGAGGTCTTTCTGCTGCGCTTCTGATCGCGCGAAGGGTAGCAGAAGAAAAATAACCGCAGTGGAGCAAACGGCCGTAAATTTTTGCCGGATGGAAGAGGCTCTCATGGGGTCCTCCGATTTCACAAACCCGAAACCGAAACCCAAAACTCAAAGTCACCGGCGCCGGCCGGCTACGGTTTTCCTACATATTTATTCGTCCAAAGCACGCCTTCCTTGTTCGACGGCGCCTGTGCTTCTTTGACGATGCCAGCGCCGGTGGCAAAGTTAATGACTTTCTGCCAGCCGGTGGCGTTCATGCTGCCCCAGGCGGGCATCGCCTTGGCGACCATATTGTAAGAGAGATCGAAAACGTTCGGGTCGAGTTTAACGCCGAGACGGTGGGCGCGGAGCGCGGCTTTCGCTTCTTCCGGCTTGGTGTGAAACAGCGCGCCGCCGCGCGAGATCGCGCGCGATACCGCCATGGCGATCTTCGGATTCGTTTCGACATAATCCGGCCGAACCATTAGTACTTCATAGGGATAGTCGGTCAGCTCCGGCACTTCGCCTTTGCCCAGCGGAATCAGAACGTAGCCTTTGCCGCTCGGCTCGGTGACTTCGGCCGACGGCGGCGAGAGCGCGTAGGCATCGACGATGTTATTCATCAGCGATGCGGGCAGCTCAGGCGCGCCGATGTATACGAACTTGAGCACGGTGCTGCCGGCCCCGGCTCTTTTCACGAGAAATTTAAATATCTGTTCGGACGCCGCGCCCGGTCCGGTGGCGCCGATGGTGCCGAGCTGAGTCAGCGCTTTCAGCCGCGCGCCGATGGGGCTCTCGCGGGTGAGGCCGAGCTTCTCGACGATCGGTTTGCGCAGCACAATGCTCAAAGTCATGGCGCGGTTGTGCGCCTGAATCGCCATCGCCGGCGCGCCTTCGGCGCGCGCCAGAACGAGACCTTCCGAAGTCGAAGCGCAGAAGTTGGTCGAACGCCCGACCACGGCATTCAAACAGACCGAGCCACTGGGCGCCGGTGTGATCTTCACCCGCACGCCTTCCTGCTCGAAATATTTGAGCTGCTCGGCGACCCAGATCGCCGCGAAGGCGAAGTTGGGCACGGCGGTCAGCATAGACACTTCCGGCATTTCTTTTTGCTGTGATTGCGCCCGCGGCGGTGGGAGCGACAACAAAATCAGGACGGTGAGAAGCACAACGAACAAACGAGACTGTGCTCGATGATTCATGGAACGTTCCTTTCCATTATCCCTGGATTTGTACGTGCTCGGTTTGCGTTTGCCAGCGGAGAGCGCGGCGCTCGATCGCTTCGGCGACCTTGTCCATGATGATCACCATGATCATCAACACGATGATGCCGACGAACACATCCGCGGTGCGGAAAATACCCGCCGACATGCGGATAAAAAAACCGATGCCCTCGGTGGCGGCAACGAACTCGCCGACGATGGCGCCGATCACCGCGAACGGGATGCTCGTGCGGATGCCGGTAAAAACGTAGGGCGAGATCGCCGGAAAAATTACCTTGAAGCTGAGTTTCCAGCCCCTGACGCCCATCAGCCTCGCCAGATCGACATATTCTTGATCCATCTGGCGCATGCCGGAGTAGGTGTTAAAAAAATTGAGAAAGAACGTCAGCAGAAAAACCACGCCCACCTTGGACCAGAGTCCGATGCCGAGCCAGACGATGAACAACGGCGCGAGCGCGGTGCGCGGAATGCCGTTGAGCGCCATGATAATCGGTTCGAAGACTTCGGCGAGCAGGCGGCTCCGGCCGAAGGCATAGCCAAGGCCGATGCCGGCGACGGCGCCGATCGGAAAGCCGATGGCAATCTCGGTGAAGGTGACCCAGCTATGTTGGAATAAATCGCCTTCGCGAAAGCCGCTGATGAGCGAGGTGAAGATGCGGGTCGGGCTGCTGATCAGAAACGGTTCGATCCAGCGGCCGGAGGCGAGTTCCCAGAGGAGCAGGAAACCCAGGATGATCGCGGCGCGAGTCAGAGTGATGATCAAGCCGCGCGAGGAGAAACGTGCTCTTGCCGGCGCCGCGGCTTCTTTGCCGGAGGTGGAGAGGCGCGATTCCTGACTGATTTCCTCTGGCATGGCTGGTCTCGTCAGTGGGCGCCGATGTTGAGCTCGTGGCGAAAGATGTTCCACAAGCGGCCGTAGGCTTCGTCGAAACCGTCCTGGCGGTGGATCTCGAAAATGTTGCGTGGTCGGGCCATCGGCACCTGAATCACGTCCTTGATCTTTCCCGGACGGTGGGTCATTACCACCACGCGATCGGCGAGCGCCACCGCTTCGACCAGATCGTGGGTAACGAAGATGATCGTCTGACGTTTCTGCTCCCAGATTTTCAAGAGCTCGTCCTGGAGCACCATGCGCGTCTGCGCGTCCAACGGTCCGAAGGGCTCGTCCATCAAAATCACCGGCGGTTCGTAGGCGAGCGCGCGCACGATCGAAGCGCGCTTGCCCATGCCGCCGGACAACTGAGCCGGATAATATTTTTCGAAGCCGGAGAGGCCGGCCAGGTTGATAAAATAATTCACCTGTCGCTCACGGTCGGCGCGCGAGAATCGTTTCGAGCTCAGACCGAAGCCGACGTTTTCCTCCACCGTCAGCCAGGGGAAAAGTTTGCTTTCCTGGGGCACGTAGCCGACTTTGGTGTTGAGTCCGCGGACTTCCTCGCCTTGAAAAAGAATCCGTCCGGCGGAACAACCGGAAAAACCGGCGATCAGCTTCAGCAAGGTCGACTTGCCGCAGCCGCTCGGACCGACGATGGTGACGAATTCGCCCGGATGAATGTCCAAATCGATATCGGTGAGCGCGTGAAGGTTGGCTTGGCTGGGCGTCTGAAAGATCTTGCAGACGTTATCCACCTTGATAACTGCGCCGGTTGCACTCGGTGGATGTGCGGTAGCCTGTGAGAAATCCGGCATGAGTTCCGTGCTCGTTCAGGAGCGGTATTATCCATTTGCGGCTGCTTAGTCAACCGACCATTTACTGGCGCTGCCGAGCGATTTTCTGTAGATTGGCCCCGGCTCGCCGGCCGTGTTTTTCCGCTGGATAGGACGAGCCGAAACAAGGATTCCAATCAATGACGGCGCAAACGGAGAGGAAAAAAATGTTCGAAGGACAAACCGTAGCTTTCGATCCACGCTGGCAAGAATACGACGCCGAAGAGTGGTCGGATGCGCTGGTTACGGCGATGAAGTTGGGCGGCGTGGAACAGATCTTTTTTGTTTCAGGCGCTGAAATCGCCTTTTATCAGGAGAGTGTCGCCAAGGCGCAGGTGCGCGGCTGGCCCGCTCCCAAGTTGATCACGGTGCCGCACGAAAGCGTTGCGCTCAACGCGGCGCTCGGCAGCACGATGATTTCCGGCCAGCCGTCGGTCGCGGCGGCGCATGTCGATGTCGGCACCTTGAATTACGGCGCCGCGTTGCACAGCGCGTGGCGCGGCGGTTACCCCGTGCTGATCACCGCCGGCACCGGCCCGCGCGCCTACCCAGGTTCCATGTCGGGAGCGCGCAACCGGCCCGTCCAATGGGTGCAAGAGCCGCGCGACCAAGGCGAGGTCGTTAGGCAATACACCAAGCTCGATCATCGTCTCGAACACCAGGACAATCCGGGTCTGATCGTCAGTCGTCTGCTGCAAGTTGCGATGAGCGAGCCGCAGGGACCTGTTTACCTGGCGATACCGCGTGAGACGGCGATGTTGCAACTGCCCAAAAAAATCCGCTTTCCGACCCGCGACGAACTGGGCATAGCGCGGCCGGCGTGGCCCGATCCGACCGACGCCCGGCGCATCGCCGAATGGCTGGTGAAGGCAGAAAATCCTTGTGTCTTTGCCAGCAAGGCCGGGCGCCATCCTGAATCGGTAGCGGAGCTGGTTCGGCTCGCCGAGCTGCTTGCGCTGCCGGTGACCGACACCGATCGTGTCGACCGTTTGAATTTTCCGACGACGCATCCGCTCTATGGCACCGGTCCGGAGTCCAAAGATGCGGACGTGCTGCTGGTCATCGAGAACCCGATACCGTTCATGCCGCCAATGGAATCGCCGCGATCCGATGCGAAGATCGCGTGGATCGATGTCGACCCGGTGCAGTCACGCTATAAGACCATGGAATACCACGCCGATCTGTGGCTGCCGGTACCGGCGGTGACCGCTCTGCGCGCAATTTACGATGCGGCGACACAGATGCTGACCCGCACGGACATGAGCCGGATCGCCGACCGCAAGGCAAAATTGGAAACGCGCAAGCGCGAGATGATGCGCGAAGCCGAAGAGTTGGCGCAGCAGGCGGGGCAGCGGCGGCCCATGCATCCGCGTTGGGTGGCGTATCAGTTGAGCAAGATTCTCGAACCGAACAGCATCCTCCTCGACGAAGCGCTGAGCAATTCCGGTTACGTTCAGGAATATCACCGGCGCGATTTGCCGAGCACATACTTCGGCGGTGGTGGCTCGTCGGGCGGCTGGGGCAGCGGCGCGGCCTTTGGCGCCAAGCTCGCGAGTCCGGGCAGCGACGTGATCCTGGTGACGGGAGATGGATTTTTCATGTTCGGCACGCCGCTGCCGGCGCTCTGGAGCGCGGCGCACTACAAAGCCGCTTTCTTGACGGTGGTTTTTACCAACCGTTCCTACAGCACCGGCACTTCGGGGTTGAAACGAGCTTATCCCCAGGGAGTTGCCCAGGCGGTCGGCAACTATGACGGCGGGCTGTTCGATCCTGCGCCGGACTTCGGTAAACTGGCCGAGTCGGTGGGCGGCTACGGCGAAACCGTGAGCGACCCCGAGCGGCTGGGCCCGGCATTGCGGCGCGGCCTGGAGTGCGTGCACGCGGGCGCGCCGGCGATCATTTCGGTCCATCTGCCGACGGTGGTCGAAGAAATGGCGCTGGCGCGAAAAGGATAGCCTCATAGATTTTCTGAAGAAGCGTTCGCGTTCCGAAAATTGTTCGAGAGCCGACGAAACCGCTGGCATTCCTCGAAGCGAGGTTGGGAGAGAGTCCAATGCATTACCGAACCATAGACGACATGTACGAGCGTGGTACCGTGGTGCGGTTAACCGATCTGTGGACGCCGGGCCTTGCGCGTTACCGCAATCGCCCGGCCGTGGTCATCGACATCGAAGTGCTGGGTTATCCCCGCACGATCAGCCGGCAAGAAAACGGCACCGCGATCAGCGAGAAATACGATTGCGTGTACACTGTCGCGTTGGCGCCGGACCAACAAGATAAAAATTGGAGTCGCGGAAATGTTCCGGTGATCCGGGTTATTTCCCTGGACGTCGAAACGGCCGAGACGAAACGAGACTCGAGCGACTTCGCAGATTGGTGCAGCAAAGAGTTCTGCGGCGTCGAGCCCGAGCCGGTTTCCATCGGCGCGGTCCGCGGCAGCGGCAGCTTTATCGGCGGCACGTTATTACCGCACACGATCCCGATGTACGAAGCGCGTCAGCGGCCGGCCGATCATCGCAACAAGTCTTTGGATGCCATCGATCGAGTGCGGCAGAGACTCGACGAGTTGCAGCCCGATGTCATCGTCCTGGCGTCGACCCACTGGATGCCACGCGACGGGTTTTTCATCGACGATGGCGCCGAGCATGCCGACGGCTGTGATGCTTCCTATCAAGGCATCGAGCCGCAGCTCTTCAGTTTTCTCGGCGATTCTGAGTTGGCAGCTCTGATCTCCGATTTGGCGCGGCGCGCCGGGCTGCCGGTGAGACGATTTCATCGAGTCGCCCAGGAGCACGCGGTATGGGTACCCGGACAGCTTCTGTGCGGCGCGCGGCGCACGCCCCTGGTGCCGTGCTCGATCTGGTGGCGCGGTCCGCGCGAGGCGCACCGGCAGTTCGGTGAGGCGATTGGCGAAGCGGTACGCCGCCTGGGACGACGAGCATTTTTCGTCGCCAGCGGCGGCCTGTCGCACACCTTCGATTTTTCCCAACCGCCGGAATACGTGGTGCCGCAGGGAGAACGCTTCGATCGGCTTGCTAAAGACTGGCTCGAGAAGGGGCAGCACGGACGGCTGCTCGACATGAACGACGAGGACTTCGAAGCGTGGAATCCCGAGGGGCGGGCGGGACATCTTTACATGATGCGCGGCGCTCTGGGAAAGGACGCGAAAGGCAACTCACTTTGCTATCAGGGCAGCAACGGAACGGGATATCTGACGATGATTTTTGAAGGATAAGGGATAAAAAATAAATTCTCCTCTTGCCTTTATCCTTCATCCTTTTCTTGCTTACGGTTTCCAGCCTTTGGCGTGCAAATCTGCAGCGGCTTTCTTCGCAATCGCGAAATTGAAAAACTTATCGAGGGGCGGCGAATCTTTTACGCCTGCGCCTTTTAGCACTGCGTCCAGAGCTTTGCGCTGGGAAGCTTCGCTCATGGTGCCGTCGGCGGTAAAGGCGGGACGCGCGGCATCGTAACCCTTGGCAGCAAGCTCGTCTTTGATCTTCAGGCTTTGGGTGAGCGCCGTGATGGCGCTGGCGCGCCTTTCGATGGAATAGCGCAGCGCTTTTGCTGTCGCGCGGGTAAATTGCTCGACCAATTGCGGCTCGTTGCGCAGCAAATCCTCTCGCACAACGATGCTGCCGGTGGGCGCTACGATGTCTGCTTTGGAAAGCGCCACGAGCTCGTGCATACCCGCTTCCTGGGCATTGAAATTCCACGGCAGCGGCATCAAGGTCGCGTCGATGAAACCCGTGGTCAACGCCATGAATCGCGGTGAGCTGTCACCCGCCTGAATCAGCGTGTAGTCTCGGCCGGGCTCGAGACCGTGACTGGCCAACAAGTCCCGGAGCAGTGTGTAGCTCGCTTGGTTCAAGCCGCCCACGCCGACCTTCTTGTTTTTCAATTCCTTTACGTCACGAATCGGCGGCCGGCTGTAGAGCCAGAACAAGGGCCGCTCGAACGTCGTGAACAGCACGCGCAGATTGGCGCCGCGGAGATTTGCGGTCATGGCTGCGGTGGGCACGCTCGTAAACGGGACCTCGCCGGACATTAACGCGAGATTGGCGAGAGTGCCGGTCATCTGGATGGGTTCGACATCCAATCCTTCGTTTTTGAAGAAGCCTCGCTCTTTGCCGACGAAAAACGCGATTTGGGTGATGTTGTAGCCGGGAATCGCGATGCGAATCGGCTTTGCACTTACGCGCGCCGACGCGAAAAACAACGTTACAATGGCAAGGGCGAATAATGATCGAAGCTTCACCGAGACGTCCTCTCTAGGCAGCGCCGAAAAACCGGACGGTGTTGTCGCAGAGAACCTTGCGTTTCTGGACTTCTGAAAGATCGCGCCGTTCGAGGATCTCTTTCATCGCGTCCCCGCGTCCCTCGTCGTGGGGAAAATCCGACGAGAATAGAATCTGATCTTCGCCGAGCAGTGCCATCTCCTGCGCCATCATGGCATCATCCGCTTCCGCAGCGACGAAAATGTGGCCGGATTTGAAATAATCGTCCACGTCACGGGCCAGAAGGCCTTTGCTCGAAGGCATGCGCCGTTTGTTGAGGACGGCGTAGTGTTTCAATCGGCCCGCCATGTAAAAGATCCACTCCGCGCCGAATTCGAGAAAGCCCACTTGGAGGTCCGGATAGCGATCGAGCATGCCGTGGCCGATGATCGCCACGAACGCGAGATTCGCCGGCAAAGCTTTGCTGATCATGTTCGAGTCCAAAATATTTTCGCAGAGCTCGCTCAGCGCCGCGTAGCTCGATCCCATGTGCACACAGAGCGGCAAGCCCGAACGCGCAAACTCATCCCAAACCGGCGCGAAACTCGAATGGCTTAGCATGCGGTTGCCCACGGTACCGTAGACGACCGCCGCGGCGGCGCCGAGTTCCTGCATCTCTCCAATTGCCTCGCAGCCTTGACGGATGTCGCGCAGGGGCAGAAGTCCTGCCCAACGCAAACGATCTGCGTGCGCCTGGCATTGCCGGCCCATATAGCGATTGTAGGTGCGGTACAGGGCGGCTTCGTAGGAGGGTTCTTCGGTGATATTGGCGTAGAGCGTGCTGGGCATCAAAAACTGCACGTCAATGCCGAGCTTATCCAAGGTCGCCAGGCGCTCAGCCGGATTGGACAGGTCGAGGCAGCCGATCGGAATCGCGCCGTGAGCTTTGTCGACGTTGGTGCGGGTGCCCAGTTCGTCCATGATGATGCCCGGCGTGTTGGCGGCATGAGAACCTGGGCCGAACACATGCGGTTCCATGCGTCCTTCGATGAGCCAGCCGGTGTTCCACCGTCCGAGATCCTTGTCGTCGACAATGCGCACGGCGCGCGGCCGGCGGCGGATAAATTCTTCTGGCAAATCTTGCCACATCGCCGGACTCATGATGGCGTGAGCGTCGGCGTCGTAAACGCGAAAACCGTTCAGCATGAGAACTCCTCAGAAATCCAGTTTTGCTTATACGTGCCGAAAAACTTTGAATCAATCCTGGCGAGAATGAAAACTTCTCGGGCGCGCGGCACCCTGCGAGAGTTGCGGGAGATCAGTTCGACCCCCTCCGACGGCAAGATGCGGCTGACCCGTTTCGGCAGGGTTTTTTAGCAAGCCCGCTTGATCTGCTATTCGTCTAGGGTTTCCAGTTTTTGGCTTGAAGTTCGGCGGCAACTTTTTTGGTCACCGTGAAGTTGAAGAATTTCTCCACTGGCGCCGGTTCCTTGACCCCGGCGATGCGCAGCGCCGATTCCACCGCTTTTTTTTGCGAGTCGTCGCTGAAGGTGCCGTCGGCAGTGAACGCCGGGCGGGCGGCGTCGTAACTCTTGGCGGCGAGATTTTCTTTGACTTTGATGCTGCGCGTAATGATCGAAATGGTCTCGGGGCGTCGCTCTAGGGTGAAACGCAGTCCTTTCAAAGTCGCGCGGGTGAACTGTTCGACCAGCGTCGGGTCCGTGCGCAGCAGTTCTTCGCGTGCGACGATGGCGCCGTTGGGCACGATGATATCGCCCTTGGTCATGGACGCGCCCTCGTAGAGGCCGGATTCCTGGGCAATGATGTTCCACGGCAGCGGCAGCAAGGTCGCGTCGATAAAATTATTTTGCAATGCTAAAAGCCGCGGCGCGGTGTCGCCGGCCTGGAGCAGAGTGTAGTCTTTGCCGGGTTCGAGGCCGTGTTTGGACAAAAACTCGCGCAGCATAAAATAAGTCACGGCGTTGAAGCCAGGCACGCCCATCTTTTTGCCTTTTAGTTCTTTCACATCACGAATCGGCGCGCGGGTGATGAGCCAGAAAAGCGGCCGCTCGTAACTGGAAAAGAGCACGCGCAGATTGGCGCCGCGCAAGTTCGCGCTCATGGCCGCTGCCGGGACGCTACTGAACTCGACCTCACCGGTCACGAGCGCGAGATTGGCCAACGTTCCGGTCATCTGGATCAGATCGACATCCAAGCCCTCTTCTTTGTAAAAGCCTCTTTCTTTTGCGGCGAAAAAAACGATCTGGGTGACGTTGTAGCCTGGGAGCGCAATGCGCACGTTTCGCGCGCTGGCGCGCGGCGTAGGCGCGAGCACCACAACGAGGAAGAACGCGATACCGGTCGATACTTTTCTGACCACGAGAAATACTCCTGTGCGAAACGCCGCGTCCGCGCGGCCGGCGATTTTGGTCGATTGTCGCTCTCGCTTATAAACGGCGCGGCAGCGTCGGTCAATGCTTCGGTGGACTTTGATTCGGCAGTAAAATTCTTGCTTTTTCACGGCGCCATCGGCTAATTTCAAAAAACTATTCCTGCAGGAGGCGGCATGAAAATCATCAGCGAGTCGATAGTCAAGAGCAATACCGGGCGAACGTTTATCGTCAAGAAAGGCCAGATCATTCGGGTCATCGGTGTGTCCACCTGCGACTACGTGGTGTTCAATTTGCACGACGTCAAGGAACGCTTCGACCAGGCGCGTACTAAAGTCGACCAGGGGAAAATCTACGTAAGCACCGGCGATGTGTTGATCTCCAAGTTCAACAACGTCATGCAGACCATCGTCAAAGATACTTATCGTGGCACCCACGACATGGAAAAAGGCATGTGCAGCACGTCATTTTACAAAAAATGGGGCGATGAGATTTTCAAAATCTACGGCGGCGTGTGGAAGCGATTGGGCAGAAAAAAAGTGGTGGCGCCCAAACACGGCTGCTGGGAAAATCTTGCCAAGGCGCTGAGGCCGCACGGGGTGCTGAAAGAAGACGTGCCGAGCCCGCTGAACATTTTTCAGACCATGGTGATCAATGCCAAAACCGGCAGCATGCGTTACTCAATGACGCGCCCGCGCCCCGAGGGTGACATGATGGATTTCCGCTCGGAAATGGATTGTCTGGTCGGGGTCAGCGCGTG
>Ga0310810_10002083_pt1 | contig 21268 bp, 14 predicted proteins | sample NCmetagenome_FD_207641 | JGI IMG/M metagenome (GOLD analysis project Ga0310810, IMG submission 207641) | Soil microbial communities from experimental microcosm in Duke University, North Carolina, United States - NC | ecosystem: Engineered > Artificial ecosystem > Soil microcosm > Unclassified ...
TCGCGCCGGCGCCTGCGTGCCGGCGTCGTATTCGACCTTGCCGCCGACGATCGTGTAGCGCACGCGCGTCGCCGGGATCTGGTCTTCGGCCACCGTCAGCAGGTCCTTCGACAACACCGTCACGTCGGCGAGCGTGCCGACGGCGAGCGAGCCCTTGATGGCTTCGTCGAAGTCCGCGTAGGCGGCGTCGATCGTGTAGGACCTGAGCGCTTCCATGCGGCTCATGCGCTGATCCGGATAGAAGACGGATCCGTCCTTGAGCCGGCGCGATACCGACGCGTAGAACGAGGGGATGGGATCGATGTCTTCGACCGGCGCGTCGGTGCCGTTGGCCACGATGGCGCCGCTCTTGAGCAGCTTCTGCCAGACGTACGCGCCTTCCTCGGCGCGTTTCGGCCCGAGCCGCGCCAGCACGTATGGCGCATCCGACGTGCAGTGGATGCCCTGCATCGATGCGATGACGCCGAGCTGCCCGAACCGCGGGATGTCGGCGGCGTTCAGGTGCTGCGCGTGCTCGATCCGCCAGCGGAGCGACGGCCCGCGCGTGTCCGGGTGGGCCTTGAAGACCTGCTCGTAGATGTTCAGCACCTCGCGGTTGCCCCGGTCGCCGATCGCGTGCACCGCGATCTGGTAGTCGTACTTGAGCGCGAGTTCCGCCGAGGCGCGGATGTCGTCGAGCGAATCGGTGTTCAGCCCGCTCGTGGACGGGAGATCGGTGTACGGCTCGAGCATCCACGCCCCGCGCGAGCCGAGCGCGCCGTCGACCTGCCGCTTGATCGCGCGGACGGTGAACCGCTTGTCGCCAAAATTCACGACGCGGTACTTCGGCATGTCGGCGGCGAGCTTGTCGGGCGTTTCCCGCAGCATCATCCAGACGCGGATCGGCAGCTTGCCCTCCGCGACCACCCGGCGCATGACGTCGATCGTCGACGGCGGCGATCCGGCGTCGGTCACCGTGGTCAGCCCTTTCGACAGCGCCTCGCGCGAGGCCAGCTCGATGCTCTCGCGGAGATCGGCTTCGGCCTGCGCGGGCGTGCGGCGCGCGCGGTCGCGGGCGAGCACCTCGGTGACGAGGCCCTGGGCGCGCTCGTTGAGGAGGCCGGTCGGGTTCCCGTCCGGGGCCTTCAGGATCTGTCCGCCCGCCGGATCCGGCGTCGCCTTCGTGATTTCGGCCCGCCGCATCGCCACCGCGTTCACGAACGCGGCATGGCCGCTGGCGTGGACCAGCAGCACGGGGTTGTTCGGCGACGCGCGGCTCAGCGCTTCGTGCAGCGGGAAGCCGTCGACGTTCGGCGAGGGCGGCGCGGTCCACTTCTCCTGGTGCCAGCCGCGCCCGAGGATCCACTCGCCCGGCTTGGCGCGCTTCGCCGCGTCGGCGACCATCTGGACGATCTCGTCCCAGCTCCGCGCCTGCGCGAGCTTGAGGTTCCGCGCCGCGTCGCCGACGCCGGTGAAGTGGGCGTGGGCGTCGATGAAACCGGGCGCCGCGAACGCGCCGTGCAGGTCGATCACGCGCGTCGCCGGCCCGATGAACGGCTGCACGTCGGCGTTGGATCCGACCGCGGCAATCGTATCGCCCACGACGGCCAGCGCCTGCGCGTCCGGGTGCGCGGGGTCCATCGTTGCAATCGTGCCGTTTCTCAGGACGAGCGTGGCTTTGACGGGTGCCGCCGCCTGAAGCGTCCGCGGCGCGTCAGGCGCACCGTGAACGACCATCGCCGTTCCGCACACCGCCGCCAGCAGCACGGCGGCCGCCGCTCCTCGATTCCTCATGATTGCTCCAACCGTGGATTATGACCGCTGAACCGGCAGATTCGCCAGACACCGACGGCGACCCGCGGATCGGCCTCGAACGGCCCTACCGGCTCTGCCTCGCGCACGAGCTGCATCGCGGCGGGCTGCGTGTCGAGGCCGAGAAGATCCTTCCCGTGGTGTACGACGGACTGACGATCGATCTCGGGTACCGGATCGATCTGATCGTCGAAGAGGGCGTGATCGTCGAGTTGAAGGCCGTCGAGACGTTGACGCCGGTGCACGAGCACGCGAGCGATTCGGCTAGAATCGCTGGATCGAACCATCGCGGGAACCGGAGCCGTCATGCCGCACGCCGATCTGGAGATTCGAGGCACGCTTGCACGCGAGTACGACGATGTGTTGACGCCAGAGGCGCTCGACGCCATGGCGGCGCTCGCCTCCTTCGATGCCGAGCGCCAGGCGCTCATGGCGGAGCGTATCGCGCGCCGCGCCCGCCGCGCGGCCGCCCACGAGCGGCTGGCCTTCCTCGATCCGTCGACCCGCATCGGCCGATCCGGGATCACCGCGCAGCAGGCGCGCGACGGCGCCTTCGACGGGTCCGAGATTCCGTTCGACCTCCGCCGCCAGTGGATCCAGGGCACCGGCCCCGCCGCTCGGCCGCGGACGCCCGTGGCGAAGAGCCTCCGCAACGTCGCCTATGCGCTCCTCTCCGGCGCCGACGGCTGGATGTTCGATGGGGAGGACGCGCTCGGCCAGGTCACGTCGATGTCGCTCGACAACCAGCGGAATCTCAAGCTCGCCATTCATCGCGACCCGATCTTCTTGCGTACGGCGGAGGAAGTCGGCGGCGAGATGAACCGCTGGGCGCAGGCGTTCTTCGGCAGGCCGATCGTCGCCGACTGGGCGGCGCAGCTCGATTTCACGACGAAGATCTTCCGTGCCCGCGGCCTGCACCTCGACGATCGTCAGATCCGCCGCCGCGGCAGCGCCGGCTTGTCGGCGTCGATCGTCGACGCGGTCCTCTACGTCGTGAACAACCACCGCGCGCTCGCGGCCGCCGGGTCGTCGCTCGTGCTCTACCTGCCCAAGATCCAGACCGCGGCCGAAGCCGCGCTCTGGCACGACATGCTGAGCGCCCTCGAAGCGCATCTCGCGCTGCAGCCCGGCGCAATCAAGACCTACGTGCTCATCGAGCAGGTCGAGGCCTCCTTCCAGCTCATGGAGATCCGCGCCGCGCTCGGGATCCGCTTCGTCGGGTTCAACACCGGCCGCTGGGACTACATCAACAGCGTGTCCGACGCGATGGCGTGGGACGCGGCTTTTGTGAACCCGAACATCGACGCCGTGACGATGACCTACGGCTACATGCGCGGCTACGAGGATCGCGTGCGCCGCGCCGTCAACACGCCCGACCGGGGCGGGCGCTTCGCGCTGTGGCAGGGTGGGATGGAGCCGAACATCCCGGTCGGATCCGCGGCCGGCGTCGAGAGCGGCATGAAGCGGGCGGTCGCCGGCGCCGAGCGCGAGCAGCGCGAGGGCGCGAGCGGCAAGTGGGTCGCCCACTGGAAGATGGTCCACATCGTCCGGCCCGTGTGGGAGCGGGCCGGCGAAGACAATCAGCTCGGGCGCCGGTTCCCGCCGCTCACCTACACCGCGGACGATGCGGCGCGGCTGCTGCTGCTCGAGCCGGCGCCGCGCACGGTGCGGGGCGCGCGAGACCTCCTGAGCGTCGCGCTCCAGTACGGCAACGCCTTCGGCCAGGGCATGCAGGCGGCGGCGCTCAAGCCGGCGGATTTCTTCGGCAACGACGACGTGCTCTATCTGATGGAGGACATGGCCACCGGCGAGATCCGCCTGAGCATTTTGTGGGAGTGGCTGCACAAAGGGGCGGCGCTGACGGCCGACGACGGACCCGCCGGCGTGAAGGAAGGCGATCGATTCACCGCCGAGCTCTGCGCGAGGCTCCTGGCCGAGGAGTACGGCAAGCTGCAGGCGGCCGGGGACCGCGACGTTCACGACGACTCGAAGGCGACCACCCTTCCAATCGCCCGTGAAATCGTCGAAACCTACCTGACGGCGGACCTGAAGCTGCCGTGGTACATCGATCTGCTGAACATCACGCTCGACAACCAGGATCTCGCCGAGGCGAAGCGGCGCATCCGCCGGCTCGTCGAGGCGTTCCGGCGCGACGGGACGAGGCTCACGGCCAATCCGGAGTTCGACACGCCTCGCTCGTGACGGCGGAGGTGCGTCCGGCGCCGGAGGAGATCATCGCGGTGCGCCGCCGGTGCTGGTGCGCGCCTCGATCAACGCGCCGGCGGTGGACTGCGGGTCGGCCTCGAACGTGACGGTTACCTCCGTCTTCCCCCGCGTCATCGCCTCCGGCAGCGGATACTCGCGATCGATCGCTTCGGTCGGATGGTATTCGAGCGACTCGTGCGCCACGCGCTGGCCGTCGACGGCGACGGTGAAGTTGCGGCGGCGGCCTTCGCTCCCCCGGTACGTGCAGACGAGCGACACCGGCCGGTCGGGCGCGACTTTCAACGTGTAGCTGAACGTCCCCTCGCGGGCCTCCCGCGTCCGGCGGCCCTCGAAGTACCCGTCGCTGGCGCCGCGCCCCGAGTAGGCATGCGATTGCTCGCTGCCGTCCTGGCCGACCACGACCGCGTCGATCGTCCGCCGCTCGACCTCCTTCCGGCGCGCGTCGGCCGCCGAGGCAGCCGGCTGCCGGGCACCGGCGCGATCTTCGACAGCACGCCGGCCGGATCGCCGACGAAGGCGGGGATCACCGGCGTCTTCACTCGGCCCATCTGCGGCGCGCTCGGGCCGTACCGCTTGATCGACTCGAGGCCCTCCCGCCCGAGATCGCCGGCCAGCACGATCGGGCCGTACATCACGGCGAGCACGTTCGGGTCGTCGGGCATCGCCTCGGTGTGGAGCGACATCGGCAGCCTGACCTCGAGGCGGTCTCCGTTCTTCCACTCGCGGTCGATCGCGACGTACGACCCCGGCGCGCCCGCCACCGTCTGCGGCTCGCCGTTGACGGCGGCCTGCATCCCGTTGCGCGCCCACGCCGGCCAGCGCACGCGCAGCACCAGGCGCTGCGGCTCCCGCAGGGCGAACGTCAGCCGCGTCGAGTCCTCTTCGGGAAACCGCGTCTCCTGCCGCACCTCGATGCCGTGCGCCTTCCAGGAGAGCGCCGACGGAATGAACAGGTTCACGTAGAGCGACCGGCCGTCGTGGAAGTAGATCGTGTCGCCGTACTTCGCGTGGTTCTCCATGCCGGTGCCGACGCAGCACCAGAACGAGTCCTCGGGCGTCGAGAACGACTTCCACGCGCCCGGCCGGAGCGGGCAGTAGTAGATGACCATCCCGGTCTCGGGATCCTGCGACGGGAGGATGTGGTTGAAGAGGCCGCGCTCGTAGAAGTCCATCGCCTCGGCCGTCGGCGACCACTCGAAGATGTGGCGCGTCAGCTTCAGCATGTTGTAGGTGTTGCACGTCTCCGCGCTCGACGCGCCCAGGTGCTTCGAGAACTCCTCCTCCGGGAAGAATGCTTCGCCGTCGCTGTTGCCGCCCGTGACGAACGATCGATGGTGGACGACACGGTCCCAGAAGAAGGTGGCGATATCGCGGTACTGCCGGTCGCCGCTCAACTCGTACTCGCGCGCGGCGCCGATGATCTTGGGAAACTGCGTGTTGGCGTGCAGGTGATCGAGCGGATCGACGCGGCGGGAGAGGGGATCGAAGATCTTCCGGTGGTCGAACTTGTGCGCGACGCGCAGGTACTCGGCGTTTCCAGTCGCGGCGTAGATGTTCGCGAGCACTTCGTTCATGCCGCCGTGCTCGGTATCGAGCGCCGCCTGCTGCCGCTCGTCGCTGATGCGGTCGACGCGCCCCTTGACCCAGTCGGCCATCTTCGTCACGACGTCCAGCGCCTGCGCGTTGTCGCAGAGCTGATGGACCTCGAGCAGGCCGGCCATGATCTTGTGAATCGTGTAATACGGCGCCCAGACTTTCTCGCGCGCCTCGACGCGGTCGAAAAAGCTCTCCGGAAACGCCGACAGATAGCCGGGATGGAAGCTCTTCGCCTCGGCCTCCTGCACTTCGGCGAGCCCGGAGACGATGTCCGCCGCGCGCGCCTTGAACCGCGCGTCCCCGGTCGACGCATACATGAGGGCGAGCGCAGACATGTAGTGCCCGACCGCATGCCCGCGCAATTCGACATCCGGCGCCTCCCATCCGCCGAGCGGCTTCGCCGTGGACGGCAGCCCCGCCGTGACGCGGAAGTTGTGCAGGAGACGGTCGGTCTCGAGGCTCAGGAGGTAGTCGCCGTCGAGCCGCATCGCCTGCTTGAAGGGGCCGTCGAGGAGGCGCACGTCCTCGAGCGGAAACGGCTGCGCGGCCGGCGCGATCTTGTCGGGAACGGCCGCCGGCGCCGCGGCCCGCATGCGCCACGACAAGGTGGATCCGCCGGCGAGCACGGCAACGGCAGCGATGGCTGCGGACCAGCGACGCATCACATCCTCACATCCTCACATCCGTACCTCCTCACATCCGTACATTTCCAACGTCCCTACATTCCCGAAGCCATCCAGACCACCATCTCTCCCTTGCCCCGATTGTTCCATGCGTAATAGGGAATGGCCGTGAGGCCGCCGCCGGTCACGACCTCCACGCCGCCGAGCAGATCCGCCCGGAACGCGTGCGCGAGCGGCGCGTCGAGCGGAAGCCGGCGGTCCAGCACCCGGCCGCCGTTGTCCACGCCCTCGAACGCGTAGATCAGCGGCCCGCGCTGAATCGCCGCCCGCCCGGCATCGTCTGTGACGCCGTCGTGCGCGACGACGCGCTCGACGGGCATCGGGAGGACGAGCGTGACCGCGTCGCCCTTCCGCCAGCGGCGACGCACCCGTGCGTACCCGCGATCGATCGACAACGCGACCGGCGTGCCGTTCACCGCCAGCCGCGGGCGTTCGCGCGCCGCGGTCGCCCGACCGGCGTCGGCAAAGCGGTAGAGATCGCCCTCCGGCATGGCCTGGCCGAGCGACCACGACGGGATCCGGATCGCCAGCGTCGCGTCGACGGGCTCCGCCGGATCGACGGCCAGGGTGACGCGGCCGTCCCACGGGTAGCGCGTCTGCTGCGTGACGGTCGCGGCGGTCGTCCCGAGCGTCACCGCCGCCGTGCTGCCGACGAACAGGTTGACGTACAGCTCGCGTCCTTCGCTCGCGTAGATCAGCCCCGGAAGCTGCGCCATCAGCCGCGACAGGTTGGCCGGGCAGCAGGCCACGTCGAAGTACGCGGTCCGCTCGACGCTGCCGTCCGAGACCAGCGGGTTCTGGTAGAAGAACCGGTCGCCTGACAGCGAGACGCCCGACAGATACCCGTTGTAGAGCGTCCGCTCGAACGTGTCGTAATAACGGGCGCGCCCCTCGCGGAGGAACATGCGGTGGTACCAGAGCATCCCGCCGACCGACGCGCACGTTTCGGCGTAGGCCTGGTTCGGCAGCACGTAGTCGGCGCCGAACGCCTCCGTGCGCTTCTCCGCGCCCAGGCCGCCGGTCAGGTACATCCGCTTCGAGACCACGTCGGTCCAGAGCGTGTCGACGGCGCGCTCGAAAGCCGCGTCGTGCTCCAGCGCGGCCACGTCGGTCATCGCGGAGTACAGGTAGGTGGCGCGCACCGCGTGCCCGACCGCGTGCGTCTGTTCGGCGACGGGCGCCTGGTCCTGCCGGTACGCCAGGTCGTTGTAGATCGCGAACCGGCTGCCGGGCTCGAACACGATCGGCGGATCCGTGTGCGGCCGGCCGCGCTGCTCCAGGAAGAACTTCGCTTCGTCCAGATACTTGCGATCGCCGGTCGCCTCCGACAGCTTCACGAGTGCGAGCTCGATCTCTTCGTGCCCGGGCACGTCGTGGCGGCCCTGCGCGTTGAACACGCGGCAGACGAGATCCGCGCTCTTGATCGCGACGTTCAGGAGCGTCCGTTTCCCTGTCGCCTTGAAGTGCGCAACGGCCGCTTCGTACATGTGCCCCTGGTCGTACAGTTCGTGGCTGGTGCCAAGCCACGACCACCGCTCGGGGCCGGCGCCGGGCGCCGGGTGCTTCGGGTCGACCGTGCGCGGCGTGTAAAGGTAGCCGTCGGGCTCCTGCGCGGCCGCGATGATCGCGATGAGGCCGTCGAGCGTGCGATCGAGCGTGGGGTCCGGGTGTGCCGCCAGCGCATACGATGCCGCCTCGATGATCTTGTAGACGTCGGTGTCGTTGTAGCGCTGCCCCTTATAGTCGCCTTCGATTTCCCGCGCCGCCTTGCGGAAGTTGTCGACGCGTCCGGTCTCTTCGTTCTCGCGCAGGATGTGCGGGATCGTGACGCTCCGGTTCGTCTCGAGCCGGGGTGCCCAGAACGCGTCGGTGAGGCGGACCGCCGTGGCGGGAACCGCCTGAATCGGGTACCCGGCCGGCGGCGAGGCGGCGGCGAGCGCGAGCGCCAGCCACGGCAGGGCGCGGCGAATCATACGGTGACCTCGAGCGGTGCTCCGGTGAACGGCCGATCGATGGCCGCGCGCGATCCGGCGACCCGAATCCGCAGCGCCTTCGTCACGCCGACCAGCCGCGAGCCCTCGGTCAGCCTGACGCTCAGGCGCCGCCGCCGATCGTCCCACGCGACGTCGAGGCCCGTCCACGCGCCCCGCTCGTACTCGAACGATCGGCCGTCGTCTTCGTAGACGGTGAAGTGCCCGTCGGCGCCGGGATACACCTGGAGCACGAGCGGCTCCTCCGACGGCTCGTCCACGTACTGCTTCACCGCCCCGATCGGCAGGATCGCGCCCGCGCGCACGAGCAGCGGCATCGTGGACAAATCGACGGCGCGCGAGACTTCGCGGCCGCCTTCGAGGGCCTCATCGGTCCAGAAATCGTACCAGCGGCCGCGCGGCAGGTAGACGCTGCGCGTCGTCGCACCGCGCTCGACGACCGGCGCCACGAGGAGGTCGCGGCCCCACAGGTACTCGTCGCCGCGCGCGACGGCCGTCACGTCGTCGGCATGGTGCAGCCAGAGCGCACGCATCGGCGGCAGTCCGGTGCGCCGGCCCTCGTGCACCACCGAGTACAAGTAGGGCAGGAGGCGATAGCGCAGCTCGAGGAACTTCCGGCAGATGGGCTCGACGGCCGCGTTGTGCAGCTCGCCGGGATCCGGATCGGCCGCGCCGCCCGTGTAGTTCGACACCTCGTCGGGCCCGAGCTCGCCCGTGTCCCAGCCCCAGGGGAGGCGGAGCTTCCAGGTGCGTCCGTGCGCGCGGAAGAGCGGGCAGAAGGCCGCGAACTGGAACCACCGGACGTACAGCTCGCCGGTGAGCTCGCGCGTGGGGACGAAGCCTCCGATGTCGGTGCCCCAGTACGGCATGCCGCTCAGCCCGCAGTTGATCGCCACGGGCACGTGCGTTTTCAGCGTCTCCCACGTGGAGTAGACGTCGCCCGACCAGAGAAAGGCCGCGTAGCGCTGCATGCCCGGATAGCCGTTGCGATGCAGCGCGAACGGCCGTTCGTTCGGGCGCACCTTGCGGCAGCCGTCCCAGTACATGCGGATGCGCGCCAGGCGCGACGGGCCGTCGAGACCGTCGCCCTGATCGGGCCACCAGCCGTCGATGCCGGTCGCCATGATCGGCTCGTGCGCCGGCCAGTAGCAGCTCACCTGCCGATCGGGCGGCCAATGTCCGTCAGCGGTCCTGCCGCTCGGCAGCGGCGGCGCCGTGCACGGATCGGAGACAGTCCCGGTCAACGTGTGCCCTTCGAGAACCGCGTGCAGCACAACTTTGAAGTGCTCGTCGTGGAGCTGCCCGATCATCTCCGGCGGATCCGGGAACACCTTCGGGTTGAAGGCGAACTCGCCGTTGTCGGTGTTCCAGCCGGACGGGCAGAATCCGGTCCCGAGGTAGATGAGGGTGTCGCACGGCAGCTTCTTCTCGCGGAACGTCTTCGCTTCCTCGAGGATCTCCTCGCGGCTCGCGAGCGTGCGGTGCGACTGCTGGTAGCCGAGCGACCAGAGCGGCGGCAGTTCGGCGTAGCCGGTGAGCGTCGCGTATTCCCCGAGAATGACCGCCGGGTCGCGCGCGCCGACGAGGAACAGATCGAGGGGAAGCGCCGCCCGATCGGCGGCTGGCAGGAATCTGCCGTCGGCTGCGGTGAGGTCGAATGTGCCCGCCGGCGTGTGGACGAACAGCGCCCAGCCTCCCGTGCCGATGATCCAGGGAATCGGCACGCGGCCGCCGTGCGTCCGGAGCTGGTAGCCGCCCTGGCCGCTGCGCATCCGATCCACCGAGCCGCGGCGATCGAACTGCGGCCCACCTTCGCCGAGGCCGAGGAGCGGCGCATCGCCGGTCATGAAGGTGAGCGCGCCGCTGTCTTCGATGCGCAGCCGCTGAACGAGACGGCCGTCTTTGCCGGTGATCTCGAGGCGAAGGCCGGGCCCGTGCAGGCGGACCGACAGGTCGCCCGCGCGAACGGCCGACGCCTGAGGCCCCGCCAGCCGCGCCGCCGGGCCCGGCCACGTTCTCGACACGAGGGCCCCAGCGTCCGGGATGTCCACCGGTTTGCCGGCCGCGCTGATCGTGATCCGGGCCGTCGTGGCGCTCGCGGCCGTGATCGACACTTCAACAGGCTGGCCGCCGACCGAGAACCGGTCCGCTGCCTGCCCGGCGCCGGCTGCGGCCGCGGCCACCGGCTCGACGAACGCGCCTCCCGCGACCACGGCCTTGATCAGATCGCGCCGGCTGATGACGGGCATTGCCTCTATTGTGCGACGCCGAAGGCGAAGACGGTCTTCGAGCTGTACGGCGTCCCGGGTCGGACGATCGTGGATGGGAAGCCGTCGTGGTTCGGCGAGTCGGGGAAATGTTGCGTCTCGAGGCACAGGCCGCTGCGCCGTCCGTAGACGTGGCCCGCCTTGCCGGCGATCGTGCCGTCGAGGAAGTTGCCCGAGTAGAACTGCACGCCCGGCTCTGTCGTCGAGACGTCGAGCGTACGTCCCGAGGAGGGATCCGCGAGATGCGCCGCAGGCTCGAGGCCGGGAGCATCGCGATCGATCACCCAGTTGTGGTCGTATCCGTTCCCGTTCTTCAGCTGCGGATCGTCCGCGGCGATGCGGTCGCCGATCGCGTGCGGCGACGTGAAGTCGAACGGCGTTCCCGCGACCGGCGCCAGAACGCCGGTCGGGATGAGCGTGGCGTCGACCGGCGTAAAGCGGCTGGCGTGGATCGTGAGCCGGTGGCCGAGGATGTCTCCCGAGCCTTCGCCCGCCAGGTTGAAATAGCTGTGTTGCGTGAGGTTGACCGGCGTCGCCTTGTCGGTCTCCGCCTCGTAGTCGACCGTGAGCGCGCGGCCGGCGCCGATCGTATAGGTCACCTGCGCTTTGAGCGTCCCTGGATATCCTTCCTCGCCATCCCGGCTGGTGTAGCTGTAGACCACACCCACCGTGCCTTCTCTCTCGAAAGGCGCGGCGCTCCACACGACCTTGTCGAAGCCGCGCACGCCGCCGTGCAGGTGGTTGGGGCCGTTGTTCGTGGCCAGCGTGTAGGTCCGCCCGTCGAGGGTGAACCGGCCCTTCGCGATCCGGTTGCCGTAGCGGCCGACGACGGCGCCGAAGTACGGCGGCTTCTTCGTCACGTACTCGTCGAACGTGTCGAAGCCCAGCACGACGTCTGCGGCGCGGCCGTCGCGGTCGGGCACCCGCAGCGACACGATCGTCGCGCCGTACGACATCGTCCGGACTTCGAGGCCGGCGCCGTTCGTCAGCGTGAAGATCTCGACCGGCTGTCCGTCCGCGGTACGGCCGAACGGCGCTCGGCGGAGCGCGGGCTGGATGCCGGGCGGTGCGCTCGATGCGCGGTTCGGCGCTTCGTCGCCCGCGCCGCGAGTGCAGGCGGCGTGAACGAGAAACGCGGCCGCGCCGAGCGCGGCAAGATGACGGGTCCGCATTTCGGCGTATAGAATACCCGCGCGATGGGCCGTCTCGACGGGAAAACGGCGCTCGTGACGGGCGGTGCGCGCGGCATCGGCCGTGCGATCGTCGAAAAGTTCGCGGCCGAAGGCGCCGCGGTCACCTTCGCGGACGTGGACGAGGCGGCGGGGCGCGAGGCCGAGCGCGGCGTGCCGGGCACGGCGCCGCGCGTGCGCTTCGTGCGCGCCGACGTGACGGCCGAAGCCGATGTGCAGCGGGCCGTCGCCGCCGCGTGCGGCGATGGTGGCGCGCTCGACATCCTCGTGAACAACGCCGGCGTGAACGCCTACTACGACGCGGCGGAGATGACCGAGGCCGAATGGGACGGCGTGCTGGCGGTCGACCTGAAAGGCGCCTGGCTCTGCGCCAAGCACGCGCTGCGGACGATGCGGCGGGCCGGCCGGGGATCGATCGTGAACATCGCCTCGATTCACGCCACGTTGACGATTGCGGGGATGTTTCCATACGCGGCCGCCAAGTCGGGAATCGTGGGGCTCACGCGGGGCCTCGCGCTCGACTACGCGCCTGCAGGAATCCGCGTCAACGCGGTGCTGCCCGGCTGGACGCGGACGCGCCTCGTCCTCGACTGGTTCGCGATGCAGCCCGATCCCGCGGCAGCCGAAGCGCATGTGAACGCCGTGCACCCGATGCGCCGCATCGCGACGCCGGCCGAGGTGGCGAACCTCGTCGCGTTCGTCGCGTCCGACGAGGCGTCGGCGATCACGGGCGCGTCGCTCGCGGTCGACTGCGGGCTCGGCATCCAGTTCGCGACGTGAGCAGCGGGCCGGCCCTTCCGACCAAGGAGAAGAGTGACGTGCGAACGACCGCGGACATCCTGAGGAGTCTCGGACTCCCCGGGCGCGACGCTCACGACCTGCCGGCGTCGCGCAAGCGATTCCCCGACGGCGGCCAGTACCGCGTGGAGATTCCGTCCTGCGAGGGACCGCGGGCGTTCGAGGCCGTCGTGTCGGCCGCGGCGGAGCACGGCGTCGCGATCCACCGCGTGAGCCAGGGCAGCGGCGTCATGCTCCAGACCGACGACGAAATCCGGCGGATGGTCGCGATCGGCCGGGAGCAGGGGATCGAAGTGTGCCTGTTCGTCGGCCCGCGCGCGAGCTGGGACGTCGGCGTCCAGGCGGCGAGCTCCGGCGGCAAGGTGCTCGGCGCGGCGCTGCGCGGCGTCGACCAGCTGGCCTACGGCCTCGAGGACGTGATCCACGGGGCGTCGCTGGGGATCCGATCGGTGCTCGTCGCCGACGTGGGGCAGCTCATGGTGCTCGGGCGGATGCGCCGGGCGGGCGATCTGCCGCCGGACTTCGTATTGAAGATCTCGGTGACGCTGGCGGCCGCCAACCCGGCGACGGCGCGCGTGCTCGAGGATCTCGGCGCGACGTCGATCAATCTGCCCGTGGATCTCTCGCTGGCGCAGATTGCCGCCGTGCGGCAGGCGATCGACGCGGCCGTCGATTTCTACGTCGAGGCGCCCGACGATCTCGGCGGCACCGTCCGCCACTACGAGATCCCGGAGCTCGTGCGCGTCGCGTCGCCGATCTACCTGAAGTTCGGCCTCCGCAACGCGCCGGCCCTGTACCCGAGCGGCCAGCACCTGGAGCAGACCGTCCTCAACCTGTCGCGCGAGCGCGTCCGGCGGGCGGCCATCGGCCTCGCGCTGCTGCACCGCTACGCGCCGGACGCGGTGGCGTCGCCGCTGCCCGCGGGCGCGCGGCCGTGACGCCGATGCGGATCGCCGACGCGCGGATCACGGTCGTGGGCGCCCCGTGGCGCGAGCTCGTGTTCCTCGAGATGCGGACCGACACCGGCCTCGTCGGCACCGGCGAGATCCGGATCGTGAACAAGACCTCGACGCTCATCGCCTGCATCGAGGAGCTGGCTCCGCGGTACGTGATCGGCAGCGATCCGTTCGACGTCGAGCGGCTGGCCTGGAACGTTCTGCGAGCCGAGTACGGACGCCCCGAGGAGATCACGCAGTCGGCGCTCGCCGCGTTCGACATGGCGAGCTGGGACATCATCGGCCAGGCGCTCGGCGTCCCTGTCTGGCGGCTCCTCGGCGGCCGGGTCCGCGACCGTATTCCCGCGTACGCGAACGGCTGGTACCAGTCGGAGCGCGAGCCGGGCGCGATTGCCGCGCTGGCGAAGACCGTCGTCGCGCGCGGGTATCGGGCGATGAAGCTGGATCCGTTCGGCGCGGCCAGCGCCGAGATCGGCGCCGCCGACCTCCGGCTCGCCTGCGACGTGGTGGCGGCGGTGCGCGAGGCCGTGGGCCCGGACGTCCAGATCATGATCGAGATGCACGGCCGGTTCACGCCGGCGGCGGCGGTCGGCGTGGCGGCGGCGCTCGAGCCGTACGCGCCCGAGTGGATCGAGGAGCCGGTCCCGCCGGAGAACCCGAAGGCGACGAGGCGCGTGCGCGAGGCGACGCGGCTGCCCGTCGCGACGGGCGAGCGCGCCCACACGATGGAAGACATCCGTCCGTTCATCGAGGACGGGCTCGTCGACGTCGTCCAGGTGGATCTGACGCATTTCGGCGGCTTCCTCGCGATGAAGCGCCTCGCCGGCTGGGCCGACGTGTATTCGCTGCTCCTGGCGCCGCACAACGTCTGCGGTCCCGTCGGCACGATGGCCAACGTGCACTTCGCGGCGTCGACGCCGAATTACAAGGTGCTCGAGCACTTCAACGACTTCGCGGATCCGTGGGTCCAGGAGCTGGTCGACGCGCCGCCGCTGGTCGACGCGGCCGACGGCTGCTTCGCGCTGCCCGAGCGCCCGGGGCTCGGCGTCCGCCTGAACCACGACGCGTGCGCGGCGCACCCGCGCAGCGGCGGCCGCATCCGGCTGTTCGAGCAGGGGTGGGAGCGGCGCGGGTTCGGCGGAGGCCGGTGACCGTGGTGCTCGACGCGCGGCTGGCGGTCGACGCCGGCGCGGAGCTCGGCGAAGGGCCGGTCTGGGACGCGCGCACGAGAGATGTCTACTTTGTAGATATCATGCGCGGCACCGTGCATGCCTTTTCGCCCGGCACGGAGCGGCTCGCGACGTATCACGTCGGGCAGCCGGTCGGCGCCGTCGGCCTCGCCGCGCGCGGCCTGGTGCTCGCCGTGCGCGACGGCTTCGCGCGGCTCGATCCGGAGTCGGGCGCGGTGCGGCTCATCGCCGAAGTGGACCGCGACCGGATGGATCTGCGGATGAACGACGGTGCCTGCGATCCCGCCGGCCGCTTCTGGGCCGGCACGATGGCGCTCGACGAGCGGCAGGGCGCCGGTGCGCTGTACCGCCTCGATCCCGACGGCTCTGTCCACCTCGCGCTGCAGCCGGTCACGATCTCCAACGGCCTGGACTGGTCCGCGGACGGGACGCGGATGTATTTCATCGACAGCCCGACGGGGCGCGTGGATGTGTTCGACTTCGACGCGGCGACCGGCCGGCTCGCGAACCGGCGGCCATTCCTGCGCATCGCGCCCGAGGCCGGGCTCCCGGACGGCCTGACGGTGGACGCCGACGATCACGTCTGGGTGGCCCTGTGGGGCGGCGGCGCCGTGAACCGCTATGCGCCCGACGGCTCGCTGGCCGCGGTCGTCCGGCTGCCCGTGACGCACCCGACATCGTGCTGCTTCGGGGGCGGCGATCTGCGCGATCTCTACATCACGACCGCCTGGATTGCGCTCGATTCCGCGGCGCGTACCGTGCAACCGCACGCAGGCGGCGTGTTCGTGTGCCGCCCGGGGGTGGCCGGCCGTCCGGCCAACCGTTTCGCGGGATAGCGTGTCCGGGCAGGGAGCCACGCTCACATCTCCCGAGCTTCTTGCCGAGTGCTCCGTCCGTGATCGTGATCGGCGTGGTGAAGGCTTGTTCCATCGGCGTTGACGATGCCCGCTATTGAATTCCGTCACCTCAGCAAGTCGTTCGGTGCCGTCGCGGCGCTGTCCGATGTCAGCTGTGCGATCGAGCAGGGCGAGGCCCACGCGATTGTCGGTGAGAACGGCGCCGGCAAGTCGACGCTCCTCAAGATCCTCGCCGGCAGCCTCCAGCCGGATCGCGGCGAGCTCCGTCTCGACGGCGCGCCGGCGGCGCTCCGCGGACCGCGCGAGGCGATGGCGCACGGCATCGCGTTCGTCCACCAGGAAATGCTGGCGTTTCCGAACCTCTCGGTCGCCGCCAACATCTTCGCGGGCCGCGAGCTCACCGGACGGCTCGGCGTCCTGCGCGATCGGGAGATGCGCGAGCGGGCCCGCACGCTGCTCGCGAGGCTGCACGTGCCGGTCGACCCGGACACCCTGGTCGAGCGGCTGCCCGTCGCATGGCGCCAGCTCCTCCAGGTGGCGCGCGCGCTCGCGATGGAGTGCCGCACGCTCGCCCTCGACGAGCCCACGACGTCGCTGACCGACGCGGAGTCGAGCCACCTGTTTGCGGTGCTCGACGACCTCAGACAGTCGGGCGTCACGCTGATTTACGTCTCTCATCGCCTGCCCGAGGTGTTCCGCCTGTGCGATCGCATCACCGTGCTCCGCGACGGCCGATCCGTCTGCACGCTGCCGCGCCGCGGCGTGTCGCACGACGACGTGGTGAAGGCGATGGTGGGGAGGGACGTGCCGGCGCGAGCGGCGGCGGCGCGGTCGGGGACTGCGGGGCTGACGCGGCTCCGGATCGATCGCCTCACGCGCCGGCCGTGTTTCGAGGACATTTCGTTGCACGCGGCCGCCGGCGAAATCGTCGGCCTCTTCGGCCTCGTCGGCGCCGGGCGAAGCGAGCTTCTCGAGACGATCGTCGGTCTTCACGCGGCGGATCGCGGCACGATCGAGATCGAGGGCGGCCGCCGGCGCTTCGCCTCGCCGCGCGACGCGGCGCGGTCCGGCGTCGCGCTCGTGCCGGAGGACCGGCAGCGGCAGGGGCTGTTCTTCAACCTGTCGCTCGCCGCCAACCTCGCCGTTCCAGGGGCTGAAGCGCGCCGCGCGGTTCTGGTCGGCCGGCAGGAGCGCCGTGACGCGGAGGGGCTGCTCGCGCGCTGGCGGATCAAGGCGCCTTCGCCGGACGCGTTGCCCGGCGCGCTGAGCGGCGGCAACCAGCAGAAGGTCGTGCTGGCGAAGTGGCTCGCCCTCGAGCCGCGCGTCCTGCTCCTCGACGAGCCGACCAAGGGCGTCGACGTCGGCGCCAAGTACGACATCCACGCGATCGTCCGGGAGCTCGCGGCGCGGGGTGCCGCCTGTGTCGTATCGTCGAGCGACCTGCCCGAAGTGCTCGCCATGGCCGATCGGATCCTGGTAATGCGGGCGGGACGGCTGGCCGGCGAGATCCTTGCGGCCGGCGCCGGCGAAGAGCAGGTGATGCGGCTCGCGGCGACCGAACCCGGGGCGGCGGCATGAGCCGGCTGCGCACGATGCGCGAGCTGAGCACGCTCGCGATCCTCGCGATCGAGATCGCATTCTTCACCTGGTATCTCTGGCCCGGACCGGGGCGGCCGCACCCGTTCCTGAACGCGGCGAATCTGCTGCTGATCCTGAAATACTCGTCCATCTACGGGATTGCCGCGATCGGCGCCGCGATCGTCATCATCGCCGGCGGCATCGACCTGGCGCCGGGCGCGGTCATCGCGCTCGCCGGCGTCGTGTCGGGCGGGCTCTTCGTGTCGGCCCACTGGAGCCTCGGCGCGAGCGTGGCGGCGGGGCTCGCGTCGGGCCTCGCATGCGGCGGGCTCACGGCGGTCCTCGTGGTCCCGGCGCGCCTTCCGCCGTTCATCGCGACGCTCGGCGTGATGGGGATCGCCCGCGGCGCCGCGTTCATCCTCACCGAGGGGCGCTTCTTCGACGTCTCCGGCGCGCTGCCGCCCGGGTGGCACGTGGCCGGGCTCCCGCTCGACTGGACGGCCCCCGTGCTGATGGCGGCGCTGGCGCTCATCTTCCAGATCCTGATGACACGCTTCGAGTGGGGGCGGGCCGTGTTCGCCGTCGGCGGCAACGAAATGGCGGCGCGCTTTTCAGGCGTGTCGGTCGGGCTCGTGCAGGCGTCCGTCTATACGATCGCGGGCGTGCTCTCGGCGGTCTCCGGCGTGGCGCTCGCCGTGGTTCAGGGGCAGGGCAAGGCCGACCTGGCGATGGGCTACGAGCTCGATATCATCGCGTCGGCGGTCGTCGGCGGCGCGAGCCTGTCGGGCGGGCGCGGATCGGTCGTCGGCGCGGTCCTCGGCACGCTCATCTTCGGCGTGCTGCGCAACGCGCTGCCCCAGATTCCCGGCGCGACCTTCTACGATCGCCTCATTGTCGGCCTCGTCGTCATCGTCATCGTCGTCATGGACCAGGTGCTCATGCGCAAAGGAGATCGGGTATGAACCGAACAGGTGCGATCCTGCTGGCGGCCGCGGTATCGCTGGCGGGATGCGGCCGGTCCGCGCCGCCGGCCGCGGGCCAGACGCTCCGGTTCGCGGTAATTCCCAAATCGCTCGACCTGCCGGTGTTCAACTACGCGAAGATCGGCGCCGAGCGCGAGGCGAAGGCGCTCGGCAACGTCGAGGTGATCTGGCGCGGCCCGGAGAACGCCGACCAGCTCCGCCAGAAGGAGATTCTCGAGTCGTTCATTACCCAGCGGGTGGACGGTATCGCGATCTCGGCGCTGAACGGCGAGTTCCTCGCGTCGACGATCGACCGGGCGATCGCCGCGGGCATTCCCGTGGTGACCTGGGACTCCGACGCGCCGACCTCGAAGCGCCTCGCGTTCTACGGCGTGGACGACGCGGCGGCCGGACGGATCATGGGCGAGCAGGCCGCGGCGCTGCTCGGCGGCCGCGGGACGGTGGCGATCATCACGAGCGTCGGCGCGACCAACCTGCAGCGCCGGCTCGACGGCGTCCGCGACGCGCTCTCGGCGCACAAGGATGTCAAGGTCGTCGAGGTCTACGACATCAAGGAGGATCCCGTCCGCTGCGCGGAGATCATCGCGTCCGGCACGAACCGGTACCCGGATCTCGGCGCGTGGATCTCGGTCGGCGGCTGGCCGGTATTCACGCGCAACGCGCTGAACGCCGTGCCGCCGGGCACGAAGGTGATCTCGTTCGACACCATTCCGCCGGCGCCGGATCTCCTGAAGGCGGGGAAGGTCCAGGTGCTGCTCGGGCAGAAGTACTTCGGCTGGGGCGGCGAATCCGTCCGGCTGCTGGCCGACATCAAGGCCGGGAAGATGCCGGCCTCGCCGATCGTGGACTCGGGAGTCGATGTCGTGACGGCGAAGAACGTCGACGAGTACGTCAGGAAGTGGGCGGAGCTGGAGAAGGGGACGAAATGATGTTCACGGACGAAGTCGAGCAGTCGGAAGTCGACCAGTCAAAGTCTGAAGTCTGACGTCTGAAATCTGACGTCTGAAGTCTGACGTCACGTGTCGGAAGCAGAAGTCGAACGTGAAGGCCAGGAAAAGGCAGCACATGGATATCGACGTGGTGCGGGCGTTCGGGGCGCGGTATGCGGCGGCGTGGTGCAGCCAGAACGCGGCGAGCGTGGCGGCCTTCTTCTCGCCGGACGGATCGCTCACGATCAACGACGGGCCGCCCTCGGTCGGCCGTGACGCGATCGCGCGGGCGGCTCAGGCCTTCATGACGACGTTTCCGGATCTCGCCGTCGCCATGGACGGCGTGAGCCTCGAAGGGGCACACGCGATTTTCCGGTGGACGGCGACGGGCACCAGCACCGGTGCCGGCGGCACCGGCCGGGCGGTCCGCTTCAGCGGCTACGAGGAGTGGACGTTCGGCGGTGACGGGCTCGTCGCGAAGTCGCTTGGACACTTCGACGAGGCCGACTATCGACGGCAGTTGGATGGCTGATCGCCGACCGCGCGCCGAAGGATCCCGGCACCGACCGTCAGCCATCAGCCATTGAGCCATCAGCCCTGACTCTGTCTAGATTCCGGCCCGTGCCTTCGCGCGCTCGATGACGGCGGCCATTTCGGCCTGGTGCGCGCTGAAGGTGTCGTCGGCCACGTTCAGCGTCGGAATCGTGGAGTCGGTCAGCGACAGCGTCTGCGGATCCCAGCGGCTGAACCCCGCTTCGTGCACGCCGGTGCTGCCGCGGCCGGGCGCCGGATGGCTCAGGTGCTGGAAGAAGCGGCCGTACCGCTGCACCTGGTCGGCGACGAGCGTCTGCCCGAACGAGTGATAGAGCGGGACGAACTCGAGCAGCGCGTCGTAGTGCATTTCGCCGCAGGCGAGGAGCTGCGGGAACCGGCGGTGCAAATCCGACACGAGGCGGCGCAGCCCCTCGTGCATGTCCGCCTTCGGGTTGTTCACCCATCCACCCGCGATATCGAGGAAATACGCGTCGACGCCGTATGTATCCACGATCGCGGCGATGCGATCGGTCAGCCACGTCCGCCACGACTCGACGCCCAGGTTCATGTAGGTGAGCCACCCTTCCTGGTGGCGATCGTTGTCCCAGTCCACCCAGTTCAGATCGAGCGGGTCGCCGTCGATCTTCGCCGACGCCGCGCCGGCGAGCGCCGCGTACGCGGGCTGCCGCCGGTTGGCGGCGTTGGCGCCGAACATCGGCATCACGCGGAAGCCGAGGCCGTGCGCCTCCTTGACGAGATCGCCAAACCCCTCGGCGCCGCCCATCCGCGGATCCGGCTGGTAGACCGGGTAGTTCCAGTAGTAGCGGCCGTCCCACGCGGCCAGGAAGACGAGCACCCGGCCGGGGTCGATGCGCGGCGCCATCCATTGCAGGATCGCGCGCATGCGCGCGTAGTCGTTGAAGATGTACCCCGTGTAGTGCATGCCGTGCAGCGTGACGACGAGCGCGGTGCGGCGGAGCCAGCCGGGGACGTCGGCGCGATCCTGCCACTCCGGCAGGCGGAACGCGCGCTGCACGTGCTCGTAGTGCGCCGAGGCTGCGGCGCCAATCGACGTCGCGCGGCCGATCCGCCAGGCCGGCGCGTGGAAGGACCGCGTTTCGAGCCAGCCTTCCGTTTCGACCAGCAGCTCCGCACGGTAGGCGGTGTCGCCGGGCTGAAAGTAGAACCGCTTGGTCCGGACGCGATCGTCGAGCGACGACAGCGCCAGGATGGCGCCCTCTGCCGGCTGCACCAGCATCAGCGGCGTCGTCAGGCTGCCGTTCCCCTGCGGGCCGAAGAGGTCGCCGCCCGAGAACGGGTAGCCGAAGAGGAGCTCGTCGTTTCGCGGATCGAAGAAGGCGGCCCCGGCCGCCGAGATCCGGCCCCGCGGGATCCCGCGCACGATGGTGGCGACCGCTTTGATCGGGCGATCCAGTTCGACCGTCGCCGTGCACTCGATGCCGTCCGCGCGCACGGACAGCCGCGCCGCCAGCGTCCCCGCCGTCTTCTCCTGTCCGCCGGCCCAGATGAAGCGCGAGCACACGAGGTCGAGCCCCTGCGCCGACGACCGGACGGTGATCGCCTCCCGGTCGAGGCCGTAGATGTTCTCGTGCGTGAAGACCCGGAAACCGAACTCGAAGCCGCCAAGCGCGACCGACGGCTCCGGAAAATCGAAGCTGAATTTCTGGAACGACCGTCC
>Ga0310810_10002084_pt1 | contig 21267 bp, 21 predicted proteins | sample NCmetagenome_FD_207641 | JGI IMG/M metagenome (GOLD analysis project Ga0310810, IMG submission 207641) | Soil microbial communities from experimental microcosm in Duke University, North Carolina, United States - NC | ecosystem: Engineered > Artificial ecosystem > Soil microcosm > Unclassified ...
CCCCGCGCGAGCCGCGGCTCATCTACGTGGTGGACGACGATGCCGACGCCCGCGAGGGGCTGCGGGAGCAGCTGAGCCTCGGCGGTGCGGAGGTGGTCACCCTCGCCGACGAGCTGGAGCTGCTGGCCGCGGTGGCGCACCGGCCACCGGCCGCCGTCCTCCTCGACGTGGTGCTGGAGCGGGTGGACGGGATCCGCCTCTGCCGGAGGCTCCACCTGCACCCCTCCACCCGCGGCACTCCCGTGTACGTGATGAGCGGCCTCGGAGGTCCGCAGCTGCGCCGGCAGGCTCTGGAGGCGGGGGCGGCCGAGTTCCTGGTGAAGCCCCTCGACCGGGCGATGCTCGCCCGTGTCCTCGAGCGCAGCGGAGCCGGTCAGCGGGGGCGGCCGAGGACGGGAACCGAGAGCCCCGCCTCCTCCCAGACCGCCTCGTAGGGCGGCGGGACGAACCGCGTGCCCGGCTCGCGCCGGAACCAGGTCCGCTGGCGCTTGGCGTACCGGCGGGACTCGAGGAACGTCTCGCGCTCGGCCTGGTCCGGCGTCATCTCCCCGTCGAGGACGGCGAGCGCCTGGCGGTAGCCCACGCTCCGCATCGGCGCGCTCTCCCGGAATCCGCGGTCCACCAGCCGGGCGGTCTCCTTCACCAGGCCTCGCTCGAACATCAGCCGGGTCCGCGAGGCGAGGCGCTGCTCCAGCTCCTCCCTCGGCGGGTCGAGGAAGTGGATGCGGGCCGCATGCCGCGCGGCCCGGAACGCATGGGCGGCGCGAAGCTCCGAGGGCCGCGTTCCGGTCGTGGCGTGGATCTCCAGCGCGCGGACCACCCGCATGACGTCGGCCACGGCGAGCTTCGACGCCGCCTCCGGGTCCACCTGGGCGAGGCGCCGGTGCATCGCCTCGGGACCGAGTCGGCGTGCCTCCTCCTCCAGCGAGCGCCGCACCTCCGGGTCGGGCGGCGTGTCAGTCAGCCCGTGGAGGAGCGCCCGGATGTAGAGGCCGGTCCCACCGACCACCAGGACACGACGGCCGCGCGCCACGATGCCGGCAATGGCGGCGTCGGCGAGCTCGGCCCAGCGGGCCGCCGAGAACGGCTCGTTCGGCTCCATCACCGAGACGAGGTGGTGCGGCACGCGCGCCAGCTGCGCCGGCTCGGGCTTCGCGGTCCCGAGGTCGAAGTGCCGGTACACCGCCTGCGAGTCGGCGCTGACGATCTCCGCGCCCAGCCGTTCGGCCACCTCGACCGCGAGCTCGGTCTTCCCGGCCCCGGTGGGGCCGGCGATGACGATGAGGGCCGGCTGGGCTAGGACGCGCGGCATGGGAGAACCCTACGTCCAGGAGTACCGCGCGCGCTGGGCGGACATGGACTTCAACCAGCACATGCGCAACGCAGCCTACCTCGGCGTGGCCGAGGAGACCCGCCTTCGCTTCCTCGAGTCGGGGGGCTGGCCGATGGCCGAGCTGTACCGCCGCAAGCTCGGTCCGGTGGTGGTGGAGGATGTCCTCACCTACCGGAAGGAGCTCCGGCTCCTCGAGGCGTTCCGGGTGGACATGGCGATCGCGGCCATCTCTCCGGATGCCCGGAAGCTGAAGGTGCGGAACCGCTTCTTCCGCGACGCCGACGGCGCGCTCTGCGCGACGGTGGAGACCCTGATCCTCTGGTTCGACCTGGAGGCACGGCGCACCGTGGTGCCGCCGGCTGACATGGCCAGGCTGTGGCTGGACCTCGCGCGGACCGACGACTTCGCCCCGCTCCCGGGCTGAACGCTCGGGACGCTCGGGCGGGCCTCAGCGAGGCAGGCACAGCTGAGTCTGCGTCCCCACGTCCGTCCCCTGCGGAGGCTCGAAGATCAGCTGCGCAACGCAGCGTTCACTTGCTGCGCAGGAGCTGTCATCGAGACAGGTGCGATGGCACTTCAGCTCCCCGGTCTCGGGACTCTGGCACCCGCCAGGAGGTGGCCCGCAGGCGGCGGTGCTGAAGCACTGCTCGGCGGCGTTCGCGCAGGCCTGCTGTGGGCCGCAGGCCAGAAGGCTGGACGCCGGCCCGTGGGTGGACGGCTGCTCCTGGGTGGATCCGCAGGCGAGCGCCATGAGCACGGCCGCACGGAACGGTCCTCGAAGCTGCTTCGCGAGAAGTCGCATGCCTCGTCCCTCCTCGGGAAACGGGTCAACGCCGAGCGGCGAGAGCGACCTCGAGGTCGGCCAGCCGCACCGGGATCTGCTCGCCCCCACCCAGCGGCTTGAGCTGACCCTCGCCCGAATTCAGCTCGCGCGAGCCGAGCACCAGGGCGAACGTCGCACCCGAGCGGTCCGCCCGCTTCATCTGGCTCTTCAGGCTACCGCCGCGGGCATCGAAGTCCACCCGGTGCCCCGTGCGCCGGAGCTTGCTGACCAGCGCCAGCGCGGCGTCGGCCGCGGCCTCCTCCGCCACGGCGACGAAGAGCTCGGGCCGCGCCGGCTGGATGGTCCCCTTCGCCTGGAGGAGGAGGCACAGGCGATCCATCCCCAGGGCCCAGCCCACCGCGGGGGTGTCCGGACCGCCCAGCTCCTTCACCAGCCGGTCGTAGCGGCCGCCCCCGCCCACCGCCGAGGCCGTGCCCAGCACCGGGTCCTCGGAGACGAACTCGAACGCGGTGCGAGTGTAGTAGTCGATGCCCCGCACCATCCGGGAGTTCACCCGGAAGGGGATGCCGAGGACCGAGAGCTGGCGCTGCACCGCCTCGAAGTGCGCACGCGCCTCGTCCGAGAGCGCGTCGGTGATGGCCGGCGCGCCGGCAAGGACCGCCTGGCACCCCGGGTTCTTGCAGTCGAAGACGCGGAGAGGGTTCTTCTCCGTCCGCTCCCGGCACTCGGCGCACAGCTCGCTCTTGTGCGCCCGGAGGAAGGCCCGGAGCGCCTCGAGGTACGCGCCGCGCGTCTCCGGGTCGCCGAGGGAGTTCAGCTCCACCCGGATCCCCTCCAGGCCCACCGCGCGGAAGAGCTGCATCGCGAGATCGATGAGCTCGGTCTCCTGCGCCGGCGCGGAGACCCCGTAGGCCTCGGCGCCCACCTGCCAGAACTGGCGGTAGCGGCCGGTCTTCATCCGCTCGTACCGGAACATCGGACCGAGGTACCACCAGCGGGTCACCGGCTCGCGCTGCGCGACGGCGTGCTCGACGTATGCCCGGACGCAGGGCGCGGTCCCCTCCGGACGGAGGGAGAGGCTGCGGCCCGCCTTGTCGTCGAAGGTGTACATCTCCTTGCCGACGATGTCGGTGGCCTCGCCCACGCTCCGCACGAAGAGCGCGGTGTCCTCCACCACGGGGGTCCGGGCCTCGTCGTAGCCGAAGCGGCGGAACGTCTCGCGGATCGCCGCCTCGAGCGCGTGCCACACCGCGATGTCGGGCGGGAGGAGATCGTTCATCCCCTTCACGCCGGAGATCCGCTGGCTCATGGCGCGCCTCCGATGCGCTGGCCCATGCGCACCACCGCCTCCGGCACGAGGCGGTCGTCCCAGACCACCCGGCCAGGCTCGAAGAGGAGGATGACGGTGGATCCCATCTCGAAGCGGCCCAGCTCGCCGCCCTTCTCCACCGGACGCGGCGGGACGTAGGTGCGCAGGCCCGCGGACTGTCCGGCGTGGGTGAGCCGGTCGTCGTAGGCCGCGCGGATCCGGCCCACGCAGGTCGCGCCCACCTTCACCACCGCCACCCGGCGGAAGGCGGCGGTGTCGACCACCGTGACCAGCCGCTCGTTGAGACAGAAGAGCGCGTCCCGGTTGCGAACCGTCGCCGGATTCACCGGCCAGAACTCGCCCGGGAGATAGCGGGACGCGACCACGGTGCCCTCCACCGGGGAGTGCACCCGGTGGTAGTCACGCGGCGAGAGGTAGAGCGTGGCGTACGCGCCACCGAGCGCGAACCGGGCGGCGAGCTCGGCGTCGTCCAGCAGCTGGTCCACCGGGAACTGGATGCCCTTGGCCTGGAGACAGCTTCCGCGCTCGAGGATGCCCGCCTGGCTCACCACCCCATCCACCGGGGAGACGACCACCCGGGGATCGGGGTCCACCGGCCGCAAACCGGGACGCAGCCCCCGGCTGAAGAAGTCGCTGAACCGGCCGTAGCCGCCGAAGTCGGCCTCGGCCTCGGCCATGTCCACCCGGTAGGCCCGGGCGAAGGCCCGCATGGCCGCGCGGTGGACTCCGGCCGGTGCCGGCAGACGAGTGAGCGTCCCCACCGCCCGGGAGAGCGCGGACTTGGGGACGAGGCGCATCAGCGCGAGGAAGGTTCCGTCTTGCATTCGGGGCTGCCGACACTAACTCCCGGCGTCGGTCGCCGCAGGGGGCGTTCCCCCGTCCACCAGGGTCCGCCGGAGCGCCGACTTCGGGATGATGCCCATCACCGCCTCGCTGTCGGCGAGGACGAGCGAGTTCACCAGGCCCGGCATCGCGCGTCGGCACCGGTCCGAGTCCACCATCGAGTAGGAGTCGCGCGGGCCGCGCCCGTTGACCTCCACCGGCCCTGCGGCCTCGAAGCAGTCCCCGAAGAGGCGATTGAACTCGCGCATCGGCATTCCGGCGGTGGGCGCCGAGGGGGGGCCGGCGTCCAGAGCGGCGGGCGCCGGACGGCTGGCCGGCTGGGGCGGAGGCGGCGGCGTGCTCACCGAGGGACCGGAGAACTTCGGGGCCGTCCTGGCCGCGGCGAGCGCCTTGTCCCGATCGGTCGAGGTCTTCTCGATGCGAGCCCGGCCCTCGCGGATGCGGGTCAGCAGCTGGCTCGCGGCCTGCGCGTCGAGGGAATCCGGGGGGACCTTCTCCAGCAGGGCCTCGACCTCGCGGATCGCCGGGTCCACGTAGGCGTCGTCCAGCTCCTTGGCGTAGAGCTTGTTGAAGCGCTCGGACGCACGCGTGTACTCGGGCGACGGCTCCTTGCGCGCGCACCCGGTCACGGCCAGAAGCAGCACGACGGCGAGGAAACGGGTCGTCACGGGTCAGACCCCCAGGAAGAGACGGCGGCCGAAGTTCGGCGCCAGCTCGGCCTCGAAGATGCGCCGGGCGGCACCCTCGATGTCGTACTCGACGCGGATGTACTCCACGGTCCGGGCGGTCGTGTCACAGACGACGAAGCAGGCCCGGTTGTCGTAGTCGCGCGGCTGCCCCACGCTCCCCACGGAGATGAGGTACTGATAGCCGCGCCGGAACGAGAACTTCTGCGCCACCACGTCGTTCACCTCGCCGTTTCCCAGGGCGAACGCCTTGCAGAGGTGACTGTGACCGATGAAGGTCACCTCGGCCAGATCTTGCATCTCCGGCACCAGCTCGCGCGCCTGCTCGAGGGCGAAGACGTACTCGTAGGCGCGGGGGTCGACCGGCGAGCCGTGGCTGAAGCCGATTTCCCCCACCCGGTAGGTGTACGGGAGGCTCCGGAGCCAGGCGTGGTTCTCCTCGGTGAGGACCTCGGCGGACCAGTCCAGGGCGTGGCGGGCACCCTCGTAATAGAAGGAGTAGTCCATCCGGCCGGCCACGGCGGCGTCGTGGTTACCGAGCAGGGTGACCTCGGCCACGTTCCGCACCAGCCGGCAGCATTCGTTGGGCGAGGCGCCGTAGCCGACGATGTCTCCGAGTGACACGACCCGGTCCACCTTCTGGGCCTCGACGGCGCGCAGCACCTCGGTCAGGGCCTCGAGGTTGGAGTGGATGTCCGAGATGACGGCGAAGCGCATCGGCCTCCTGGTCCGCTGACATTACACGACCTTGCCGACCCGGGGGCCTCCATGCTTTGGGGGCGGCCATGCGCATCGTCGTCACCGGCTCGCTTGCCTACGACTACCTCATGACCTTCCCGGGCAAGTTCCGGGAGCACTTCCTCTCCGACCGGATGCACCGGCTCACCGTGAGCTTCCTGGTCGACGACATGCGGAAGCTCCGGGGCGGCGTGGCGGGCAACATCGCGTGGACGCTCGCCCTTCTGGGCGGCGGCCCCCTGCTGATCGCGACCGCGGGGGAGGACTTCGCGGAGTACCGGACGGGGCTGGACCGCGCCGGCGTGGATACCTCGGGGGTGACGGTGATCCCGGGTGAGTTCACCGCCTCCTGCTTCATCAATACCGACCAGGACGCGAACCAGATCGTCGCGTTCTACGCCGGCGCGCTGTCCCACGGGCACCGGCTGGAGCTGGGCGGCCGCGGCCTGGGGCCGGCGGATCTGGTCGTCATCAGCCCGACCGACCCCGAGTCGATGCTGAAGGCAGTGGAGGCGTGCCGCACCGCGAAGGTGCCGTACCTGTTCGACCCCGGGAAGCAGACGCCGCGGCTGGAGGCGCGGCAGATCCTGGACGGGATGGAGTCGGCGGCGGCGGTCATCGGCAACGACTACGAGTTCGCGCTCATGTCCCAGAAGACCGGGAAGAGCGAGGCGGTGCTCCAGTCCATCGCGCCGGTGACCATCGTGACCCGCGGCGAGCAGGGCTCGACGGTGCTGGAGCGCGGGAAGGGCCCGGTGGACGTGCCGGTGGCGCCGATCAAGGCGCTGGTGGACCCGACCGGCGCGGGCGACGCGTACCTCGGGGGGCTGGTGTTCGGGATGGCGCGGAAGCTGCCCTGGCCGGTGGCGGGGCGCATCGGCGCGGTCGCGGCGGCGTACGCCATCGAGGTCCGGGGGTGCCAGGAGCACCGGTTCACGCACTCCGAGTTCGTCGCGCGGTACCGGTCGGCGTTCGGGAACGCGGACGAGGTCGCGGCGGCGCTCGGGTAGTCACCCGACCAACGAATCGGTCCCTGCCTGAGGACCGGCGGTGGGGTTGCCACAGAGCGAGTCCGCGAAGAGCTTCAGGTCGACGGACGAGCGACGTGGCGACACATGCTCACCGCCCGACGCCGGAGGGCACCACCGGGATGAGCGCCTTCAGATCGTCGTCGGTGAAGACGATGCCCGCGCCGAGGAAGAAGTCGCGGCCGGCCAGCACCCGGTTGTCGAGCTGGCTGTAGATGGGCCGGTTGAAGATGTCGTCCACGCCGGCGTTCAGGTACAGGTGCTGCAGGAAGGTCAGCTGCAGGCTCATCCGCACCCGCGGCCACCGGAGCCGCTGGTTGGCGAAGTCGAAGAAGTCGGTCTTGAGCGCGAGCTGGTCCTTCCAGAAGTAGAGGTCCACCCCCACCCCGCCCGTGCTCTCGATGATCCCGAAGCGGAAGGTCGCCCAGTAGAACCGCTTCGCGAACTCGGCCGAGAACTTGAGCGAGTTGATGCTGGTGACCGTCCGCTTCTGCAGCGCGGGATCGTCGCGCGACGGCGGGTTGGTCTGGATGTACTCGGTGGTCTCGACCCCGCGCGGGTCGCTGATCAGCGAGATGATGTAGTACTTGTCCGGCCGGGCGATGATCCGCAGCGTCGCGTCGATCTTCGCCGCGCCGGCGTTGAACAGGTAGTCGCTGCGGATGTTGGCCTCCAGCCTCAGGCCCACCAGCCGCTGCGCGTAGTTGGAGAGGTCCTCGATGGTCTCCCCCACCTGACGGCCGAGCTTCTCGTCGGAGACGACCTGCCCCACCGCGCCCCGGCCCTCCTTCACGTTCTGGGTGACCGACTCGAGGTTGCTCAGCGTCGCGTCCAGGTGCTGGAGCGAGCTGCCCAGAGACCCGAGCTGCTCGGCCCCGCCATCCGGCCCCAGGTTCGTCCGGACGTCGGCCACCATGCGCCGCACGTCACCGGTCAGGACGCGGATGTTCTCGACGATCTCGCGGAAGCTGGAGGACTCGCCCTCCGTCGCGCTGCGCATCGAGGCGGTCACGTCGCGCACGTTCTCGAGGATCGCCTCGATGTTCTGGCTCGAGCGCTGGGCCGTGTCGTTCACCGCCTGCGAGAGCTCGGTCAGGTTCCTGACGATGGTCTGCAGCGACTGCGACCCGGCGTCCCCGCCGAGAGCCTCCCGGAGGGAGGTCGTCACCGACTGGATGTCGGTGGTGATCTTCCCCAGGGTGTCGAACAGCGCCTGCAGGCCCTGCTGATCGATGATGTGGGTGATCTCACCGCCGTCCGGCATCAGCGGCGCGTTCGGAGAGCCGACCTGGAGGTCGAGCAGGTAGTCCCCGAGGAAGGACTCGGTCCGCTTGATGAGGGTGGCGTCGGTCCGCAGCCCGATGTCCTTCCGCAGCCGCAGGGTCAGCCGGGCGCGCGTCCCCACCAGGGAGATGTCCCGGATCTCCCCCACCGGGATGCCGGCCACCTGCACCCGGCTCCGGGTCCCCAGGCCGGAGGCGTCGCGGAACATGGCGTAGACGGTGATGGTGTCCGCCCCCATCGTCCCCCGCCGGACGAAGAGCAGGAAGGCGAGCAGGAAGCCCACCGCGGCGAGCACCAGCATCCCCACCCGGAAGGGGGTGACGAACGTCTTCAAGGTCCTTCCGCTCCGAGGCCGGCCAGAGGGGTCACCTTACTCCGGAGCACTGAAGCCCTCACGACTTCCCGAACCACATCTGGAGGAAGTGCTGGAGCTGGGGATGCGGATTGTGCCGGAGCTCCTGCGGGGGGCCCTCGGCGACGATCTTGCCCTTGAACAGGAACGCCACCTTGTCCGCGACCTTGAACGAGGACGCGATGTCGTGGCTGATGACCACCTGGGTCACCTGGAGCTCCCGCTTGGCCGTCAGGATCATGTCGTCCACGTAGTCGGTGGTGATGGGGTCCAGCCCGGTCGTTGGCTCGTCGTAGAGGACGATCTTCGGGTCGAGCACGATGGCCCTGGCCAGCCCGACCCGCTTCCGCATTCCGCCCGACAGCTCGGCCGGGTAGCGCTCCTCGACGTTCTGCAGGCCGACGATGCCGAGCTTCTCCCGCACCTTGGCCCGGATCTCGTCCTCGGAGAGCTGGGTGTGCTCGCGCAGCGCGAAGCTCACGTTCTCGTAGACGGTCATCGAGTCGAACAGCGCCGCGCCCTGGAAGACCATCCCGAATTTCCGGCGCACCCGCTCGAGCTCCCGCTCGTCCATGGGGACGACGTCCTCCCCGTCGACGATGACCTTCCCCTTGTCGGGCTTGAGCAGGCCGATCATGTGCTTCATCAGGACGGTCTTCCCCGAGCCCGACCCACCGAGGATGACGCAGGTGCTCCCCTCGGCGATGTCGAGGTTGATGCCGGTCAGCACCTGGTTGTCCCCGAAGGACTTCCACAGGTCCTGGACCGAGATCATCGGGGGCCTGTTCGCTGCGGCGGTCATGGGTGGAACAGGAGCCCCATGAAGTAGTCCTCGATGAAGATCGCCACCGCGGCGTCCACCATCGCCCGGGTGGTGGCCTGGCCCACGCCCTTCGCGCCTCCGTGGGCGTTGTAGCCCCGGTAGCAGGCGATGAGGGTCACGGTGAAGCCGAAGACGGCGCCCTTGGCCAGGCCTTCCCAGATGTCCGCCGGGGCCAGGAGGTTCTGGGTGCGGAGCACGAACGTCCCGACCGACAGGCCCTTGAGTGGCACCGCGACGAAGAAGCCACCGAAGAGGCCCGCGGTGTCGAAGATCATCGTCAGCAGCGGCACCATGCACAGGCCGGCCAGCACCCGGGGCACCAGCAGGTACTGCACCGGGTTGACCGCCATGGTCTCCAGGGCGTCCACCTGCTCGGTGACCCGCATCGTCCCCAGCTCGGTGCACATCGCGGAGCAGGCCCGCATGGTCACCATCAGCGCACTGAACACCGGGGCCAGCTCACGGGTGACGGTCAGCGCCACGGTGGGACCCACCAGGCTCTCGGCGCCGAACAGCTCGAAGGCGCTCCAGGACTGGGTGGCGAACACCATTCCGGAGAACGTCCCGGTCAGCGCCACCAGGACGATCGACCCCACCCCCACGAAGTCGAACTGCGTGAAGACGTTCTGGAGCCGGAACGGGGGACGGAACGTCCAGGCGACGACGGACGCCCCCAGGGCGACCAGCCCGCCGATGGTCTGGAACGCGCCGATGACGCCGTTGCCGACACCTTCCACCAGGCCGACGAGCGGGTTCCTCTTCGGGCCTGAGTCGAGGTCGGAGGTGGTCATCGGACGAGGAGCGGCATCCTAGGGCACGCCGACCACGACCCGGGGTACCCGGGCCCCGATGGCGCAGAGCACGTCGTAGGCGATCGTGCTCTGCAAGACGGCGAGCTGGTGCGCGTCCTGGACCTCCGTCCCCTGCCGGCCGATGAGCACCACCTCGTCGCCGACGTCGACCCCGGGGACGTCGGTGACGTCCACCATGCACAGGTCCATGCACACGCGGCCCGCGATCGGTGCCCGGCGACCCCGCACCAGGACCACGCCCCGGTTGGACAGGAGCCGCGACCAGCCATCCGCGTACCCGACGGGGAGCGTGGCGATGCGCGAGGCTCGGGGCGCGGTCCAGGTGCTCCCGTAGGAGATGGGCGTCCCGGCCGGCACCGACTTGAGGTGCACCACCGACGTCTTCCAGCTCAGCACCGGCTCGAGCACCCGGGGCGGCCTCACCCACGGCGCCGGCTGCAGCCCGTACAGGCCCAGTCCCGGGCGGGCGAGGTTCATCTCGACGCCGTCCCGTGCCTCGGGGAGCGCGAGCAGACCGGCGCTGTTCGACAGGTGGCGCCAGCGCGGATCGAAGCCGGCGGCGCGCATCTGCCCCAGCGCGGTCCGGAAGCGGGTGATCTGCTGCGCGGTGAGCGCCGCGTCGGCGAGGTCGGCGTTGGCGAAGTGCGAGCAGAGCCCCTCCAGCGAGACCCGCCGGCAGGCGCGCGCGGCCTCGAGGAAGGCGGGAAGGTCCCCCGGCAGCACGCCCAGCCGCCCCATCCCGGTGTCCACCTTGAGGTGTGCCCGGGCGATCACGCCCCGCGCCGCGGCCGCGGCGTCCAGCGCGGTCAGATGCTCCGGACGGAAGACCACCGGAATCATCCGGTGCTCCAGCATGGCGTCCCACCCACCGTCGTAGGCCCCGCCGAGCACGAGGACGTCGCTCGTCAGCCCGGCCTGCCGGAGCGCGAGCCCCTCCTCCACCAGGGCAACCCCGAACGAGCGCACGCCCGCCGCCTCGAGCGCGCGCGAGACGGGGACCGCGCCGTGTCCGTAGGCATCGGCCTTCACCACCCCCAGCACGTCGACGCCGGGCGCCGCCGCGTGCAGCGTCGCGAGGTTGCGGGTCAGGGCCCCGAGGTCGATCTCGGCTCGGGTGGGGCGGATGGGCACGGGCGTCGTCTCTCCTGAGGATGGCTGACGGTCGGGGGCGAGGCTACTCTGCTACAGGACCCGGGGCGCGTTCTGCATGAGGCAGGCCGCTCGCCGGGCCTCCGGCGCTGCTCGGAGCCGGACGGCGAGGACAGGACGGAGACATGGCGACGCATCGGGTAGGCGGCGAGGTCGATGCCACGTGCACGCGCTGCCGCATGGAGCTGGCGCACACCATCCTGGCGATGGTGGGGACGAAGGTCGCCCGCGTGCGCTGCAACACGTGCGGAAGCGACCACGTGTACCGGGGCACACAGCGCCCGTCGCGCAGCGCGGCCGCCCAGAAGCGCGCCGCTGCGGAGAAGACACCGAAGACGGTCGTGGCGTTCGATGCTCAGCTCGCCGCCCTGGATGTCTCGAAGGCGGAGGACTACCGGCCAGACCACAGCTACGCGGTCGACCAGGTGCTCCGTCACCCCACCTTCGGCCTGGGCATCGTGCGCTCGGTGCGTCAGGACAAGATGGACGTGGCCTTCAAGGCCGCCGAGCGCACACTGGTGCAGGGACGGAGCGCGGGCACGGCTCGCCCCTCCTTCAGCCCACCCCACCGACCGGAGGACGCGCCCGACGCCACCGAGGAAGGCTGACCGGGCGTGAAAGGCTGCTAGCCTCGGGCGCCGCCGCCACGTGCGTCCCGCTCCGCTCCTCGCGCTCCTCACCGCCGTCACCTCCGCGCAGGCCGCGCCGGTGGTGGAGGCGGAGCCATCCCGGCTGGTGCTCGGTCCGCGCGCGCGGGCGGAGATCACCATCCGCGACTCGGGGCCGGAGCTCCACGGCGCGGTCTCGATGGGCACGCTCGTCCCGGCAGCCGCCGGCGGGGACTTCACCCGCTTCATGTGGACGCCGCCGCCCGAGGCGCGCGCACCGACGCTGGTCCTCTTTGCCTTCTGGGCCGGGGAGTCCCCGACGCTCGCCGACGTCACGCTGCTCGCCCTGCCTTGCTCGGGGCGTACCGAGCTCGCCATCGAGACGGAGCCGTCGGCGCAGGTGACGGTGGAGGTGGCCGGCGCGCGCTTCGGGCCCCGTCGCGCGGACCGGCAGGGCCGTCTGAAGCTTCCGGTGGAGGTGGGCCCCCACGCCCACGAGGCGCGGGTCATCGCCGAGCTGTCCGACCAGAGCAAGATCCGGGTGCTCCCCCTGACGCTGCCGCCGTCGCCGTGGCTGCTCACCGCGAGCCCCGGGACGAGCAGCGACGGGGCGCCGGTGCACGTGCTCCTGGTCGTTCCGGACACCGAGGAGTCGCCGGGGATCGAGCTGGTGGCGGAGGGAGCGAAGGTCGAGCGGGAGCAGGATGCTGGCCGGCGGTTCCTCTACCGGGTCACCCCCGACCGGGACCGGAGCTCGGTGCCGCTGGTGGCCCGGACGCTGGACGGCTCGGTGCGCGCGCACATGACGCTGGACGTGTCCCGCCCCGTGGCCGCGCCGCCGGTGGAGACGCCGCCTCGCCCGCCGCCGCCGGGGAGATGGGTGCTCGGCGGCGCGATCGGTGGATACGTGGGCGGCGGGTCCAACGCCGGCCCCGAGGCGGCGGTCGTCCTCGGTTACGGCCTTCCGCGGCTCCCGCTGGTCCTCGAGCTGGAGGTCGGGGTGCGGCACCAGTCGATGAGCACGCAGGTGGGGACGCTCGGCGTCCAGACCTCGTCGCTGACCGTCTTCCCCATCGAGCTCGCGCTGCGCTGGGAGGCGCTCTCCGCCGGGACCTTCCGTCTCGGGGTGCGCGGCGGTGCAGGTCTGCTCGTCGGGACCCACCACCTCTCCAGCACCTTCGACTCCGAGCTGAGCGAGGGCGCCCTCGGATGGGAGGTCTTCGCCGCGCTCCAGGCCGGGCTCCAGGTCGGCCCGGTGGAGCCGTACATCGAGGTCCGTCCGTCCCTGGCCAAGGTGAGCACCGACCATCTCGAGGCCCGCCCCGGCGGCGGGGTCTTCTCGGTGGGTGTGCGGGGGGAGTTCCGGTGAGCCGGGACCGCGTCCTCCTCGGGGCGCTCCTCCTCGCCGGGTGCAGCGGGGCCACCCTCCCCGCCCCCACCGTGGTGTCGGTGAGCCCGTCCGGGCGCCAGGCCTCGACCAGCGGCCCGGTGACGGTGACCCTCGACGCGGTCCTTCCGACGGTGGCCGATCACGGGACGAACACCGTGGTGGTCGACGACCGGCTCACGCTGACCATCGGCCCCCGTCCCTTCGGACCCAGCCGGTGGGCGGACGCGGGCATCATCACCGACTTCCTGCCCTCGGTGCTGCCCGAGGGGAGCTACGACGTGACGGTGGTGCTGGGCGACGGCAGGATGGCGACGGCCACCGATGCTCTCCACATCACGGCGGGCGACTGGCCCGTCGGGTACACCGTCGGGATGATCGGCGATCAGACCTCGAACGTTCCCTTCGGGGTCACCCTCCGCGCGCAGGGAGCGCCGGACGCCGGGTACACCGGGACGGTCTTCCTCTCCGTTCCCGGGGCCACGGTCGTTCCCTCCGTCAGCGGACCCTTCTCCGGCAACCTCCGGGTGGAGACCATCACCGTGACCGTGGACCACCCCGGCCAGTACCATCTGGAGGTGATGGATCTCGACGGGCGCCCGGGGCGCTCGCTCGATTTCCACGTCGCTCAGTGACGGAGCAAGGTGAGCGCCCGCGCCATGTCCGCCGGAAGCGGAGCGCCGACGTCTGCGGCCGGGAGCCCGTCACTGCCGGGGAGGACGAGCCGTGAGGCGTGGAGCGGCGTCCGCGCGAGCACCGGGGCATCCGAGGCTCCGCCCAGCCGCCGCTCGCTGACCGGATCCGGCCGACCGTACTGAGGGTCGACGAGCAGCGGAGCCCCGGCGTGGCGCAGGTGAACGCGGATCTGGTGGGTGCGTCCGGTGAGCGGGCGGGCCTCCACCAGGGCCACCTCGCCGAAGGTCTCCACCGGCACGAGCTCGGTCACGGCGGGCTTGCCCTCCTCGCCGGGTCTCGCCACCCGCATCCTGGAGCGGCGGGCCGGCACCAGCGCCGCGTCGACCCGCACCGGTCCGCCGAGGGGCGGCGAGACCAGCGCCAGGTAACGCTTCTCGGGCGTGCCGTGCTCGAAGGCGAGGCTCGCCGCCCGGTGGGTGGTCGCGTCGAGTGCCAGGAGCAGCACCCCGGACGTGTCGCGGTCCAGCCGGTGCACCACCCAGAGCCTCTGGCCCAGCTGCGCCTCGAGGCGCTCCCGGAGCGGCGGTCCGCCTGCCTCGCTCCGTCCCGGGACCACGGGCATGCCGGCGGGCTTGTCCACCGCCACCAGGCCGGCGCCGGTCCAGAGGATGGGGATCACAGCACGTCGTCGGCGGAGAGGACCTCCACCGGGCCGAACCGCTCGAGCTGCGGCCGAAGCCGCTCCGCGGGCCCGACGACGACCGTGAGCGGTGGCTCGGGGAAGCAGTAGGCCGCGGCGGCCTCCTGCGCCTCGGCGCGGGTCACGGCGTGCACCCGGTCCCGGTAGCGATCCAGCCAGTCGTCTCCCAGGCCGTAGAGCGCCATGTCCGCCAGCACCGCCGCCAGCGACTCGTTGGTCTCGGTGCGCAGCGGGAAGAGTCCCGCGAGGTACCGCTGGGCCTTCTCCAGCTCGGCCTTCGTCGGACCCCGCTTGCGCATGCGGTCCACCTCCTGCCGCATGACGGAGAGGAGGCGTCCGGTGGTCTCCACCTTGGTGAAGCTGGAGACGGAGAACAGCCCGCCGGCGCGCAGGGTGTCGAAGGCCGAGCCCACCCCGTAGGAGAGGCCTCGCTTCACCCGGACCTCGCGCACCAGCCGCGAGGTGAAGCCCGCTCCGAGGGTGACGTTCACCACCTGGGCGGCGAACTGCACCGGAGCACCGCGACGGTACGCCGGTCCGGCGAGGCGGACCTGGCTCTGGGTTTGCTCGGGCCGGTCGACGACGACCACCGTCCCGCCGCGGGAGACGCCGCCGGGTGCCGGGACCTCGACGCCGGTGTGCGGTCCGTCCGCCCAGGAGTCGAAGGCCTCCTCGATCTGCCCGGCGACCTCGTCGGGGTCCACCGCTCCCACGACGAAGAGGTGCGCCGGGCGCGGGCCGAAGTGGGCGGCGTGGAAGTCGACGGCGTCTTGCCGGCCGAAGCCTCCGACCGAGGCGCGGGTGCCCGTCACGTCGTGGCCGTAGGGGTGTCCCGCCCAGGCGGTGCGGATGAGGGCCCGGTCGGCCAGCAGCGACGGATCGTCCACGTCGTTCGCGAACTGCCCCAGGCTCCGCTCGCGCTCGGTGCGCACCTCGTCCTCGGGGAAGCTCGGCACCCGCACCAGCTCGGACAGGACGTGGAGCATCGCCGGCAGATGCTCGGCCGGCGTCGTCAGGGCGACGGCCACCTGGTCCTCGCCGGCGAACAGTCCGAGCGAGGCGCCCACGAACTCGATCGCCTCGTCGAGCGCGTGGGCATCGCGCACCGCGGTGCCCCGGCGGAGGAGCCGCATCGTGAAGTCCGCGAGGCCCTCCTTGCCCGGGGGATCCCCCGCGGCTCCGGAGGAGAGCACCAGCCGGACTGCCACCAGGGGGATGCGGCCTCGCTGCGCGACGGTGAACGGGAGGCCACCCGGCGTCCGGAGCCGGTGCAGGCGGAGACCCCGGCCCACCTCCACGGCGCGGACGGTGCGATGCTTGGCGGCGGTCACGTCCGGACGTCCTCCGGGACCAGCGTCACGACCGAGCGCTGGGTCGGGTCGAGCCACCGCCGGGCGGCGGCCTGAACCTTCGCCGCGTCGATGCGGCCGTAGGCCTCGGGCAGACCGAATCCGTGCTCCCAGCTGCCGAGGAAGAGCTCGTAGGTGCCGAGCGAGTGCGCGCGACCGGAGTTGGAGGTGAACTCGCGGAGGAGGTGTGCGCGGAGGTTGTTGCGTGCCTTCTCCACCTCGCGAGGCTCCACTCCTTCCTCGGCCACGCGCCGGAGCTCGGCGGAGAGGGCGTCCTCGGCGGCGCGCACGTCGGCGTCCGGCTGCAGCTCGAGATGGAAGGCGAACATCCCGGGGTCGCGCCGCCAGCTCCAGTCCACGCCCACGTTCACCGCCAGCCGCTTGCCGTAGACCAGGGCTCGCTGCAGCCGGCTCCCCTCGCCCACGCCGAGGATGAACTGGAGCACGTCCAGGGTCAGGGTGTCCGGGTCGGTGACCTGCGGGCCGCGGTAGGCCACGATCAGCGAGGGGGCGCGCGAGGGGTGGCGGAGCTCGGCGCGGCGCTCCCCGCGCTGCGAGGGCTCGGCGTTGACGACGCCCGGGACGGGTGGCCCCTTGGGGATGTCGCCATAGGCCGTGCGGATCGCCTTGAGCACGCGGTCCGAGTCGAAGTCGCCGGCCACCCAGAGCGTCGCGTTGTTGGGCGCATAGAAGGTCCGGAAGTACGCCTCGCAGTCCTCGCGGCGGATGGCCTCGATGTCCCCCATCCAGCCGATGACCGGCCACCGGTAGGGGTGCGCCTCGTAGACCAGCGCGTGCAGCGCCTCGTCCATCAGGCCGGCCGGCTCGTTGTCCACGCGGAGGCGACGCTCCTCCTTCACCACCTCGCGCTCGCTCTTGAGCGAGCGGTCGTTGATGGTGAGCGAGCGCATCCGGTCCGACTCGAGGTCGAGCACGGTGTCGAGGGCCTCGGCCGCGAAGTCCTCGTAGTACACGGTGACGTCGTGGGTGGTGTAGGCGTTGGAGCGGCCGCCGTTCGACTCCAGGACCTCATCGAACTCCTTGGGCCCGTACTTCTTCGCCCCGTTGAACATCATGTGCTCGAAGAGGTGGCTGATCCCGGTGATGCCCGGGCGCTCGTTGCGCGAGCCCACCTGGAAGAAGGTGTAGAGGCTCACGACCGGGCTGTCGTGGTCGGGGACCAGGCGGACCCGGAGTCCGTTGGAGAGGCGGGCTTCCTCGACGGGGAACAGCTCAGCCTGGGGCTTTGTGCGTGGGCTCACGGGGAGGGCCCTGCATACCGCCGCCCCGGCGCCTTCGCACCGACTTCGCGCGCGCTCCGCGAACGGCGGAGAACACGAAGCCGCACCAGACGCACTCCGCCCCACGGGGTCCCGGAGGGAGCTCCAGCAGGCACCCCGGGCAGCGCGCCGCCGCTGAGACCGGATCGGCCGCCTGGGCGCCCCGGGAGGCCCTGCGGCGCGCAGGCCTCTGCCCCACCTGCCGCTCGAGCGTGCGCAGCCGGTCTTCCAGCTCGGCGATGCGATCGAGCAGCACGCTGTCCTCGATTCGACGGGCACGGGCGCGCGCGTTCACCACTCGCGCTACGCTGCCAGCGGGGAGGTCCTCCCGCAAGAAACCGGACTTCTCAGGGGACACCCCCGACCACCGATGCTCCGCCGCGACGACCCTTCCCCCCTTCCCGAGCAGCCCCTCCACGGAGGCCTGCACACTCGCCCCTCGTTGCCCGAGGCCGTCCGCGCCCAGGAGGAGGCGCTCCGGATGCTGTCGGATGGCGAGCTCGCCCGCCTGCTCGACGGGGCGGCGCGGATGCCCGTGGAGCGCTCCCGTCAGGTCTTCGTGAACCGCAATCTCCGGCTGGGGAACGTGGAGATGGTCGGGTTCGACATGGACTACACCCTGGCCATCTACCACCTGCGTCGGATCGAGCAGCTGTCGTTCGACCTGACGCTGTCGAGGCTGGTGACCGAGTTCGGCTACCCGTCCGAGGTGGGGCTGATCCAGTACGACCACGAGTTCGTGATGCGCGGCCTGGTCGTGGACAAGGCGCAGGGCAACCTCATCAAGATGGACCGGTTCGGGAGCGTGGGGCGCGCCTACCACGGGCTGGCCCCCCTTCCGCCCGAGGTGTGCCACCGCCTCTACCGGAACGAGCGCATCCGGCTGACCACCGAGCGCTATGCGTGGATCGACACGCTGTTCTCGCTGCCCGAGGCGTGGCTGTACGCGGCGATCATCGATCTCCTCGAGCGGCAGGGGCGCAAGGTGGAGTACGCCCGGCTCTACGACGACGTGCGTGAGGCGATCGACGCCGTGCACCGGGACGACTCGCTGAAGCGCGAGGTGCGCAAGGACATCGGCCGGTACATCTTCCGCGACCCCGAGCTCGGCCCCGCGCTGCACAAGCTGCGCTCGGGCGGCAAGAAGCTGTTCCTCCTCACCAACTCGCTCTGGGACTACACCGACGTGGTGATGTCGTTCCTGCTGGACGGCGTGGTGAGCGAGTACCCCTCCTGGCGGAACTACTTCGACGTGGTGGTCACCGGAGCGATGAAGCCGGCGTTCTTCACCGAGGGCCGGCCGTTCCTCGAGATCGACTCCACCAACCGCGAGAACCGGGTGATCGGAGAGGCGAAGGCGCTCGAGCGATGGAAGGTGTACCAGGGCGGTAACCTCCCGGCGCTGGAGCGGATGACGGGCATCGGCGGGGAGAAGGTCCTCTACGTCGGCGACCACATCTACGGGGACATCCTCCGGAGCCGGAAGGCGTCGCTGTGGCGGACGTGCATGGTCGTGCAGGAGCTGGAGGACGAGATCCGCTACACCGAGGGCCGGGCCGAGGAGATCACGCGGCTGGGCGAGGTCGAGCTGCTCCTCGCGCGCCTCGACGACGAGCTGAACGTGCGCAAGGGCCAGCTCAACGCCCTCGACCGGCGGCTGGACCGGAACGGGGGCGCGGAGGGCGAGCGTGCGCTGCTGGAGGAGGATCGGCGGCGGGCGAAGGCAGATCTGGAGAGGCTCCGTCGGGCCTTGCGGAGCAGCGTCGAGATCGCGGACGTGCTCGAGCGCGACGTCGAGCTCGGGTTCAACCCCTTCTGGGGGCTCCTGTTCAAGGAGGGGAACGAGAACAGCCGCTTCGGCTCGCAGGTGGAGCAGTACGCCTGCCTCTACACGTCACGGGTGTCGAACTTCCTCTACCTCTCGCCGATGCAGTATCTCCGTGCGCAGCGGGACCGGATGCCGCACGAGATGGCCGGGGCGCCCACCGGCCGGATGGCGCCGGTCGGCAGCGAGGGGCCGCCGAAGGGGGCGCGGCGGGGCTGAGGGCGGCCGAGGGATCGAGGAGTCAGGACCCCGCGTCGGCCTCGTCCTTGCGGAACACGAGTGGGTAGTCGACCGCCGCCGTCTTCCCGTCGGCGGGCCGCGGGAAGCGCCAGCCCCGGACGAGCTGAAGCAGACAACGTCCCAGCGACATCGAACGGAAGGTCGAGCCCTGGAGGCTCGCGGTGCCCACGGTCCCGTCGCCCGCGACCACGATGCGGACCGTGCAGCTGCCGGAGAGCTGCGGATTCTCGAGCGCCGCACGCTCGTAGCAGCCCTGCAGCTCTCCACGATGGGAGGACACGACCTCCCGGACCTTCTCCGGGTCGAGCGCGCCATGACGTACCCGGAGCGGCGGCGAGACCGCGGAGGTGTCCACCACCAGGCCGTGAAGGAAGGCCTGCTTGGCCTCGGTGCCTGGCGACTCCGCTGCGCCTTCCGCCTGCGCCGCATCCAGGGCGGCGGAGCCGAGCAGCGAGACGGCGAGCAAGGTCACGAGCCCCATCGGCCTCCCTCCCCGAGCACCGGAAGCGACGTCATCCTAGCTCATGGTGAAGCCGCGGGGACCCGCGCCCAGACGACGGGAGCGCTCCGCGAGGCGTGCTCCGGTCGCAGTCCGAGGCTCCGGAGCATGGGGGTGTACCGGGCTGCCTTCACCAGCACCGAGCGCCGCGCGACCCGTCGCGCCTCGGCGAGGACGTCCAGGGTGAGCGGGGCCGGGTTCGCCAGGCGCCGGAGCATCTCGAACCCGGGCTGCGCCGCCAGGGCGCGGCCGAACATCGGGTCGAAGAGCACGACGTCCACGCTCGACGGGGGAAGTCCCCGGAGCACCTCGCCGGACTCGCCGTGCCGGACCTGGATCTCGGACCGCTCCCGCCGCAACGATGCATCGGCCAGGACGGCGAGGGGGAGGCTCGACTCCACGCCGACCACCGAGCCGCCCGGCCCCACCAGCCTGGCAGCGACCCGGGCGTCCTGGGCGAAGCCCAGCGTGGCGTCCAGGACCCGCTCGCCGGGCGTCAGCTCCCCCACGCGCTGGAGCGGATCCTCGGCGCGCCCCTTGGCGATCTCCTTGAGTCGCAGCGCAGCCAGCCCCGGGCCGCCGGAGACGTGACCGAGCCGGTCCCACAGCGACACCGCGTCCTCGCCGAACACCACCAGCACCCGGGCCTCCGCGAGGAGCCCGCGGAGGGGGGCCTTCGGCTTGCGCAGGAGGAGCGGCAGGCCCCAGCGTGCCGCGCACGCCTCCGCCTCTGCCCGGAGCGCGGCGTCGGTCGACCCGCTCAGGGCCACCGCCAGCGCGTGGAGGGGCTCCATTCGAGGGCCCGACTTACGCCGAGCGGCGCGCGGACTCCATCAGCTGCGGAAGCACCGAGCGGTTCCGTCCGTTCCGCTTCGCGAAGTAGAGACACTGGTCGGCGAGGTCGATCAGCTCCTGCTTGGCCGTTCCGTTCCCGGGCGCGGCGGCGATACCGACCGAGATGGTCACCTGCAGCGGACCGGTGTCGCTCTGGAACACCTTGGCCTGCACCGCCTCGCGGATGCGCTCGGCGATCACGAGGGCGCCCTTCGCGTCGGTCTCCGGCATGATGAGGGCGAACTCCTCGCCGCCGTAGCGGGCGACCAGGTCGGTGTCGCGGGCCTTCTCCCGGAGAATCTGCGCCACGCCCTTCAGGACCAGATCGCCCACCGGGTGGCCGTAGGTGTCGTTCACCGACTTGAAGTGGTCCACGTCGGTAAGCAGCAGCGCGCACGCGCGTCCGTAGCGCCGCGCCTGCGCCAGGGCCTCGTCGGCGCGGGCCTGGAATGCGCGGTGGTTCAGCAGCCCGGTGAGGCCGTCGGTCGTGGCCAGCCGCTCCGTCTGGTCGAACAGCTGCGCGCGGAGCACTGCCTGTCCGGCCTGGAGGGCGATGACCTCCAGCATCCGCAGCGCGTCCTCGTCCAGCGAGGCCTTGCGCCGTGCGCCCGCGACGAGCGTGCCGAGGATCCGGTCGCCCGCGGCCAGGGGGAGGATCTTCAGCGCGCCGAGGCCGCGGACCCGGGTGTCGTCGTCGAAGACCACCTGCCGGTCCATCGCGCGCAGGTCGCGCCCCGGGAGCGGCGT
>Ga0310810_10002085_pt1 | contig 21265 bp, 26 predicted proteins | sample NCmetagenome_FD_207641 | JGI IMG/M metagenome (GOLD analysis project Ga0310810, IMG submission 207641) | Soil microbial communities from experimental microcosm in Duke University, North Carolina, United States - NC | ecosystem: Engineered > Artificial ecosystem > Soil microcosm > Unclassified ...
ATGGCTTCCTCGCCGCGCAGCTTTTCCAGCTCGAAATAGCGGTCATCGAGCATGTTCGCGAGGTGGCCCGTGGTCATGCGGGTCATGCCGCTTGCGAGCGGCCCGTCGTCGAGGACGGCGACCGAGCGGCCGGCTTTGCACAGGTGGTAGGCGGTGCTCAAGCCCGCGATGCCGCCGCCGATCACGCAGACATCGACGTGGACGTTCTGATCAATTGGGCCGCACTCGGGAAGTGCGGTGGTGGCAGACCAGACGGATTCACGGCGCGGCATACGCCATGGCACTTGCAAAAAACGAGCCGAGCTACTTCGCTTGCGAGGCCCACCAGCGCTGCAGCTGAGCGTTGATGGCAGGCGTGGTGTAGATCTGCGGCAGCGAGCGCTCCAGCCCGGGCTGGTCCTTGCGTTCCCATTCGGCGACGAGGGCGTCGGCCTTGGAGAACGCGTCCTGGAACGAGCGGGCGGCGGGCAGGGCCTCTTTGAAGAATGCACGCCCGAAATAGGTGAAGTCGTTCTCGTCGGCGCAGCCGAACGAGCTGCGGTCATAGCGCGCCGCCGTGATGATGAGGGTGCCGTCGTCGCGCAGCGGCTCGATGAAGCCACCCGAGTAGCACGCCGAGACCACCACGACCTTGTATCGGATGCCGCTCTCCTTGAGGAGATGGCCGAGCTCGCGCGCCGGCAGGTTGCGGAGCTTCATCGAGCTTTGCTGCAACGAGAACTCGTGGTCCCGGCTGCCGTGACTTGTCATGAACAGGAAAAGGATGTCCTCGTCGCGATTCATCTTCGTCGCGATCGTCTTCACCGCTGCGGTAATGGAGACGACGGTTGCCATCGGCGCGCTCGCCGCGGTGCGGCGGCTGTTGACGAGCGCGATCGAGCGTCCCTTCGTGCCGAAGCGCTGATCGAAATCCCCGCGTACGTACTCAGCTTCGCGCCGGAAGACCTCGAGGGATCCATCGCCGCCGACGGCGAGGACATACATGTCGATCACGCCCGGACGCCCTGGCTGGATGGCATCGAGCGCGTCATCGAGCAATTTCCGCTGGCTGAAGAGCGCGGTCTCGGCGAACGTGTCGGCCAGCGCGCCCTGGCTGCCGTCGGTATCGTCGATGAGGCGCCACTCATGCCACCGGCCGCGTACTTCGGCACGCCCGTCGGGGCGCGCCTTGGCATAAGTAAGCGTTCCCTCGCCTTCGAAGGCGCCGTCCTTGAATTGCCCCTCGTAGATATTGCCGGCGGGATCGACGAAGCGACCGTCGCCCTGCAGGCGCCATTTGACGAATTGACCCCGGTAGCGCGCGCCGTCGGGCCGGCTGTACGTCCCGCGGCCGGTGAACTCGCCGTTTACGAAGTCGCCCTCGTAGATCTCGCCCGTCGGCGCCTCGAATCGGCCGCGTCCGTCGAACTGGCCGCGTGCGAACTCGCCCGTGTAGTAGCGACCGTCGCTGGCGCGCAGCCGGCCGCGCCCGCTGAACACGCCGTTCTCGAAATTGCCCTCGTAGGCGGTGCCGTTCTCCCACTCGAGCTTGCCGTGCCCTTCGAATCTTCCGTTCTTGAGCGCTCCGTAGTAGCGCGCTCCGTCCGGCGTTGTTGCGTCCGGCTTGCCATCGGCGGCGTAGGCCGCATTGATTGCCAGGAGGAAAAAGAGCAGCCGTATCACGATGCCTTGTCCCGCATAGTGACGAACTCTTCGGCCACCGTCGGGTGGATGCCGAGCGTCGAATCGAACTGCGCCTTGGTGGCGCCCAACTTGATCGCGATGGCGACGCCCTGGATCACTTCGCCGGCGTCTATGCCGATCATGTGCGCACCGACCACACGCTGGCTCTTGCGCTCGACGACGAGCTTCATGAAGACCCGCTCTTTCTTCTCCGTGAGCGTCAGCTTGAGCGGCCGGAAGTACGCCTTGTAGATGTCGATCTCTCCGTGCCGCTCACGAGCTTTTTCCTCCGATAGGCCGACGGTGGCGAGATTGGGATTGGCAAAGACGGCGGTCGGCACATTCTCATGATCGACCGGCGTCGGCTCGTTCCTGAAGAGCGTACGCGCGAGCCACATTGCTTCCGCGGTCGCGACCGGCGTCAGGTTGATGCGATTGGTGACGTCACCCACGGCATGGATCGAGTCGACGCTGGATTTGGAGTAACGATCGACGACCACGGCGCCATCGGGCGCGAGCTTCACGCCGGCGGCTTCGAGTCCGAGATGCGCGGTGTTGGGCTTGCGGCCGGTGGCGAAGAGCACGAGATCGGTCTTCTGGTGCGGGCCATCGGTGTAGCAGACCTCCAAACAATCGGAATGCTTGATGATCGATGCCGGCTCGCCGCCGAAGTGGATGGTGAGCCCTTTGTGCGTCATCTCCTCGGCGATGCGCTCGCTCACTTCGGCGTCGAAGCCGCGCAACAAGCGCTTGCCGCGATAGGAGAGCGTGGTCTTCACGCCGAGGCCGTGGAGGATCGATGCGAACTCGAGCGCGATATAGCCGCCGCCGACCACGAGCGCGCGCTTGGGCAAGCGCTCGAGATGGAAGGCTTGGTCGGAGACGATCGCAAGCTCGCGACCCTCAATGGGTGGCATGACCGGGTAGGAGCCCGTCGCGACCAGGATGTGTTTCGCGCTGTATCGCTTGCCGGTGATTTCTACTTCATGGGGCGAGAGAACCGTGGCGCGGCCGCGCAGGATGTTGACCCCGGCCACCGACAGGACGCGCTCGTACACGGCGTTGAGGCGCGCGATCTCCTTGTCCTTGTTCTTGAGGAGCGTCGGCCAGTCGAATTTCGGCTCACCGGTGGTCCAGCCATAGGCTTGCGCGATCTCGAACTCCTCGCGCCAGTGGGCGGCGTAGGAGAAGAGCTTCTTGGGAATGCAGCCGACGTTGACGCAAGTGCCGCCGAAGAGATTCGACTCGGCGATGGCGACTCTCGCGCCGTACGAGGCCGAGACGCGGCTGGCGCGAACGCCGCCCGAGCCGCCGCCTATCGTGAATAAATCGAAATCGAAGCTTATTTCAGGTTCTTCAGGTTCATCTCGACAAGCTCCAGATTGGTGGAGATCTGGTTGTGCTGCGGCTTGTCGGCCAGCCACTTGATGGCGTTCTTGACGCGCTGCTCGATCTGCGCCTTCGGCATGCCTTCGACGCCCTGGAACATCGACGCGAGCTCGGCCAGGTTGGCCGATTGCGCCGCGGTGCGCACCTCGGCGAGCTTACCTTCGACCGCTTTGCGATCGAGGTTGGTAACCATCCTTACGGTCTTGTCGTCTGGCATAGGTGCTCCCTTACCGATGCATGTTATCCAGCAGTCCGGGATTTTACCAGCGCATAGCGCTCGCCCGAGGCGCGGACTGCCCCATCTGCGGTGAGTTTATCCAGGTGCGCGGTGAGCGAACGGGCAGCGACGCGATGCACGCGCACGGGAACATCGTCATAGACGAGCGGCAACAGCTCGTCGACCGAGGCTGGACCAATCTTTACAAGCGCGTTGACTACTTTTTCCTCGCGCGCGAGGCGGTGCGCGATCAACCGCGCGAGCTCCTTCTTCGGCGCGCCGATGAGATAACCGTGCCCGGGCGCGATGATCGCGATGTCCTCTTCGTCGAGCAGTTTCTTGAGCGACGCAAGGTATGCGCGCATGTCGCCGTCGGGCGGATTGATCACCACCGTCGAGCCCTGCATCACATGGTCGCCGGTGAATAGCATCTTCGTCTGCTCGAGCATGTAGCAGAGATGATTCGATGCGTGGCCCGGCGTATGGATCGCGCGCAGCGTAATGCCGCCTATGTCCACATGCTGACCGTGATCGAGCACGTGGTCGGGCTTGAACGTCGCATCCTGTCCCGCTGGCGCCGGCCGGCCGAGCACTTGCGCGCCAGTCGCTTTCTTGAGCGCCGCTGCCGCCGGCGAATGATCCATGTGCGTGTGCGTGCACAGGATCCACTTGATGTTGCCGAACGCGGCGATCTTCTCGATATGCGTGGCGATGTCGGGACCGGGATCGATCACCGCGTGGTCCTTCTCGCCAATGATGTACGTGTTGGTCCCGGGCCCGGTCATCATGCCGGGGTTCGGTGCGGTGAGGCGCGTCACATAGCGATCGAGGCGCTTCGGCTCACCGGCGACGAGATCGTAGGTGGTCGTGCCGGTTTCTTCCGGGTCGCTCCAGTGGATCTCGAAATACTGCGGATCGATGCGACGGAAGACTTTCTCGCCTTCCTTTCCGAGAGCGATGCAGGCGCGGTTTTCCTCGACCTCTTTCAGCGCGCGCACATGGCGCAGCACTTCGCTTGCAGTGTTGAAGCTCTTGATGAGCGTCAGGCTTTCGCGCGTTGCGTGGACCAGCTCGATCTCGCCGCGTGCGCCACGCTCGAGCGCTTCGTGCGGCGTAATCCAGAGGGCGTGCACGGTTTCGTTTGCATCATGCGACCCTTCCTGGCCTTCGGGCGCCATGGCTACGAAGAAGCGCGTGTCGAACCGCCGCGCGCGGCCCGGCGCCGTGATCCAGTGGCCGAAATACGCGAGCTCGCTGGCCGGCAGGTACAGGTCTTCGGCCTGCAAGAGCTCGATGAACGGGCGCTTGCGATAGTGCGCTAGCTCCGCTGCGCGCTTGGCCGAGACGAACTGCCCTTGCGCGTCGCACGCGAGCAGCACGCCCGCCTCCTCGAAGCATTCTCGGATCGCTGCCACCCAGTAGGCCACGGGCGGCATGGGCAGGCCGAGCCCGCGCACGCGCGCCACGATGCGGCCATCCTCGTCGGCGGGATCGAGCGAACCGCCGGAGAACACATAGGCGCCGCCGAGGAAGGCTGCGCTCTGCGTTCGCTGCAGCATGAGCACCTCGATGGCGCCACCCCGCTCGCATGAGCGCGAGCGTCGCGGCCGGACGCGGCCTCAACACCGCCATCAGCCCACCAGCCGGCGCACGATCTCCGCCGCCGGCAATACGGAATCGATCAGGTCCACGCTCTCTCCCGCGAATACGAGCGCAGTATCGAAGTCCTCGCGCTCCACCGCCTGCCAATATTTCCGCTCTTCGAGCTCGCGGGCTGCGATCAGGTCCTGTTCGCGCCCGTGCCAGGTGTCAGTGAACCGGTTGCGGAGCGCGCGCCCGGTAAGGCCGCCCCAGCCGGCGTCGTAGCCGCGCACGACGTCGAAGACCGTGGTGCGGACCGTCTTGTCGCCGCTCATCTGCACGATGCGCTGCTTTGCGCGCCGCGCGGTCAGCGCCTCGTCCGACGCGCTAAAGCGCGTCCCGACGAGGACGCCCGCCGCACCGAGTGCCATCGCACCCTCGACGCCGCGTCGATCGGCGATGCCGCCGGCCGCCAGCACCGGAGTCTGGTCGGCGATGTCCTTCACCGCCGGAAGCAGGGCGAAGAGCGAGCGCGCGCCACCATGTCCACCGGCCTCGGTGCCTTGCGCGACGAGTACATCCGGCTTTGTGGCGAGCGCCTGCCGCGCGCTTGCTAGGTCCTGCACCTGGCAGATCAGCTTCGCGCCGCTCGCCTTGATCCTGGCCGCGAACGGTGCGGGATCGCCGAACGAGAGCATCACTGCCGCGGGCTTCCGCGCGAGTGCGAAATCGAGGAGCGCCGGCTGCTTGGCGAGGCTCCAGGTGATGAAACCGATGCCGACACGCGCGCCGTTTGCACGCTCGAACTCCCGCCGAACCCATTCCGGATCGCCGTAGCCTGCACCGATCAATCCGAGCCCACCGGAACCCGTGACGGCAGCGGCGAGCGCGCCGCCAGAAACGAAACCCATGGGGGCGAGCACCAGAGGTTTCTGGATGCCCAGTACCGCTGTAATCATGTCGTGCGGCCGGCCCGATCCTTGTCGTTTTGCGCTTTGATCATCGCGCGCATCTTTTCCCAGTCGGCATCGGAGAGCTTGTCGAGCTCGGTGAAATAGGCACCGGAGCCTGTCGCAAGGTAACCGGCGCCGTCTACCGCGATCGTTTCACCGCTGAGCCACTCGCAGCCGTCGGCCATCAGGAACGTGGCGAGGTTCTGCAACTCCGCCATCTTTCCGACGCGGCGCATCGGGTTCATTTGTGCGGAGTCCTGGAAGCCGCCGCCCGGGCGCAGGCGCTTCGATGCGCCTTCCGTCGGGAATGGTCCCGGCGCAATGGCATTCAGCCGGATGCCGTAGCGCCCCCATTCCACGGCAAGCGATTTCGTCATGACGTGGAGCCCGGCCTTGGACATCGCAGAGGGCACCACGTAGGGCGAGCCCGTGTGCACCCAGGTGACGAGGATCGAGAGCACCGTGCCTCTGTTGCCGCCCGCGATCCAGCGTTTGCCAACGGCGTGCGTGACGTAAAAGGTGCCGTGGAAAACGATGTTGGCGATGGCGTTGAAGCCGTTGGGCGAAAGATCCTTCGTCGGGCTGATGAAGTTGCCGGCGGCGTTGTTGACGAGCCCCGAGAGCGGGCCGCCTTCGTCCCAGATTTTCTGGATCATCGCATCGACGGCGGCGGCGTCGCGGATGTCGACCGAGTGCGTGCGCACGCGGCCGCCATGCCGGCCCATCAATTCCTTCGCGGTCTCTTCGAGCACGCCGCCACGGCGGCCGGCGAGCCAGAGCTCCGCACCGAGCTCGAGATAGCGCGCGGCGATCTCTTTGCCGAGACCGGTGCCGCCGCCGGTGATGAGGATGCGTTTACCCTTGAGGAGACCTTCCTTGAACATGCGCGCTCCGCGGGTGGGGAGCGCGCATTTTAGCCCCTAGGCCAATGCCTTTTCGGGTTGAGCGTACGACGCGTCACCGAGACCGAAGGACCAGTTTTCCTTCGCCACCTCGACCAGGTTGATCCAAACGTCCTCGCGACGGACGCCGAGCGCGGCGAGATTATCGGCAGTGCGCTTGAAGAGCGCGCGCTTCTGCCCGAGCGTGCGCCCGGCGCTCACGGTCATCTGGACGATCACGATATCGCTCGTGCGCGCGATACCGAGGTAGCCCGGGTCGTAGACGAGATCGCCCGGCTCGTGCTCCGTCAGCAGCTGAAAACGGTCAGCCTCCGGCACGTTGAAGGTTGCGACCAGCGCGCGATGCACAGCGTCGCCGAGCTTGCGGCGAAACTCCGCCGACCGGCCTTTGTGGATTGAGATGCGGACCAGTGGCATGGGTCTACCAGCCGCGATGTGCCGCAATCCAGCGCGAGCTACGTAGCTTCGGCTCCGCGTTCAGCCAGGCGATGAACCGCTCGATCAGCTTCCAGATCTCGCGATTGCGTTGCCGATGCGCGGCCTTCACGATTTCCTGGCGACGCTCATAGCCGAGCTTGCTCACGACGCCTCCTTTCAGGCGAACGAGACGGCGGCGACGCCGCCGAGCGAGTTGACCAGGGCGACGCCGGGCTTGCGCAGCCGATAGGAGTTGCCGGGCGTAAGGACGATGTCGTTCGGCTGGTTTTCTTCCGTGATCCAGACCGAGCCTTCGACGGCCGAGACCGTGCTGCCGGCCGCGTCCACGACCTTGAGGGTCTGGTTCGGTCCCAGTCTGACGGTGCCCTTCTTGAGTTCCAGTGTCATGGTGCTGCTCCTTTGTTGGCATGCGTAGAATGCATCCTTGGCACTGGGGGCTCAAACGGTAAATTCTCAACCCAGGCATGAGCAAAAGGAATGTGAATGGCGTCCCGTAGCAGCATTCCCAGCCTCGATCTCCTGCAGGGATTCGAGGCGGCGGCCCGGCACCTTTCGTTCACCAAGGCGGGGGAGGAACTCTTCCTGACCCAGTCCGCGGTCAGCCGGCAAATCAAGGACCTCGAGGATCAGCTCGGCGTACCGCTCTTCCATCGGCGCCACCGCGCGCTGGTGCTAACCGAGGCCGGACAGCAGTTCTATGCGGCGGCGGCGCAGGTCCTCACCACGATGCGCACCGCGACGAGTCGCCTGCGCGCGCAGACCGGCAAGAAGACCCTGTCGGTGACCACCACCAATTCGTTCGCCGCGCTATGGCTGATACCGCGTCTCGCCGGCTTCACGCGGACGCATCCGGATGTCGAAGTGAAGATCACCGCCGAGACACGCGTGCAAGACTTGGAGCGCGACGGCCTGGACATCGCCATTCGCCATGGGCCGGCATCGCTCGCGGGGCCGAATGCGATTCGTCTTTTCGGGGAGCGCGTTTTCCCCGTCTGCAGCCCGAAGCTCTTGAAGAAGCTGCCGCTCGACGAGCCGGCCGACCTCAAGAACCACTGCCTTCTCCAGTACAGCGATCCCGAAGGGCGCCATCCGTGGCTCAGCTGGAAGACCTGGCTCGAGGTGGCGAAGATTCCCGACCTGCGGCCAGCCAGCACGCTTTCCTTCTCGGGCTACGACCAGATCATTCCCGCCGCTGTAGCGGGGCATGGCGTGGCGCTCGGGCGCATGCCGCTCCTGAAAGACATGCTCGCCGCGAAGGAGCTCGTCGCGCCGTTCAAGAACACCGCCGATCCGGCGCGCGCCTACTTCGCGATCAGCTCCCGCGGCGCGGCAGGGCGGCCGGAAGTCACCGGCTTCATCGAGTGGCTGAAGGAAGAAGCTAAAGCGTGAGGACGATCTTCCCGATGTGCTGGGAAGACTCCATCAGGCGGTGCGCTTCGCCCGCTTCGGCAAGCGGAAAAGTCCGGTACACCTGCGGCTTGATGCGGCCCGCTTCGATGAGCGGCCAGATCTTCTCGCGCAGGTTCTTCGCCAGATGGCCCTTGAATTCGGTCGAGCGCGGGCGCAACGTCGATCCGGTGATGTTCAGCCGCTTCTGCATCACTTGCGCAATATCGAGCTCGGTCTTCGGGCCGCGCAGGAAAGCGATGAAGACAAGACGGCCTTCCTCCGCGAGGCACTTCAGCTCGCGCGGCACGTAGTCGCCGCCAACCATGTCGAGGATGACGTTCGCACCCTTGCCGCCGGTGGCGGCACGGACCTCCGCGACCCAGTCCTGCGTCTTGTAGTTGAACGCCTTTTCGGCGCCGAGCTTCACGCAGGCCTGGACCTTCTCGTCGCTTCCCGCGGTGGCGAAGACGCGATTGCCGGTGGCTGCCGCCATCTGGATCGCGGTCACCCCGATCCCCGAGCTGCCGCCTTGCACGAGCAGCGTTTCGCCCGGCGCGAGCTTGCCGCGGTCGTAGACGTTCCCCCACACGGTGAAGCACGTCTCGGGCAACGACGCCGCCTCCGCCATCGATAGGCCGCGCGGCACTGGCAGCGCCTGGGCTTCAGGTACGGCACAGAACTCGGCGTAGCCCCCGCCATTCGCCAGCGCGCATACCTTGTCGCCGCGCTTCCACTGCTTGACGTTCGCGCCGACCTCGGCGATTTCGCCGGCGATCTCGAGCCCGGGCAGCGGCGAGGCGTCCGGAGGCACCGGATAAAGACCCATGCGCTGCAGCACGTCGGGACGGTTTACGCCCGCGGCCGCTACCTTCACGAGGATTTCATTCGGTTTTGGCGCAGGCGTCGCGAAATCGGTGACCTTCAGCACCTCGGGTCCGCCGGGGCGGCTGATCTCGACTGCTCGCATAGTGATGGCTATTATCAGTGACGAGGAGGAGTAACCGGTGGCCCAATTTCGCGTTGAGTTCGTGCTCGACCAGTCCAGCGGAAAATATCTGGCGGAGCTCTATAGCCCCGAAAATCAGGAAGACTTGATCGTGCGTACGGAGGCCATGTATGCGTCGCAAGCTGCGGCGGTGCTCGGCCTGGTGCAGCTGTTCAAGGATGCGATCCTGCAGTTTCCGCCACCGGGATCGAAGCCCTCGAGGGTCGTGCGCATCAAGGCGAGAGGCGCCAAGAAGAAAAAGGCGCCGGCGCGTAAGGCGAAGAAGAAGGCCGCCACAGGTCGCAAAGGCAGGCGTAAACACAACTAGGAGGAGGGAGCATGAAGGTCGCATTGTTCGCTGCGGCGGTGATTGCCGCTGCGCCCGCGCTCGCGGATTTCAACGACAAGAAACCCATCAACGCCACCGTCACGGGCGCGACACCGAGCGGCTATCCGCGCACGATGGTCGAGGGGATGAATGCGGTGGTGCGCGACAGCTATCCGGGCTCGGCGGTTTCCTTCAAGCCCGACTCGCCCGGCGGCGGCGTGCTCGCGATTGGCGAGGGCCGCGCGGATTTCACCGCGACGGCGACCGGCACGGAGATCCGGCTGGCGAACGAAGGCACGCCACCGTATCCGAAGCCGCTGAAGGGCAAGTTCAGCTTCGTGATGATGCTGTACGACAACCAGTTCATGCACTTCCTGATGACGAAGGAATGGGCGGACGCGAACGGCATCAAGTCGTGGGCCGACATCGCAGCCAAGAAGCCGAAGATCCGGCTCGCGATCAACCGCCCGGACAACCCGCAGACTACGATCGGCGGGCCCTACGAGGTGATGAAGGCCTACGGCTTCACCATCCAGGACATCGAGAAGTGGGGCGGGTCGTACGTCCTCGGCAACAGCTCGATCGGCCTCGATGCGATCGTCGACGGCAAGGCCGACATGTTCATGAACGCGCGTAACCTCGGCGATGCGCTGGTCAAAGACGTGGCGAGCAAGCGGGCGCTGCTCTGGATCGACGGCGACATGGTGCACATTCAGAAAGCGGCCGACACCTTCAGCTTCAGGGCCGACATGGTCAAGGCGGGCACCTATCCGTTCATGGAGAAGGACTACCCAACGGTCCGCCAATGGGTATCGCTCCTCGCGGGCAGCCACGTTCCCGACGAGGTGGTCTACAAGTACGTAAAAGCGATGGCGGAAAACGAGAAACGCGTGCAGGACATTGGCGGCTCGCTCAAGACTTCGTTTACCACGGCGAACATGGCGACCAACCCGGCCAAGCTTGCGTACCACCCCGGCGCGCTGCGCTACTACAAAGAGAAGGGGCTGGTGAAGTAAGTTGTTCGGGTTTCTGAGGGAGGGAAGCCGTCACCGGCCCGGCGGCGGCTGGGAGTGGGTCATCCGCGCCGGCTCGGTCGCCGCTGCGCTTTATGTGCTGTGGATCGGCGCGATCGCCACGATCAGCGGCACGCTCGCTCTCGACGTCGCAGACTGGCTCGGCTGGCCGTCCCTCGATCGTGCGGGACGCTGGGCGCGTGCCTTCACCGCCCAGTATCACCTCGACATCGCGATCTTCGTCGCGATCACGTTCCCGGTTGCGTTTCTCACGACCACGGCGAGCAAGCGCCGCCAGCATCTCGCATGGACCGACGTCGTGCTCGCCGCACTCTCGCTTGCGGTCGCCCTCTATTACATTGTCCTCAACGACAAGTTTCTCAACTGGAGCCGCGGCTTCTCGCAGCCGACCTTCTGGGACATCGCCGTCGGGCTGACGCTGGTCGCGCTGGTGGTGGAGCTATGCCGTCGCAGCACCTCCTGGGGGCTGACGAGCCTGCTGCTCTTCCTCCTCGCCTTCACCGTCTTCGGCCGCTGGATGCCCGGGCCGCTGCGCCACGACAACTTCAGCGTGAATTACTTCATCGAGATGCTGACCGTGCAGCCGGACGGCATCTTCGGCTCACCGCTCGAGGTGGCGTCTAGCTATGCGTTTCTTTTCGTCCTGTTCGGCAACTTCTACAACAAGGCAGGTGGCGGGCAGCTTTTCTTCGACGTTGCCGCCTCGGTGACCGGCCGCATGCGCGGCGGCGCCGCCAAAGCCTGCGTGACCGCGAGCGGGTTGTACGGATCGGTCTCGGGCAGTCCTACGGCCGACGTCGCGACCACCGGGCCGCTGACCATTCCCCTCATGATCAGGCAAGGCGTGCCGCCGGAGCGCGCCGGCGCAATCGAGGCGACTTCCTCGAGCGGCGGCGCGATGCTGCCGCCGGTGATGGGCGCGGTGGCGTTCATCATGGCCGATATCACGAACATCCCGTACGCCGAGATCGTCGCCGCGTCATGGCTGCCCTCGATCCTGTACTACGTCGCAATCTACATCCTGGTGCATAACGAGGCAGTGCGCGGCAACGAGCCTCCCCTGCCCGCCGACCAGATCCGGCCGCTGTGGCAGAGCCTGAAGGCCGGCTGGCGCCACCTGCTGCCCATTGGCGCGATGATGTGGCTACTGCTCGACGGATATACGCCGGTCTACGTTGCCGCCGGCTCGACCGCCGCGGTGATCATCCTCTCGTGGCTCCACCGCCCGAGCGCGATCGGGCCGCGCCGATTCGTCGAGTGCTGCACGGAGACGATCACGCAGGTCGTGCCCCTCGTCGGTGCCGTGGCCGCTGCTGGCGCGATCACCGGCCTCATCGAGATCAGCGCGCTTGCCGGGAAGTTCGGCCTGATGATCGACTTTCTCTCCGCCGGCATGCTGATCCCGGCGCTGGTGCTCTCGGCAGCCTTCCTCATCCTGCTTGGCATGGGAATGCCGACACCGGCGGTATACATCATGGGCGCGGCGCTGATCGCGCCGATCCTGAAGAAATACGGACTGCCCGACATGCAGCTCCATCTCTTCATGCTCTTCTACGCGTGCCTGTCGGCGATCACGCCGCCGGTCGCGGTGGCGAACTTCGCCGCAGGTGCGATCGCCGGGGTCAATCCCACGGCGCTCGGGCCCTGGGCGGTGAAGCTCGCGATCGGCGGCTTCGTCGTGCCGTTCTTCTTCCTCTTCAATCCGGGTCTTCTCGCCATGGGCAGCCTGGGCGTGATCGTGCGCGACTGCTTCTTCGGCACGGCCTGCACGGTGTTCGCCTCGTTCGCGCTCCACGGCGTGATGGGGCTAAAGGACATTCCCTGGCCGATGCGGCTCGTGCTCGCGGCGAGCTCGATCGCGACCATGTTTCCACACCTGGACGTGCAGCTCAGTGCGACCGCGGTCGGCTCAGCGATCCTGGTTTTTTACTACCTGCGCAGCCGCCCAGCGCAGGTCGACGTTCCCGCCCGATAGCACCACGCCGACGCGCGCCCTGGGTTTGAGCGTCCGGCTGAAGAGGGCGGCGAATGCCAGCGCCCCGGTCGGCTCCACGACGATCTTCATCCGCTCCCAAAGCCAGAACATCGCCGGCAGCAGCTCTTCGTCGGTCACGGTGGCCATTTCGTTCACGTAACGCCGGACCAGCGCAAAGGTGATGTCTCCCGGCGCCGTGGTGCGCGCGCCGTCGGCGATCGTATCGGGCACGGGAATGGTGACGATCTTTCCCGTGCGAAAAGACTGCGTGACGTCGTCGCCTTTCGCCGGCTCCACGCCGACGACGTGGCAGTTCGGCGCGAGATGCTTCGCGGCGATCGCGCAGCCCGAAAGCAGGCCAGCACCGCCGCAGGGCACGACCAGCATGTCCAGCGGCCCCGTCTCCTCGATCAGCTCTTTCGCCGCTGTGCCCTGCCCAGCCACGATGTGCGGATGGTTGAAGGGCGGCACCGTGACCATGCCGCGCTCCCTGGCGATTTGCGTGGCCACCTTCTCGCGATCCTGGTCGAGCTTGTAGGTCACGACCTCGGCGCCGTAGCCGCGCGTCGCGTCGAGCTTCACCTTGGGAGCGTTCTCGGGCATCACGATCAAGGTCTTTATGCCGAGCAATTTCCCGGCGAGTGCAATCGCCTGTGCATGGTTGCCGGAGGAGAAAGCGAGCACGCCTCGCTTTCGCTCCTCGGGATTCAATTGCGAAAGCGCGTTGTAGGCGCCACGGAACTTGAACGCGCCCATGCGCTGCAGGTTCTCGCACTTGAAGAAGAGCTTCGCGCCGATGAGCTCGTCGGCAGTCGACGAAGTAAGCACCGGCGTCTTTCGCGCCGCGCCCCTGATGCGCTCGTGCGCCGCGGCTACGTCTTCGTAGCTGACCATGCGTCCAATACCTCGTCGCCCCATTCCTGCAGGAAGTGGCCGCCGTTCTCGATGACGACAGGCTCGGGACAGCCGCGGATCCAACTCCGCAGAAGCTTCATCACGGGCACACCGAGCACGGGGTCCTTTGCGCCCACGGCCATGAACGTCTCACCCTTCCACGACGTGGAAAGCCAATCTCGCGCCTTGCGCGAGATTGCGGCACCTGGATCGTCGGGCTTCTCCGGCACGATTGGCGGGAAGCGCCGCACGCCGGCTTTGCTGGCCACCGTGGGAAACGGTGCGTCATATGCAGCCGCCTCCGCCGCGCTTAGGTGCGGACAGGCGCGCGCCATCAGCTTGCCGCAGGCGAGATCGGGATTCTTCGCAACGTAGGCGCGCCAGGCGACGAAACCTTCGCTGAGCGGCACGTCGCCGGTCGCGAGAGCCGTGTTCATGACGAAAAGCTTCTCGATTGCCGGCACTTCCATCGGCAGCGTGAGGCCAAGAAGGCCGCCCCAGTCCTGTACGACGAGCGTGATGCGCTTGAGTTCGAGTCGCTGGATGAGCTCGAGCAGGAATTGGCGGTGGAAATCGAACGTGTAGAGCGCTTCGTTCTCCGGCTTGTCAGAGAAACCGAAGCCAACGAAGTCGGGCGCGACCACGCGTGCGCCGGTCGCGACAAAGCGCGGAATCATCCTCCGATAGAGATAGCTCCAGGTCGGTTCGCCGTGCAGGCAGAGAAACGTGCGCTCGCCTTTGCCCTCGTCGACGTAATGAACCCGCCAATCGCGCCACGTGGTGTAACGCGGCGCGTAATCGAAGCCGGGAAGTGATGACACGTCTGAATTGTAGAATGCCTCGATGGATTACTCCGGATACAAAGACCTGCACGTTCGGCGTCTCGAGCCTGGCATCCTCGAGATCGTGATGGGCGAGGAGGGCAAGCTCGCGGTGGCGACCACGCGGGCGCACGCCGAGATGGCGCGCATCTGGCTCGACGTGGACCGCGATGCGGAGACGCGCGTCGCCATCCTGCGTGGGGCGGGCAAGGGCTTCTCCGCGGGCGGCGACATGGCGATGGTCGACGAGATGACGCGCGACTTTGCGACGCGGGCGCGCGTGTGGCGCGAGGCCCGCGACCTCGTCTACAACATGCTGAACTGCTCGAAGATCATCATCTCGGCGGTGCACGGTCCGGCCGTCGGGGCAGGACTCGCTGCCGCCTTGATGGCCGACATCAGCATCGCAGCCAAGACCGCACGGCTGATCGACGGACATACCAAGCTTGGCGTCGCAGCCGGCGATCACGCGGCGATCATCTGGCCGCTCCTCTGCGGCATGGCGAAGGCCAAGTATTACCTCCTCACATGCGACACGATTAGCGGCGAGGAGGCCGAGAAGCTCGGGCTGGTTTCGCTCACCTGCGACGAAGGCGAACTGCAGGCAAAGGCGCTCGAGGTGGCGAGGAAGCTCGCCGCCGGCCCGCAGACGGCGTTGCGCTGGACGAAGTACTCGCTCAACAACTGGCTGCGCATGGCCGGCCCGGCTTTTGACGCTTCGCTCGCGCTCGAAGTGCTGGGCTTCACCGGCCCCGAGGTGAAGGAAGGCCTGAGCGCGCTGCGGGAAAAGCGTTCACCGAACTTCCCGCCGGAGCCGAAGGACTTCTGATGCGTACGGTCATGCTGACCGGCGCCGCCGGCAATCTCGGCCGGGCAGTAGCCGCTGCGTTTGGCGATGCCAATCTCGTGCTGCTCGATCTGAAGCGCGGCAATCTGCAGGACGGTGACCGGCAGCTATTTATTGAGACGGATCTACTCAACGCGCAAAGCGTCCAGGCGGCGATAGATAAGGCGGTGCAGCGCTTCAAGCGCATCGATGTCCTCTGCAACATCGCCGGCGGTTTCCGAATGGGCGCTTCGGTCCACGAGACTGCCGACAAAGACTGGGACTTCATGTTCAACGTCAATGCACGCACGGTGCTCAACATGTCGCGCGCCGTGGTGCCGGTGATGCTGAAGGGTGGCGGCGGCAAGATCGTCAACATCGGCGCTTTCGCCGCGCAGAAGGGCGCGGCGCAGATGGGCGCCTACATCGCGTCGAAGAGCGCCGTGATCCGGCTCACTGAGACGATGGCGGCAGAGTTGCGCGAGCAGAACATCAACGTGAATTGCGTGCTCCCGACCATCATCGACACGCCGGAGAATCGCGCTGCCATGCCGAAGGCGGATGCCAAGCGCTGGGTGGCGCCGCAGGATCTGGCGCAGGTGATCGTGTTCCTCGCTTCGGATGCCGCGCGCGCCATTCATGGTGCAGCGCTCCCGGTGACGGGACTCAGCTAATCCTGTCGTACCAAGCAAGGTTGGCGCTCCCGGACGGCGGCTAAGATAGACCTCGGTCAGCCAGGGGAGAGGTCCATGACAGTCCGCATCGCGGCGCTCGCCGCCGCATTTCTGTTCCCGCTCAGCGCTGCAGCACAAGCACCCGCAACACAGCCGCCACCCGTTCCGGCCGATGTGAGCCCGCTCTATGTGGTCACGTACATCGAGGTGCGCCCGAATGCGAAAGATGAAGGCGCGTCGCTCGTTAAGGCGTATCGCGATGCGAGCCGTGCGTCGAAAGGAAATCTGCGTGCGGTGGCTGTGCAACGCATGCGCCCCGGACAGTTCGTGCTCGTCTCCGCGTGGCAGAACAAAGCGGCCTGGGACGCGGCGGGCGAGGGAATGAAGACGCAGCGCGAAAAGCTGCACGCGATTCGCAACGCACCGTCCGACGATCGCTTCCACAACGCGCTGAGCGTCGGGCCGATGGACCTGCCGGCGGTGAAGGACGGGGTCTATCTCGTCTCGCACGTCGACGTGATTCCACCGCAGAAGGACAACGCGATCGCCGCGCTCAGGACGCTCGGCGACGCGAATCGCGCGGCAGGCGGGAACGTGCGCTACGACATCGTGCAGCAGACCAACCGGCCGAATCACTTCACCGTTGTCGAGATCTGGCGCTCGCGGGCTGACTATGAAGCGAACAGCATGTCGGCGCACCAGAGCGAGTTCCGCGATAAGCTCGCGCAGATGACCGGCGCGCTCTACGACGAACGGCTCTATGAAATTCTCGAATAGCCGCCGTCGGCTCGTCGTAGGCGTCGGTGCTGCCGCGCTCGCGGGCGGCGTTCGCGCGCAGAGCGGCCAGATCCACTATCGGCTGGGGCTCTCGCAGCCGCTCGACAGCCCGAACTATCTGCGCCTCAAAGAAATGGCCGATCGGGTGCGTACCGACACGAACGGCCACATGCAGATCGACGTCCTCGGTGCGGGGGCTCTCGGTTCAGACAACCAGATGCTCGCCATGGTGCAGAAAGGCGAGCTCGAGATGTACATGGCGGGCAATGTCTGGGGTCCGCTCGTGCCGGTGACCGAGATGCCCGGTCTGCCTTTCACGTTCAAGAATTCCGGCGACGTATTCGCCGCGATGGACGCGGAGCTCGGCGACTACGTCCGCACGCAGATGGCGGCGAAGGGCATCTACCAGTTCCGCATGGGATTCGACAACGGCTTTCACCAGCTGACCAACAACACGAAGCCGATCCGCACGGTCGATGACCTGAACGGAATGCTGATCCGCACGCCGTTCCAGAAGATGACGGTGGATTTCTTCGAATCCATAGGCGCAAAGCCGAAGACCTTCACGCTGAACCAGCTCTACCAGGTGCTGAAGGACAAGACCGTCGAAGGACAGACCGATCCCTACCAGATCATCGTTCTCCTCAAGCTCTACGAGGTGCAGAAGTACCTGAGCATCACGAACCACTGGTGGTCCGGCTTCACGCTCAACGCGAACCTCGAGAAGTGGAATGTCCTGCCGCGCGACGTTCGCGAGATCGTAATGGGGCACGCGGAAAGCGCCGCGATCGAGCAGCGCAAGGACGTGGCGAAAATCGAGGCGGGTGCGCTCGATCTGCTCAAGGCAAAGGGTATGGTGGTCAACGAGACGGATACCAGCGGCTTCCGCAAGCATCTCGGCGCGTTCTACGCGCGCTGGAAGAGCGTCTACGGCGACAAGGCCTGGACGCTTCTCGAAGCGCGGACCGGTAAGCTGGTCTAGCCGGGCTTGCTGAAGTCGAGGTTTTCGCCGGGCGCTGCGGCTGCTGCTGGCGCAGCGCCACCGCCGCCCAAGAGTCTTTCCAGATCGCGCACGACGGAAGCGGCGTCAGGCACCTGGCGGCCGAGCGTGCCGAGCAGCACGCGCACCGGCAGATCGGTCAGCGTCGGATTCGGATGGTCACGCAGGTGCGCCACGTTCTGCAGCGCGGGGATGATGCGGCCGCTGCGCACGCCCGCCATCTCGTTCTCGAGCCCCTGGATCATCGCGGCCTGCGCGCGCGCGATGCCGAGGAGCAATTCAGCGAGCTGCTGGGCCGAAATCTGCATGGGCTGCCTCCATGGGCGCGATGGTAGCATCGCCGCGATGTTTTCTTGGAAGCGCCCGACAAATCTTGGCGTGAAAGAGGGGCGCCTCGCGCCCTGCAAGCGATCGCCGAACTGCGTCTCCTCGCAAGCCGATCCCGCCGACCGCGAGCATTACATCGCGCCGATCGCGTTCCGCGGCTCGATGCAGAGCCTCCGGCGCGCGGTGGAATCGATGGAGCGCTCGACGGTCATCAAGGCCGAGCGCGACTACCTCTACGCTGAGTACCGGACAAGGCTGCTGCGCTACGTCGATGACGTCGAGCTGTATTACGACGAAAAGCAGGGCGTGGTGCACGTCCGCTCGGCCTCGCGGCTCGGGCGGCGTGACTTCGGCGTGAATCGAAAACGGATTGAAGCGCTGCGGCGGGTCATTGCAGGGCTTTGATCTGCGTCCGGTGCAGAAGCCGGCGTGTTGCGGGATCGAAGGCGTCGCGCCGGTGCAGCGTGCAGCGGTTATCCCAGATCACGACGTCGCCAACGCGCCACTCCTGCCGGAAGGTGAAGCGCGGTTGCGTCGCGTGCGCCCATAGGGCGTCGAGCAGCTCCTCGCTCTCCTCGAGCTCCAGCCCCTCGATAGAGCTGTTGCGGCGGCGGCCGAGGAACAGGCACTGGCGACCGGTCTCCGCATGCGTGCTCACGAGCGGGTGACGCGCGCCCGGTGCGCGGCGCGGATCGGTGACATCCGAATAGCCTTTGCGCATCTGTCCCGCGCTGTTGTACGTGGCGTCATGTACGGCGCGCCGACCGGCAATGCGCGTCTTCGTCTCGGCCGGCAGCGTCTCGTAGGCGAGATACATGTTTGCCCAGTACGTGTCGCCGCCCGTCGGCGGTAGCTCAAGCGCATGCAGGATCGCCGCCATCGGCGGACGCTCCACATACGTCATGTCGGCGTGCCAGATCGCTTCGCCGTCGCCGAGGCCTCCGATGGGTTTCCCGTCGACCTTGATGTTCGAGATGACGTTCATCTCCGGATGGTCGGGAAGGAAGGGCTTGCCGTAAGGGTTCGGCCCCGGCGGATCGAGCTCGCCGAAGAGCGCGCTGAATGCTTTCAGCTGCGGATCGCTGAGCGACTGGCCGCGGAAGCGAAGCACCAGGTGCTGGAGCCATGCCGCACGAATCGCGCTGAAAACATCGGCCGGGAGCGGACGCGACAGGTCCACACCGGAAATCTCGGCGCCGAGCGCCTCACCGATCTTCGCGACCTTCAAGCGAGCTCCACGATCACTGGCTGATGGTCGGACGCCTGATTGTCGGCGTCAATGGTGATGGAGCGCAGGCGAGACGCGAGATCCTCGGTGACGAAGACGTAATCGCAGCAGTAGGGCGATTGCTCTTCCTTCCGCTCGTGGACGCGGAACGTGTGCGGATGAGCTTCGCTCGGGTGAAGGACCTGCCAGGCGTCCCTGAATTTCGGCGTGCCATCGACGAACGCCTCGAGGAAGCGGGTGCGCAAGGGATCCTCCGGCGGCATGTTGAAGTCGCCGCACACGAGGGCGCTTTCCGGGTGCGCGAGGGGCGCGAACGGTCCTTCGGTGTCCTCGCTCACCCTCTCGCCGTTCGTCTCGCAGTGGAGCTCGCGCAGCCGCTCGATCTGTGCCGCGCGATGGCCGCTCGAGTAGTACTCGAGGTGCGTCGTGATCACGCGCAGCGCGCCGAACGGTGCTTGGATCACCGCCTCGAGCGCGGCGCGCGGCATGCTCGGCACGTTCGCTTTCGGCCAGGGCAACGAATGCCGCATCACGCGGCCGACGGGAAAGCGCGAGGCGATGAGGTTGCCGAACTGCTTGCGCGAATGGCCGGCGCCGGGGACGTCGACTGCGGAGGCGAAGAAGACCTGGTAGCCGGGAAATTCACGCTCGAACGCCTGCACTTCGTTCTCGCCGCTCGCGCCGGCAAGGTCGCTGAAGCCGGCGTTGATTTCCTGCAGGCAGAGGACGTCGGGATCGGCGAGGCGCCGCGCCTCGCGCGCGATGCGAGCGGGGTCGACGGCGCCGTCGATGCCGCGGCACCACTGGACGTTCCAACTGATCAGCCGCACTACGTCAGCTTGTTACTTCAGGTTCTTGAGGTTCAGCGCCACCATCTGCAGCTGCAACGCGAACGCGCGGTGCTCGGGCTGCGTCTGCAGCCAGTCTAGGGCAGCCATTACCTTTTTGGCGATCTCGGCCGGGGGCTTGCCCTCAAGGCCGGAAAGCAGTGGCAGCAGCTCCTGCCAGCCGTTTTTCTCGGCGGTGTCGCGTGCTTGAGCGATGCGCTTTTCTATCGCCGGCCGATCGAGATTCGTTGGCCAACGGAGCGTTTCTTCGCTTTCCATCCATCCATTCCTTACCCCCCAAGTGGACGGAAGGATAAACGAGATTTACTTTGGACGCCCGGGCAAATTTTCGGTCGCCGACCCGAAGAGCTGTACACCGGACTCCATGTCCGCGAGGAAGTCGACGATCATCAAAAAGATCGCGGTCGGCACGGGCTCAGCCCCCTGCATCCAGCGGGCGAATGCGCCCGGTGGCGCGTCAAGGAGCGCGCGCAGCCGTTCTTCGCCACCTAGGATGCGCGCCGCTTTGCGGAGCGCGCGTAACTGGAAGTTCGCCACGCAGCCATCTTGACGACGGCTGCCAGGGGTGTAAGCCGGCCCCTCTGGTCCGGCCGGACCTTATTTGACTGCGGGTGTGCCTTTTAACCTGCGCGGTCCGCGCGGCTGCGTAATTTGCCACGGCTGATGGCGCCCTTGCGGGAGTCCGAGCCGTAGTTGTGGCTGTTGTCGCCCATCATCTTTGCCGCCTCGCGCATGCGCTGCTCCGCGATGGTCTCGCGGCTCTTGGCCTTGCCGTATTTCCGTTTCATGGGTGCCTCGCTAGCATGAAGGGGCGCGATGATACCCCAAGCCATGAAGCGAACCCTGCTGGCGCTGGTTTTTTTGCTCGCGGCCGGTACCCTTGCGGCACAGGACAAGCCGGAAGAGATCCTTTCGGCCGTCGTCGGGGTGCAGGCGAAGGTCAGGCCGAACGCCCGCAGCGCCGCCACGCTGGGCCCCGAGCGGCGCGGCACGGGCGTCCTGATCCGCGAAGGGTTC
>Ga0310810_10002086_pt1 | contig 21261 bp, 10 predicted proteins | sample NCmetagenome_FD_207641 | JGI IMG/M metagenome (GOLD analysis project Ga0310810, IMG submission 207641) | Soil microbial communities from experimental microcosm in Duke University, North Carolina, United States - NC | ecosystem: Engineered > Artificial ecosystem > Soil microcosm > Unclassified ...
ATTCAAGAGATTGGGTGCCGTGCTCTCGGTGACGGTCTGCCACCAACTGCGATGCAGCTCGATCGTCCCCAACCATCCATAGAGCGGCACTGGCAGCATGAACAACAGCCAGACGCCGATGCCGGTCCCGACGGTCGCCGCGGGGAGCCTCCGGGCGACGACCAGGGGAAGCAGAAGGGCACCGTAAGGTTTGATCGCGATGGTCAGCACCAGGAGCACCGACGCGAGCCCCTCGCGACGCTGCTTCATCGCGACGAACGCCCCGGTGGCCGCGGCCGCGAACGGCAGATTCACTTGCCCCATGTCCAACTCGCGCGCATAGAACTTCGCGAGTACGACGATGGTGCTCAAGACGAGGAATGTCGTCGTCTTCCGCTGTTCGGGCAGAAGACGAAGGCTGAGCACGATCAACGCGAACAGCAGCACCGCCGAGCCGACGAACCACACTCCCTTCGCGACCGGCAGTGGCAGCAGGGCGAGAGGCATAGCGAGCACGGCGAAGGCAGGCAGGTATTTGAACTGGTAGTGCTCATCCTCGGCGCGGTAGAGCGGCTCCGCAGTCGTCGCACGAGCGGCAGCGGTCCATGGGACCTCGAAGTCGCGCATGTCCCGAGAGATGCGGAAGGCGAACGCTCCGAGCGTGACCGCGAGGATCACGCATCCGCCAAGAAGTCGAAACCTGTTCACGCGTCGAACTCTATGATGGACCAGAAGCGGCCGGCGGAAAGCGATCGAGGCGGGTCGGCGGGGCTCGACGGTTGCGTTCGCCGAGACCCGACTTGGTCAATGGAGCGGCGGTCGTCAGACTCGCCAGGGCTGGTCTGAAGACCGGCCCCTACCATGCCCACGAGTGTGCTCTGGGACTAGTCCGCCGGCAGCACCCTGATGTAGCCGTACATGCCGTCGAGGAAATGGAAGAGGAACCCGCAGATCACCAGATACGTGCCGGGGTTGCCCAGGCTCACGGACTCCGTCCGATCGAGCGGCAGCAGGCTCGGATCGGGACCGCGGTAGACGCGTCCCACGGGGTCGTTGATGATCGGCAATCCCGGGGGGGCGGTCATTGGCGTGACCAGACCGGTGTTGATGTCCTCGGGCTCTGTGCCGGGCTGGAAGATCTGAACGTTGTGCAACCCCGCGATGATGAAGTTCACGGCTCCGCCCGCCTTGATCGTCACGATGTTCGGCGTCAGGTGGTGGACGTTTTGCGCCGGCGTTGGTGGCACATTCGGAAACCTGTTGAAAGGTGGATCAGTCGGCCATTGGCCGAAGCTGACAGTGGCGCTGGCGAGAGGGCCGGTCGGTGCCTCGCCATGTTCGTGGGCTCCCTGGGCGTTGGTCCTCGTCGCTTTCGAAATGACTCCCAGTCCGGTAGCGACCCCTCCTATCGTCGCGGCGCGCAGCAACATCGTTCGTCGACTGGTCTTGTCCATGAGGATCTCCTGGTTCGTGATGGTTCGGGAGAGGAACCCTGGTTCCGCGGTAGGGTCACCCGCTGCGAAACTGCCAGCGAGCGCGGCAGCATACCACGCCAGTTCGACGCGGGCGTGTCGAGAATTGTACAGAGGGGCTGGACGATTTTGGACGGCGAACGCGCCGACGTCAGCGCTGCTTGCGGCGCCCGCGTCGTCGCGGCAGCAGCGGTTTCGCCGCGGGGGCATCGTCCATCGGCAGCTTCACGCGACGGGTGCCGTCGTAGGAGTGAAGCGCTCCGGCCACTGCACCGGCGGTTGCCACGCAGCCGATCTCGCCGACGCCTTTCGCGCCGTAGCCTCCCACCTCGTCGGGCACTTCGATCAGGATGACGTCGACGGCGGGCATGTGCTTCGCCGGCACGAGGCCGACGTCGCGGAGTCCCAGCGCATCCGGGATGCCGCTTGTGGACGTGAAGTTCTCGGACAGCGCGTAGCCGAGCCCCATGTGCACGCCACCTTCCATCTGCTCGGCGCAGAGGCGCGGATTGATTGCGCGGCCGACGTCGTTGGCCACGACCACTCGTTCGAGCTTGCCTTCCTCGTCGAGGAGTACGACCTGCGCGGCGTAGCTGAAGGTCAGGTGTGTTGTGGGATTGAGGATGGCTTCCGGTGTGCCCGGCCTCGTCGTGAAGTTGCACACGTACTCGCCGGAGTATTCGCGGCCGACCAGATTCTGCAACTGACGAAGCCGGGCGGCCTCGTCGAGCGCGGCGTTGCGCGGCTCGATCGTGATCGGCACGGCGTCCATGTCCGCCATCAGCTTCCGCGCAGCCTGCTGCGCCGCCGCACAACTCAAGGTCGTGCCGCGCGAGGCCCACGTCTCACCGCACTTCTCGCCGAGCTCCTTGTCCCACGACACCGTCATGATCTCGGCCGGCAGGTGCGTCTCTTCGCTCACGGCCTGCATCGTCGCCGTGTAGATCCCCTGGCCCATCTCGGTGTAGCCGTTCAGGATCTCGAGTCGCGGGCCGTCGAGCACGCGAATCTTGATGTGCCCGCCCTCGATGGTGCCGTTTCCGAGACCGGTGCTCTTGATGCCGCAACCGATGCCCTTGTACTTGGCGCCCTTGTAGACGTCCTTGACTGCGTTCAGCGTCTCGCGGATGCCGCGCACGCTCTCCCGCATCACCTGCCCGGTTCCGAGCTTGTCGCCTGGATTGAGGATGTTGCGTTCGCGGATATCCCAGCCATCCACGCCGACCTTCTCGGCCAGCATGTCCATGATGCCTTCCATCGCGAACTGCGCCTGGTTGCTGCCGAAGCCGCGCATCGCGCCGGCGTTGGGGTTGTTCGTGTAGACCGCCTTCGCGTCCACGTCCACGTTCGGAATGCGGTACACGCCGCACGAGTGGCAGGCCGCGCGCAGCGCGCACTTGGCACTCGTCGTGTGATACCCGCCGGCATCAGCGATGATGCGCGACTTCAGCGCAAGCAGACGCCCGTCAACGTCCGCGCCGATCGTGAGCTGCACAGTCATCGCGTGACGCTTCACGTGATGCTGTGTGGACTGCTCGCGTGTGAGCACCGTCTTCACCGGTCGTCCGAGAAGCATGGCGGCCATCGCCGTCTGCCCCTGGATCGACAGTTCTTCTTTCGCGCCGAACGCCCCCCCGCTCGGGAGCAGCGAGATCTCGACGTCCTTCGGATCGAGCTTCAGGATCTTCGCGATTTGCTGATGGTCGTAGACCGAGCCCTGGCTGTCGGTGATCACCTTGATGCCGTTGTCCTGCGGCAATGCGAGACAGGCTTCCGGCTCGAGAAATGCGATTTCGATCGGCTGCGTGTCGAAGGTCGCTTCGATCACATGCGCGGCGCTTTTCAGTGCCGCGTCGACGTCGCCGCGCGAGAACGCAGTGGTCGGCTGCAGGATGTTCGATTGACGCGGCGCAAACACACCCTCAGGGTGAACGAGCGGCGCCCCCGGCTTCAGCGCTGCGAAGGGATCTGTCAGCGGTTCGAGAACCTCGTAGTCGATCCGGACTTTTGCCGCCGCCTGACGCGCATGGAACTGCGTGTCGGCGACGACCATCGCCAGGAAGTCTGCAACGCAGCAGGTCAGCTCGCCTTCCGCGACGAAGATTGGTTGATCCGGATCGTTGAGGCCTTGTCCACGGAAGCCCGGAACGTCAGCTGCGGTGAAGACTCTCACGACACCCGGCATCGACGCAGCGTCGCCTGTGTGAATCTTCAGGATGCGCGCCCGTGGATGCTCCGTCAGCACCATCGCGCCGTGCAGCATCCCCGGCACGCGCAGGTCGTCCACGAACTGCTTGTCGCCCAGAGTCTGTGCGGCGCCATTCAGTCGGGAGAGCGAGTGGCCCACGCCGTGCCGTTTGCCGTTCCCGTTCGCCTGACCGTTTCCATTCGCCCCTCGACTAGCGCTCGGGGCGCCCTGAGCCGCGTCGGAGGGCGCGAACGCCGGGTTCCGGGTCAGTCCGAACTGCTCACCGAAGTACAGATTGCGTCGTGGCTCGGTGCGCGTCAGTTGATCGCCGCTTGCCGCCACCTCTCCCGCCGTCTGGATCGAGTCGATGATTCGACCGTACCCCGTGCAACGGCATAGATGGCCGTCGAGCGCCTTCGCCACCGCCGCTCGATCGCACGCCTTGCCCTGCTCGATGAGCGACGCCGCGCGCACGACGATCCCGGGAATGCAGAAGCCGCACTGAACGCCGCCCTCGAGGACAAACGCGTCGCTCATCCGCTTGCGCACGTCCTCGGGCAGACCCTCGAGTGTGACGACGCTGCGGCCCTCCATCTGCTCGGGCTTCCGCAGGCAGGAGAGCGCGGGTGTGCCGTCGATCGTGACCAGGCAGCAGCCGCAAGCGCCCTCGGGCGCACAGCCGTTTTTTGCGGAGATGATGCCGCATTCTTCGCGCAGCACCTCGAGCAGGTGCATGCCCGGCTCGTAGGATGCCGTGGTCTCTTTGCCGTTCAGAGTGAATTGGATAGCTGGCATCGTGGACTTTGTGACAGGTCAGATCGTAACATTCTCGGGCTACGTCAAACTCCCAACGCCCAACAGCCAACCCCCGGGGAACCGGGGGCCGTTTGGGAGCCGGGAGTTGCGAGGTCCCGCCGCAGCGCACCGCGACAGTAAGCCGCGAAGGCAGAGATATTGGGAGTTGAAACGATGCAAGAGCCTTGGAAGACAGACAAGTGGTTCAGCAGCCCGTGGTCGTACTTGCCGGAAGTCCGGCAGAAGCAGGCCTTTGGCGGCAACCTCAAGATCCATGACGTCACCCTCCGAGACGGTGAACAGCAGACGGCCGTGGTCTTCCGGCGCGAGGAAAAGGTCGCGATCGCGAAGAAGCTCGACTCGCTGGGGATTCACCGGATCGAGGCGGGGATGCCGGCCGTCTCGCCGCAGGACAAGGCCGCCATCTCAGACATCGCTGCCCTGGGACTGAAGGCCGAGATCTTCGGCTTTGCCCGCTGCATCCCGGCGGAGATCGAGGTCATCAAGGCGTGCGGCTGCTCCGGCGTGGTGATCGAAATCCCGGCCAGCGACCACATGATCAAGTACGGCTATGGCTGGCCGATCGAGCGCGCGATGAAGGCGTCGATCGAGACCACGCTCGCCGCCAAGGCCGCCGGCCTCTACACCGTCTTCTTCACCATCGATGCGACACGCACCGAGCTCAATCGGTTCCTCGACATCGTCGAGCAGGTGGCGACCGAGGGGCACATGGATGCGTTGACCATCGCGGACACGATGGGCGTGTGCACGCCCGACGCGGTGTCACATGTGGTGAAGAAGGTGATCGAACGACTCAAGAAGCCGGTCGAGATTCACTGCCACCAGGACTTCGGTCTCGGCGTGGCGAACACAGTGGCGGCGCTGGCAGCGGGCGCGTCAGTGGCGCAGACGACGATCACAGGGCTCGGCGAGCGCGCCGGCAATGTCCCGATGGAAGACGTGGTGATGGCGCTGCTGTGCCTGCATGGCGTGGACATGGGCATCAAGACCGAGAACTTCGTCGACGTCTCGCGCTACGTGATGGCGATGGCGAAGGTCACGCAGCCGCCGAACCGGCCCATCGTCGGCGACAAGCTGTACGACATCGAGTCGGGCATTATCGCCGGCTGGTTCCGTCTGGCGCGCAAAGATCATCCGCTCGAGTACGTGCCGTTCGCGCCGGAGCTTGTCGGTCAGAAGCCGGTGAACATCGTGCTCGGGAAGAACAGCGGGCCGCCGTCGATGGAAGAGTGGTGCGAGAAGCTCGGCGTGAAGGCCACCGATGAAGAGCGGATGGCGATGCTGCAGCTGGTGAAGGCGAAGTCGTTCGAGAAGAAAGATCTGCTGACGCCCGACGAATTCAAGGAGATCGTCGATCGCGTGATGCAGAAGACTCCTGCTTCGACATAGCACGTCAACGGTTCCGGAGAGGCGCGTCTTCAGATGCGCCTCTCTCCCTTCGACACAAACGCAGTTGACGTCGGTTCCCTCCCTGCGCTACGTTCTCGCAGGCCAGAAACTCCCATATCAGTCACACCAGTCCTGAAGTACTCCCGGGGGCCGGGAGGAGGCAGTTCGTAGCGGGGACTCTCACGGAGGACTCATGACGTTACGACTACTCGGAAGGTTGTTCGCGGTCCCATTTCTGATTGCATCTCTGCCCCATCTTGCCTCGGCACAGGAAGCAGTGCTGAGCGGAACAGTGACAGATCCGACGGGCGGGGTTCTTCCCGGAGTCGCGATCACGGCCGTGCACCAGGCGACTGGCAACAAGTTCGTGGCGGTGACCGACGAACGGGGCGTGTACCGAATCGCCGCGCGAGCCGGCGTCTACCGATTGACTGCCGAGCTCCAGGGATTCCGCGCGGTCACACGCGACGGCTTGGAGTTGCTCGTCGGACAGGTGATGACGGTCAACTTGCCGATGCTGGAGGCGTCGGCTGCGGAGACTGTGACGGTCAGTGCGGAGTCGCCGCTCCTCGAGGTCGCCACGTCGAGTCTGGGCGGGAATATCGATTCGCGTCAGGTCCAAGAACTCCCTGTGAACGGCAGGAATTGGATGAACCTCGCAACGCTGGCGCCGGGAAGCCGGACGGTCGCAGTCAACGCGACGACGCCGCTGCCCGACAGAAACAACGGCGAGGCCCGGGAGTTTCAGCTCAACATGGACGGCCAGCAAGTGTCAGCCGATATCGGGACTGGAGGTCAGCCGCGGTACAGCCAGGATTCGATCGCGGAGTTCCAGTTCGTCTCGAACCGGTTCGACGCAACCCAGGGTCGGTCGTCCGGTGTGCAGGTCAACGCGATCACGAAGTCAGGCGGCAACCAGCTCAGTGGTTCTTTCCGCGGCAACTTCCGCAACAGCAAATTCAACGCTTACAACCCGGTGCTCGGTCGTGTCGAACCCGTCGACAATCAGCAGCTCAGCTCGACGCTTGGCGGGCCGCTGGTGAAAGACAAGCTGCACTATTTCATGAACTACGAATACGAGCGGGAGCCGCGGACCAGCATCTGGAACACGCCGTATCCGGAGTTCAATGTCGATCTCGAGGGTACGAACAGCAAGAAACTGGGCGGTGTACGCGTCGACTACCAGCTTTCCTCGCAGACTCGCATGATGGGGAAGGTGTCCGCCGGGCGTCTGTGGGAACCGTTCGGCCTCGGCAATCAGCAGCATCCCGCCGCGACGAACACGACCTCTGAACACAACAACGAGGTGCTCGGCCAGTTGACACAGGTGCTGAGCAATCGCTCGCTGAACGAGGTGAGGGTCGGTTATGCGTTCTTCAACCTCGAGAACCACAACCTGACGAACTGGGACAGCCATTGGCAGCAGGCCAACGGCATCACCACCGGGTCTCCGCGTATCACGTTTGTGGGATTTCAGATTGCCGGCAACCAATTCCACCCACGCCACCAGGACCAGGACGTCTGGAGCTTCAGAGACGATTTCTCGCACTCGTTCGATGCTGCCGGCCGTCACGACCTGCGATCCGGTGGCGAGTTCCTCCGCCGTCATCAGATTCAGGCAAACTGCCGGCAATGCATGGGGACAGTTGCTGCGAACCAGCGCGGTCCTCGTCCCGGCCTTCCCGGATCGCTGGTCCCGACTCCGCTTCCGGTGCTGTTTCCCGACGCCTTCGATGCCGACTCGTGGAACATGGCCGCGATTTCGCCGCTTGTCAGCACCTACAGCATCGGCCTCGGCGACTTCGACGTCCACATGGTCTCGCAGAAGATCGCGCTATGGGCCCAGGACGATTGGGTGATCACCAACAACTTGACGTTGAATCTCGGGCTTCGGTGGGATGCCGCGCTGAACGCGTTTGCGAATGACATTGCGTTGCCGCCATTCCAGGAGGCTGGGCGCCCCAACGAGGTGGATAACATCGAACCGCGGGTGGGATTCGCCTGGAAGGTGGGTGAACGGACGGTCATCCGGGGTGGCACGGGGCTGTATTACGGCGATGCGTTAGGCGCTGATCAATCGTTCGCGACCGGAAATGCCCAGATCGTCGTGATTCAGTACGCCAACGACGGTCGTCCGGATTTCGCCGCCAACCCGACGAACGGGCAACCGCTCCCGACCTACGATGAGGCACTGCAGCGGTTCTGTTACAACAACGGCAACCGGCCCGGGTGCCTCATTCGCGATCTGCAGGAGTTCGTGGGACCGTTCGATTTGGTCAACTTGCCACGCACCTTCCAGGCATCCATCGGTTTCCAGCGCCAGGTGGGCAACACGATGTCGTTCGAAGCCGACTACGTGTACAGCAAGGGACGGGACGAAAAGGATGTTGTCGAGAACATCAACCTGACCTTCAATCCGGCGACTGGTGCGAACTACCCGTCCTCGAACCGTGCCCTGCGTCCCTATCCCGATTGGGGTGTGGTCTCGATGAACACGCACCTCGCGCGCTCGGCGTATCACGGGTTGCTGACCGGCTTCACGAAGCGGTTCAGCAATCACTGGCAGGCGTCGGCCACGTACACGCTCTCGGGCCTTTGGAACGCCGACACGAAGCCGTTCAGCGGTCTGGAGCAGGTCACGTTCGAGACCGCTCCCGATCTGGGCGGTGAATGGGGCCTCTCCTCGGACGACCAGCGGCACCGGGCGGTCTTCAACGGCATCTGGGAGGTCGGCAAAGGTTTCCAGGTGAGCGCTCTGCACTTCTTCGTCGCGGGCCTCCGGCTGGCGGGCAGCTGGGGCGGTGATCTTCGTCAGACCGGCGCGGCGAACAGTGCACGGTTGCGACCCGACGGTTCCATCGTGCCGCGCAACGCGCTGATCGCGCCGAAGCAGAATCGAACCGACGTGCGCGTGCAGCAGCGGATTCGGTTGGGCGGACGCTTTGCGATCGACGGGATCGCGGAGGTCTTCAACATTTTCAACAATTACAACTATGGGATTGGGACGGTCGAGAGCGTTCCATCGCAGTATCTGCAGCCGATTTCCGCGCAGACGCGCACCGCGCAGTTCGGGTTCCGGTTGACGTTCTAGACCGCGGAGAAGGCGGAGGGCGCTGAGTAAAGCCAAACGCGGAGAGCGCAGAGGAGCAGAGGCACGCGGAGGAGAGGCAGCCTCTGCGCGTCTCGGCCCCTCAGCGTTCCCTGCGTTTGGCTTGGCTCTGCGAGCTCGGCCTCCTCTGCGATCCGCATTGCTTTTTCTGCAGTGTGCAGGCCCTATTCGCCATTTAGTTTCTCCCAGCGTTTCACGAGTAGTTCGTGCGATCAGGCCAGGAAACCGCCGACACGCACCGGCATGACGGCTGCAGTGTCCGTCGGCATGTCCACATCTGCAACCGCCGAAGCGTTGAATCGACTGACGTCGAGCGTGCTCGATGCCGCAATACGGATCCACCGAGCTCTCGGCCCAGGTCTACTCGAGAAGCCTATCTCAATTGCCTGGTGCTGGAGCTGACTGAAGCAAAACTTCGAATCGAGCGCCAGAGGGCTGTACCGCTGATCTACAAGGGAGTGACGGTTGACTGCGCGTACCGCGCCGATCTCGTGGTCGAAGGCTGTGTCCTGATCGAGGTGAAGGCCCAGGAATCTCTCGCACCCCTTCACAGCCGCCAGCTTCAAACCTACCTTCGGCTCGGAGAATACCCTGTCGGTCTGTTGCTGAACTTTGGCGCACCTACGATGAAGGCTGGGATAAAGCGGATCGTGAACGGCTTCCCCGATGAAAAGCGCGCGGAGGCGGCGGAGGGCGCTGAGTAAAGCCAAACGCGGAGAGCGCAGAGGAGCAGAGGTACGCGGAGGAGAGGCAGCCACGCGTGGCCCGCGCTTCGCGCGGTATGGTTCGAGCCACAACCGTGCGCAAGCGCCCGCATGTCTTGCCCGAGCACTTGCGCGCGGCTGTGGCCCGAACCACATGGCCGGCTGCAGGCCGGCGCCACGCGTGGCAGACTCTGCGCCCTCGGCCCCTCAGCGTTCTCTGCGTTTGGCTTTACCCTGCGCGCTCCGCCTGCTCGGCGATCTCTACCTCACCTCGAAGGGCACCGTTCGCTCCGTCGCGTACTCACCGGCGCTCGATTGCGCTCCGACGCGCAGGATGTAACTCCCCGCCGACAGATTCTTCAGCGGGATCTGCGCGCTGAACCCGTGCGTGATCGAACGCGGCGACGAATCGAGCGCGTGGCGATCCTCGGCCTGAAAAACCGTTCTCCCGTCTCGCGTATCTTGAACAGAGGTCATCATCGTCAGTGCGCGGGCAGCGCCGGCGCCGACGTACACCTCGGTGTAGGTTGTCAGCGTCTCTGCGGGAGTGAAACGACGTGTCGCGATCGGCGAAGCCGGAAGCGCCTCCTTCAACAGCGGGTCCGGATTGGATGTCACGAAAGCGTCGGCGCGAGACGAGGTGAGCACGACTCCGCTCAGTTCAAACACCGACTTCGCGTAGTCAGGTATCTCGACGTCGTAGGGCACCGTGCCAATGGTGCCGCCAGTCGCTTCATGCGCCCCTACGTGGATCTGGTACCGTCCTGGCGGCAGATCCAGGCGCGACAGCATGCGAACGCCGGTACGACTGATACGATCGCGTGTCGCCGGCTGGAGTCTCAAATTGAACTCCTGCCGATCGCCGGCCTGCACGCGGGCGCGCTGGTCCGCGGCGACAATAGACACCTCGATCGCTTCGTTGAAGCGACCGTCGCGCTCCTCGAACTTCAGCGAGTCGCCGTCGATCTCGAGAGCCAGCAACAGCGAACCATTCGAGGCTGTGCCCTTGAAGGCGGCGGCGAACAGGCGCAACGGTAGATCGCCGATTGGTACTGGCTTGCTCAGCGCTGCTTTGAGGGCAGGAGACGTTCCGGCTTTGACGGCGGCTTCGCGCGCCTTGGCGTTTGCCCGCGGATCGGGAGGCATGAAGCCACGCCGCGCGCGGATGCTCAACCCAGGCCGTTTGACCCGGACCTCGATTTTCAAGAATTTGCGCGACCACTTCGTCGAATCGCTGTAATACCCGAGGAGGTAGTAACGGCTATTGTCGAGCACCACCCGTCCGAGGCCGCCGACGACATCGCCGGCATTGACGATGGCCAGTCCGCCAGTCTCCTGGGATAAAGAAATCAGGCTCTCTTGCGATAGACGCAACTCGTGAAGCGCGCCGCGGAACGTTCCGTACTCGAGCTGCGGGTAATCAGATCGCGCGCCGATGTCGACAAGCTCACCGAACTGACTCAACCCACGCGGATCGATTCCATAGACATTCACATTCGCGCGCTGCGCGGCGGCCGCCGCTTGTTGTGCCTCGGCGACGATGGCGGAAGCCGATTGTGTCAGGTTGAACGGCTGGTAGATGTCGTAATCGAGGCCTTCGCTGAAGAGCAGCAACGCTTTGCGGCGCCCCTGGACATCACGCAACCAGTTCGCGACGGTCTCGACAGCCTGCAGTGCACGGCGCGCGTTCTGCCCTCGCTCGGCGTCGTAGGGATCCGTGATCGACTCTGCCTTGTCGAGTGCCTCACGATTGTGAGTCTGATCGGGTTGATCAGAGAGCGTTGCGTCCGCGTCGATCTGTCGAAGATGAATCGCGAGCTTCTCCGCACCCGCAGAGGGAAGCTTCTGCCCTTGAAACCTGTCGATTGCGGCCTTGAGGAGGCGAGGGCTGCCCGTGAGCTCTTGCCCTGACTCCTGGCGTCCACTCGTGTAGACCACCGCGGCGAGATCATCGGTGCCGAGATATCGCTCGATGAACCGTTTAGCCGCGTCCCGCACCGCCTGCGTGCGCGTGAACGCGGTGTGCAGATCGTCGAGCAGGAAGACGTAGATGCGGCCGTCGAAAGTACGAGCGGTCGAACGCACATCCGATTCGACTGGCGCGGCGAAACCCGCCGGGGTCAATGGTCGCTCGATCGGCAGATCGATCAGAGAAAATTGTGCAGGCGTCTGCGGTTTGCCGTCCTCGAGAATCTCGAAGTCGTCTTTCGTCAGGTTTCGCACGAACGCGCCGGTCTCGTCGGTGACGATCGCGTGGACTTCGACGAAGTTGGTTTCGGCCCTGAACGTGACGGAGGGTCGGGGGCCGGTGTCGCGTTGTGGTGCGGCACCGAGAGGTGCGCAGGCGAAGAGCGCGAGCGTCAGGATCCCGGTACGGCGCATGAGTCTCCTCCGCGTCCCGTGGACTTGCCCGACGCGATCCTAACATCCTCGGGCGCCGCGCCGAGGAAGCCGGGTCCCAATTCAGGACCCGGCCTACGACCGAATGTGATGATGACCAGGCGAATCCGCATTCAGACCGCCCTACGGCATTCCTACTGAAAATCTACCAGGCGTATTCCGCGTTCAGACGGAACACGCGCGGGTTCATGTACGTGCTCGGTGACTGCCAGCCGGGTGTGTTCGGCACGAACGTCGGGTTGAACCCCAGCGTCACGTTGTTGTTCAGCAGGTTGTAGATGTCCACGCCTGCTGTCAGCCGCTGCCCTCCGAGGTGGATGATCTTCTTGGCGGAGAAGTCCCACTGACGGATGCGATCCCCATACAACTGGCCCGGAGCGAGCAGGTTCACCGTGATGGCCGTTCCGGTCAGCGGACGGCCGATCTGCCTTGCGGCGTCCACCAGGTCCGCCGCCGTCAACGTGTAATTCGCGGCGAGCGAGCCAAGCTGGTCGATGCTGACGTTCGGCTTGTCCTGGATGACGGAGCTGACGTTCACCTCAATGCGCGGGATCGTGTACGTCACCAATCCGTTGAACGCCGTCTGCCACGGTGACTCCTGATGACAGTAGGGGAACGTCAAGAGCGCCGTGCCGAAGCCGACCGTTCCTTCTGGAACCGCCGACCGGATCGGGCAGTAGTCGTTGGTCACCTTGCCAGTGCTCGTGCCGCCCTGGAAGGTCACGCCATGCACGTTGCGAACGTTGAACGTCATGTCGACACCGTTGAACACACGCGTGTCGTCGCCGACCTTCTTGGTGGATTCCTGCAAGAGATCCGACTGGCCGAAGACGTCCGGGTTGATGTCATACAGTGGGCCGACCTGGTAACCGCCGCCACCCGGCAGACGGGAATCTCTCGGCGCCGTGATGTAGTACGTGCCCATGTTGTTCGGTCCGACCGCGAGATTGTCGATCACGGTTCCGCCGGTCGTGAACATCGTGAAGGAGCGATGGTAGTAGCCGACCTCCACCGACGCACGCGGAAAGATCTGCTGCTGCACCGAGGCGCCGAACGCCCAGTCGGACGGACGGATGCCCCATCCGGAGAACAGGTCTGGATCGAATTTCGCGCCGACCAGCTCGTTCGAGCCAAACTGCAGGTTGTCGATCTGCCCGCACTCTCCATTGGTCAGCGGATTGGTCAGGACGCAATCCGGCGTGTTGTTGAAGTTCCCGTCGAACCAGCTTCTCGAGACGCACGGGTTGCCGATGCCACCGAAGCCCGAGCACAGGCCGCCGCCGAACGGGATCCGCAGCGCGGGATTGGCGTTGTAGGCGAGATTGCTGACGCTGGCGCCCTGCAAATATTTCCCGAGGCTGACTCTGACCGACGTCTTGCCAGTGCCGAACACGTCGTAGGAGGCGCCCATGCGCGGTGTGATGTCGTTGTAACCGGTGACGCCATCGGTTTTCGGGAACGAGGCGCCCGGGAAGAAGCGGGAGGCAGGCTCGGTCTGCGCCGGGAACCAGCTCCATGGGCGGTCGTAGCGGAGCGCTCCCTGAAGGGTCAGCCGCTTCAAGGTCCACTGATCCTGCGCATACAGCGACGTCTGCATGGCCTGCGCGTTCACGATGTAGGGGTTGATGTACTCCTGAACCGAGAGCGGGAAGAAGGGGAGGCCAGGAAGCGAGATCGCCTGGTAGCTCAGGCTCTGGCTGTTGACGTGCATCTCGCGGTTGTCGCTCCAGTAGTTGCCCTGATAGCCGAACTTCGTGCTGTGTGAACCGGTGATGTAGGATGCCGACCCCTGCCACGTGGAGCCGCGCGTCTTGTTGTTCAACCAGCTCTGCGACCGGTAGCGCATCGCCGAGACCACGTTCGGTGCGATCTCCTGCGTGAAGTTCGTGATCTGCACCAGGTCCCGCGTCGGGTTGGGATCAACCTCGCGGCCGCCCCACTGGTAGTACGTCGTGCCGAAGCCCGCTTCGAGTAGCAGTTTGTTCGTCAGCGGTGAGTTCCAACGTGCCTGCTGAATGCGCTGCGGGCTGAACTCGCCGTGACCGTCGGCTTCCGGCGAGGTCGGGAAGATGAAATTGGGCGAGCCGGTCAGCGACGTCGTCCCCGAACAGTTGCGGCAGACCGGCTGTTCGTCCCACGAGAAAGTGAACTTGTTGCGCTGCGAGGCCTGCCACGTGATGCGCGGCGTGTAGTTCTCCCACGTGCGGTCAGAAAACGCCGGTTTGCTCAGATCGGGCACGTAGGTGTACGCGTTCGCATTGCCCGCATTCTGGTTGTAGTAGACGTTCAACGTGTTCTGCCGCTGTCCCTGCCAGCGAAGGCTCAGGAAGTACCACAACTTGTCCTTCACGATGGGGCCGCCGACCGCGGTGTTGACGTCGTATACGTGATACACAGGGTTGGGCAGTGTGGCACCGCGAGCCTTCAACTCGTCGGTGAAGTTGTCCGACTGCATCCCTTCCGAAAAGCCGGATACGAACAAGAGACCCGACAACTGGTTCCCGCCCTGTTTGGGCACGATGTTCATCGTGAGGCCCGCGGTTTCGAGTTCGCCGAGTCCGCCTGACGTGGTCATCGTGACTTCGGCGGCGTTGCCGATGTCGGCCGTGAAGTTCGGCGGCTGGTTGCCACCGGGCGGGTTGCTGACGTTCAGGCCGTCGACCGTCAGACGCGACTCGACGCCGCGGCCGCCGTGGACGGGGAAGATCGCGAACACCGGACCGGTGTTGACGTTGTTGTTGTTCGAGACGACGCCCGGCACTGTATTGAGAAGGTAGCTGTAGCTCCGCACGCTCGGCAGCGCTCGCATCGTCTCGTTATCGATCGTGACCTCGCGCTTCGTGCTCTGGATATCGACGACAGGCGTCTCGCCGGAGACGGTGATCGTTTCCTGAACGCCGCCGACTCGCATCTCGGCGTCCACGGTGATGACACCGGTGCCGCTGACGATCTGGTTCTCACGTCTCACCGTCGCGAAACCGGCAAGGGTGAACGTGACGGTGTAATTTCCGGGCTGAAGATTCTCGATACGATAGCGGCCGGCGCCGTCGGTGGTCGCTGTGCGGACCTTCTCGATCAGCGCGGGGCTTGCGGCTTCGACGATGACACCGGGGAGCACGGCCCCCGTGTTGTCCTTGACGGCACCGGCGAGTGTGGTCTGAGCGAACACACTTGCTGGCGCCAAACACAATAGGGCGAGAAGCCCTAAAGCTCTGAGCGATACACGCATTCCTTCACCTCATGCGAGACGATAGAACAATTGGTGTTGTTACGAAAGATTTATCCGTCTGTGGCTTGTTTGTGACGAGGTGGTTGATTGCGATCAATCGGTGACTCTGAAAGATCAGTCGGACTTGTATCTGGCTTCTTCGGCGTAGTACTCGGGAAATCCGACCGCCTGCTTCAGCTCGTCGAAGCTCATGATACCGGAAGGTGTCACGCCGCGCTCGAGGCTCGAGAGCGCTGAACGCATCGCGACGATCGAGACGTTCAGCAGCGTCAGTGGATAAACGGCGATCGAGTAGCCGATCTCCTCGAGACGCGATGGCGACAGCAGTGGCGTCTTGCCGCCCTCGATCAGGTTGGCCATCTTCGGGCCATCGACCTCGCGGCAGTAGCGCCGCATCTCGTCTTCGCTGATCGGGGCTTCGAGAAAGGTGATATCTGCGCCGAGTTCTCTGAAGGTCTGACAGCGAGCGATGGCCTCGTCCAACCCGAGAATGGCGCGCGCGTCGGTGCGCGACATGATCAGGATGTCAGCACCGGCGTCGCGCGCGTCCACCGCGGCACGCACGCGCGTCAGCGCCTCGTCACGACCGACGACCGACTTGCCTTCGGTGTGCCCGCAGCGTTTCGGCGCGACCTGATCCTCGAGCATGATCGCGGCAAAACCCGCGTGCGCGTACCCCTGGACGGTCCGCTTGATGTTCTGAGCGCTGCCGAAGCCTGTGTCGCCGTCGCCGATGAGCGGAATGCGCACCGCGCGACAGATGTTCTGTCCCTGATCGACGAGCTCGGTATAAGAAATGAGGCCGGTATCCGGCATGCCGAGCCGGTCCGCGGAGACGGCGAATCCGCTCATGAAGCCGATCTCGAAACCTGCCGCCTCGATGAGGCGTGCGGACATCGCGTCGTGGCATCCCGGCATGATCAGGATGGTCCCCCGCGCAAGGAGACTCCTGAGACGGGCTGCCGGAGAAGCAAGCGCAGTGTGTGCTGGCGTCATAGGCGCGCTCGATCTTAGCGCCGGACGGCCAGCACCGCACTGATGCAGCACTCTGGCGCAATCGCGAGTCGATTACACACGTAGCTTCGCGAACCCTCCGGTCGCATGCACGATCCTGCCGCCGACGAGCGTCAGCACCGACTCGATTTTGCGAATCATCTGATCGGGCACGGTGAGGTAATCGTGACTGAGCACGGCGAGATCCGCGTACTTGCCCTCCGCGAACGAGCCGACCTGGTGATCGTCGAAAGAGAACCACGCGGCACCCTCGGTGTACAGCCGCAGCGCTTCGACTCGTGAGATCTGCTGGCCGTCGTTGGTCAGCATCCCCGCCAGATTCCGCCCCGTTGTCATGTAGAAGAGCGACAGCCATGGATCGAGTGCGGACACGTTCGTGGAGTCCGTCCCGACACCGGCAGGAATCCCCGAGTCGACGATGCGGCGGAACGGTGGCCCACCGGCGGCGGATAGATAGAGCCACGTTTGCGCACTCGCGCCGGCGCCGAGGGTCTTCAGCGTCTTCAGGCGCGCTTCGTCGATGCTTTGCAGATGGATGATCGACCAGCGCAGCCTGTCGATCGGGTGCTCGCGCGCGATCGACTGAAACGCCTGCAGATGAAAGTCGTTCTCCTTGATCGAGATCGAGTGCTGCTGCAGGAGCCAGCCGTGCTTCGCGATCATCCGGGCCGTCGGCTCGAACTGCGGCGACATCGTGTCCGTGCCACCGATGCGTTCCCCGAAACCGGCGACGCGAAAGAGATCGTCGCCGACGGCACGTCCGCCCTGGCTGAAGTTGTTCAGCGCCCGGGTTTCGGCCTCCTGCGGTGAATCGGCAGGGAACAGCGGCCGCATCCGGATGGTGAGCTTGTCTTCGCGCCACAGGCGAAGCGGGAACTCCTGATCGTCGAGGTTACTGGCGTTGATCACGCCGGTCAGCCCCAGGCTGTTCGCGTGCCCGTTCAGATCGGCAGTGCCGCGCAGCTTGTCCTCCGGAGTCTGCACGCCCTGTAGCGCTGCGAGCGCGGGTCCGGCCGCGGCAACGACGCCGGTTGCAACGTCTACCATCACGCCTTTCGAGGCAAAGAATGTGGCGCCGAGGCTGTTCGCGATCGCGCCGGTTCCACCGCCGGTCCCCGAGATGTAGACCGCGTGCTTGGGTGCCGCGGCATCCAACTCCGCTTTCGTCGGCCGGCGCGCCTCGGCAAGCTGCGTGTGGTTCCAGCCGCCGATGCACGTGATGAACTGGCCGGGCGGGACGGACTTGGCTCGCTGCGCGATGGCTTCCTGCAGCTCGGCGATCGAAAACGCGCGTTCGATGCGGCGCGCCTCGTAGCCAGGATTGATCCCGGCGCGCGTGTAGTGCACGTGCGCATCGAAGAAGCCGGGCACGACCGTTCGGCCACCGAGGTCGATGGTGCGCGCGTCAGGAGCCGCCGGACCTCTCTTGCCCATGTTCGCGATGCGGCCATTGCGAACGGTCAATGTCGTCGCCACCTGACCTCGTCCATCGACGAACTTGCCGTTCACGAGCACGAGGTCTCTGCCGCCCGTGGTCTGTGCGGCGGCGCGTGCCCCTCCGGGAAAGCCGGCCGCAATGCTGCCGCCGGAGATTGCTGCCACTCCAGCCGCTGCGGACTTCAGTACGTCACGCCGCGAGACTCTGGCGCTCATGGATGTCCTCGCAAGGAGGCTATTGTCCACTAATCCCCGGAGTGGGATTCGCCGGAGCGATGTCGTAATCAGCCGAACGAAACCGGAGGGGATCCCATGGCCGAGAATTGCGGTCAGCCGGATAGCGCGAATGCACTTCCGACGAGAAATGCCAGGAGTCCTCCGAGGACGAACGTGAGTATGCGGAAAGCCATTTCAGGGCCTCTCCTTGGAGCGGGCCTCGCCAGCTGCTGCTGTGATGGATTTCAAAATTGAGGCCACCCTGACTGAAGGATTTCCTGAGACAGCGCCGGGATATTTTCGATTTTGTGCGGGTTCTTCGTGGCATGCGGGAGAAATTCCGCAGTCATCGGGGTGGCATCGCCCGCGTCCTCGTTTGTCTGGACGACGCCGAATCGTTGGATGTGCAGCCGAGAAGGGAGTTACGTATCATCTGCTCTCGACAGGAGGGCTGTATGGGCATTACGGGTCGGTTGATAGCCGGGAGTGCGGTCATTCTTTTACTCTCCTCTCATGTCGCGGTGCAGTCAGCCGACGATGCCCGGCGCCCCGCGAGCAAGCAGTGGCCGGCTGTCAGCGGCGACTGGGGGAACACCCGTCACTCGACGCTGAACCAGATCACCACACAGAACATTGCGAAGCTCGGTGGCGCGTGGACGTCACCGAAGTTCGACACGCCGGCGGGAGCCCGCACGATGCCGGTCGTTCACGATGGGTTGATGTTCGTCAGCGCGCCGCCATCGGTCTACGCGCTCGATGCCAAGACCGGTGCGAGGGTGTGGCGCTTTCAGGCCGGGCTGCAGGCCGGCATGGGTGCGCCCGCGCGAGAAGGCGTAGCGGTTGGCGACGGGATGGTCTACGTCGGGCTCTCTGACGCGCGCGTGATTGCACTTCGTGAGAAGACGGGCGAGCTGGTCTGGAACAGATACGTTGGCGACAAGGCACGAGACAAAGGGCAGGTCATCTCCGGCGCGCCTCTCTATACGAATGGTCTCGTCTCCGTAGGACTCAGCGCCGACAACGGGTGGCGCGGACAGGTCGTCGCACTCAACGGCCAGAGCGGCGACGAAGCGTGGCGCTTCTTCGTCGTCCCCGGACCTGGCGAACCCGGGTCCGACACGTGGCCGAAGGGAAATCCGATTTGGCAGCGTGGCGGCGGCGCGGTCTGGCTGGTCGGCGCTGCCGATCCCGATCTGGGCGTCGTGTACTACGTCACGGGCAACGGTGTGCCACAGCTGGCCGGTGAGGGACGGCCGGGATCGAATCTGTATCTCTGCGCGATCGTCGCGCTCGACATGAAGACCGGCAAGCTGCGCTGGTACTACCAGGTGATTCGTCACGACATCTGGGAAGCGGACATCGCCATCTCGCCCGTGCTCTACGACGCGCAGGTGGACGGCCGCACGCGGAAGGCTATAGCGGCGATGCGCGCCGACGGTTTCCTGTTCATGCTCGATCGCGAGAGCGGGAAGCCGTTGATGAAGGTCGAGGATCGGCCGGTGACCCAGGACTCGCTGCAGAGGACTGCAGCTACGCAACCGTTCCCGGCTGGAGCTGATAGCGCGCTGCCGCCGTGTGAGGCGTGGAAGAAAGAACCGCTGCCGCGCGGGTTCGATCTCCGATGTGACTTCTACACTCCGGCCTCGGTCGAGAAAGCCAACCTGCTGACGCCGACATTCGGGATGCGTGTTGCGCCGATGGCGTTCAGTCCGGACACGGGATACTTCTACGCGACTGGAAATGCAGCCCTCGGCTGGTTGAGACGCGACGAGAATCCCTGGTTCTTCAGCAACACTTTCAACTCACGCGTCCCAGGGCTGAACGGTCTCGGCTACGGCGTGCTCGCCGCGATCGACAGTCGTACGAACAAGGTTGTCTGGAAGAAAGAATTCAAGCCGGGCCGCCCGAGCGGCGCAATGACGACCGCAGGTGGGTTGATGTTCCAGTCGGCGCCCGACGGCAACTTCCAGGCGTACGACGCGAAGACTGGCAATCTGCTCTGGCAATTTCAGATGGGTGCTGTCGGCGGTCCGCCGCTGTCGTACGAGATCGACGGCGAGCAGTACATCGCCGCGATCGCGCCAGCCGGCGTCTGGGCGTTCAAGTTAGGGGGAACGATGGCGCAAGCGGCTGCGCCGACGCGGCCCGCGCCAGAGCCCTTCCCAGGTCAGATCACGGACACGACGCAGATCGAGACGGCTTCACTGGTGCGCGACACCGGCTTCACCGGCTTCCATTACATGACCGATGAGTACGCATTCAGTCCGTTCCGCGCGCGCGTCAAGAAAGGCACGCAAGTGACCTGGCGCAACAACGGTTTGATGGTTCACACGATCGTCGCCGAGGACGGATCCTGGACGACGGGGCAACTCCATCCTGCGGATGTGGGCGGGGTCACGTTCGACAAACCCGGGAACTACACCTACATGTGCAAGGAACATCCGTGGGTCGTCGGGCAGATTGTGGTGACTGAGTAGACGAAGGTCAAAAAGGTCAAAGGTCAAAAGGCAAAGGTCAAAGGTGAAGTCAAAGGTGCGAGGTTACAGGTGCCAGGTCAAAGCGGACGATCAAGAGACGGCAGCAAGGAAATGATGACCCGCCGAAATTTTGGACAAGCGATCGGTGCGATTGCCGTCGCGGGTTCGGGCGGCGCGTTTGCTGCCGCGCAGCGCCCTCAGCCCGCGCGAGCCGCCGGCGATCTGTGCGATCTCAGCGCCGTGGACCTCGCGGCACGTCTGCGAAAACGCGACGTCTCCGCGCGCGATGTGATGGCGGCACACCTCGCGCGCATCGAGAAGGTGAACCCGAAGGTCAATGCCGTGGTCACGCTCGTGGCGGAGCGTGCGATGGCCGATGCCGCGCGGGCCGACGAGGCGATCGCGAAAGGGGGACCCGTCGGACCGCTGCATGGGCTGCCAGTGGCCCACAAGGATCTGGTCGACACCGCAGGCATTCGGACGACGCAAGGCTCGCGGTTCTATCGTGACTTCGTGCCGACGCGCGACGCGCTCATCGTGTCGCGCATTCGAGCCGCCGGTGCGATCACGCTCGGCAAGACCAATACCTCGGAGTTCGGCGCCGGCTCGCAGACGTTCAACGCCGTGTTCGGTGCCACGCGGAATCCCTACGACGTCACCAAGACATGCGGAGGCAGCAGCGGCGGCGCGGCCGTGGCGCTCGCCTGCGGCATGGTGCCGATCGCCGACGGCACGGACAACGCCGGATCGCTGCGCAATCCAGCCGCCTTCTGCAACGTCGTCGGGATTCGGCCTTCGCCGGGCCGCGTGCCGAGCGACAACGGATCGTGG
>Ga0310810_10002087_pt1 | contig 21257 bp, 18 predicted proteins | sample NCmetagenome_FD_207641 | JGI IMG/M metagenome (GOLD analysis project Ga0310810, IMG submission 207641) | Soil microbial communities from experimental microcosm in Duke University, North Carolina, United States - NC | ecosystem: Engineered > Artificial ecosystem > Soil microcosm > Unclassified ...
ACACGGCGGATTCGGCGCCGTTTCTCTACGTCGCCGGCGGCGGCTGGTCCGGCTGGCGGCGGAGCACGGATTTCTACAACGAAGGCACGCTGATCTGGCTCGAGGCCGACGTCGCCATCCGCGGGCTAACGAATGGCGCGAAGTCGCTGGACGATTTCTGCGCCCTGTTCCACGGTCAGGCCGACAACGGACGCATCTGGGTGAAGCCGTACGACGCCGCGGAAGTGTACGACACGCTCAACAGGATTGCGCCGTACAACTGGAAGGAATTCTTCGAACGACGGCTGACGGCGAAATCCGCGGAGCTTCCGCTGGGCGGCGTCGACGCCGGCGGCTACCGGTACGTCTTCACGGACGCCCCGAACATGTTCACCGACCCATGGACGCTCGACGGCGGTCTGAACGCCTTCGGATCGCTCGGCATCCACGTCGGCGCCGACGGCGTCGTCGACAACGCATGGCCGGGATTCCCCGCGTACAAGGCGGGCGTATCCAACGGGATGAAGATCGTCGCCGTGAACGGCCGCCGCTTTTCGGTCGACGAGCTGAAGCGCGCGATCGGCGCATCGAAGACCGTACCCGGACCGATCGAGCTGATCGTCGAGAACGGCAGCTACTTCAAGGTCGTGAAGGTCGACTACCACGACGGCCTGCGCTATCCGCACCTCGAGCGCGTCGGCGGCAAAGACGACGTATTGGCGAAGATCGCACAGCCGCGAGGACGCTGATCGGCCACGGACGACACGCGCCACGGACGACACGGGCGACGGGCCCACGGGCCACTGGCCACGGACGACACGGACTACACGGACTACACGGATTACACTGAGTACTAGATGGTGCTCGATACGCTCGCTTTTGCGGATCGCTACGCTGGCCTCCATCCCGGCTTCGGCGAAGCGTTCGAATTCCTGTCGAAGACGAGCCTGGCGTCTCTCGCGCCGGGACGCCATGAGATCGACGGCGATCGCATCTATGTCCTCGTCGATCACAAGAGCGGCCGGGGACATCAGAGCGCGCGGCTCGAGGCGCACCGGCGCTACATCGACATCCAGTACACGATCGAAGGGATGGAGGAGATCGGGTGGACGCCCCTCGCCGCATGCCGCCCTCCCGCCGGCGGCTTCGACGACGCGCAGGATATCGCTTTCTTCGACGATCGGCCGGCGACATGGCTCAGCGTTCCCCCCGGCCATTTCGCCGTCTTCTTTCCCGACGACGCGCACGCCCCGCTTGGCGGCCAGGGCCTGCTCAAAAAGGCGATCGTCAAAATCGCGGTGAAGATCTAAGAAACGTCGGCCGCGGAGTCTACACGCGAAACAGAATGCCGGAGGCCGGGCGCGCGGTCGCGCGCGAAACGGCGTTCGCGTACTGCGACAACTGCGCGCGATAGCGGGTCTCCCCCGCCGCGAGCTCGTAATCGGTCTTGAAGTCGACGATGATCGTGCCGCCGTTCTCCTCGAACGCGAGATCGAGCACGCCTTCGATCAGCGTGCCGTCCTTCTGCAGCCAGGCGACCGGCGTCTCGCGCTTGACAGACGCCGACGCCCGGGCGCGCGCGAGCAGCTCGTGCCGCAGGACCGCGGACGCCACGCCTGCGGCCGCGGCCACTTCCTCCGCCGCGGCGTTCAGGACCCGCCCCTGCGTGGCGGCCGTTCGCGCGATGACGTCCGCGGCGGCGTCGAGGGGCGCCGTCGCCAGCACGGCGTGGACCAGCGCGCCGAAGCGCGGTCCGCGCGGACGTTTGTCCGCCCCCGGCATCTCGATCACGACCACGTCGGCGGGCTCGGCCAGCGCCGCGTCGATGCCGAGCCTGGCTGCGTCCGCCGCCCACGCCGTCGCCGTCTGCACGCGGACGCTCGGCTGCGCGCCACCCTCGATGACTTTCATCCTTTCGTCCCGCCACCGTTCGTAGTCCGCGAGGCGATCGTCCACTGCGAACATGTCGCCGTCCTTCACAATCAAGTCGTCGCGGCGAAGGCCGAACGACGAGACCGCGCCGAGATGCAGCGCTCGCGGGTCCCACCAGGTCACCGAGTAGGTGAATTGGTGAGTTGCCGACGCCGCGGAGAACACAAAAGTCCCGGGCGCGACGGTGTGGGGACCGGCGGGATCGCCGCCGGGCCGATTCAGGACGGTGTCCTTCGATTTGAACGCAGGGCAGCCCGCGGCGCGCAGCGGCGTGCGCCGCGCTCCTTCCGGCGGATACAGCGCCGGCAGCAGCGGATCCAGCCAGCCCCCGTCGTACGGCGCGTCGCCGATCGCGGTGACGACGAGGAGATCCCGGGCGCGGGTGGCGGCGACGTAGGTCAGGCGCGCGGCCTCGGCGCGGTCGCGCGCGGCTTCCTCCGGATCGTGCAGAAGCAGGTCGATCGGCGTCCATCCGCCGATCTTGAGCGCGCACAAGCCGCGGTCGGCGTCCAGCCACCGGCCCGCTTCGCCGCGCGAGAGCCTGCAAGTCAGATCCGCGAGAATCACGACCGGAAACTCCAGGCCCTTGGCCTTGTGGACGGTCATGATGCGCACCCCTTCGCTTCCCTCTTCGAGGATCGGCGCTTCCGCGGCCTGCGCGCTCTCCGCGGCGGCGCTCAGCTCGTCGACGAATCCGCGGAACGACAACCCCCCGGAGGCCTCGTACTCGCGCGCGAGCTCGGCCACGTGCAGCACGTTGGCGAGCGCCTGCTCGCCGGCGCTCCGCAGCACGATCCCGACGTGCGCGCGCGTGCCGTCGATGAGATCCTGAATCGTTTCGGCGACCGGTCGGTAGTTCCGGCGCCGGTGCAGGCGCTGCAGCACGCGAAGCGCCTCGGCAATGGGATCGAGATGACGGAGGGTGGGGATTGGGAGTTGGAGATTGGGAATTCTGAACGGATGAAAGATCCCGAACCGCTGCTTCCATTCGAGCAGCTCCTCGTCGCCGATGGCGAAGAGCCCTCCTCTCAGCGCGGCGAACACCGCCAGCTCGTCGTCCGGCCACTCGATCGCGGAAAGTGCCGCGCGGATGGTTTCCACCTCCTCGCGGTCGTGAAACGTCTTGCCGCCGACGAGAACGTGATGGACGCCGCGCGCTTCGAGCGCTCGCACGTAAGGCTGTGTGACGTCTTCGCCGAATGTCAGGAAGCGTCGGAACAGGATGCAGACGTCGCTGGCCTTCACGTTCCAGCCGCTGCTCTCGGTCAACCACTCGACGAACGCGGCCACCGCGTCGGGCAGGGACTGCTCGATTTGAATCGCGGACAGATTGCGCGTGCCGTACGGCTCGGGCACTGGCAGCGCCACAACCGCAGGCCTGTTGCCGATCTCCTCTCGATGCGGCGACAACGGAACGTAGTCGGCCTGGAGCGTGGCCGCGTCGCCGGTCATGATCGGCGCGAACGCCGCGTTGACGAATGCCTGAATGCCCGGCACGCTGCGGAAGCTCGTGGTCAGCTTCACGGCGGTCGCGCCGCACTCGACGAGCCGCCTGCAGACGTCGCGATAGACGCCGACGTCGGCCCGGCGGAATCGATAGATGGACTGTTTGGGATCCCCGACGATGAACAGACGCCCCGGCACGGGAACGCTCCTGCGCCAGTCGTGCTCTTCCGGATCCCGCGATGCGAGCAGAAGCAGGAGCTCCGCCTGCAGGGGATCGGTATCCTGGAACTCGTCCACGAAAATGTGCGTGAACCGCTCCTGGAAGCCGCGTCGAACGCCGGCGTTGCCCCGCACGAGATCGCGCGCCTTCAGGAGCAGGTCGAGGAAATCGAGCGTGCCGGTCCGCGCTTTCTGCTCTTCATAACCGGCAATCGCCGCGGCCAGCTCACGCTGCAGCGCGGCCGCGAGATCCGCGTCGGCGTCCACCCGGAACTGATTCAGCTGCTGCTTCAGCGCTTCGTACGCCTCGATCGCGCGCTGGCGCGTCAGCCCCGGCTTGTAGCCGGGCCCGCGGCCGTGCCTGGCCCTCGCGAAGTTCCGATCGCGCGAGAGATCGATCAGCCTGGCCTCCCACCCGTCGTCATCGGGATCCCCGGCCTCCTGCTGGATCGCGATCTCGGCGGACAGGTGGCGCGCCGCGGCGGTGTCGAGATACAACGGGTCCTTCGCGTAGGAGGGGCCTTCAGTGAGCGCCGCGCATTCGTGAAGCCGCTCGACGAGGCGTTCGACGTCGCCGGTCCTGTCGAAGGGCCGCCGGGTCCACTCCGCGTCGAAATCCCGCCACTGCGCCAGATCCCAGGCGGCGCGGCGCAGGCGATCGATCGGTGTCTCTTCCTTCGCGGCGGCGCCGTACCCCTGCCACACCGATCGCCGCAGCGCCCGGCGTACCCCTTCGGGCGGATCCTGGAGCTGCGCCTGAATCCACGTCCCGAACGCGTGCTGGAAGAGCCGCTCCGCCTGCGACTCGGTCAAGACCGTGAACAGCGGATCGACGCGCGCCTCCACGGGACGCTCCCGCAGCAGCTCCGCGCAGAAGCCGTGAATCGTGCCGACGTGCGCCTCCTCGAGCGACTGGAGGGCCGCGTTCAGCGCGTCTCGCTCTGCGCTGTCGTCCGCGAGCGCCGTCCGCGCGACGTCGAGGGCTTCGCGCAGCCGCAGCTTCAGCTCCCCTGCCGCCTTCTCCGTGAAGGTGACGGCGACGATGCCGTCGACTCTCGCGCGGCCGCTGGCGAGAGTCCGCACGATCCGGTTGACGAGCTCGGTCGTCTTGCCGGTGCCCGCGGCGGCCTCGACGACGAGCGTGCGATCGAGGTCGTTCGCGATCGCCTCGCGCGCAGCCGTATCGGCGTCGGGCCTTCGGCGCGGTTCCTTGGGGTTTGGAAATTCGGAGTTGGGAGTTGTCATGGCCGCTCCCGGAGAGCGTCCAGGTCGCCGAGTTTTTCGCGGACCTTGTTCGCCACGCGGCGCGGCTCGTTCGGGCCGCACACCGGAAGGAAATCGCACCACGTGCACGCGCGCTCGGCGGGCGCCGCCGGCAGGAAGCCCAGCTCGATCGCGCGGTCCACGATCTCGAGCGCCTCGAGCCCGAGCCGCCGGTTGGCCTCGTTGATCGGAATCTCGTGCTCGACGAATCCGCCCGCCGACGTGCAGTAGAACAGCCGGCCTGACGTCACCACCGCGTCCAGCGCCTGTTCGATCGCCAGGCTGTAGAGCACGGGCTGCAGAATCGAGCCGCCTCCAATCACCGTCTTCCACGTCGTCCTGTTCCGGCCGGTCTTGTGATCGGTAACGCGAAGAATCGAGGACCCGGGATCCCGACCCTCGGACCTCGATTCGATCAGATCGACCGAGCCGCGCAGCTTGAAGCGGCCGTCGACGAGGACGGGATCGGGAACGCTCGCGGGATCGCGGCCTTGGTCGTGCGGAAGCCCGAACGCGAACTCGAAATACGTCGGCGTCCAGCCTCCGTGCGCGGTCACGGCGCGATCCGGGGCCGTCAGGCGCCGCACCCATACGTGGAGGTCGCGTGCAATGTCGCCGATTTCGTCCCGCCAAACGCGATCGATCGCCGGTACGAGGTCCTCTTCGAACTTCGCGCTGACGGCAGCGACGACCTCGTCGAGCGTGCTCATCGCAGACGGAAGATCGTTCGCCGCCAGCGGCAGACGGCCCTCCCGGGCGAGGACGCGGAAGAACTGCGCCTGGACCTCGTGGAAGATCGACCCGCGCGTCAGGGGATCGAGCTTCTGCAGCGGCTCGATATCTCGCGGCCGCTCGAGACGATGGATTGCCGACAGCAGGAACTGATAGGGACAGGCGGCGAATTTCTGCAGCGCCGAGAGCGAATACGGGCGCGTGCCCAGGCGCTGCGACTCGAGCATCGACCTTGTGGTGCTGGTCAGCCGTGTGATGCCGTCATACGGCGTCCACTGCGATCGGCCGCGGGCCCAGCGCGCGCTGACCGACCGTTTCAACGGCTCGTTCAGCCGGAGCAGATAGTGCGCATGGCCGCGGACCGCCGCGGGGGGAACGACCCCGAGCAGCTCTCTCAAGACCGCGAGATCGTGCTCGAGATCGTCGATGGCGTCGTCCGGCCGCGCGGGCGCCGGCCACGCGAGGCCGGCACCGCCTTCGGCGGCGGCCGAGGCCTGCAGATCCTGCGGCCTCGGAATGCGGCCGGTGATGGCGCGCATGACGTCGAGCGCGTAGAAGCTCGGCACGCGCGGGCGCGACTCCGCGATCTCCATTCGTGGATACGACAGCCAGAGCCGCTCCGAGGGCGCGCCGACAGCGAGCCTCAGGAGCAGACGCTCGGTCCGTGCGCGGTCTTCCTGTACGGGCAGGCCGGCCGCGAGGGGCTCGCGCATCTCGCGGTCGAGCAGCATCGGATCCTCGTGCGGCCGCTGCGGAAACATCCGCTCGGCAAGGCCGGCGACGAAGACGACGCGGAAGGTGCGGCCGCGCGCCTGGTGGGGACCCCCGACAAATACCCTGCCGTAGCGCGTCTTCGGCGAATCGATCTCCAGCGTCTGCAGGCGATCGGCGAGAACGTCGCGCGCCTCCTCGAGCGAAATCGGCCCGATCGCGGCCATCGGCCGAAGCTGCTCGATCACGCGGAGTACTCGTTCGGGCTGTCGCAGCACCATGGGCGCCAGTTCCGCGAATCGATCGAGCCACACGCCCCACGTACCCGACGCCGGCCATGCGGCCAGACGATCGACGATCGGCAGCGCGAATGCGCGCAGGTGGCCGAGATTGCGCAGATCGCGGTCGAGCCGCGCGACTCTCGCAGAGTCGGGGTCTTCCTTGCGCTCGGCCTCGCGCTGCAGACGCAGCTCGTTGGCGAGCCCGGTCAGCCGCCGGTGCCAGCGCTGAGGATCCCCGCCGATCACGGCCGATTCCACGATCAGCGTTTCCCACTTCCACGGCGCGCGGAGCGTGCCTTCGGTGATGGCATCTTCGTCGGTTTGGGGTCGGAGGTCGGAGAATGGGGGTTGGAGGTCGGAGGATGGGGGTTGGAGGTCGGAGGTTGGGGATTGGAGGTAGGACGCTCCGTCTTCCACGGACCGGAGTCCCAGTTCCTCCTCGTCCGGCGTCACGAACTCCGGCTCGCGCCGCTGTTCGTCCAGCCGCGGAACCTGCGCGAGCGACAGGTATTCGGCGAAGCGGCGGGCCGACAGCTTCTCGCAGGCACATGCGAGGATCGCCAGGAACGCGCGGCCGGCCGGATGCGGACGTCTCGTGCCGCGATCGAACCACGCGGGTACGCCCGCGCGGCGCAGCGCGTGTTCGAGCAGGCCGACGTAGCGCTGAGGGGCGCGGACGAACACGGCCATCTCGTCGAACGGCACGCCGCCGCGCGCCTCCTGCACGATGCGCCGCGCGATCTCGACGCACTCCCGTCCTTCTCCCGGCGCCGAGAAGAACCGCACGTCACCCGCCGGCTGCCGTTCCGGCGGCTGACTGCGCGCGAAGAGGTAACGCCTCAGCGCCACGAGGTCGCTGTCCCCCTTCTGTTCGAGCACTTCCGGCTCGAGCCCCAGCATGCCCAGCCGCGCAAGGGTCGCCAGATCGCCGAAGGGGACGGTGATGAGTACCGGGCGGCGAGCCGCCTCAGCCGCCGGCCCGAGGCCGATGAGCGCACGGACAAACTCGAACTCGATCTGCGAATCGATCGGCACGTCGAGCAGGAGCAGGGCTGGAACTTGAAGGCCCGAACCGGGGGACACGACCGCCTGGGTCGCGGCATCGAACAGGGACGCGCGATCGGTGGCCGCGGCGCTCGCGAATTGCGCGCCGGCGCGCTCGAGCAGCGCCGCGAGATCGCGGCCGCCGAGCGGCAGCGCGGCCAGACGATCGCCCTCCACCTGCGCCAGCCGGATTTCCTGCAGCGTCCGGGCCAGCGCCCGCGGGAATCCGGGCATCCTGGCGACCGGCTCCAGATAACCGAGCGCGTCTTCGCGGCGTGCGTCGAACGCGGCCCGGGCCGCCACGGCTTCGGAACCGAGGTACGTCAGCGGCGCGAGCCCCTGCGCAGCGAGAACCGGCGCCGCCAGCGTGGCCGCGAGCTGAGTGAGACTGAACCGATGCAACCCCATCGTGGCGCCGGAGCGCAAGGCCAGCGCCCGCGCGAGATCGTCGACCGCGCCCCGCGACGCCCCCACGAGCCACACGTCGCCCCGCGCCGCGTGCACTTCCACGAACGCCTGCGCGCGCTCCAGCCTGAGTTGTGCGGAAGAGGACTCGATCAGGTCGACGGATCGGTCCGGACCGGAGGAATGAAGAACTGCAGGGCTCATGAGACTCCGGACGCCATGCCGGGTTGCCGTTACGACCGCGCCACGCGATCGTCCGCTTGCAGTATAGCGCCAAATTCCTGGATCCCAACGCCCAACACCTAACGCCCAACGCCCAACGCCCAACCTCCGACGTAACCGCTGAAGACGACCGACCTATCGCGGCGCGTATTTCGTAAACACGAAGTCGTTCGCTTTCACCCGCGTGTGACAGGTGAAGCCGCACGCCGAGCCAGTCCCGACCGGCGTGAAGCTGTCGGATCCACGGTTGTAGGTGAACTGGGCATAGCCCCAGCCGCCTGAATCAGCGAATCGCTTCGAGTCCTTGACCATGAACGAGACAGATTTCAGGGTGTTCGGTACCTCAACCGGGTATGGCGACACGGCATTGCTCTGCTTCAGCCAGTCAATCTTGGTCATCATCGCGCCGTCGGGGACGGGCTTGCCGTTGCCCGGAATGCCGTCCGTGAGGGCCTTGATCATCACCGCGTTGCCCAGGATGGCCTTCAACTCTTCCGGGGTCTGGCTCGGGGCGATCGTCTGCCACGTGTCGTACCCCTTGAACTCCGCGAACGAGAGACCGTTTGGCACTTTCACGCTGGACCGGTCCTGTGCCGCCAGAGTCAGCGTCACGACGAAGATGGATGCCGCGAGTACGACGAGCGCCGCGATGTGTTCACGCTTCATGCGAGTACCCCTGTTGCGTTACCTTTGGAAAACCAAGCCATTTCAGCGGAGATCCAGCCGCCGGATGGCGCCCTGCTCGGCGAGGTAGTAGTAGACACTCCCCGCAAGGGTCCCGGCCGTGCGATGGAGCGAGGTGACGAGGATGTCGCGTCCGACCACTCGCGTGCCGGCCGCATCGAGCCTGACGCGGACGATGGCCGATTCGTCTTCGAACGATTCGATACCGACGAGCGATCCATTGCGCCAGGCGAGCGCGCCGAACCCCCTGAGCTCCTCGATCGATTTCACGGGTCTTGCGACGCGTGCGTCCAGATCGACCCGGCTCAACCCTTCCTCGTTGGCGACGTACAGCGTTCTGGCATCGACGCTCGCCAGCGCGGACAGCCCGTTCATGTGGAGCCGCATCACCATCTCGAGCGTCCGCGTCGCCGGCCGCAGCCGGAAGAGCCGCGATCCGAGAGAGTCCAGGACGTATACCGCGCCGTCTTCGGCAACCGCGACCGCTGCGAACTTCGCGGGCCGCGAGGCGTCGGGCAGCGGGGCCTCCAGAAGCGTCCGGCCGGACACGAGCTGCAGCTTGTGCAGCACCGCGGTTGCGGCTTCCGCAGTCCCCTTCGCGCTGACGACCCATAGATCTCCGCGCCGCGCATCGATCGCAAACCCCGTGAGGTCGTCGTAGAACCCTGCCGATGCCGCGCTCACGTAGTTCACGACGTGGTGCGACACCTCGTCGACGATGACGAGCCGGCGCTCGCTTCGATCGCCTAGGACGAATCGGCGTGAGACGGCATCGTGCGCCAGGCCGACCGGGTCGGCGAGAGGCGGATCGAAGGTGATGGCCGCCGCGGAAGCTGCGGGAGCGACGGGTGATGGTGTCGAGGGTGCCGGGGGTGCGGGTGTTGCGGGTGCCGGCGCGACACCGAGCTTCGCGGCCAGCGCCGGCCAGCTCGGGAGCAGACGGACCCGCGCAAAATCCGGATTTGTCGCCGCGTCGGTCTGGACGCCGAGGTCCGCGATCCGGCCGAGCATGACCAGGGCATCGTCGGGCCGGCCACTGAGCGATTGGGCCCGGGCGAGCAGATACATCAGGTCCGGATCGTTCGGCCGTCCCTTCTGAACCGCGCGCCAGGCCAGGTCGTGGAACTGCTCGTAATCGCCGGCCGAGGCGGCCGCGAGCGCCTGTTCGCGGCAGTCCCGCGCATCGCCGCAGGCGGGAGTGAGGGTCTGGAAAATCAGGAAAAGAAGGAGAATCACGGGCCGAACGCCCAGTCTAGCCCGTTTTCCCGGCCCGTGTTACGATCCGAGTTCACCCTAGGTCAGGAGTGCCATTGAGAACCGTTCGATCGGCCGCGTTCGTGTCGCTGTGCATCCTGGTCGTCGTCGCCATCCTCGTGCCCGCGGCGCGCGCGCAGCGGAGCACGCCGGCGGATTGGCGCGCGCGGGACGCGCGCACGGTCGCCGAGCGGAAGATCAATCCGCGCGTCCTATCGGCCATCTACCATCGGCGGGGCGACGCGAAGGCCAGGGCGGTACCCGTCGCCGGAGGCGTCCAGATCGACCGTCACGGACGCGCGCTCGTGGACGTCCGCGCGGAAGTGCAGCCCGCGCTGGAGAAGAAGATCAAGGCGCTCGGCGGAGTCGTGGTTTCGACGTCACGCACGTACGACTCAATCGTCGGCTGGATGCCGCTCCAGACGCTCGAGCGGCTCGCGGCCGATCCGACGGTCCGCGCTATCGAGCCGGCGCAGTAGCGACAGTCGCCCAGCCGTTGAGCGGCTTGGGGGCTTGAACTCCACGCTCTTCGCCGCCGCCCCGACGTCCACCGCCGCGGCGACCGCCCATTCCACCGCGGCCGCCCATGCCCCCTCCTCCGTAGCCGCCGCCGCCTTGACCGAGCGCGCGCTGCTGCGGCTTTGGCGTCTCGAGTCCGATCCCGATGGTCTTGCCAGGCTGGACGTCCAGGGCGAACGTGCGGTCGGCGGTTTTCGCGAGCGGCACTTTGAGCTCGTACTGAATCGCGCCCTGCTCCATGTGCAGCGCGACGTCCACGCCCGGCAGGTGATCGCGCGTCAGGCTCCGGGCGTCGTTCTTGCCGGGCCCGAGCAGATCCACGCGATCCGACGCCGCGGATTCGTCAGGCGATTCTCCCCCGGGCCGGTCGCCGCCCCGGCGCCTGCCGCCGGAGCGTCCCTCTTCTCCGTCGCCTCGCTCGACGACCGGGTATCTGACGCCGATCTTTTTCTTCGTTCCCCCGCCGGGATCGAACCACACGGTCAGGCCCTGCCGCATGATCTGCATCCGCGCGGAGGTGTCCGTGGCGGTCAGCCGCATGTACAGGAACTCGCCGTCGTTGAGGAACTGCACCGACACGGGCAGGCTCCCGAACGGCTCGAGGTTTCCCTGCCAGTCGTCGTACCGGCCGTCGACGGTAATCGCGGTGCTGCGCAGTCCGCTGACGAACTGCGGCTTCACGGCCGCACCCACTCCAACGGCCGTGGTCAGGCACAACGCGGAACTCAGGGACAGTGTTCGGACGCTCATTTTCTTCGGCGCTCCAGAAAGTTGTCGAACTTCGCTTGCTGATCGGGCCGCAGGACGGCCCGGATTGCGGCGTGGAGCTCCCGCTGCTCCTTCTCGAAGCGGTCGCGCGCGTCGCGGTGGACCTGCTCGAGACGATCCCGGCGCTCGTCGAGGACCCTCTTGACCTGATCCTGCTGCGATGCGTCGAGCTGCAGCTCGGACGAGAGGCGCTCCACCAGATCGGGGGGAAGAGGCGGCGGCCCGCCGAACGGCCGCCCGAACGGCCCGGGCCGGCCACGGGCGCGGCCGTCAAAAGAATCCGGCCCGTGGGGATACAGGGGAGGCGCGTGCCGGCCGACGACGAATCCGCTGGCAGCGCCCAGGCAGAACACGGCGAGCACGAACACCGAAAACCAGAGGCGCGCGCGGTTATCGGACACGCGCGTCTCCCTTTGCCGAGAGCAACGCCGCCTCGAGCAGTGCGTTGGCGGTTACATCGCGCTGCCAGTCGCCGGCCGAGGACGGACTGAAGGACGCGGCGGCGACCGCCGGGGTGCTGCTCGCCGGCCAGAAGATCGCGACAAGTGCGAGCACGGCGGCGGCGGGAAGGAGCCGCAGCGTCCATGCCCGATAATCAACCAGCCCGAACCAGCCATCCGCGCCTTGTGCGGCGTCGATCCGCGCATTGAGCCTCGACAGAAAGCCGGCGGACACATCCGGCGGCGGCATCGAGCCGAGGGCTTCGGAGACGAGCCGTTGATCCCGATCTTCCATATCAGTTCGCGCCTCCCGATACCCGACATCCGGCATCCAACATCCCGCATCCGACTTCCGACGCCCGACTACGGCCGGAAGAGGGGCGCGAGGAGCGGCTTGAGCCGCTGCCGGGCGCGAAAAATGCGGGACTCCACGGTGCCGATCGGCAGGTCGAGCACCGCCGCGATCTCCCTGTAGTCCATCCCCTGCAGGTCGCGAAGCGTGACGGCGACGCGCAAATCGTCCGGCAGCGTCGCAAGCGCGCGATCGATCAACTGCCTACGGGCCAGCACGGCGTCGAACGGCTCGTCCGGCGCCGGGGGCTCGCGTGACGGCTCACCGTGTTCAGCTCCGCCAAGCGATGAAAACAGCCGCGTCAACCGTCCCTGCCGCGTCTGGCTGGTGCGGACGACGTTGATCGCGACGCGATGTAGCCAGGTGCGGAATGCGCTGTCGCCGCGAAACCGCTTCAGGTTCCTCCAGGCGCGGACGAATACCTCCTGCGCGAGATCCTCGGCGTCGCCTCGGCCCGATGTGAGCACACGCGCCAGCGTGATCATTGCCGCCTGATGGCGGCGGACCAGCTCGTCGAACGCCTCGCGGCTCCCGGCCGCAGCGGCCTCGACCAGCGCGCGGTCGGGATCCACTGGCGTTTAGACCATCCTCCCCGGTAGTTTATTCCGCGGGCGGCGTGGAGGCCGGCGGAAGAATTCCCCAGCCGCGCGAGTCTAAGGTGGCAGAAGGAGCGACACTATGACACGTCGATTTGCGATCAGCGCTGCGCTCGCGCTCGTGTTGGGAACGCTGCCGGTACTCGCGCAAGGGCCGGGGCAGCGATTTGGCGGAGCGGGACGAGGCGGCCGCGGCGGCGGCCCCGAAGGGCCCGGACCAGCCCTGATGCCGCTGCTTCACCAGCTCAATCTGACTGACGCGCAGAAGGAGCAGCTGAAGGCCCTGATGGATGAGAACCGGCCGGCGGGCGATCCCGCGGAGCAGGTGCGCGACGCCGAACAGAAGCTGCACGCGGCGCTGCTCGCCGACAACCCGGATCCGCAGGCCATCGAAACGGCCAAGGCCGCGATCAACGCCGCCCACGCGGCGGAGCTCGATCATCGGGTCGCGCTGATTCAGAAGGTCGCACAGATTCTCACGGCCGAGCAGCGTCAGGAACTGCTGAAATTGCAGAGCCAGAGGCCGCTTCGCGGGCGCAGAAACTGATCGGCGCTGGCGGGCGTCTTACTGATCGCAGCCTTAGTATCGAAGGTGGCTGTTTGCGAACCTCGGGGCGGGAAAGATGCCGAAACTCGATTACGACGTGTGCGCACGTTGCGGATCGTTGTTCGACGATCAGGGTGAGAACGGCTGGTGGATCCGGGACGGCCTCTGGTGGCACGAGTGTGATACCAAGCGACCGGCCCGAATCGTGGTCCGTAAGCTCGAGCTGAAGAAGACGGCGACCGCGGCGTAGACCTGCAGGGACGACCCAACCCCTGCTCTACAACAACCTCAACTCCCGGCGGGCACGAATCTGTGCCCGCCGGCGTTTCAAGTCCAGAATCCGGTATTTCTCCACACGCTGTTCGGCTGACACGGCCAGCCGGAGGCGCCGCTGCCATCGCTCGACGGCGCTCCTCGAGCGCATCTCAGCCGTCTCCCGTCCTCCGGCGATGGCCGCTTCTGCCGCTTCAGTACGCCGCATCGCGCCTCCTGCCGCGACTCTAGCCGCCGGACGTGACAAGACAGGTCACGCCAAGATCGTGTCCCGGATCGCTGATCCTGCATCCCTGATCAGGTAGGATTCGCTGATGAAGACGCATCAGCCGCCCGCCCGCACCTGATGCCGCGCAACGCCGAAGTCATCAGGCAGTGGTCGATCCTTCGCGACCTCGAAGCCTCGCGCCGCCTCACGATCGACGATCTGTCGCGCCGCACCGGCGTCACGACGCGGACGATCCGCCGCGATCTCGAAGCGCTGCAGACGTCGGGATTCCCGCTGTACGACGAAGTGATCGACGGCAAGCGGTACTGGACGCTGGAGGCGAAGGCGTTCCGACGGCTGGACGACACCGGATTCACGCTCGCCGAGCTGAGCGCGCTGTACTTCAGCCGCACGCTGCTCGAGTGTCTGGCGGCCACCCCCTTCCGGCAGGACGTCGCGTCCGCGTTCGACAAGCTGGCCGCGGCGCTCACGCCCGGAATGCGCCACTTCCTCGACCGTCTGCCACTGGTCATCCAGGCGAAGGGCGCGTCGCCGCGTTTGGTGGAGGGAACGGCCGAGCGCGAACGCATTGCCCGGCTGCTGGATGGGACGCTCAATCACCGGCGCGCGGCGATGAAATACTTCTCGATGTCGAGCGGCCGTGAAAAGGACTACCTCATCGAGCCGTACCGGCTGCTCTACTCGCCGGGCGGCATGTATCTGCTCGCCTTCGTGCCGGACTACGGGGAGCTCCGCACGTTTTCCGTCGATCGGATCCGGAAGGTCTCGCTGCTCGAGGAGCGCTTCACGCCGTCGGACGTTCCGGAAGGCGCCTTCGCGCATTCGCTTGGCGTCAACGAGGGAACGCCCGAGCAGATCGAGATCGCGTTCGAGCCGCGCATCGCGCCCTACGTGCGCGAGCGGCGCTGGCATCCGTCGCAGAAGAACGCCGAGCGCAAGGACGGCGGCGTCGTGCTCTCGCTGTCGGTCTGCAACGATTGGGCGCTGCGCAGTTGGATACTCTCGTTCGGCCCGCTGGCGCGCGTGGTCTCGCCGGCCGCGCTCGCCGCGCAGATCAAGGACGAGATCGATCGGGCGAGCGAACGCTATTCAGTGGAGTAAGTGCACCCTTACGGATTAATCCAGTAGCTCCACTTCAGCAGAAACACATTTCTGGCGGGAACGCCGAAGACGCGACCGAAGTCACGGTTGAAATCGAAGCGACCGACGCCGATCGTTTCTTCGCGCCCCTGCTGCCAGACCACGAAGAGCGCCGAGCCCGGCTTGTATTCCCATCGCAGCACGTTGGTCGTCCGGAACGAACGGTAATTGAAGTCCGGATTCGAGGCGTATGGCGCGGGGGCATAGCGATCGTCGTAGCGGGGCGCGCGTCCGTTCGCGAGCTCCTTGAACGCGCGGTAGTCCCCGGCGGACACGAACGGCTCGGCGTAGATCTGAACGGTCAGTTGGGGCGTGATGGTGTAATTGACGCGCAGGTTGAACGAGACCGTCGCCTGATCGAGATGTCCAAAGATGTACTTGCCGTCCGTGGTGTTCTCGATCCATTGCGCATCGACGACGTTCCGGTTCACGTTGACGCCGGTGTTGACCGACAGAAATGACACCGGACGATAGGTCACGAAAGGACTGATTCCGAGCCAGCCGCTGCCGCGCCGGTCGCCGCCCATGTTGAAGAAGTACCCGAACGATACGGCCCTCCGCTCGTCGGAATTGATGTACTGCCAGCAGCTCAGGTTCGGGTTGTTGTATGCGCCCGGCCCGCCGCCGCGCGTCGCGCGATCGTCGAACGTGCGCGCGGTCACGTTGAACCCCATGCCCGTGCTCCAGTTGTTCGTGAACACCCAGTGCGCGTTGACGTTGCCGCCGTTGTCCAGCCGATCGCCGCCGAAGTTCCAGCTGCTCCACTGGTTCAGATTCCACCGGAAGCTGCGGACGTACTTGCCCGGCTTGTCGTTCCGCCACTGCATCCAGTTGCCCATCGTCCTCAGGTCGGCGCGCCGCATGAAGCCGACGTCGTTGATGTCGAGGCCGGGGCTCTTGTAGCCGACGTTCGTATTGAAGCGCAGCTTCGAGCCGCCGATCTTGCTGAACGACAGCGACGCGCCGTTTCCCGCGAGCGATGTCCTGCTCGCATCTTCCTGGACGTAATCGGCGTCGGGGCGCTGGAAGCTGTGAACCGTGCTCTCCTGCAGCCGCTGGATGGCGTCCGGGCTGCCCGCGACGTCGCTGCCGGTCCAGTAGCCCTGAATCGCGTATTTCTTGTGAACTCGCCAGTCCCAGTCCATTCCGCCAGTGAACGCATCCTTCGGGAGGAACGCCGTGAATGTGTCGAGCCGCCGTGTGACGCTGGTTACCATGAACCCCAGTGTCGATTGATTGGCGAACTCGCGGCGCGCGCGGACGACCGCGTAATTGGCCATCGGCTCGACGGACTGCTGCGACCGCACCGCGCCGCTCGCCACGATCGCCTGCTCGTCGGCCGTGACGGCGTTCATCGCGCCGAACGAGAATTTTCCGACCCGGCCGGTGAGCTTCGCCGCGCCCAGAATCGTGGTCTGCTGCGGAATTCGCGCATACGTCCCATCGGGAAGATCCGGCTCGCCGCGCGGCGGACGTCCGATCCGCCGCGGATAGAAAAGACCGCTGCACTGGCCGTCGTTGCAATCCAGATCGAACGTGAACATCCCGCTCCCCTCGACGAAGAACGGCCGCCGCTCGGAGAAGAACGTTTCGAATCCGCTGAGATTCACCACCGCAGGATCCGCTTCCACCTGACCGAAATCCGGATTGACGGTCGCCGTGAGGGTAATGCCCGGACGGACGGCGAACTTCAGATCCGCACCCACCGAGCCCTTCTGATCGCGCCGTGCCACGAGCGGGTTCCCCGGCTCTGTCGGCTGCGTGTCGATCTGCCCGACGACGTAAGGAACTACCTCGAGCCGCTTGGGGCTCTGCGTCAGCTTCAGATTAGTGAGATCCCCGAAGGACGACACGTAGCCGTTGGCGCTCTTTGAAAGGAGCGGCCACGTGTCGGTCTCGTTCAGGCGTGCGATCGTACGAACCACCGCGAAGCCGAAAGTCGCTTTGTCGGAGGCGCGGAAGCGAAGCTGGGAAAAGGGGATGCGGAACTCGGCGCGCCAGCCGTCCTTGTCGCGCGCAACCGCCACGTCCCAGACCGCGTCCCATCCGTCGTCCTCATTGCCGTCGCTGTACCAATAGCGATCTTCCTTCACGCCTGCGGGGTTGACGCCGAACTCGAACGCCGTGCGCCGATCGTGGAAGGAATCGACGACGACCTTGATCCAATCCGACGGAGACGAGCTGTCGCGGCGCGTACGAAGGCCGACGAGCCGGTCCGGCTCCGGATCGTGCGCGCGAACCGCAACGTACAGGTTCGCGGCGTCATAGGCGATCCGCACGTCGGTCGCAAAGCTCGGCGCCGCGCCGTCGCTGGGCTCGCGCTGCCGGAAGTCGCTGACGGCCGGGACGTGCTCCCAGACGGCTTCGTTGAGATCGCCATCGATCCGAATCGCGGTTGCTTCCGGGATCGCGGTGGCGGGGATGGCAGGCGGGCCCGATGGTTCACTCGGCGCGGCAAGCGCCACGAGGAGCAGCAGAGCCGGAAGCGAAATTTCTAGCATCGAGTCAGAACCTTAGACGGAACGCATCCATCAGGGGTTTGCGGATCTGGATCGGCCAAAATCTGACGATTCGTGGACGTTATGTGCCGGAACGGAACAAGGTGCGTTTTGTAATGTCTCGAATCGGGCCGGTTTTCGGGCCAGCACCGCACACTGATGACGGGACCGGATCTTGCCTCGTCAGGGAGCACTGTGATTTGGTTCTACGAACGAAAAGGCGAGCATCTTCGCTGCGAGATCCGGCAGCAGATCGAAGGCGATCGGTTCGCCCTCGTCGTCACGCTGCCCGATGGCTCTGAGCGCATCGAGATGTTCGACGACGGCAGCACGCTGAACAGGCGCTCCGTCGAGCTCGAAAAAATATTCCGCTCGAAAGGCTGGAACGGTCCCTTCGCCAGAGACTTCTGACCGGGCTCAACAATCGAAGAGCGTCAACGCGAACTCGGCTTCCCGATCGATCCATTGCTCGGCGACCGCGAATCCGGCTGTCGCACCCAAACGCTCGATCTGCGGCGGATGGTATTTGTAGGAGCTCTCCGTCCAGATCCGCTCGCCGCGGGCGAAGCGGACCGTGATCTCGGCGGCGCGAATCCCGACTTCCTGATCGCGCCGGCTTTCGAGGTGCATCTCCACGCGCTGCTCGGCGGCATTCCACACGGCCACGTGCGCGAATCCGTCGAGATCGAAGGCGCCGCCCAGCTCGCGGTTGATGCGCACGAGCAGATTGCGATTGAACGCGGCGGTCACGCCGAGCGGGTCGTCGTAGGCGAGCTGCAGCTCGCGTTCGGGCTTCACCAGATCCGCTCCGAGCAGCAGCGCATCGCCGGGCGCCAGCGCGCCGCGAATGGCCCCCATGAACTGACGGGCGGCCGGCGCGTCGAAATTCCCGATGTTCGATCCGAGCAGCAGGACCAGCATCGGATCCTGCGGCTGCCGGTCTGCCGCGGCGCGCCGAAGGCCGACCTCATACGTCTCGCGGTGGCCGACGACGGAGATGTGGCGAAGGCGGCCGAGCGTGCGCTCGGATTGTTCCAGCGCCTGCGACGAGATGTCGATGAGATGCACGCGCGCGTGTGCACCGGCGGCCTGGAGCGCTTCGGCGAGAATCACGAGCTTCTCGCCGCTGCCGCATCCAAGCTCGACGATTCGCGGCATCGCGCCGTCGCGCCGGCGCAGCCGATCGACGATGGCCGACGCCTGCCGTTCGAGCAGTCGCTGCTCCGCGCGGGTGATTCGGTACCACGGCAGGCGGCAGATCGCCTCGAACAGGCTCGAGCCGAGCGCGTCGTAGAGATACTTCGATTGCAGCTGCTTCGGCCGCAGCGCGAGATCGCGGCGCACGTCGGCCGCGAACTCGAGGTTCGAGGCGCGAGGCGCGACGTCCATCAATCCGGGATCAGGGATCATCGGAGCTCCCGCCTCTCACCTCGCGGTACGGAATTTCGCATAGACGTACGGATAGTTCCCGCGGAACCAGTTTCGAAAACTGGGCCGGATGAGTTCGCGCGCGGTGGCCGGCGACGCGCCTTTCATCACGTAGTGGCGGCCGTCGAAAAAATCGGCCGAGTATTCCGGGTAGGAGGACATCGGCGAGAAGCCGTCGAACGGCGCGAAGACTGTCGAGGTCCATTCCCATCCGTTGCCGATCAGATCGTGGACGCCGTGGACGCTCGCCGTCCGCGGATATGAGCCCACCGGCACCGGATCGAAACCGGCGAAATCCGCGTGACCGGCCGTGGCGCCTTCAGCGGCACGATGGAATTCGGCTTCGGTCATGAGACGGCGGCCCTTCCAGCGCGCGTAAGCGGACGCTTCTGCGTGGCTCACGTACACGGGCCCATCAGCCGGAAGCGGCAATGGCCCGAACATGCCGCGCCATTTGTATGCCTCACGGGAGATCAAGAGATCAGAAGAGGTTTTTTCGGAAGAGCCTCTTGACCTCGCGGCCTCCTGCGAAGAAATCCAGAACGCTGGCTGCGTGACGCGCTCCCCTTGAATCCAGTCCCACCCCTCGTCGTCCCACAGTGCGCGGTTGTCGTACCCACCGACGCGCACGAATTCGAGAAACTGCCCGTTCGTTACGGGCAGTACATCGATCTCGAACGCCGGCACGTGGACCTCGTGCGCGTCGAACTCGTTGTCCCATCCGAAGGCGACCGCGCCTCGACGGGCGCCGAGGGTCGTTGTACCGGCCTCAATTTCTGTGCAGGAGTTCAGGAGATCAGGCGCAACGCTCTCTTCTGAATTGATTTCTCTCGGTCTCCTGATCCCCTGTGAGAAAGCGGGGAGCTTCTGCTCGTACGGCAAGCGATGCCACATGTAGAGAAGCGTTTCCTGGTGCATCGCTTCGTGCTCGAGCGCCGTATAGAGGCCCTCGATGGCGGCGGGCGTCTGCGGAAGATCGGCGATCGCCCGAAGCACGGCTTCGTCGCACGCGCGCGCAAACGCGCGCACCTGCTCACGCGATGGCCAGATCGTGGACGCGCCGCTGCGCGGCACGGCGGACGCCACCGTGTCGGGATCGATGCCGCGCTCGAACAGCTTCTCGAGCCTCGCGTCGACGGACGGCCGGCCCAGGCCGCGGCGCAGGAACGCCAGGACGCTGAAAGCGGGCAGGTGCCCCTCATAGAACACGACAGGATTGCGTAGCGCGATCGGCCGGGAATAGTACGCCGCCGGATCGATGAGATCGAACAGCGCCGTGGATCGATCGCGGTTGCGTCGATACCAGTCGATGACCGAAGTCGTGTCCACTGTAGCGGCTGGCAGCATCTCCCTCACCGGTGCCGGGTTCGAAACCGGCAGTCTATGCCACCCGGCGCGGGCCGCGGGCGGATTTTCGTCCTTTGGACGCCGCGGGCTTCCGCGCGGATCCGGCCGCCGTCTTCTTTCCCCCCTTTGCCTCGAGCGACGCCCGCAGCCGGGCCATCAAATCAACGACTTCCGCCTGTTTCGGACCGTGGTCCGCCGCGATCAGCCTTGGCGCGCGTCCCTTCAGCTTGGCTTGGATGACGCGCATCAGGTTCTCCTTGTACTCGTCCGTATACTTCGCAGGGTCCCACTTCGACACGAGATTCTCGATGAGCTGCTCGGCCATCCTCAGCTCGGCGGGGCGGATATCCCCTTTGTGCGGGAAGCGGAACTCGCCAAGGTCGGCGAGCTCGTCGGCAAAACGCATCATCGTGAGCACCAGCGCGTCGCGGATCGCCTCCACCGCCGCGAGATGCTGCGCGTCGCGCAGGATGATCTTCGCGATGCCGATCTTGCCGGATTCGCGGATCGCCTCCCGGAGCAGGGCGTACGCGCGGTCCGCGCCTTTTCCAGGCTGCAGATAGTACGGCGTCTCGAAATACCGCTCGTCGATTTCGTCGGGATCGACGAAATCCACGATGTCCACCGTCTTCGTCTTCTCGAGCGCGGCCGTCTTGAAGTCGTCCTTCGTGAGGACGACGAACTGTCCCTTCGAGTATTCGTAGCCCTTGACCAAATCCTCCCAGGCCACCGGTTTACCTTCGGTCTGGCAGACGCGCTCGTAGCGGACGGGCGCCTCATCCTTGGCGTGAAGCAGCCGGAACTTCGGGCGATGATCGCGCACGGCGCTGTACAGCTCCACGGGAATATTCACGAGTCCAAACGCAATCGATCCCTTCCATATCGAACGGGCCATTTCTGTCCTCGTACGCGCAAACGGCCAGCCCTGTCGCGAGCTGGCCGCGTGCG
>Ga0310810_10002088_pt1 | contig 21241 bp, 14 predicted proteins | sample NCmetagenome_FD_207641 | JGI IMG/M metagenome (GOLD analysis project Ga0310810, IMG submission 207641) | Soil microbial communities from experimental microcosm in Duke University, North Carolina, United States - NC | ecosystem: Engineered > Artificial ecosystem > Soil microcosm > Unclassified ...
GCCGGCACGCCCCGCGCGGCGCTCGTCGCGGGCGTCGCGATCGCGCTCGTGGCCTTGGGCGTCGCCGCCTGGGCCCTGCGCCGCGAGTCCCGTATCCGCTGGGCGACGGGTCCGGCCATCGCCGAGATCGACCGGCTGACCGCGCGCGACGATCTGGCGGGCGCGTATCTCGTGGGGCGCCGCGCCCTGGCCATCGCTCCCGACGACTCGCGAGTACGTCAGGCGTGGGCAAACCTGACCGAGACCCATCCCGTGACGAGCGACCCGCCGGGCGCCGCGGTCTCGTTCGCGAGCTACGTGGGCGCGAAGCCGAACTGGGTGCGGCTCGCGACGACGCCCGCCGAGAACGTGACGCTCCCAATGGGACTCCTGCGCTGGCGCCTGACGAAGCCGGGGTACGACACGCTCGTGGTCGGTCAGGGCATCGACAACCTGGAATTCCGCCTGGTCCCCACCGGCACGTCGCGTCCCGGCATGGCGCTCGTGCCTCACGCCTCGTTCCAACTGGAGAACGCGACGTCGCAGGTCGACCTGCCGGACTACTGGCTGGATCGCCACGAAGTCACGAACCGCGAGTTCAAGGCGTTCGTCGACGCCGGCGGCTATCGCAAACGCCAGTACTGGACCGAGGCGTTCGTGAAGGACGGACGCACGCTGAGCTGGGAACAAGCGATGTCCGGGTTCCGCGATCCGACGGGGCGCAATGCGCCGTCGACCTGGGAACTGGCCACGTACCCGGAAGGCCAGGCCGATTTCCCGGTTGGCGGGGTCAGCTGGTACGAGGCGGCGGCGTACGCGCGGTTCGCCGGCAAGCAGCTGCCCACCGTCTACCACTGGTATCGCGCCTCCGGCGCGTTCAGCGTGTTTTCCGAGATCGTCGCCGCCAGCAACTTCTCCGGGAAGGGCCTGGCTCCGGCCGGCAGCATGGGCGGTCTCGGCCCTTACGGCACGGTCGACATGGCCGGTAACGTGAAGGAGTGGTGCTGGAACGACGCGGGCCGCGGGCGCCGTTACATTGCGGGCGGCGCGTGGAACGAAGCCGACTACATGTTCCACGACGAGGACGCGCAGTCGCCGTTCGAACGCCGGCCCACGTTCGGTTTCCGCTGCATGTTGCAGCACGAGCCCCTCGCCGCCCGCCTGACGGCGCCTCTCGAGACGCTGGAGCGCGATCCCCGTTCCCTCAAGCCGGTCTCCGACGACGTGTACGAGGCCTATCGGCGACTGTACGACTACGATCCGACGCCGCTCGAACCCAAGGTCGAGAGCGTCGACGACGCGAACCCGGCCTGGCGGATCGATCGCGTCTCGATTCGCGCCGCGTACGGCAACGAACGGCTTCCCATCTTCCTGTTCGTGCCGAAGAGCGGAACGCCGCCCTATCAGGCGGTCGTCCACTTCCCTGGGTCGGGCGCGGTCATGGCGACGTCGAGCCGCAACCTCTGGCTCAAGCTCGCGGACTTCCTCCCCGCCAGCGGCCGCGTCCTCGTCTATCCCGTGTACCAGGGAACGTACGAGCGTCGCTTCCCATCCGCGGGTCCGGACGCGATGCGCGAGAAGATGATCCAGCGCGGCAAGGACCTCCGGCGCACGCTCGACTACCTGGCCACGCGGCGCGACATCGACTCGACACGGGTCGCGTACTACGGGATCAGCCTGGGCGGCGAGCTCGGGCCGCTGTTCCTCGCGATCGAGCCGCGCTTTCGCACCGGCGTGTTCTTCTCGGGTGGATTCGCGACGTGGAACATGCCGCCCGAATGCGATCCGGTGAACTTCACGCCGCACGTGAAGGCCGCCGTGCTCATGGTGAACGGGCGGGAAGACTTCGATCTTCCGTACGCGACGGCGCAGTTGCCGATGTTCAAGATGCTGGGCACACCGGCCGCGGACAAGCGCCACGTGGTGTTCGAGGGCGGCCACATCCCGCCTCATCCGCAGGCGGCGATCCGTGAAGTGCTGGACTGGCTCGACGAACGCATGGGGCCGGTGAAGTGAGATTGCCTCGACCGGACCGGGCGGAACCTCCGCAACGGCGGGTCGTCGTCGACCGTCCAGGAGCGCTCCCATGTCCTTGAAGCTCGTGTCCCTGGCCGCGACGAGCGTCCTCGTGGCCTCGACGCTCGGCCTGCTGTTCGCCAGGTGGCTGTTCGCGGTCGGGCCGGTGGCCATCGGCCTTCAGGTGGTGGCGGCCGCCCTGATGCTGGCGGCGCGTCTCACGTTCGGAGCGCGCAGCTTCCACGCCGGCGCGAATCCCACGGAGGGCGGCCTGGTGACGGGCGGCCCGTACCGATTCATCCGGCACCCCATCTACGCGGCCATCCTGCTGTTCACCTGGGCCGGCGTCGGCTCGCATCTTTCGATCCTGAGCGCGGCGCTCGGCGGGGTGTCCAGCGCGGCCATCGCGGTGCGCATCGCGACCGAGGAGCGGCTCGTGACCGCTGCCTACCCGGAATACGCCGAGTACGCGCGGCGCACGAAGCGCCTCATCCCGTTCGTGATCTGAAGCGCGCGGGCGCGGCGCAGGCGGCCGCTAGCCCGGATTGCGCAGGATCGTCGTCTCGCGCTTGCGGGTCCAGCGATCGAGCCAGCGCACGAAGACGCGCGGCGGCCGGATCGCGAAGTCCTTGGCCGTCGCTTTGCGCCCTTCGAGGAGGAGTTGCTTCGGCTGGTGGTACGTCGCGAAGCACCAGTCGGCGAGCGGCAGCCCGAAGAAGCCGCCGATGGCCTCGTTGCACCCGACGTTCGCGTGATGCATGAGGTGGAAACCGTAGAGCAACCGCCAGAACGCTCCGAATCGCGGGTGCTCGGTCGCCTTGCTCCACCACTCGTAGGGCCAGTGCTCGATGGCGTGGAGGATCTCGTAGAGCACCATCGACCAGGCGATTCCGGCGTAGCCGCCCATCATCACCGGCAGGCTCGGGAACAGCAGCTGGAGCCCGACGAGCAGAGGCGTGAACAGCGCCCAGAACGAGACGAGCGCGTACACCGGGAACGCGGAGCTCTCGAACTGGTCCTCGTGGACGATCGGGTACTCGTTGAGCACGTACCGATCCGAGCCCTGGGTGACCGGTCTCAGCCGAACGGACGTGAGGCTGTGGTGATGGCGATGCTCCGTCGCGAAACCCTTCAGCCACCGCGACGTGACCCCGTGGAGCACGTACCGATGGAAGAACCACTCGAAGAAACACAGCAGCATGTGAATGGCCAGGAACACGACGACGAAGCCCAGGACGCCGCTGGAGAACTGGCGATCCCACAACTTCGGAAAGAGAACGCGATAGCCGACGAAAAGGGCCGCGATTTGCAACGCGACGAGCAGCGAAAAGCGCAGGATCGAGAAGCGGCGAGGTTGATCGTTCGTAGAGGTTGTCACCGTGCTCCCTGAAGTCCGTCTCGAAGTCGGGCTGACGCCCGCTCACCGCGCGAGACCGAGGCGCGTCGTGAGGGTCTGTGAGGGACACAGACTACCACGCCGCGGCCCTCGAGGCCCGCACGGCGGAACGTCAGCACAACATCTTGACCCCGGAGCCCGCTCGCGACCCGGTGGCTTCACCGCCCATCGGGTGCACCGCTTCGGCTTCGACTAGACGACGCGTCGCCCCGTGATGACGCGGAGCAGGACCACGACGATGGCGATGACGAGCAGCAGATGGACCAGGCCGCCCCCGACGTGGAACGCGAAGAAACCGAGCAACCACATGATCAGGAGTACGACTGCGATGGTCCACAGCATGGATGCGATCCTTTCATGGTCAGCGAAGACGGCGATGTGACGCGGCGCCTCGGTCCGGACTCAGCGTGACCGGACCTAGGGCAGCGCGACCGCATTCGCATCGAGTGTCACGGCGCCGTTGCGCGCGAGGGCGCGACCGGTCAGCGTGGTGCCGTTGTTCAGCGTGACGCTCGAGAGCGCCACGAGACTGCCCTGGAACGCCGTGCCCGTGCCGAGCGTGGCGCTGCTGCCGATCTGCCAGAACACGCGCTTGGCATCGGCGCCGTTCTTGAGCACGACCGAGGCGCCCGTCGCCGTCGTCAGCGTGCTCCCGATCTGGAAGATGAACACCGCGTTCGGATCGTTCTGGGCGTCGAGCGTGACCGCGCCCGTCAGCTGCGCGGAGCTCGACCAGAAGAACACCCCCGATTGGAACGTGCGCCCCCCCAGGTTGAGCCCGGTCATGGTGGCGTTGCGCGCGCGTCCCGCGAGGTCGTTGTAGAGGACCGTGACGTCGCCCTGAGCGGTGGCCGCCGTGGCGTCACCAGCATGGACGGATCCACCGGTCGGCTGTCCGACCGGAAGGCCGGTGATGGCCGAGCCGGGACTGACGCCGACGTCGCCCACGATCGTGGTGGTCGCACCGGTATTGGTGACGGTCGATCCGCCCAGGATGACGAACGTCGACGACGTGCCGAGCGGCGCGATCGCCGGACCCGACCCGGGCGGTGCGCCCGGGACCACGCAGACCTTGGTGGGTGAATGACAGCCGCACAACGCCAACATCAGGGCGAGCACGGGCACGACGGCACCGAGCCGCATGTCACCGCGAAGGGGAACTTTCATGGGCCTTTCCTTCCGTTCGGGAAACTGAACGAGCGCATCGGAGTCGCGTCGGTCCAGCCGCGCCGTCCACCGGTCGCGTTCCGACGCTGCGAACGAGAGGGCCGGCGGCGGAGTGCGGACGCGCCCCCCGCGCCCGATCCGCCGCCGACGCCTCATCAGTGTTTGAGTTGCTCCAGGACTTCCTTGTTCAGCACCTTGAATTCGACGCGACGATTCTTCGCCATGTTCTCGGGACTGGTATTCGGCACGAGAGGCTGCGACTCGCCGTAACCGACCGCGAGCAGCTGCGGCGCCTCGAGCTTCGGGAACTTCCCGAGCAGGTACGCGCGCACCGAGGCCACGCGACGGCGGCTCAGCGCCAGGTTGTAGGCGTCGCTGCCGCGCGAATCGCAGTGGCCGCCGATTTCGATCTTCAGTTGCGGCCACTTGCTGAGCACCTCGCCCACGACGTCGAGCGTGTGCCGGAACTCGGGAAGGATCGTCGCCTTGGCGGTCTCGAACTTCACGTCCTGGAGCCGGATCATTCCGGTGTCGAGGAGTTCCGTCTCGCGCTGGCGCACTTCGCTCGGCGGGCAACCATCGGCGTCGACCTTCGTGCCGAGCGGCGTGCCCGGGCACTTGTCGAGCCCGTCGCAGACGCCGTCGCCGTCCGTGTCGATCGGACAGCCGTTCGCGTCCACCTTGCAACCCTGCGGCGTGTTCGGACAGGTGTCGATACCGTCGCACACGCCGTCCCCGTCGGAATCGATCGGGCATCCGCGCGCGTCGACCGTGCAACCTTTCGGCGTATCGGGGCACTGGTCGATGCCGTCCCAGACGCGGTCGCCGTCCGTGTCGGTCGGGCAGCCTCTCCCGTCGACCGTCGCGCCGTGCGGCGTGTTCGGACATTGATCGACGCCGTCGCACACGCCGTCGCCATCGGTATCCTTCGGACAGCCGTTCGCGTCGACCGTGCATCCGTGCGGCGTATCGGGGCACTTGTCACGGCGGTCCGACACCCCGTCGCCATCGGTGTCTTCGTCGCGGCCGCCGAACGCGAACACCAGTCCCGCGCCGGCCACGATGTTGTCGATGTGCGCCTGCTTGAAGTCCTTCCTCGGCATCAGCAGGATGTTGCGCGCTTCCAGACGCAGACCGAGCGAGTTCGTCATCCGGACCTTGACGCCGGTCGCGGCTTCGAACGTGCCGTCCTTCTCGTCCGGACTCCAGCGCGGCACGAACTTCGAGCCGCCCCCGCCCAGCGACAGGAAAGGACTGATGGCGCGGGGCTTCGACGACATCAGCATCAGGTTCGCGGACAGATGGGTCCACGACGCGTCGAAGTCGCACGACTTGGTCTTCGTGTACCCGCCGGCGATGTCGAGCCAGAGCGGGGAGACCAGGCGCACGCCGATGCGTCCGCCGAAATAGGCGTCGTTGTTCAGCATCAGACCGTCGGACGCGCGGAGTTCACGGTCGAAGAACGTCCAGCCTCCGAACGGAACGATGTTGATGCGTTTCTCCTGGAAGTCCGCCGCGCTCGCCCAGTGGGCGAAGAACACTGCGGCGAGCGCAACCAGGGGCAGCCAAATGCGCATGCGCTTCATGGGGAAGCCTCCGTTCCGTGGCGGCGTATCGCCAGCGCTCATCGCTGCGGGCGACTCCGGCCACGGGTCATCGCGAGTTCAGGCCCGCTCCTCCGAATGAGGGCACGACCGGCGCTCCGGACTCCGCAATCCCCGTGCCGCGTGTGCGTCGCGCGTAAGCGCGCGCCCGCGCACGAGATGGTGATCGCGGCCGACTCGAAGGGGCGCGTTCGTTGTAATTCGTTCCGTGGAGGCTTGAAGAAGGCACCGGCTCGCGCGGGCAGCCCGTCCTGTGCGCGGCGCCTCGGAGGCGCGCGCGCTGCGACGGCGACCAGGCCTAGGAGTGACGGCGCGCTGGCGCGGACGCGGGCGCGACGGTGGCACGCTGCGGGCCGCCGGGTGACGCGTCGACCTGCGTCGCGCGCACGATGAATCGCTGAGGCGCGTGCCCGACGTACGTGAACGGGTAGCACGTGATGAGGGTCAGCGAGCGCGTCGCGGTGGAATCGAGCACTTCGACCTGCCGCGGCGCGACGATCGCCATCCACTCGACCCGATACGTGTACGTGCGATCGACGGTCACGACGCGGACGAGGTCGTGCATGCGCACGCCCCTCAGCCCGCGCAGGAACGAGTCGCGGTGGCCGGCGAGCGCGCAGTTGCCGGGGCGACCCGGCAGCGCGGTTCTCGTCACGTGGCCGATGGCGTGCGCCAGGGTCCGAGTGTCCGAACCCTCGGCGACCATCGCGGAAACATGGAGACGCGGGACCTCGAGGCGGCCGATGACGGCGCCCGCGGTCGCGGGCCGGCCGGACTTCCCGGCGGCCGGGACGGACGGACGGCCTCGCCCCGCCGGAGCGCCGCGGGGCGCCTGCGCGGCCTGCCGCGCGGCGTCGAGCGCCTTCGATTGCGAGGCTTGAAAGCCGCGCGCCTCGAGCGCCGGCTTCGCCCACAGCGCGAGGCACGCGACTCCCGTCACGAGGAGCACGCCTTCGATCCAGCGCAGCGAGGAGCGCGTCGTCATGATCGCGTGGGGCGGTCGCGGCGAACGCAGCCGCCGGGAGGGCTCACGGGCCCCGATCCCATGGCGGCTGCGCCGACGCGTTTCCTGGGCTAGACGATTCGCCCGTCGCGGACGACTCGCACGAGACCCGCCGAGCCGAGCGCGATGAAACCGATCAGCAGCACGAGCGGCTGGCCGCTCGCCGTCATCGGAAGCGTTTCCGGCTCGTCGAGTCGCGCCACGACGGGATCCGCATCGACGCGGCGCTCGGTCATGGACGCCGTGCTGGACGCGGTCGAGACGCTGGCGCACCCGCAATCCGGGCTGCCCGCCGCGATCGCCAAGTCGCTGTCACGGGTGTGCGCGTAGGCCGGCTCGCGCGGAAGCGTCGCCGACTCGTCCGGCGTGACGCGCTTGGCGTAGTAGCGGCCGTCGTTCATCTGGGTGAAGTCCGCGCGGAACACCGTGCCCGGCTCCACCACCGACGGCACCATCGTGCGGGAGTCCATGAGCAGCGCGACGCGCTGGCCCTGGTCCGTCTCGACGACGAGCTGATGGTCGTTCACGGAAAGGACGCGGCCGGAAATCATCGGGTGCGTCGAGCTCAGGTATTGGCGACTCGCCGGCGACGCCGTCGTCACCATGCCGGGCGAGTGCGCGCCGACGGTCTGCGGCAGGCTCGTCTGGAAGTCGGCCGCGGCGTTGCGGCCGGCGTCACGGTTGGACGCCAGACTGGTCCCCTCGGACCTCGGGTCGCGAGCGTCCGTCGTGTTCGCGTAGGCCTGGAAGCGGTTCGCCGACATGCCACCGCGGACCGGCACGATGCGCTCGGCGTAGAAGCGGCAGCCCTCGAGCACCACGAACTCGGTCCTGAGCACCATGCCCGGGGCCAGGTCGCGCGGCGCCATCGTGCGTGCGTCCATGGCGAGCGTGACGCGTTCGCCCTGGTCGGTGGCCACGACCATTTCACGGTCGTTCACGCTCACCACGACGCCCGCGATCATCGGATGCGAGGAGAAGTGGTACGCCGTCGTCGACGGGGTCGACGGGATCCCCGCCAGAGCGGTCCCCACGGTGAAGATTCCCAGCAAGGCGAGCGCGCTCGCCACGAAGCTCCGCAGCATCCGGGGTCGTGTCGTGTTCGTGTTCATGTGCAGGTTCCTTTCGAGTATGGGCGACGCGTGCGTGCGTCGCCGGTCGGCCGCCTGAAGACCGCGGCCAGTGAACGTCTTCTTGATTCGGATCGGCCGAACCGGCGGACGGCGCGCGGACACGTGGCCCGTGGCCGCTCCGGCTACGGTCGCGCGGCCCCCCGGTAGCGAGGGCGTTGCTTCATCGTGTCCAGTTCGGCGCGCAGGAGCTCCAGTTCGACGGTTTGCTTGCCGACCAGCAGCTGCAGTTCGCGGATGTAGATGTCCGCTCGCAGCTCGCCGACCTTGCCGACGCGCCCCCGCCCCACGCCGTTGCGATCCGATCCCTGAGGCATCAGTCGCTTCCAACGCTGGAGCAGGCTGCGGGCGATTCCCAACTTGCGGCTGAGTTCGGCGAGTGTCGTCTCGCCGCTCCAGACGCGCCCGATCTGGGTGCGTTTGAACTCGTCGGTGAAGATCCGCCGACCGTCGGACTTCCGGGCGATGCGGGCCATCGCAGGCTCGCGACGCTTACGAACGGACGGCGACCGACTGGGTCGTCGTGAACGTGAGTGACGTGCCCTGCTTGAGCACGACCTGATAGCCCTTGGTCTCGGCCACAACGCCCGTCGCGGCGCCGCCGCCGACGACCGCGCCGATGAGCGTGCCCTTGCCCGAGCCGCCAATCGCGTGACCGATCACCGCGCCGGCCGCGGTCGCGGCGCCGATGGCGCCGAGATTCCGGGCGCGCGTGGAGCCCGCGATCACGGACTCCATGCCGCCGTGGACGACGTAGTTGCGGCCGTCGACCGTGACCGAGCTCAGGCCCAGGTCGAGCATGGCGCGATCACCCTTGCGCGCCGGCGTGACGGACGTGACGGTGCCGCTGATCGGGCTGCCCTGCGGGATGATGTTGCGACCGTCGACCATGAGGGCGTTCGTCGTCTGCCCGCTCCACACGTTGCCGACGGCGGCGGTCTCGGACGTCAGCGGCGTGGCGAGCGTGACGTCGATCGCCGAACCGGCCGGCAGGTTCAGCGTCGCGACATGCGACGTGGAAGACGCGTGGGACGACCCCGCAGCGTCGCTGCCTACGGTCTGGGCCGTCTGGTCGTCCGAGCGACAGCTCGCAAGACCGACCAGGGCGACGAGTGCGAGACCGGCAATGAGAGGTGCAGTACGCATGTGGACTCCTTGGAGAATCGGCGGCGGTCGGACGCGAAAGCGCCCGGCCGCGCGCAAATGGCGGGCGGGAAGCAAAGGATCGATGGCCTGGTGTTGCGTCGCCGTGCGCGGCCCGGAGGATCGGGCCGAGGCCAACCGGGATGGGCTGGTCAGGCGAATCGTGGCTCGCTTGCGGTGTCAGGGCCGGGCCTCAGGGCCGCCCCGTGCATCGAGCGCGTTACAGTCGCGACACTCGGTCTTCGTGTCGCAGAGCACAAGCGTATTCGCATGGGACAGTCGCTGACACAGCCCAACGTGCGCGCGGCAGCAGACCTGGCGCATACGATGGCGTGCCCCGTCGACCCCTCATGTTCACCGGGCCACGGGCCACCGTCGAAGATTGGTGCGCGGACGGCTCCGCAAATCGACTACCATTCGTCCGCGCGTTCGCCGTCGGCCGAGCGCGAGTCGCCGTCGCGGTGTGTTTGGATCGGAGGTCCAACTGAAGAGCTTCGTCGCCCGCACCGTCGGCCTGGCGGTGGTGCTCGTGCTCTTCGCTCCGGCCCCGCCCGCACGCGCGCAGTTCAATTCCGTCGCGCCCCCCTTCGCGAAGCTGACCGGCGGATATCTGTGGGGCTCGCTCGGCTTTCGTGACGTCGGCCGCCCGGAGACGTTCTTCCTCGGCGACCACCACCCGTTCGTGCGCGGCGGATTCGCCGCCCTGTTCGGGCCATTCGGCGGCCAGCCCGATACGACCGTGACGCTCGACTCGTTGCGCACGTCCGTCGAGTGGCGGTCGGTCCCGCCGACGATCCCGGGCGCGACGCGGGTCGACACGGTGCGCACCGTTCACGCGATCCGCAGCCACCACACCCTGCCCGGGCGCGACGGCTGGGTGTCGCTCGCGGTGGGCTATCAGTATTCCGGGGCCTATCGCGTGGCGATCCACGGCGACCGCGGGACGCTCGCCTCCACGTTCCCCGTCGGCGGCTTCTACGCGAGCGCGTTCTTCGGGCCCTTCCCCCTGTGGCACTCGCCCAAGTCCACGTTCTGGTACGCGACGCTGGGCGGCAGCGTGTCGCAGCTCAGTCAGGCGAACGGCACGTCCGACAGCACGCTCGTGCGCTTCGACACCGAACGCGCGCTCGCGCCCGAGGCGTCGCTGCTGTTCGCGTGGCGCGCGCACCGCGGCGTGCGCGTCATCAGCGGCATCAGCGCGCAGCACATCCGCTGGTCGTCCATCCGCTACCGCGCGCCGTCCGAGGCGCCGTTGCCGGACGCCGTCCTGCGCCGTCTGCCCGATGCCTTGCGGCTCACGTCCGTGCACTGGAATCTCGGCGTCAGCTTCGACGCGAGCGATCTGTTCGGGAAGTAGGCCGGCGGCGTGTGCCACGCCGCGCGCGGGAACGATCCGCTCAGCGCCCTTCGATCTTCGACCGCCAGTTCAGCGTCAGCTGAATGCTCGCCGCGTCCTTCGTGCTCTGCTCGTCGAGCACCAGGAAGCGCTGGAGGTCCGACGTCGCGAGAGCCTCCTGGCAGGTGGCGGAAAGCCGGAACAGAGGCCGCGGAGTTCCGACCCGCAGGCCACCCTTCGTCTCGATGGCGGCCGACATCACGGTGAGGCCGTCGCCGCCTACGAACGCGAGTTCGTGGCCGTCCTTGCGCCAGAAGCTGCGCCCCAGGGGCGACCGCGAATGGGCTCCCGCGCCGTCGACCGAAACACGGTACTTGGTTTCCAGCCCCGGGAACGACCGGACGTACAGTTCGCTACGCCCCGATTCGTCGGAGCGATACGCGATCCATCGGCCATCCGGCGAGAAGCTCGGATCCTCCTCATGACTCCGCCCTTGGAGTAGCGGCGTCGGCGCCGCGTCCACGCCCGGTCGCCACGCCCAGATGTCCTCCCCGGTCCGGGAGCCGATTTCGCGCAGCAACACCGTGCGACCGTCCGGCGACCACGCATCCACGTCCGTGAACGGCGACTGTCCCGCGATATAGAGCGCGGGTTCGCTCGCGCCGTTCGCACGAACGCGGTACACGTTGCGCGCGTTGCCCGCGAGGTCGGTGAACAGGACCCACTCGCCGTCCGGAGACAGGGCCGGCCGCTCGGCGTTCGCCAGGTCGTGCGTCAAGGGTGTCGCCAGCCCGCGCGCGAGGTCGATCGCCAGGATGTCCGAACCTCCGTCGTCGCCGGCGCGTGCGCACGCGAGCCGCTGATCGTCGCGAGAAAGCCACAGGTCGGAGTACGGCGCTGCGGGGACCGAGACGGAGCCGGTCTTGCGACCGTAGCGATCCAACCACGTGAACACGGAACTACGCGGGGCGTAGTGCCGCTGGGCGATGATGCCGTTGTCCGAAACGGACACCGGATACGCGCCGGCGTAGCGCGTCGTCGTCGACCACGTCCCGAGCACGTGGGTGGCGCCCAGCAGGCGGCCCGAGCTTTCGTCGATGCGCTGCGCCACGAGGCTGCCGCGCCGCCCGTACAGGAGATATCCGGGCGCGGCGTAGCGCGCGGAACCGTCCGCCGCCGTGACGAACGCGGTGCCGTGACCGTCGAGGGACGCAAAGCGCACCTTGATGCCGCTGTCGGGCGCGAGCGCCACGTACACGAAGTGATTGCCGTCCGACAGGAAGGACGGGAAACGCAGCGACAGCTCGTGACGCGTGGAGTCCAGGGGCACTACGACCGCTGGAGCGCCGCCGCCCTCCGCGACGCGGGACAATCCTCCGACCGCGCCCGCCGAGAACACGATGACACCACGGGGGCTCCACGCGCCGCCGCGACCGTCGGGCGCGTCGCACAGCGCTTGCACCGTCCGAGTCGCGAGATCGAGGCGTTTGAGCTTGCCCGCGGCAAAGAAACCGATCGCCTGGCTGTTCGGCGACCAGAACGGCGTCGAGGCCTGCTGCGTCCCGGCCAGGGGCTCGGCGTGGAACGCGGCGAGGTCGCGCACCCACAGCTGCGTGAGTCCTACCGAATCGGAGGCCGCGAACAGGATCTTCGAGCCGTCGGGTGAGATCACGACCTGGCACTCCTCGTCGTCGAACGTCGCGTTCTCCGGAGCCAGCAGCGACAGGTGCATCTGCGCAGGGGCCGGCGCCGCCCCGCGCAGGAGCGTGACGACGGCGAATACGGCGAGCGCCGCCGCCACGCCGCCCAGAACCGAGAACGCGACCGCGCGCCCACGACGGCGCGGTGCGGTCGTTGCCACCGCGCGCGCTCCCGAGCCCGAGCCCCCGTCCGCGATCCACCCGAGCTGCAGCCGCGTGTCGTGCGCGGTCTGGACGCGCTCGTCCGGATCCTTCGCGAGGCACGCGCGCACGAGACTCTCGAGCGCCGGCGGAGCGAGCGGCGTCAGCGTCGTCAGCGCCGGCGGCTCGCTCGACATGATCGAGGAGATGAGCGACGCCTGGCTGCGCCCCTCGAACGCGCGCCGTCCGCTCGCCATCTCGTACAGAACGCAGCCCAGCGCCCAGAGATCGCTGCGTGCGTCCGCCTCCTTGCCCTCGAGCTGCTCCGGCGACATGTACTGGAACGTGCCGACGAGCGTGCCCTCGGCGGTCAGCGGCTGGGCCAGGGTCGGCGACTGGGTCAACGCGGCGGCGGACACGCTGCCCGCCGGGCCGGCCAGGCCGGTGGCGCGCGCCAGGCCGAAATCCATGAGCTTCGCGCCGGAGCGGGTCAGCATGACGTTGCCCGGCTTCAAATCGCGATGGATCACGCCCGCGCGATGCGCGCGGTCCAGCGCGTCCGCGATCTGGCCGCCGAGGCGCAGCACGTCCGCGACAGGCAGTGCGCCGCGCGCGAGGCGCGCTGCGAGCGTCTCGCCTTCGACCAACTCCATGACGAGGTAGTCCGTGTCGCCTTCGCGACCGACGTCGAACAGCGCGCACACGTTCGGGTGGTTCAGCGACGACACTGTGCGCGCCTCGCGCTCGAAGCGCGTGCGAACCTCGCTCGAGGACGACAGATGTTGCGGCAGCACCTTGACCGCGACGTCGCGTCCGAGCCGCGGGTCGCGCGCGCGGTACACCTCGCCCATCCCGCCCGCGCCGAGCGGGGCCACGATCTCGTAAGGGCCGAGCCGAGTGCCGGCGGCGAGCGTCATGGCCGGCGCAGTGCTTCTTGCCAGTTCTCGAGCACGACGACGGACTGTGGGTCGGCGCGCTGGGCCTGGAACAGCGCGATGATGCGGCCGAAATCGGGCGTGGAATCCCCATCCACGAAGTCGGGAGGCAGGTGCACCATCACGCTGGACGGTCCGAGAGAGAACTCGGGTGTCCGACGAACCTCGGCCCGCCTGAGGACGCCCGGCTCGCGAGTCGGCGTGAAGACGAACGTCTTGCCGTCCCGCGACCAGAAGCCGAATGCGGCGCCCCCGGTCGTCACCTGGTACTTGAGCCCGCCGGATCCCACGCCCTGCACGTACAGTTCCTTCGTCCCGGTCTCGTCCGACGTGAACGCAACCCACCGGCCGTCCGGCGAGATCACTCCGTTGTCCTCGTTCGCCGCGGTATGGACGAGCGGCTCGGGAGCGCCGCCATTCAGGGGCAGCCGCCACACGTCCCACTTCGTCGTCGCGTCGAGGCGGTCGTACATGAGGCAGGTTCCGTCTCCGCTCCAATGCTCGAGTTTCTTGTACGAGTGGTCGGACGCGAGAAACGACTGGCTGCTCCCGTCCACCAGGGAACGGACGACGATCGTCTCGTTGCTCTCGTTCAGATAGGCCACACGATGACCGTCCGGCGACCATGCGGCCGCGGTGGCGGCCTCCCCGGGCGCGGAGAGGCGTGACACGGTTCCACGTTCGAGGTCCGCGAGCGCGACGTACACGTCGTTGTTCTCGCCGCGCACGATCAGCAAAGCGCGGCGGGCATCCGGGGACAGGCGGACGTTCGCGTAGGGTCCATTCGGGACCGGGAGCCCCGACATGGGATGTCCTTGCTGGTCCAGCCAGGCGAGACGCGTGACGGGGATCGACCGCGGGAGGTACGCCAAGGCGCCGGTCGCCGACGCCGAAACGACGGGCGAGCCCGTGTACTGGCTGCCCGACGGCGTATCCCCGAGACTCACGGGCTCGCCGATCAGCCGCTGGGCGCCGGCGTCGAAGCGTTGCGCGATGAGCGTGTTGTCGCGCGTCGTGAGCAACCAGCCCGGAGCGCAGTAGATCGCGCCCGAGTTCACGCGCTTGATCTGTCGCGGCGGCTTGCCGTCGAGCGAGCCCACGTACAGCCCGCCCTTTCCATCCGGCCCCGCGGGCACCGAGACGAACAGGAAGTGACGGCCGTCCGGCAGGAGAACGGGAAAGCGATGGCCCGTCTCGCCGTGAGCCGAGTCGGGACGCGTCACCGCCACGGGGTCGCCGCCGTTCGCGGACACGCGGTAGATGCCACCGTTCGAGTAGGGCGCCAGCAGGATCACGCCATCTCGGCCCCACGTACCGCCGCGCGCCGCCTTCGCGTCGCAGATGCGTTCGACCTCACCCCCCGTCACGGAGACCCGCGACAGGGCCTTGTCGCCGGCGAAAAACGCAAGGGAGCGGCTGTCGGGCGACCAGAAGAACACGGTGGCGTTCTCGGTGCCGGGCAGCGGGCGCGGCGTCAGAGAATCCAGTCGGCGGATCCACAGGCTGTTCGCGCCCGAGGAGTCGTTCACGTTCATCGCCACCATCTGTCCGTCCGGTGAGATCTGCGCGGCGGCGCCATCGGAGACGATGTTCAGGTTCTTTGGCCCGCTGACTTCGAAGCGCACGGCGTGCGCCGCGGCGGGCGGCGCGAGCGCACGCAGGACGCCCCACGTCCCCGCGGAAGCCAGCACGGCGCCGACCGCGATCAGCGCCCACGCCGGCAGCGGGGCGACGTGCGTGCGTGGGGCCGCAATCGCCGTGCCGCTCGCCGTGCTGCGCGTGGCCTGCAGGTCCTCCAGCTCGAGCCGCACGTCACCCATGTCGCGCTGGCGGCGCTTCAAGTCCTTCTCGAGGCAACGCCGCAGTAGCGCGCGCAATCGTTCCGGCGCATCCGCCGGCAGCGCGGCCCACTCCGGCTCCGTCTGCAGGATGCGCGCGACGATGTCGGACACGGTCTCGCCTGCGAATGTCTGGCGCCCGGTCAGGCACTCGAACAGCAGACACCCGAACGACCACACGTCGGCGCGCCGGTCGACGGCCTTGCCGCGCGCCTGCTCGGGGCTCATGTATGCGGCCGTGCCGAGAATGACGCCGGCCACGGTCCCGCCGTACGTCATCGTCGGTGACGCGGACAGGTCCGCGTTCGACGTCGAGGACGCGCCGCTCCCGCCTTTCGCCAGGCCGAAGTCCAGCACCTTCACGTCGCCGCCCGGCGTCAGCATCACGTTTCCGGGCTTCAGATCCCGATGCACGATGCCGCTCTCGTGCGCGACTTCGAGTGCCGCGGCGATCGAGCGCCCGACCTCGATGCTCTCGGTCACGGTGAGCGGTCCGCGCTGGAGGCGCGTGGCCAGCGTCTCGCCCTCCACGTACTCGAGCACGAGGTAACGCCGCCCGTCGACGACCTCGAGCCCGTGGATGCCCGCGATGTTGCCGTGATGCAGCGACGCGAGCAGCCGCGCCTCGCGCTCGAAGCGCGCGAGGCGTTCCGGATCGGCGGCGAACGCCTCGGGCAGCGCCTTGATCGCGACGTCGCGGCCGAGCCGCGGGTCGTGCGCTCGATACACCTCGCCCATGCCGCCCGCGCCGAGCGGCGCGACGACGTCGAACGGGCCGATCTTGCTTCCCGGGGTGAGGCTCACCGCTTCGCGATCTCCGACGTCCAGTTCACGACCACGGTCGTGGTGGGCAGGGCCTGCTGCAACGTCTGCACGAACATCACGAACGAGCGCCCGTCGGCGCTCACGTCGTAGTGGGCGCGCTGGTTGCCCGGGAACAGCACCTTCGTCGCGAACAGCGACTGCGGCGTGCCCGGGTCGAACGACGGCGACGATCGAATCGCCACGGCCATCATGTGCTGATCCAGCGACAGGTAGTCGATCTCGTGTCCGCCGGCCGTCCAATGCGGGTCGCTGCCGCCGTGCGTCGAGACCTGCCACTTGTCGCTGCGGTCCGGGTAGGTCTGAACGTACACCTCGTCGCGCCCGGATTCGTTCGACACGTACGCGAGATACCGACCGTCCGGCGACAGTCGCGGGTCGAACTCGTCGAACGTCCCGTTCAGGAAGGGATGCGGCTTCCGGTCGCCGCTCAGGGGAAGGACCCAGATGTCGAGGCCACTCACGTTCCCGACTTCGTAAAAGATCGCGCTGCCGTCTCGCGCCCAGTCCTTGAGGACGACTTCATTCGTCATGGGGGTCAGCAGCTCGCTCTCCCCCGACCCCGTGAGCTGCTTCGCCACGATGCCCGCGGCACCGATCGCGTCCGACCAGTACGCGACGCGCTTTCCATCCGGGGACCACACCGGGTAGTTCTCGTTGCCCTTGTCGAACGTGAATCGCGTCGCGAGATTGCGCTCCCGATCGACGAGCCAGATGTCGCGCGTGCGGTTCTGCGGATCGACCACGCGCACCGCCACGCGTCGCCCGTCCGGCGACAGGCTCGGCATCCACGCCGCCGGCGGGCACGTGAGCTGGCGCTGTCGCTGGCCGGACCGATCGAGCTCGACCAGCTCTCCCGAATCGTTCGTGCGCGTCGAATACACGAGCACGCCGTTTGCCGAGGCGCGGAAATCCGAACCGCCGACGCCGCTCGCGTCGACCTGCTCGGCGACGGGAATCGGCTCGCCGACGAGCTTGAGCGCACGCGTGTCGAAGCGCTGCAGGACCAGCGAACCGCCTCGCGAGTACAGGACGTGCCCCGGCGCGACGTACTGCACCTGCGACTCGCACGGGCCGAGATCCACGAACTTCGTGGAGTGGAGCGCGCCGACGCGCAGCGTGGGCTGGGGCAGAATCGAGAGGTACAGGAAGTGCTCCCCGTCGGGCAGCCACTCGGGCCAACCGACCTGGGTCGTTCGCGTCGACGAGTCAGGCTTCACCTGCGGCGTCGCGATTCCGCCGCTCGCCGAAACGCGCAGGATCGGATCGGCGCCCGCACCGTCGAACAGGATCAGGCCGTTCGTGCCCCACGTCCCGTCCGAGCCGGTCGCAGCGTCGCAGATGACCACGGGCGGCCCACCGCTCACGCTGACCTTCTTGAGTTTTCCGCCGGCGACGAACGCGAGGAAGCGGCTGTCCGGGGACCAGAACGGTCGCCGCGCACCCTCGGTGCCCGCGATCATTTCCGGCGCGAGCGCCCCGAGGGGCCGTACCCAGATGCGGCTGAGCCCCGTGGAATCGGCGGCGTCGTACGCGAGCGTGCGCCCGTCGGGCGAGATGCGCGGCGAGTCCTGCGTCTGCACGCTGCCGGCGGGCGTCACCTCGAAGCGCAGCACCTGAGGCGGCGGCGGCGGAAAGCCGAAGTGCAGGACGGCGAGCCCGGCCGCCACGATCCCCGCGACTCCGGCGAGGATCCATGCCAGGCGTTCGCGCTCGCGGCGCCGCGCCGCGACCGGGGCCGGCACGCCGGCCTGGGAGCCGCCCTCCGCGATCCAGCGCAGCTGCAAGCGGACGTCGTGCGCGGTCTGGATGCGCTCGTCCGGGTCCTTCTCGAGACACGCGCGCACCAGTCGATCGAGCCCGGGCGGCGACAGCGCCTGCAGCTCCGCGATCGGGCGCGGCTGGTCCTTCATGATCGAGCTGATGAGGCTGGCTTGCGTCGCGCCCGTGAACGCGCGCTGACCGGTCGCCATCTCGTAGAGCACGCAGCCCAACGCCCAGATGTCGCTGCGCGCGTCGGCCTCGGCGCCCTCGAGCTGTTCCGGCGCCATGTACTGGAACGTGCCGACGATCGAGCCCTGCGCCGTGAGCGGCTGCGCCACGGTGGGCGATTGCGTGAGCCCGGCCAGTAGGGAAGCGGTTGCCGAACCCGCCTGCGATCCGCCCGCGGCCGAGGCCGCGCCGCCGCGCGCGAGGCCGAAGTCCATCAGCTTGGCGCCGCTCCTGGCGAGCATGATGTTGCCCGGCTTCAAGTCGCGGTGGACGATGCCCGCGCGATGCGCCTTGTCCAGCGCGTCCGCGATCTCCGCCCCCAGGCGGATCACCTGATCGGGCGGCAGCGCCCCCTTCGTCAGCCGCTCGGCGAGCGATTCGCCTTCGACCAGCTCCAGCACGAGGTAGTCGGTTTCGCCCTCGCGCCCGATGTCGTGCAGCGTGCAGATGTTCGGATGGTTCAGGCTAGAGACCGTGCGCGCCTCGCGCTCGAAGCGCGCGCGCACCTCGGCATTCTCGGTCAGGTGCCGGGGCAGCACCTTGACCGCGACGTCGCGCCCGAGACGCGTGTCGCGCGCGCGATACACCTCGCCCATGCCTCCGGCTCCCAGCGGCGCGACGATTTCGTACGGGCCGAGCTTCGTGCCGGCGGACAGCGTCATTCGGTGGTCCTCGTGGGAACGGTGGCGGAGTGGAGAACGTCGGGAGCGCCGCGGGAGCGCCGCGTGTCCGGCCGGCTCATGCCGGCGTCACGTCCCGCCGCAGCAGGAGCAGCGTCATGTCGTCGGAGCGTGGCGACTCGCCGACGAATCGAATGACCGCGTCGAGCACCGCGGCGCGGATCGCGGTGAGCTCGGGGTCGGCGGCGTGGGTCGCGACGAGTTCCTGCAGCCGCGCGTCGTCGAAGAACGCGTCGCCGTTCTGGGCTTCGGGGATCCCGTCGCTGAACACCGTCAACAGCGCGCCCGGCGGCAGTTCGAACCGGCTCGCGGCGTACGGCGCGCTCTCGAGCACGCCGAACGGAATGCCGGTCGCCTCGATCTCGCGGATCTTGCCGTCGCTGATGAGCAGCGGCGCGTTGTGACCGCCGTTCACGTACTCGACGATGCCGGTGGCCGGGTCCAGGCAGCCGATGAACGCGGTCACGAAGCGCGAGGAATCGGAGCTGCGGAACGTGACGTCGTTGAGCCGCCGCGCGAACTCCGACATGTCACTGCTGGTTTCGTAGAGGACCCGCGCCGACGACAGGAACGACGACATGAGCAGCGCCGCGCCCATCCCCTTGCCCGACACGTCCCCGACCAGGAACACGAGCTTGCCGTCGAGCCGGACCCGGAAGTCGTACAGATCGCCGCCCACCTCGTAGCACGTCTCCAGATAGCCGTCGAGCTGATACCCGGGCAACGCCGGAGGGGTCTCGGGCAGCAGTCCGCGCTGGATGCGCGTCGCCGTCGTCAGTTCGTGCGCGACTCGGGCCCGCGCCGACTCGGCCTCGAGCAGGCGCGCGTTCGTCAACTTCACGGCGGCCATGTTCGCGAGCAGCGTGAGGAGCTCCAGCTGCTCCTGGTCGAACTCGATCGTCCCGACCTGGCTGTCGACGTACAGGAGACCGAGCACGTTCTCGTTGTCGTATAGCGGCACGGCCATCGCCGAGTGGACGGAGGCCGCGACCAGGCTCATCTGCGCGCGGAACCGGCTGTCCGAGCCGACGTCCTGCGTCAGGACCGAGACGCGCTCGTCCATGACCTGCTTCATGATGGTATGCGACAGCGCGAGCGGCTGCGCCGAGCGCCCGCCGCCGGTGCGCGCCGCGAACTGGATCGGCTCGGCATCCGGCGAGGGACGGAGCAGCAGAACGTAGCGCGAGGCCGGCACCGCGCGCTCCACGAACTCGAGCACCTGGTCGCACGTTTCGCGCAGCGGCCGCGGCAGGACGAGCAGCCGCCCGGCCTCGGCCAGCAGCTTCAGGACCTTCTCGGTTCCCGCCTTCGTGCGACTCGGCGACGCCAGCACGTCGGCGATGTTGACGCGCAGCGACGAGCCCATGACCGTGGCCTCGTTCAGCGGCGGCCCGGCCGGTTCCGCGCTCACGCGCATCGCGACGTGACCGATCTCGATCAGATCGCCGGCACGGATCGGCAGCGGTTCCCGCGCGTTGACGCCGTTGACCCGCGTCCCGTTGCGGCTGCCGAGATCGTGGATCGTCCACGACGTGCCCTGCCGCGCGATCTCGGCGTGTTCCTTGGAAACCGTCGGATCGGAGATCGGGATGGCGTTGCGCGACGAACGACCGATGCGCTGCGGCGTGTCGCCGAGCTCCCAGACCAGTTGCCGCTCGCCGACCTGAGCGGACAGGAACAGGTGGCTGGCAACGCGCGCGCGCTCCGTCTGCAATCGGTCCTCGCGTGTAGAGATGGGCGCCCCGGTGCGGCACGCAGGGGGCGGCCGCCCCCTACCGGTCGTGCAAGGTGGGGCGAGTGGACGCTAGCACGGCGCGGCCGGTCGCGGCGAGCAGATTCGCGGAGCGAGGACGCTCGGCGGGCGATTCCGGCTAATGCGTGAGGATCATGCGCTGCACCCAGCGCCGGCCGGGCGTCTCCAGCGCCACGAAATACAGCCCCGCCGGCGGGCGGGCGGGCGCTCCCGCGGCCGACCACGTGACACGATGCGCTCCCGCGGACTCGACGCCGTTCGCCAGGGTGGCGACGACGCGCCCCTGGACGTCGAGCACGGTCACGTGCGCGCGCGCGTCACGCGGCAGCACGTACTCGATGGTCGCGGCGCCGGCCACGGGGTTCGGCCGGACCGGCCGCAGCCCCGCGTCCAGCGCCGGCGCAACGGGCGGAGCGTCCACCGTGCCGAGAGGCGCGAACACGATGCCGCCGTACGTGGAGACGGGCAACGTCAGGTTGGTGATCGCGCCGCCCGCCGTCGATCCGCTGCGGATGCGCTGGCCGCCGACGCCCGCGTCGATCCAGTAGAGTCTCTGACCCACTGCGTCGAGCGCGACATACGTCGGGTTCGTGAGTCCGGAGAACA
>Ga0310810_10002090_pt1 | contig 21238 bp, 12 predicted proteins | sample NCmetagenome_FD_207641 | JGI IMG/M metagenome (GOLD analysis project Ga0310810, IMG submission 207641) | Soil microbial communities from experimental microcosm in Duke University, North Carolina, United States - NC | ecosystem: Engineered > Artificial ecosystem > Soil microcosm > Unclassified ...
AACACGCGATCAGCTACTACTTCAAGGGCCGATCACAATGCCGGATCGGCGCTCAGGTGTTGGAATTTGGGGCCGGTCAAGTTGCCCTCTTGAATCCGGGTGAAGCGCACGAGGATCTTGCGGACGAACGGGACTATTTGATGATTTTGATCAAGGAACCCTTCCTGGCGGAGTTGCTGCAAGGTATCGGGTGCGACGCAGATAAGCTGCCCTGTTTCCTCGTTCCGAAACTTGAATACGACGCACCGGTTCAGAGAATTTGCGAAGCGATCTGCGCCGAAGGTGACAGCTCGGAATTCGGTAGGGAAGTCCTCTTGCGAAGCTTAGTAACGGAACTGGCGATTCACTTATTGCGGCGATTCGTCCGGTCCTCGTGCACGAGTGAGGACGTGGATACTAGCCGTCAGATTCCGCGTTGGCAGGTTCGCAAAGCCCTGGAATACTTACGAGAGACCTACACACAGGAATTCAGCCTGGAGCGGGTCTCCGCTGCGGCGCAGTTGAGCAAATACCATCTGGAACGGGTCTTCAAGAAGGCAACGGGTTTCCGCCTGCACAACTACGTTGTGATGCTGAGGGTGGAACGGGCGAAGGAGATTCTGGCTCGCACGTCACGGCCGATTGCAGACATTGCGTTGGAACTCGGGTTTGCGGACCAGAGCCACTTCAGCAACGTCTTCAAGCAGATTACCGGCTTGAGTCCGCGCGGTTACCGCATGGCGGTAAACAGCAATTTCAGACAATCGTAGGCAACACGCTGGCATCGTGCGACCGTGGCATCGGCGAGGCTAAGGGCATCGGCGCCGGTTCCGGCTGCCTGCTGGATTTGGGTGTGCGCTGTGTCTGGCCCCTTGTCTTCTTGACGGTCCTGTACATCCCGCGAGCATTGTCCTCGACGGGCAGGGGAGTCAAGCTCGTTTCTGCAAGCTGCGGTTGACAGCAATTCCAAACAACCCTGGGCAATAGTGTCCAAGACTCGATTCCCCCGGGCGCCGTAGCATCGCGAGGATGACCGTTGTAGCACGGTTCCGAACAGCCGGGGGTTGGTGTACCCTGTCGACCCTCACCCTGTCGCTTCTTGCGGCCAATGCTCGATCTCAAACGACTGTTGCTGAAAACAGCCCCCGTAACGCCCTGCTGTCAGCACGATCGTTCCTGCAGATTCCGGGTCCCAACCCCATCATCAGTCGCGGGCCGAAGGGGAGCTGGGACGAGTACTACATCGAGGCGGGAGACGTCATCAAAGACTACGAAACCTATTATTTCTACTATCACGGCGCTCCGGTGGACTTGCAGCGTTGGGGCAGGAGCGGATACCGGATCGGCGTAGCCACAGCCAACCATCCTGTGGGGCCCTGGATAAAATCCGGCGATAAGCCGCTCCTGGATCTAGGTGCTCCGGGCACTTGGGATGATGCGGGTGTTGCCTGTCCCGTCATTTTGAGAGAAGGGCCCGCCAAATTCTTCATGTGGTACTGCGGAATCGGCAGCAAGGAACCCAAGAAGTGGAGTATCGGCTTAGCAACGGCTTCGAGCCCCTTGGGCCCTTGGACCAAAGTCAGTACGAATCCGGTGATCGACGGATTTGGCTATGTGAGCAGTGTGATCAAGCATCATGGGAAGTATCTCTTGTACTCCGAACATCCCATTGGGTCGACGGCCAATGACTACGGCCCGATGTCATTGGCACAGGCCGAATCGCCGGAAGGTCCGTGGACTCCATGGAGCGGAAACCCCGTGCTTTCAGCCGGTGAGAAGGGAGCGTGGGATGATGCCGGCTATTCCGAAGCCAAGGTGCTGTACCGCGACGGCGTATTCCACATGTTCTACGGTGGAGCAAAGGAATTTGTTCCGCGCCGGCTCACGCAGGAGAGCATTGGGTATGCTTACAGCTTCGACGGGTATCACTTCATCAAGTACAGCGGCAACCCCGTTGCTCTTAGAGAGGCCAGTCCCAACACCGCGGCTTTCGGGGAAGTACATGCCTTCTTTGAGCCACCTTTCATGTACCTGTTTCACACAATCCGTTATGTTGATCCAGAACGGGCCATGATTCCTGGCGGAATTCAGGTGGAGGATCTGGGAGTGGACGTGCTAGTGACCCAGAGGCCGTTCTATCTGCCGGTACCGATTCTGGTACGGGAGTCATTGCCCGCGCGCGTTTCTACGAAGCTTTCCGAATGCCCTCCTATCAGTTTGAACGGTGCTTCGCGTGTCAGTCTGGTAGCTGAGGGTAAATACGAAGCAGCAGCCAAAGCCGGCATGCGGGTACACATCCGGTCGAGCATCGATGGAACCGCGTACGACACAACCGATGTAGCCACTTTTGAGAACGACTTCCACCCGGGAGAGGTCTGCCGCAAAACGGTTGAGTTCAAGTCAGCGGTGCGATTCATCAAAGCCATCGCCGAAAACCTCGATGGCACTCAAAGCATCTCCGGGATCAAGATCACGGCTGTGCTTAACGGCGAATAATCATTCACTGCGACCGCTATCGGACGTCGGCGCGGTAATTCTGAATCGCCTCCACGCGGTGGGCAAATATCGGTCGTAGATCCGCGACAAGACGAGTTCGTCATGCAAGGACGCAGCAAGGTTCAGCACAATATCTGCCTTGGTGACGTCTCCGACATGGAAAGCCTATGAACTCTTACTGCGGCTCCAATCTGATCACATCTGTGGTTCGCGATTCTGGTATCACTCTTAGCTTTTCCAATTTACCCGCCTTGTAGACTCCTTCCAGCGTTGTACCGTAAGGTGCATGTAGCTTAAACTCGACGTCCCATGCCTTTGGCCAGGCGGGGAGCAGAAAGATCTTTCTGTCTTCCGCTTGCAGCAGCATTGTCTGAAGGGCCATCATTGCATTGCCGCCAAGACACTGGTTCGGTACCCAGTCACCACCTGCGTCCCAGAAGGCAGGGAAGCGGCTTCCGTGGTCGCGATTGCGGAAGTAATGCACTGCATAATCGCGGGCTGTTTCTGCAAGTCCTAGGAGAGCGGCCTGAACGGGGTCCTGAGTCATGCCATCATCTAGTTTTACGAATTGTCTGACCTGAAAGGTGAACCGCGCCATTTCAAGATCCGGTTTCCCCACGCCGTACAGACGGAACGGGAATATCGCATACAGTTCAGGGTTCTCTACATTGCGGAGATCCGCAAATGTCTCTGCCGGTGCGAGGATTGTTTCGTTGTTGATTTGTCGGGTGGGAAGAGAAGGCAGTCCCTCCAGCAAGCGCTGCCACTTTCTGCGCTGTTCCTTGTTGATGGCTTCGTCCGGCAAAGCTAATAGCTTCTCAAGAATGAATCGCAACCCGGCGATTTCCGGTAGCGGGTTGACGGCTGTCTGATAAGTCTCCAAGGACTGAGCGGGCTCGAAGTGAAGTCGCCCTCTGTTATCACGTTTGTAATGCTTATCGTAGAATTCCAGTATCCCCTCAACAACCGGCACGACGATAGTGTGCAGAAACGTCTTATCCTGGGTATGGCTGTAGTAATCAATCAAAATCGTAGAGAGTTCTAATCCCCCCTCCCAGTGGTATCGGATCCACGGGTTGTCCACAAACGAGACAGGCCTACCTTCGCGGTTCCAGCCGTAACCGAATTCCGACATGTTGATGTACGCTCCCCAAAAATACATCGTTTCGGGAAAGAACACACCGCTGTGGCCAAAATAGACCTTGGTACGCTCTTTGGAAAGCGGAAGGGTTTCCAAGTACATCCTGAAAAAGGGTTGCATCAGATCATAGTCCCCCGATGCGAGCATGGGCCAATAAACCAAACGCGTGTTCTGAAACCAGTACGCGCCACCCCAACGTCGAAAGTCGGGGTCCCCCGCGAGGCGGTTCCGCCTCCCAGCATCTTGTACCTCATAAGTCGTTGTCGATGGAAGTTTTGCTACTTGGATGGGAGCCACATCAACAGTGAAAATTGAACCATTAAATTTGACGGGATAGAATCCTCGGCCTCCACAAGCGTTAATGAAGCGTTGCAGAGCGTAACCCTGAGAGACCATCCCGGCATCTTTTGTACCGCTCACCCGAATCCAACTGCGGCTCCAAAACTGCTCCCACCACCGGCGATGCTCCTCGCGTGCTTGTTCAAGCGGAACCTTTTCGGTTTGCTCAATGGCGCCATCGAGTTCATGTCGCCATTCCTCGGCTGTGGCGGTTTGTTGGGTCAGCGGGTAGATTGAGAGAACGTAATGCTTCGCGGTTTTAGTGGACTTCAGTGTGGTTGGGCCGTCATTGATTAATCCTTCACCCTGGAGGGCAGCACCGAAGGTTCGGTTAAGGAGCGGATCGGTGGCATGTTGCATGAAGCCTTCCAGGCCCTGCAATTTCAGCGTGACTGGCCAGAGCGATTTTTCGTTCCGGTGATACCAGACGACCTGGCCTTTTGCGCCTTTGAGAATATGATCCGGATAAACCACCGCGGGAATATCCTTGCCCAGGCCGTCGACGGCATCATCCGCTGAACCACTGGTCAATGCTAGCTGCCGTTCCTTCTGACGCCACAGCTCCAAACTCACGTTCACGTCAAGGTCCTGCTGGCCATTCACCTCCACTCGGATCACCGGGTGATTGGCATCCACCCAAACCGCCAAGCGAACTTGCGAGTCCTTCTTCCCTGCCAAGATGTCAATGGCACCCTGCCTCAGTCTCAAAGTCTGCTTAAAAGGCAGGTCTTTCCCGTAAGGATTCGGAGACAGCCTCAGCCGCACGCGACCTAGCTTCAGCAACCGTCCATTCTCGCTCCAGCTATCCGTCTTGCCTATGTAGAATAATAGGTCTCCGCTTGCTTCCACCCAGAGGTTGATGCCGATATCGCCGTTGCCGATGGGCATCGAGCCGGACGGCCCTTGGCTTGGCGTATTCCAAACCACGTCATATTGCTCCATGGGATCTTGGACGCTCGCGGCACCTAACAAAGACCGACAAACGGCCCAGCCCATCACTCCAGACAGCAAAAGCTGACGCATTGAACGTTTTATCCCCTGGCCAAAGCCAGTATCGACTCTCGATGAACACCGGGGAGGAATTCTGAGTTCGGCGGGCGTCAAGTTCGGGCAAGCAAATCCCTGCCGTCTCTCTAGATTGGGCCTTCGGATCAATACGGTCCGATCCACCAGAACTCCCGTGACGAAAAGAACGGCGACTAGACAGGTCCGCCTAAATCAGAAGAACGACTGAACCTGCTCAGATTGACGCCTAGAAAACAAACTTCAGTGCCATCTGAATTTGACGCGGGGTATTAGCGATGCTCGTGACTTGTCCAAACGTACTGCTCAGGATATTCCGGTCAGGCGTACCGTACACCGGCGTATTGAAAGCGTTAAACATTTCGGCGCGAAATTGCAGCTTCATTCTTTCCATGATCCCGAAATCACGGAAAAATGAGATATCGAAATTGGCCACGCCATCAGCGCGCATGACGTTCCGACCCAGATTTCCGTAGGTAAATGGGGCCGGAACGGCGAACGCCGCAGTGTTGAACCATTCCTGACGTGTCGGGTTCGATAGCGTGATGTCTCCGCCGACGTAGTTGGGCCGCAGGTAGTTGTGACCGCCGGTGTTCGCTAAGTCGCCCGGAACCCGCAAGGTGAATGGTATGCCGGACCGAAACGTCGCGATTCCGTTTACTTGCCAGTTGCCGATAACAAAGTCTAGCGCTCGGTTGCCTGCACGCAGTCGCTTCCCGGGACCCACGGGGAGTTCGTATAGCCAGTTGACTGATAGTATGTGTGTAATATCGAAGCCAGCGACGCTCCGGTCGTTATTAAACTGGTAAGGATTTTGGACGCCCTGACCTTCGACTCCAAACCACCCGTCAACGCCGATATTGATGGCTTTCGACCACGTATAGGACACCATGTACGCGAGTCCATTGCTGAATTTCTTGTCTAGCAGAACCTGAAGTGCATGGTAGTTACTGCGCCCCCAACTATGGTCGTAATAGGTAGGCGCAGCCCACGGAAACGGCGCCCGAAGCTGGGGATCACCGGGCCCTGGTATGAGTGCTGTATTGTAATATCCGCCAAGATCCAGACGCCGGCTGCCTGAACCAACATAGTTAACATTGACAACCGTACTGTTGGTTAGTTGATGCTGGACCCCAAAATTCCACTGCATGGAATAGGGGTTTTTGATGTACGGGTCCATAAACCATGTAACCTGGCTGAAGGGATCTGGCGCGGGGAATACTCCTGTAATGCCATTTGGAAACGGGTTTGTCGCTTTGGTGTTGGGCACGGGGGAAACATTGAGCTGGTTGTTGAGGTTATTCGCAATCTCTATGCCGACGTCGGGCCAAGTGCCGACATAATTCTCGGACGTTTGCGTAGCACCGGCCCAGTTATCAAAAAATATGCCAAATGAGGCTCGGATTGCGGTCTTTTCACCCAGCCGATACGCCAATCCTATTCTGGGCTGCCAGTTATCGTAGTTGTTGTGCAGGATTTTTCCATTCGGTGAGACAACGACATGAGCTGGAAGCGAATCACCGGGAATGCACGGCGCGTGCCCAGCCTGCGAGCAAAAGGGCGGTTGATATTGGAGTACATAGTTACCATTCGAGAAGTCATAGTTTCCAGTGTAAAGCCCTCGATCCTCATCACCGGGCACTCCGGGTGTCCCGAAGGGCTGTCGCAATGTCACGTCATAGCGAAGCCCAACATTAACCGTCAGCTTGGGCGTCGCTTTCCACTGGTCCTGAAAGTAGAAGCCCATCACACCACCGAATCGCATTGTCTCATGCGAATTGTAGCGGTTGGCGTTGTCAGGTACACCGAGTAGAAAGGAAGCAAGCTCGCTTCCGCTTCCCGCGGGATTCTGAGGATTACTGGTTTGCGGGGAGTCAAAGCCTACATGAGCATTGTTATACAAAGCGTTCCAGCCATTGCTCGCCATTTCGCCACCCCACTTGAAGATGTGGCGGCCGACGACCTTTGAAACGTTTGCCTTGCCCTGGTGAATACTAGACAACTCGTCGCTTACCGAGTTCTGCTCACCGCCGCTGAAGAAATTATTTACGTTGACGTCTGGGATCAATATTCCACTAAAGCCGTACCAATCCTTGGCAAAAGTGTCTGCAAACCCAAGTTGTTCGTTAAAGTTAGCCGGAAGATTGCGAAACCGGGTATTAAAATTGTCGCCGAGGACTACGTGTCCATACTCTAATTGAAGCACCGTCGACGCACCAAAAGTGTGGGTGTAGCTGACACCGTAGTTCTTGGCTGGAAATTCCGTGACGTTGGCGAGTTCAGGTCTACCGCCGGAGCCATCCTGGTTGTTGCTGCTGGTTGAATACCGAAACCAGACGAAGTCTCTGGGGCTTATGACCTGGTCCACCTTGACAGTCCACTCGTTTTCATCCTGCTTGAACGGCGAGCCGTCGATGGCATTTCTGTCCGCCACTCCACTGAAATTTGGCGCCGGCAGCGTGGTCTTCGCAAACAGCAGCATGGAGGGATCGAGCAAACTGGCGGGAATCTGATTCCTTGGAAAGGGATCGCGTATAAACTGCCCAGGGTTGCTCGGATCAGGCCGGGTGGTGAATGGGTTGTAAATCTGGCGAGGGTCGTCGCTGAGGTCTCCCCCAAGTTCAGCAGCGGTCGGTACGCGGTAAAGGCTATTCGCGGGTTGCCGGAACCGAAATCCTTGGTAGGCGGCGTAAAAAAACGTTCTATTCTTGCCGTTGTACTTAGGCAATATGACCGGGCCACCCCCAGCTATACCAAACTGGTTCTCGCGAAACGGCGTTTTGTCTGGCAGGAAAGTATTGCGGGCATCCAGTACATCGTTTCGCAAGAACTCCCAAGCAGTCCCATGAAACTCGTTGGTCCCCGATTTCGAAACGAGATTGATGATTCCACCCAAGGCCTGACCAAATTCCGCCTCGTCGTTATGCGACTGAACCTTGAACTCCTGAATGGTATCGATGATCGGAGGCACACCATATGTGCCCAGGAAATTTCCTTGATTGTTGATGCCATCGAGCATGAAAAAATTGCTGCGGTTTGTCTGGCCGTTGATCGACGGAAAGGAAAAGCTCGATCCTGCAGTCGTGCTGGATCCGAATCCAGCTCCAGCATTTTGGGCGACGCTTACGGGTGAAACACCCGGTGTCAGGGATAAGAGCTGCGTGAAGTTCCTCCCGTTGAGAGGCAGGTCAACGACCTGCTGCGTTTGGACCACCGCACCCAGCTCCGCTGTAGAACTTTCGACTGCCACCCCAGTTGCCTCGATGGTCACCGATTGCTGCACGGCACTAACGCTGATTGTGAAGTCAAAGGTCGCAGTTTGATTCACCTGGAGCGTAAAGACCTCGATCTTTGTAGTACTGAAGCCCGACCTGCTGGCTGCGAGCGTGTAATTTCCCGGCGGAATGCCGACGAACGAGTAATTCCCCGCATTATTGGAAACCGTCGTTCGCTCCACACCGGTTTCCGTGCTACGGAGCGTGATCCTGGCTTCCGGAACGATTCCGCCAGTTGCATCTCGAACGGTGCCGTTGATGTGCGCCGTTGAGAGTTGGGCGTGGGCGGCAGGGCCAACCATAGCACACCAAACCATGAATGCGAAGCAGGCAAGCCTCTCAAGCCTTTTAAGACCAAGGAAAAAACGACGCTGCCGCAAATTGGACATCTTTGGCAACCCTCCCCTTCGGGCGTAATCTGAAAATACTATAGCTTGGCAGGATAGCCGCAGCGCGGATGGACTGATTGAAACATTTTGCTTTTCGCTTGCAGGAGATTGCTCTCGTCAGGAACGTTAGGTTTGTGCCGCGCAGGCGATCCTCATGGAATGGCAATTTCCGACAACCCTGAGGCAATAGTTTTCAAGATTCCGTTCCCCGAGCCGCTTAGCTTATGACAAGCCTCCGCGCGGACGGGCCGCCAGGACTCGCTGCCAGGGGGAAGCTTGAAGTTCATGTCGATCAACAACGGTGTCTCGAAACGACTGGCTGGGTTGCTGCTGTGGCTGCTGGCCGTGTCGGTGCCCGAGGCTCGTCTGAAGTCGCAAAGTCTCTCACCTGTCAACGCTGCAAAGCAGTCATCGGCCCCAGATGCGTTCCTCGAAAGACGGCCGTTTCTCCAGATTCCCGGCCCCAACCCCATTGTTGTTCGAGGAGGCAAGGGCGCTTGGGATGAAGATGTGATCGAAGCCTGCGATGTCCTGAAGGATTTCGAGACTTACTACTTCTACTACCACGGAGTTCCTAAGGATCAAACAAAGTGGGGAGTTCTTGGCTATCGGATCGGTTTGGCGACAGCGAGCCACCCACTCGGCCCGTGGGTCAAGTATGGCGATCAGCCTGTACTGGATCTCGGGCCAAAAGGTAGCTGGGAAGATAAGCACGTAGCGTCCGCATTCGTGCTCAAAGAAAAGCCGGGAAAGTTTGTGATGTGGTACTCCGGAGCGGGACAATCCACGCCATGGAGCATAGGAATCGCGACCGCGTCAAAACCCGAGGGGCCGTGGCGAAAGTACGAGAGAAATCCTATTATTCCAAATTTCGGATATGTCGGTGGGGTGGTGAAGCTGAACGGCACGTATTATTTGTACACGGAGCATCCGATCGGTTCAACAGCTCCGGATTACGGCCCCATTTCGCTCGCGACCGCGAATTCACCTGAAGGACCTTGGACAATCTGGGATCACAACCCCGTGCTCGCCGCGGGCTCTTCGGGAGCCTGGGATGATGGAGGGTACTCCGAATCCAAGGTGACTTACTGGGATGGATTGTTCCATATATTTTACGGAGGTGCCAAGGAATACCAGCCCCGCATTCTCACGCGGGAAAGTATTGGGTACGCAAGTAGCGCCGATGGATTCCACTTCACCAGGTTCGGCGGCAATCCCGTTGCGGCCAGAGAGGCCGAGCCCAACATGGCATCTTACTCGGAAGTGCACACTCTGTTTGAGCCGCCATTCGTTTACGCCTTTCACACGATCCGTTATGTCGATCCGAAGATGGCGCCGGTTCCGGGTGGCACCGGGATCGAGGACCTGGGTGTGCAGATTCTCGCACCCGACTCGGCCTTTAGCATAGCCATGCCAGCGGTGGGCGGCCGCACCCTTGCCGCTGGGGCTACAACCGTATTGCGCCAGTCGCCGCCAATCAGCGTGAGCCTTGTGGCTCACGTAAGTTTGACCGCGGAATGTAAGTACGCGGCAGCCGCTACCGGAGCCATGCGAGTCCATGTCCGCTCGAGTGCAGATGGCCTGAACTACGATAGCAGCGACCTGCTCGTTTTTGCCAATGATTTGGTCCCTGGTGGCGTTGCAAGAAAAACCGTGTATCTGGAGCCTGGCGTCCGCTTCATCAAGGTAATCGTGGAGAATACGGACAAATCGGCCGGCTTAGCAGACTACGAGGTCATGGCAACGCTCAGCCGGTAGTTGCCCCAATCCACATTGAAAAGGACACTCGTGTCAGATAGCACTTACAGCATTCAGGTTTTGCAGGTCGGACATTTGGAGCTGTTGGGGGCCTGTGTATATCACATGCTTCGCTTTGACCGGTGGGAACCCTTTATCTACACGATGGTTCTGGTGCGTGGGAACGGCAAAGTGATCCTGATCAATACCGGGGTCGACGACGATCCCAGCTTTCTCGATCAATACTGGAAGGACTGGCCAGGCGAGCGGAATCTCGTGATCTCGCTGGAGGAGAAACCGCTTACCGCCCTGGCCAGTTGCGGCGTCAGGCCCGAGGATGTCACGCATCTGGTCATTACGCCTCTGGTTTATTACTCAACAGGGAACATCGATCTCTTTCCGAACGCCGAGATCTGTCTGCTGAAACGGGGTTGGATCGATTTCCACGCGCCCAGATACCGCGGCCTGGATGCAATGCGGCACACCATCATATCCGATCGTGTGCTCGCATACCTGGTCACGACGGCCTGGCAGCGTGTCCGGCTTCTCGAAGATGAGGACGAAATTCAACCAGGGATTCGCGTGTGGTATGCCGGCGTTCATCACAAGAGCACCATGGCAGTAAACATTCAGACTGCGCGCGGACCCGTGATCTACTCCGACTGTTGCTTCAAGTACGGGAACATCGAAAAGGATATACCGGTCGGCTATCTGGAGAACATCGACGAGGCCTGGGACAGCTATGCCCGGATCAGAAGGGAGACGAGTATCGTGTTGCCTGCCTTCGATCCGGACCTTTTCCGGCGTTTCCCCGGGGGCCAGGTCGCGTGATCGGGGATGGGTTGACCATCAACGCGGTGAAGACCGTAGTTCTCAAGATTCCTCTTCCCCAGCCGGTGGGCGACAGCCAGAACATGGTCGATTCGTGGTGGCTCACCGTCGCGATGGTCGATACTGCTCGTGGCATCACGGGTTGGGGCTATAACGCCGGTATTAGTGGGGCTTTGAAGGCCGTCAAAACCTTGATCGACGAAGCGATCGCCCCGGAGCTTATCGGTTGCGACGCCTTTCGTGTCCGAGAGCTCTGGAACCAGAGTTACTACCGTTCTCATTTCACAGGTGAGTCAGGGGTGTCGTTTCAAGGCGTGGCCGCGGTGGAAATCGCCATGTGGGATGCCATTGCGAAAAGCCTGTGCCAGCCTCTATGGCGTTTGCTCGGCGGCAGCGGACCGCCTAGGTTTCCAGCCTACAACACGGATGTCGGCTGGCTCTCGCTATCCACCGACCAACTCGTGGAGGGAGCTAAGCGCGCGGTAGATCTGGGATTCGCCGGTGTAAAACTCAAAGTTGGTGGCGTGAATCCGAGCCAAGATTACGCGCGTTTGAAAGCCGTGCGCAAGGCGATTGGCAATAACGCCCGCCTAATGGCAGATGCGAATTGCCGCTGGGACCTGAACACCGCGCTCGCTTGGGCGCGCGGCGCCGAGGAGTTTGACCTTTTCTGGATCGAAGAACCGTTACATCCATTCGATGTACGCGCACACGCCCAGCTTGCAGAACAACTTATAACGCCGGTGCTGGTGGGGGAAAACATTACATCCCTGTACATGTTCCGCGATTTCATCGCGGCCGGCGCGGTCGATATCCTCCAGCCCGATGCACTGAAGTTGGGTGGGATATCCACCTGGTGTGAGGCGGCGGCCTTGGCACGGGCGTACGGCTTGCCCATCGTGCCTGCGGTCTGGGACATGATGCAGGTCCACATTCACCTTTGCGCCGCCGCCCAAAATGTTTTGATGCTCGAGTACGTTCCATGGCTCCTTCACATTTTCAAGACGCCCGTCCGGTTCGAGGACGGCTTCCTGCAACTCTCCGACGAACTCGGAGCCGGAACTGAAATCAGGATGGACGCCCTCGAGAAGTACGGAGTGCAATGAATGGGACATCTTACCGAGAGGTCAAAGTCGGGCGCAATTTGTCACGAAGGCCTTCTTACCATCAGCCTTATGCTGTTCCTTGCCGGTCTTCCGGGCATAGGGGCAAGCCAGCGGGGTGGCCTTCAGGCCAATCAACTCAAATGCGAACATTTGACGAATCCGTTAGGAATCGAAGCGCCGCAACCCCGGCTGAGTTGGGTGCTGGAATCCAACGAGCGCGGGCAATTGCAGGCCGCCTACCAGATCCTGGTGGCTACCAGCCTGGAGAAATTGCAGGCCGATAACGCTGACAAGTGGGATAGCGGGAAGATCGTTTCTGATAGTTCGGTCGAAGTGCCCTATCGGGGGAACCCACTAGCAAGTGGCGAAAGGTGCTACTGGAAGGTTCGGAGCTGGGGCAAGGACGGAAAGCCGGGCGCCTACAGCGCGGCTTCGTATTTTGAAATGGGTCTGCTCAAGCCGGCCGATTGGCGCGGCAAGTGGGTCGGAGCAAAGAAGGGGATCTCGTCTCCCCTGCTGCGCAGGCAATTTCAGCTCGCGAAGGCCGTGAGCCGGGGCCGTGTTTATCTCTCTGGGCTCGGCTACTATGAGTTGCACATCAACGGTAACAAGGTCGGAAATCGCCTTCTCGATCCCGCGTCGACATACTACACAAACGATCAACCTTTCCCGCTTCATTCACGTGTGCTTTACGCAAGCTACGATGTGACGGAACAGCTCAAATCGGGAGCCAACGTCATCGGAGTAATGCTCGGCCATGGTTGGTATAGTGCCGAGGCCGACGTAGCTCCGTCGCCGTCCGGACGCACCCCCTATGGAGACCGGCCACGCCTCATGCTCCAGATGAATATCGAGTTCGCGGACGGAGAAATGACAACCCTGAGCACGGACGACACGTGGAAAACGTCTTCGGGCCCCGTAACGTACAACGATCTGTTCCACGGGGAAACGTACGACGCTCGTCTGGAACAGCCCGGCTGGGATAAACCGGGTTACAACGACGCACCATGGGAGAAGGCCGCACTCGTCGACGCGCCCACGGGTACACTGACCGCTGAGGTTTTTCCCGCCAATCAGGTAACAGAGACGTTAAAATCCCTGCGAGTGATCAGCCCAAAAGCTCCCGAGTTTTTTGCCCAGACCTACATCTATGACTTTGGGCAGAATTTTACCGGGTGGGTCAAAATCAAGACCTCCGGCCCGCGCGGTGCCAGGGTCACCATGCGATATGCTGCAAGGATTTACCCGGAAGATGACTCGCTGGATAACAGAAGTAACCTGCCGCCCTTTCTCGACGCGAGGCAAACCGACACATACATCCTGAAAGGTGAAGGCACCGAGGAGTGGGAGCCTCGCTTTACGTTGCATGGGTTCCGATATGTGGAGGTCAGAGGTTTCGGTGATCTGCCCTCACTCGAAAGTGTCGAGGGTCACTTTGTGCGCTCAGCACTCAAGCTCACCGGTACATTTTCATCGTCCAACGAATTGCTTAATAAGATCCACCACAATATTCAGTGGACATTCGCTTCAAGCTTGCAAGGACTTGTTCAAGATGCCGCCGATCGCGCCGAAAGACAGGGATGGCTCGGAGATCCCGGCTTCGTCGCCGAGGACTACGCCTACAACTTCGACATGACGACCCTGTGGGAAAAGTGGCTGAATGACATGAAAGACATTCAGAAGGCTGACGGCAACATCCCATTGGTCGCACCCTTGCACTGGCGAACGGTCAATAACCAGGGGGACTTTCCTATTGATGTATATGCCAAATGGCCGGTTTTTCAGAGTACCTACCCGCTGCTGCTCTGGTATCTTTACCAGCACTATGGCGACACACGCGTTCTGGTAGAGCACTACGACGGTCTGAAGAAACTGATTGACTTTCAGGGCACAACCGCGAGCGAATACATCATTTCGTCCGGTTTAGGCGATCATATGGAGCCCCAGGATAACGGGCACCATCACTTTTCTCCAATTCACACACCTGCTGCACTTACGTCCACCGCCTTTTATTATTACGGTACCTGGATACTCTCGCGCGTGGCCGAGGCCCTCAAAAAGACGGATGACGCCACGCGCTATGCCGCGCTCGCTCAAGATATCAAAGAGGCGTTCAACCGGAAATTTCTGGACAAAGTCTCAAATCAGTACGCTACCGGCAGCCAGACCTCGAATGCTCTCCCGCTGTTTTTCGAGATGGTTCCAGAGGACAAGATCCCGGCTGTCCTGAAAAACCTGGTCGACGACATACTCACGAAACACAATGGTCATCAGTCTACTGGAATCGTCGGGACCAACGCCTTAGCGCAAGCTCTCCCACGATACGGCGCCGGCGAAGTGATGTATCAGGTTGCGACGCAGACGACGTTTCCCAGCCTCGGTTATCAGGTCGTACTGGGCGCAACGACGCTTTGCGAAACGCTGAACTGCGAGCCTTGGCTCAGCCAGAACATGAAAATGTTCGGGAGCGTCGACAAGTTTTTTTATCGTAACCTCGCCGGGATTAGCCTGGGAAGTCCCGGATACCGGCACATCGCAATCAAACCTCAGGTGCTTGGCGACTTGAGAAATGTTAGTGCCTCGGTTGACACCGTGCGAGGGAGAGTGGAAGTGGAATGGGTAAAGGGTGACTCGTCTCTTGATCTGAAGGTACTGATTCCTGCCGGAGCCGAAGCAGAAATCAACATCCCCAAATTAGGAAACCTGGACGTGGTTGTAAGCGAGGGTGGCCACGATATTTGGAAGGCGAATGCCTACGTGCCGGGCGTGGCGGGACTGAGCGATGGCACGGACGGTGGCGATTACATTAAGGTCCACGCGGGTTCCGGATCTTACAGGTTCAATGTGGGTGGGTCTCTATTTTGATGATTGGACGGACGCAAGCGGGGAACAAATGGTGATCTGAGTGTCGCAATCTACGGGGCAAGCAGACAGGGCAGCTGTACGGCGGCCTCATACAATCGGTGTAGTGGGTGCCGGTGGCATTGTGAAGGCAGCGCATCTTCCCGCCTACCGGACGGCTGGTTTTTCCGTCTCCGCGATTTACGATCACGATGTCGACCGCGCTGCATCGCTCGCCGCAGAGTTCGATATTCCAAAGGTCTGCCGCGAGTTGAACGAGATGCTGGACGATTCATCGATCGAAGTGATGGATATCGCAGTGCCACCGGAAAGCCAGTCGGAGATCGTACTGCAGGCCGTGGGACGCGGCAAGCATTTGCTCTGCCAGAAACCTTTGGCCCGCACCGCCGTCGAAGCCGAGGTTCTCGTGAAGGCCGCTGAAGACGCCGGGGTGACGCTGGCGGTAAACGTCAGCATGAGGTGGGCGCCGGCCATGCGGCAGGCGGCTGAACTGATCCGACACGGCGCCATCGGCGACGTCCTCTCAGTCCTGTTCGATGTTAAATATTACGAGTACTGGCACACGTGGCCGTGGTTGGTTGCGAGCGACCGTCTTGTAATCTTGTTCGACATGATCCACCTCCTCGACGTTACTCGGACTACCATGGGTCAGGCCCGGTCTGTGAAGGCACGGTACGGGCGCGCTGAGGATTCCGACGTGGCCGGAGAAACCTGGGCGGACATATGGCTCAACTACGGAGACAGCGTGGCTGGACGATTCGACGAGGACTCGAGAATCCCACCTGACCAGACTGCGGTCCGCTTCCGCTTCACCGGTTCGCGCGGCTCCATTACCGGCACGTTGGGAATCTACTACGATTACCCGTTTGGAAGAGCCGACACGCTCAGACTGATTCCAGACGGCGTGGACGAGGAAACGGTTCTGGAAAAGGAACTCCCCGGCCGTTGGGTGCCCGACGCATTCAGCGAGACGATGAGGGCCCTGCTGGCCGCCATCGAGAACGACTGCGTGCCCGTGAACAGCGGCCGGGATCACCTCGACACATTAAGGCTGGTCGATTCGATCTATGGCGCTGGCCGCCTGGAAATCCTGCCTCATAAGCCCGGGAGAGGATAGAAGGCGATGCGCGCGAAAAGGTCCGATCTGCTGTTGTTGGTATTGAATCAGTTCATTTGGGGCACCGGCTGGTCGGCCATCAAGTACGCCCAGAATCAAATGGGCCCGGTCACCTTGAACGTCTGGAGCCTTGGGATTTCGGTGGTGACGTTGATCCCGTTCTTGCTCGCAGACCGACATTCGGCGTCCTCGCAGGCACGGCAAAGCCTAAGCTTCCGAAACTATGTGGACTACTTCATTGCAGGCGTCATCGGTCTCGCCGGAATGACGTTGCTTTACGCCTGGGGTGCCGGGCGTTCGCTGGCCGCCAACGGTGCCCTGATTTCGATGTCGGTGCCTGTGCTGACTGTAGTGGTGGCTGTGATTGTCCTTGGGGAAAAAATGACCGGCGCGCGGTTCGCCAGCCTTGGAATTGCCATTGCCGGCGTCCTGATGATTTCTGAATTTCACTGGGGCGAGGTGAGCCTCGCCGGGAATTATCTCTTCGGCAACTGTTTGCTGTTCCTTGGAACCCTGGGCAACGCCATCTACGTCGTCTATAGCAAGAAACTGCTGGCGGTTGCGAGCACCATTGCGGTTCTGTTCTGGGGGCAGGTACTCGGACTGCTGGCGTCGTTGCCGTTTCTTTACTTCGAGCCAACAGCGATTCGGGACATCGGCATGTACACCGCGCAAACTTGGTTTTCGCTGGTGTTTCTCGGTGCCGTCTATTTCACTGCCACCATGATAGTATTTTTCCGGATCCTCACTCGGCTCGATGCCGGGCAGATCATGGTTTCGAATTATCTGCAGCCTGTGTTCGGCGTTCTTGCCGCCGCAGTACTCCTCCGGGAGAGGATCACCTGGAACATGGTTTCGGGCGGGCTGCTGGTCCTTGCCGGCACGGCCCTAGCCACATTCGAGGATTTGTGGCGAGCCCGGTGCGGAACGAGCGCGCCGGAAGCTGCCGCGCAAGAACAGGGGCAGATCGAGTGACGTTGGGACTGTTTGGTGACGCCACAGGAGGAGGACCATGATCACAGGCGTCTGGCATTTCAGCTTTACGGTTTCCGACCTGGAGCGATCGCTTGATTTCTATAGCGGTCTGCTCGGCATGAAATTGGTGCACCGCCAGGACCAATCCAGTGAATACACCCGAAAGCTGGTGGGCTATCCCGACGCCGATCTGCGGGTCGCGCTGCTTGGTTTTGAAGGAGCGCCAAACGGACCTTCTGGTCACGTCCTTGAACTGATCCAATACCGTGCGCCGGTGTGCCCTCCTCACCCGGCCGGCACCGCATACCCGAACTCAGCCCATCTGGCATTTGTGGCGGAGGACGCGCTGCACGAGTACGAGCGGTTGCGCGCGGCAGGCGTTCAATTCCGGTCGGAGCCGGTGGCGATCACCGCAGGGATCAATTGCGGGGGTTACACCGTGTACTTCCTCGATCCGGACGGCATCACGCTGGAGTTGGTTCAGCCGCCTCTGCGAGCGAACTCGTGAGCCGAGGGCCGCACTCGCCGTCGCTTCCGACTACATCGGAACTCGCTCCTGCGGTACTTCTCGAACTCTACTCCTGGATGCATCGTATCCGCGTGTTTGAGGATGCGCTGCTCGCTTTGCAGCAGGCCGGTAAAGTTCCGGGGCTGGCTCAGCTTTGTCAGGGCCAAGAAGCTTCAGTCGTCGGCTCCGTCTACCCGCTGCGCCCGACGGATTGGATGCTGGCCACTTACCGTGGACATGGGCACGCGATTGCGAAGGGGACATCCCTATGGCCGCTCATGGCCGAAATGTTGGGTAAAGCGACAGGCTGTTGTAAGGGCAAAGGCGGACCCATGCACTTGACCGACATGGCTGTGCGCAACCCCGGCATTCATCCCGTTGTGGGCGCCCATCTTCCGATTGCGGTCGGCATCGGCATGAGTTGCAGGCGGCTCGAGCCGGGCAGTGTTTGCCTGGTGGATTTCGGCGACGGCGCCGCGCAGTGTGGAACTTTTCACGAGAGCCTGAACCTCGCCTCATTATGGAAGTTGCCCGTCATTTTCGTTTGCGAAAACAATCATTACGCGGTATCCGTTCCATTTCACGAGGCCTCCGCAACGCGCACCGTCGCCGAACGGGCCATTGCCTATGCAATGCCGGGCGTGCTCGTGGACGGCATGGATGTGATCGCGGTTCTCCAGGCGTCACAGGATGCTGTGGAACGGGCCCGGCGGGGAGAGGGACCTACGCTGATCGAATGCTCCACGTACCGTTTTGTGGGACACTCCCAGCACGATCCGGATAACGGGTTGAAATACCGGACACAGGAGGAGTTGGAAAGCTGGCGCCGGCGCGATCCCATCGTCACGTTTCGAGCCGAGTTGGTGGAACGCGGAGTACCCGACGAAACCATCAAACAGCGGGAATCATCTGATCGCGCCGACGTGGAAGACGCCGTGCAGTTTGCGATGGACTCGCCTTCACCAGAACCAGAGGAAGCGTATAGAGATGTCTACTGATCCTCCAGCCGGGTGGGATCAGGCGATGATTTTGCGGGCCACGACGCCCTGCACATCCGTGAGTCGGAAATTCCTACCGGCATAAGGGTACGTGAGCTTTTCATGGTCCAGCCCCAAGAGATAGAGAATCGTAGCATGTAGATCATGGATGTGCATGCGGTCCTCCACGGCGTGGTAGCCGAACTCGTCAGTGGCCCCGTAGACCGTCCCTTTCTTCACGCCGGCGCCCGCCATCCACATCGTGTACCCGTACGGATTGTGATCCCGGCCATCGCCTTGCGCAAACGGCGTACGCCCGAATTCACCGCCCCAGAGCACCAGCGTGTCTGCCAGCAGCCCGCGCGCCTTCAGGTCGGTGAGTAGACCGGCGATGGGCCGATCCACTTCCCGCGCGTTCTTGAAATGTAGTCGCGCCAGTTCGTTGTGCTGGTCCCACTTGTAGCTGTGTGAGCACTGTACAAAACGCACCCCCCGCTCCGTGAGGCGCCTCGCCAGCAGGCACTGCCAACCGAAATCGTAGGTCACCGGGTCATCCAGGCCATACAATTTCCGCGTTTCCGGCGACTCTTTGTCCACGCTGAAGACATCAGAGGCCTCGATCTGCATACGGGCAGCCAGTTCGAACGCCTGGATCCGCGCCTCGAGCTTGGGATCGGATTCCCGGGCCGCAGCGTGCTGCTGATTCAATTTTTGCAGCATCTCCAGCTCGTACTTCTGTTGCTCCGTCGTTACACCCCGCGTTCGGAGATGTTCGATCGGCTCATCTTTGAGGTCCTTGGCTTCCATCTTGTCGTTCCCGATCGGAATGCCTTGGTAGACACCGGGGAGAAAACTGGAACCCCAGTGCTTCGAGCCGCCGTGATACAGGCTCGGCATGATGGTGATGAATCCCGGCAGGTTTTGATTGTCGGTGCCCAGCCCGTAGAGAATCCAGGCCCCCATGCTCGGGCGGCTGAAGTTGATGGTGCCGGTTTGCAATTGCAAGACCGCGCCGCCATGATCCACGCCATCACCAACCATGGAATGGATCATGCAAAGTTCATCAACGTGAGCGCCCACCCGGGTAAACAGATCGCTCGCCGGTATTCCGCTTTCTCCGTATTGCTTGAACCCCCAAGGTGACTTCATGAGGCCGCCCAGCTTGCCTTCCGCAAAAGTCAGAGAGCGCTTGAACGGGATGGGCTTGCCGTTGTCCTGTTCGAGGCGGGGCTTGGGATCGAATGTGTCGACGTGGGACGGCCCACCGTGCATGAACAAAAAGATCACGCGCTTTGCACGGGGCGGAAAATGAGGCTGCCTCGGAGCCAGTGGATTCTCCGGCGCTGTCGCGGCGATCAACCCCTGTTCGGCCAAAAGCCCGGCTAGTCCCAGCAGGCCAAACCCGCAGCCGGACTGGCGCAGCAAAGTGCGCCGTAGAATCTTACCGGAGTGATCCGGATTTCGTTCCATTTTGCTCCTTCAACAATCCGGGCACGCAGCACCCACGGCAACCAACCGCCCGGATAGTCCTAACTGCTCAATCCACATAATTGAACTCATCCGACGCCAGAAGTATGCGGCACAAACTGTCCCAAGCGGAAATGCCAGGCCCCGCCTCCGTCTGACCGTCCTTGGGATAGCTCTTTAGATAATTCAAGGCCGACTCGATTTCCTCCGGCGTGGCCGGCCTGGCCAGCGCCATCCGATAGGCCCGCTCCACGCGCCCGGCGTCCGGCGCAGCGCGATCCGCCAGCAGAATGGAGGCGAGCGAGCGCGACCGCTCATGGATGAATTCGCTGTTCATCATGAAAAGGGCCTGTGGCGCGATATTGCTCTCCGTGCGACTTTCCGCGCTCGCCGTCGTGTCCACAAAATCGAATAGCTTGAACACGCTGGGAAGCTTGTTACGCACCAGGGGCAGATAGACGCTCCGGCGGGGGATCTTGTCGGGATTGAAGGTGGGCCGCTTTTCATACTCGTCCGCATGCAGTCCATCGGCGATTCTGCCGCCCATGGTCAAATCCAGGGAGCCGTCCACCGCCAGGAAGGAGTCCCGCATTTCTTCGATGGTTAAGCGGCGGCGGCTGAAATGAGAGAGTAGCCGGTTGCCGGGATCCTTCTTGCGAGCGCCTTCCGACGAATGACTACTCATCTGGTAAGTGCTCGAGAGCATGATTATCCTGTGTATTGACTTAATGGACCAACCCTGCTCGACGAACTTTTGTGCCAGGTAGTCGAGCAATTCCGGATGACTTGGCCGATCACCCGTGCTTCCGAAATTGTTCGGCGTTCGCACCAGGCCCTCTCCGAAGTGCCACTGCCAGATGCGATTCACCATCACCCGGCTGGTCAACGGGTGGTCGGCGCGCGTCAGCCACTCGGCCAGTTCTTTCCGTCCGCTGCCGTGTTCGATGAGAGGCTGACTATTCCCGGCGAGAACAACGGGAAATTGTTTGGCTACCGGTTCCCCCGGATTCTGATGA
>Ga0310810_10002092_pt1 | contig 21222 bp, 21 predicted proteins | sample NCmetagenome_FD_207641 | JGI IMG/M metagenome (GOLD analysis project Ga0310810, IMG submission 207641) | Soil microbial communities from experimental microcosm in Duke University, North Carolina, United States - NC | ecosystem: Engineered > Artificial ecosystem > Soil microcosm > Unclassified ...
CACATAGCCCTCATCGCGCAGACGGAAGTAGGCGTAGTCGGCGGTGATCTCGACCGGCGTCGAGAGCTTTTCGCTGTCGGCGACACAGAGCGCCAGATTTCTCGCCCGCAGGCGCGCGTAGACCTCCTCGTCCAACCACGAGGTATGGCGGAACTCGAAGGCGGCGCAGACACGGGGCGGGAAGGTCTCCAGGAACGCATCGAAGAGCGCGAGGTCCTTCTTCAGATTGGGCGGAAGCTGAAAGAGCAGCGCACCGAGCTTCGGACCGAGGGTCGAGGCGGTCTCGAGAAACTGGCGAACGCGATCGCCGCAGTCACGGAGGCGGCTGTCGTGCGTGATCCGCTTGGGCGCTTTCAACGTCAGCTTGAAGCGTTCGGGCGTGGCCGAGTTCCACCCGGCGAGAATCTTCTCGTTGGGCGCGCGATAGAACGTGTAGTTGATTTCGACGGTCGGGAAGCGCTCAGCGTAATACGGCAGCATCTTCGCCGCCGGCATCGTCTCGGGATAAAAGCTTCCCTTCCACTCGGGATAGTTGTAGCCGGAGGTTCCTACCCAGATCGCCAAACGTCAACTCCCAATCTCCAACTCCCAACCTAGGCGGCTCTCGCCCATCGTATCAGCGTCGCCATGTTCGGCGCCTTGCCGTGCATGAGCAGCCCCACCTTGAAGATCTTCGAGGCAAACCAGATGACGGCGGCCGCAGCCAGCAAGCCCACGACCATCGTGAGCAGCACCTGCCACGTGGGCGGCGGAGTGGCTGACCCGAGTCGAATCATCATCGCGAACGTGTTGACGGGTGGGATGAAGCTGAGCGCAACCGAAAACGTGGAATTCGGTTCGCGCCCGATGACGGTCGCGAACATCCAGGGTGCCATCAAGACGAGCATCACCGGCGTCATCAGCGACTGCGCCTCGCGCATCTCGTTCACGGCAGCGCCGACGGCACTGAACACAGCCGCGAACAGGAGATAGGAAATCAGGAAGAACATCACGAGGTAGACGATCAACAGCGGATCGAGCAGGCCGATCATCGCGAACGACATGAGGGCGAACAGCCCGATGCCGATGTAGAAGGCGAGCACCAGCATGCTGACGGCCATCTGCCCGAGGATCTTCCCCGCCATCAGCTCGATCGGCGATACCGCGGACAGCAGCACTTCGATCACGCGGTTCGACTTCTCCTCCACTGTCTGCGTGAGCAGCGTCTGGCCGCCGATCATGATGCCAAAGACGAGGAGGCCAGCGAAGACGAACGGCAGAAAGCGATTGAACGCGACGTTCGTCCGTCGCTCCTGACCAACGGCGACGGTCACAGACGCCGCACGCCGAACGTTGATCACGGCTTCAACCTGGTCACGATTGAGGTTGTGCGCACGGATGCGGGCGCTGACAAGGGTTTCCCTGATCGCGTCGTAGAGCTCGGTCTCGAGGCGATCGTCGATGTTCTGCGGAATGAAGAGCTCGTACGATCCGTACTTCGTGGTTCCCTCTGCAGCCACCACCGCGTCGGGCTGCAACACGATGAGCGCAAGATGGCGCGACCCGTCGGCCGCGACGGGTTCCGTGAGCCATTGCTTCTCCCTCTGCAGATCGGCGTTCGCCGGACGCTCGAGAATGGTGAGCTGGGGCGGCGTGCCGATGGCGCGCTCCATCGCCGGCGTGTTGGTCGCCGCGTCGCGCACGACCTCCGGAGCGTTCTGCAAGGCGCGGGTCGCACTTTCACGTCTCCGCGCGGCGATCGCTTCTGGTGCGAGCGCCTTTCGCAGGCCGTCTGCCACCTGGCCGGTCGGATCGATCACCGCCACTTCACCACGAATGGCTGGCACATTTCTGTTCAGCAGGCGCGGAAACACGACGACGAGAACCGCGATGATCAGCGGCATGATGAGCAGGCCGATCACGAAGCCCTTGTTCATGACGGCTGCCAGGAACTCGCGACCGGCCACGAGCCCGATCCGTCTGACGCTCTGCTTCATACCAGTGCTCCCTCAGGTCCCGGTGCCGTCACGCTCGCACGCAGCGCCCGCGACGCGGCGTCGCTGTGGGCCCCTTCCGCCACGATACGCACAAAGACGTCCTCGAGTCTCAGACGTGCGAGCTCGATGCGCGCGGGCGCGACGGCCGCGGCCAGCCGCGCCATGACAACGGCGGGATCGGTACCCGGTAGCAGCGAGATTCGATAGGTCCCATCCAGCGACTCGACGCGTTCCACTCCGCTCATGCCCAGGAGACTCGACCCGTTGGCAGTCGCCTCCAGTGGCTCGAAGTAAATCGTGCGTGGATCGAACTGCCGCCGCAGTCCCGACATCGCCTCGTCCAGCACCTTGCGTCCCTGGTGAATCATCACCACGTGCTGGCACATCTCCTCGGCGTTGGCCATCACATGTGTCGAGAGCAGGACGGTCGCTCCACGGCGATGCTCCTTCAGAATCTGATCGCGCAGGATGCGGACGCTCACCGGATCCTGCCCGCTGAACGGCTCATCGAGGATCAGCAGATCCGGCTGATGAATGATTGCGGAGAGGAACTGCACGCGCTGGAGCATGCCCTTGGACAGATCCTCGCAACGCTTGCTGTCAACGCCCGGCAGGCCGATCTCCTGCAGCAGCCGCGGCACGCGCGACGCCGCATCGTCTGCGGCCAGCCCTTTCAATTGCGCCATGTAGATCAGGAACGCGCCAACCTTCATCTTGCGGTAGACGCCGCGCTCCTCCGGGAGGTAGCCGATGCGATCTTTGGCCTCCAACGCAGACCGCCGGCCGAGGACCGACAGCTCGCCCGCGTCCGGAAACAGGATCGACATGATCATGCGGATGCACGTCGTCTTACCCGCTCCGTTCGGTCCGATCACGCCGTAGAGCGCACCCCGGGGCACGACAAGATCCATGCCCTCAACGGCCACGGTCGTGCCGAAGGTCTTCCTCACTCCTTTGAGTTCCAGTGCTGGTGGCATAGGCAGTGTCCGGCTCGAGCGCGCCGGAAGGGATCGCTCAACGCGGGTTATATCACGGCGGTCGTGGGAGAATTGCTAGAGTGGACGTGATGCGACTCCTTTGGGTTCCATTCATCAGCCTGCTTGCACTGACGTCGTGCGGACGTGCGTCCGACGCCAACTTCCGGCAGTTCGAACTGCAAGGTCAGATCCTCGCCGTCCGCCCGGAGCGACGCGAGGTGGTGATCAAGCACGAAGACATCAAAGGCTTCATGCAGGGGATGACGATGCCGTTCACGGTGAACGACGATACGCTGCTCGCGGGGAAGCAACCTGGCGATCTCGTCACCGCCACGCTCGTCGTTGGCGAGACGCAGGCCTTCCTGTCGTCGCTCACGAAGACCGGACACAAAGAGATTAGTGAGCCGCCTCCACCACCGCCGGTCGCCGACATCCTGACCGCCGGGCAATCAGTGAAGGATGCGTCGCTCGTCGATCAGGACGACAAGCCGCGCATGTTCTCGTCCTTCAAGGGACACCGTCTCGCGATCACGTTCATCTACACACGCTGTCCCCTGCCGGACTTTTGTCCGCTGATCGACCGGCACTTCGCATCGATTCAGAAGACGATCGAGAGCACGCCTGGCCTGGCGGACGTGCGCCTGTTGACCGTGACACTCGATCCCGATTTCGATCGCCCGGCAATATTGAAGGCGCACGCGCGACGCCGTGAGGCCGACCCTGCGATCTGGACGTTCCTCACCGGCGACCCGATGGAGGTCAACAAGTTCGCCGCGCAGTTCGGCCTCTACGTCGAACACAATCCGCAGGACGCCATCAACATTACGCACAACCTTCGAACAGCCGTCATCGATCCGGAAGGCCGCCTGGTGACGGCACACAGCGGCAATTCCTGGACACCGGCCGAACTCGTTGCCGACCTCAGCGCCACGCCCGCTCCCGCGCACTGATCCGGTCGATCCGCCGGCACTTGTGCTCACGCCGAAGGAGCGTCGTCTCGTCGCACGCCTGCGAACGCCTGATGCCGTTCAGGCCTGGCTCAATGCCCTGCCCTACAACACTGAGGTTGGCGGCGAGACGTTGCGCAGTTTTCGTGGCGTCGTCAGCACCGGAACCGCGCACTGCCTCGAGGCGGCGCTGTTCGCGGCGACCGTTCTAGAGCAGCATCGCTATCCACCGCTCGTCTTGAGCTTCGAGTCGATCGACCTGCTCGACCACGTGATTTTCGTCTACCGGACGAACACCGGATGGGGATCCGTCGCGCGCTCACGTGATCCAGGTCTGCACGGCCGACGGCCGCTCTTCGCGACACCGCGTGCGCTGGCGCTGAGCTACTTCGAGTCGTACATAGACTTCACCGGACGCATCAAGGCGTACGCGGTCGTCGATCTGCGTGTGCTGGAAAACTACGACTGGCGATTGTCGACGAAGAACGTCTGGAAGGTTGAGCAGATGCTGCTCGACTGGCCGCATCGCACGATCGCCTCGTCAGACCACAAGGCGGATGCGATGCGCCGGCGCTATCGCGCGTTCCGCGAGGCCCACGGATACAAGCCGTGGAAGTACTACAAGGGTCGCGACCGGTGGATGCCGCTGCCGGAGGAATTCGCCAGGCGAGGCTGACGCTGTCAACTCCCAACTCCCAACCCACCAACTCCCAAACGTGCCACTGCCTCGAGGGCGGACCGGCTGGCTCCTTGGCTGACGACAGAGTCACCGCCGGTGCCGCAAAGAGTTCGATATCGATCTAATCCAAATCGAAATCGCGGACGGGCCTCGTGACCGGCTCGTGCTTGGCCTTCTTCAGCGCCTCTTCAAACCTGCGCGTGAGCGCATCGTCGCGCCCCTTCTCAGCTGCGATCGACTGCTCGAAGAGTGATTCGCGCCGGGCCGCTTCGGCCTCGAGGATGCGTGCCGCGTCGTTCAGCTCCGGCTTGTCGCTGCGCTCGGGCACCGTGTGACTGACCACACGACGAAGGTTCAGATCGATCACGAGGACCGCATCGCAGCAGGGACAAGCCACCTCGATCTCGCTTTTGAGCTTCGCCATGTCCGTATTCTAACCAGATGGTGGTTGCCGGTGGGTAGCCGGTGGTTAGTGATTGGTGGCTGGAAGATGGTAAAAGCACTGACACAGCATGACCGACTCACGGAAGCGGACGATCCGCGTTGCCACCTATAACGTCCATCGCTGCCGCGGGCTCGACGGCCGCACGTTGCCGACACGAATCGCCGACGTCATCCGGGCGATCGATCCGGACCTCATCGCGCTCCAGGAAGTCATCGGCGCCGGGCCGCACTCACAAGGTCACGCGGAAGAGCTCGGGGCGCTGCTCGGAATGGGCTGGGTCATGGCGCCAACGCGACATCTCCGCGGCAGCCTGTTCGGCAACGTCGTCTTGAGCCGGCACCCAATCATTCATCACACGCACTACGACCTCTCGTGGAAGACGTGCGAGCCGCGCGGCTGCCAGCGAGTGGACGTGGCCTTTGGCGAGGACTGCCTGCACCTGTACAACGTCCACCTCGGCACGGCGTTTCTGGAACGACGTCATCAGGCCGGGCGCCTCAAGAGCATCGTGCACGATCGCCGTGTCGGAAGCCCGAAGGTCGTGCTCGGTGACTTCAACGAGTGGATGAAAGGGCTCGCGACGTCCACCCTCAACGAACATCTCCAGAGCATCGACCTGCGCGCGCACCTTCGTCGACGCCGAACGTACCCCGGTGTGTTCCCGGTGCTGCACCTCGATCACATCTACTACGAGGGGGAGGTCGAAGTCGTGAAGGTGGAACTGCCGCGCACACGTCTGTCGCTGATGGCCTCGGACCATCTCCCGCTCGTCGCCGATCTCAGAGTTCAGTTTCCGTAGGCAATGTCGCTGGAAACACAAACGGCCGCTCGTATCGGAGCGGCCGCGTGTCGAAGTTCACGTGAGCGTTTGACGCTCGCGAGTCGTTAGCCTTCTTCCTCGAACTCTTCTTCGATCGGAAGGAAGCGCGTCGGGGGACGCAGTGCCTCGCGAAAGTCGTACAGCGGAAGATGCTGGACGTGCAGCGAGATCACGCACCCCGGAGCCTTCACGTCGACGACGACGGTCACGGGACTCCCCTCGACGCCGTCGCGGAACGCGACACGGCAGCCGCAGGCGAGACGGGCGTGCGTGAAGCCTTTCAGCATGTTCGGATCATACTACAGCCGTCTCCGGCAGATCCGGTTAAAGCAGCGCCTTGATCTCGCGCTCGATCTGCTCTTTCGTCGCGATACCGGAATGTTTCTTCGCGATCACAGCATCGCGACCAATGATCACGGACACGGGAATGCCGAACAGTGGACCAAACGCCTCCTGTACGTCCTCGCGTCCGTTGCCCACGAGCACCGGATAATTCATCTTGAACTCAGCGGCGTAAGGCAACAGCTTCTCCGCCGTGTCATCAACAGACAGGCCGAGAATCACGAGATCGTCCTTGTATTGCTCCTGAAGCTCGACCAGTGCCGGAATCTCGGCCCGGCAGGGGCCGCACCACGTCGCCCAGAAGTTCACGAGGATGATCTTTCCTTTGAACGACTCCAGGTGCACGTCCACCCCGTGCATGTCCTTCAGCGTGAAATCGAGCTTCGCCAGCCTGCCCTTGGCGTCCACGTCGTCAGGCTCGCCCGGGTACTCGGCCGGTGTCGCTCCCGGTGCCGATTCGTCAACGTGCGGCTCGATACCAGGCGCGACCCAGATGAGCCCGAGCGCAAGGGCCACGGCACCCATCGCAAGCCACACAGCCTTGCGTGACTGTGGCTTCTCTGGTTCCTGGGGCAACTCCGCTGCCGGCTCAGGACTCGTTCCCTCCGCCTGCCCCGCGTCGTCTGGATTCATGTCGTCCTGCATGCTCAGCTCCTGAAGCCCGCCTCGAGGCGGACACTACGATTATCGCGCTTCTCTCATCACATATCGGGACGCGCTCGCCATGCCTCCAGCGTCGGCGGGATCGGCGGCCGACACGAGCACGAACGTCGTCCCATCCCGCGACCAGATCTGCGATCGATGACCGAGCGTCACGAGATCATCGGCCTTTCGCTCCGTACCCGGGAGCACGAACAGGGAGACATCCTGACCGTGCACGCGATACATCACATGCGGTACGAGTCCATCTCCGTAGAGACATCGCCGCGCACCAATCAGCTGCACATCATCGTCGGCCGACGACGAGGGGACGTGGATCGTCCACCCGTACTGCTCGAGCAGCATGCGCTCGATGTTGCGCGCATCCGCGGACGTGCCATCCGGCGGTCCGAGAAACCTGAAGCACTTGGAATGATCGGCGGTGAGCTGCGCGGCGAGGAGGGTGTCCGAGCGGCGCGTGGCCACGGAGAAAAAGGCAGACGCGCCAAAGATCATGACGACGACAGTGAGGAGAACAGGGACGAGGCGCACACGCCACCACGGACCGAACTTGGCGAGTTGAGTGGCCGCACGTTCACGAGCGAGCGCCTCGCATCGCGTGCGCAGACCGGGAGGCAGCGGCTCGTTGAGCAACTGCGGCGCCGCCTGCCGGAGGAGACGTCGTGCCCCCTGCTCGTTGTCGGCCAACTTCCGGCATGCGGGGCACGCGGCAAGATGACGATCGACCCCGCTGCGTTCGCCGGGCTTCAGCAGGTCGTCGACGTACGCCGCGAGCGATTCACCGATCCGGCGACACTCACTCATGCAGTGGCTCTCGTCTTCCGCAACTGGTCGAGCAACATACGACGCCCCCGGGAAATGCGAGACATCACCGTCCCGATCGGCACGTCGAGCATCTTCGCAATTTCCGCATACGTGAACTCCTCGACGTCACGCATCCATACCGCCTGCCGAAAGACCTCGGGCAGATCGTCGAGTGCGGCTCGCAGGTCGCCGTCGAGGGTGTTCCTGAGCAGGAGCTGCTCGGGCGTCTCGCTCGCGGCCAAACCGTCTGCCGTCGTCTCGGCTTCCTCGAGACGGGTGCTGTCGACCTCGACTGCCTCCCGCCCTGCATCGCGGACCCGATTCCTCCACGTGTTGTGCAGGATGGTCGATAGCCAGGCTCTGAGGTTCGTACCTGGCTCGAACTTGTCCGAGAAGCGGAACGCCTTGACGAGCGTATCCTGCACCAGATCTTCGGCATCGGCTCGGTTCCGCGTCAGCCTCATCGCCGTCGCAAACAGCGACTCGAGGTAACGCAGAACCTCCGCGCCGAACGCGTCAGCGTCTGCAGGCTGGCGACGTCGGAACATCGGCGATACCGAGACCCACTAGATTGAACCCGGTGGACGGTCGGAAAATTCCTCGCGTGACCTGCCCCCGGTCCCCGGTCTCCAGTCTGAGGACCGGAGACGGGAAGTGAAAACAGTATACCTGTCGAGGACGGAGACACAGGACAGCGTGTGCGTACGACCACACGAGCGCGCCGATTTCTATTCGTTTTTCGCGATTCCCCAAGGCACATCCTTTGCTCGGCCGGAGGTGATTCCTCGGATTGCGACTGTAACTAGGTCGGCGGTAAGATCGCGACTCGCCGCGCAACCCGGTTCGCGTGCCGAACGAGCAGGGCGGAATCCCTGCAAGGAGAAGTGACATGAGCACCCGCACCTCGTGCGGCGTTCTGCTCCGGGTGATGGCGGCGCTGGCGCTCGTAGCCTTCGCTGTACCAGTCGCAGCGCAGACCCCCTACATTCCCTACTTCGGGAAGAACCAGATCCGCTACGACAAGTTCGAATGGTTCCACTACGAGACGGACCACTTCATCATCTACTACTACCCCGAGATTGAGCCGCACCTCGAGCGAATGGCTGGCTACGCGGAGAGCGCGTATCAGCAGATCAGCTCGGAGCTGAAACACGATCTCGCGCACAAGGTGCCGCTCATCCTCTTCCAGACGAGCAGCGAGTTCCAGCAGCAGAATGTCATCCCGGGCGCGGCCTCGGAAGGCGTCGGGGCCTTCGCCGAGCCGATCCGTCAGCGCATCGTGATGCCGATGGACGAGCCTCCGGATCTGCTCTATCGCCTCATCCTGCACGAGCTGACGCACCAGTTCGACTACGACATCATCCCGGCCACGCTCGTTCGCCGAAGCACTCCGCTCTGGGTCCATGAAGGGCTCGCCGACTACATGACGGGCGCATGGCGTCCGCTCGATCTCATGTCCGTCCGCGATGCGGCGGTCGCCGACATCGTCCCCAAGATGAGCAAGCTCGAGGGATACAGCGACGTCGGCGGAGCGCGCATGATCTACAACCTCGGACACGCCATCTTCGAGTTCATCGAATCGAAGTGGGGCAAAGAGGGATTGCGCCAGTACCTCTTCTCGCTGCGCAAGTCCGTCATTGGTGGCGGCGAGGACGCGTACGAGGAAGCGTTCAAGATCACCGCGGACGAATTCGACACCGAGTTCGAGAAGTACCTCAAAGATCGTTTCAAGCCGTTCCGCGACAAGGAGCGTCCGGCCGACTACGGCCGCAACCTGTTGCCCAATCCAGAGAAGACACCCTACCGCGGCGGATACACGGTCGAACCGTCACCGTCGGGCGATCTGCTGGCCGTGTTCTCGGGCAACGCACGTGACCGCGAGGGCGACATCCTGCTGGTGTCGTCGCGCGACGGCAGCGTCGTTCGCAACCTGACCAAGGGATTCGATCAGAACCTCGGCTTCGAGTTCATCGTGACGCCCGGCGGCCGCTGGGTCACGGTGCCGTGGTTCTCGTGGTCGGCAACCGGCGATCGCCTCGCGTACTTCGTCCGTGCCGAGAAATCACGCACGCTGATCCTGCAGAACGTCCTGACGCGTGACATCGAGCGCCGAATCCCGATGCGCACGGTGGACGATCCAGAGTCGCCAGACTTCTCCCCTGATGGCAGGAAGGTCGCCTTCGCCGCACTGCAGAACGGCACCGGCGATATCTTCGTGCTCGACCTGCAGACCGACGAGGTCACCAACCTGACGAAGGATGCCTTCGCCGATTCAGCGCCGACGTGGGCACCGGACGGCAGGTCCATCGTCTACATCGCACGCGTCAGCGGCAACGAGAAGCTGTTCCGCATCGACGTGGCCACCGGACAGAAGACACAGCTCACGTTCGGAACACACGACGATGCCTCGGCGCAGTTCCTGGATGAGAACACGCTCATTTTCCCGTCGACGGCAACCGATCCTGCGCAGCCGATTGATCCCGACATCGCACGCAACGGTCAGATCTACAACATCTGGACGCTGAACCTGAAAAACGGCGAACTGCGACAGTACACCGACGCGGTCAGCGGCAACCTTTACGCCGCTGTTCTGAGGGACGGTACCGCGTTTCCGAGAATCGGCGTGGTGACCTACTACAAGGGCGAGTACGAGCTGCACACGATCGACCGCAAAGATCCGATCGTAACGGCCGCGTCTTCGGACTTCGGAGCGCCAGGACCGATCATCGACTTCCAGGCGCCGCTCTCCCACACCATCGTTGCCGACAACAAGGCGAAGAAGGGCAAGTTCGAGAAGATGTTCATGGACGGCCGCCCGCCCGTGGCCCTCGGCGTGACGAGCGGTGGCGACATCTTCGGCGGCACCGCGGTGACGTTCAGCGACGTGCTGGGCGACCAGCAGTTCAGTATCTTCGCAGCGTCGATCTCGCAGTACCGCACGCTGTCGATGTCGTATCTCAACCTCGCGCACCGCTTCAATTACGCGCTGCAGGGCTACTCACAGACGCAGTTCTTCTACGGCAACCTCGAAGGCGTCTTCTACGATCCGTCGTTCTCGGGCGTCATCGATCGCGACCTGTCGATCGCGACGCGCACGATCCGTGGCGGGACGGCATTCGGCATCTGGCCGTTCAACCGGTACCGCCGGGTGGAGTTGTCCGCCAGCTTCCAGCAGTACAACGAGAACTTCAACGATCCCACGCTGCAGGCCTATTCAGAGCAGTATCAGGTCGACAACTACGGTCGCCCGCTCTTCAACTCGGGCACCTTCATCCCGTTCGGCGTCACCTTCGTGCAGGAGACGACCGTCTTCCGTGAGTTCGGTCCGCTGTCCGGGAGCACGGTGCGTGCGGGATACGAGGTCGCTCCGAAGATCGCTGGCTCACTCTCGAGACAGACGACCGACATCGACGCACGCTACTACAAGAAGCTCGGCGCGTCGGGCCTGCTGGCACTGCGCGCGCGCGGCTTCAAGAGCTGGGGTGATGCGCCGAACTTCATGTATTTCGGTGGCAACTCGGAGATGCGCGGCTACGACTATCTCCAGTTCGTCGGCGACACGTCGGCGTTCTTCAACGCGGAGCTGCGCTTCCCGCTGATCGAAGCGATGCTGACGCCGATTGGCGTCCTGGGTGGCATCCGCGGCGTCCTGTTCGCCAACATGGGAGGCGGCCACTTCGAGGGCCAGCCGTTCAAGTGGTGGAGCAACAGCTCTGAGGTCTACACGCCGATCAACGGCTTTGTCTCGACCGGGCTGGGACAGCAGGCCCCGGTCTACGGCACACCGGTCGTCGTCGACGGCTTCCGGCTCGTTGACGCGCGCGGGTCGTATGGCGTGGGACTCGAGACGTTCGCGCTCGGCTTCCCGATTCACTTCGACTGGGCGTGGAAGACGCTGTTCAACAAGGACTGGGAAGACGCGGTCTTCAGACCGTTCGGCGGAAGCGACGAGTTCCGCAAGGTCAAGTTCTCGGTCTGGATTGGGTACGATTTCTAGGCACTCTGCGCGGTAGGCCGGGTCTTGCTCTTTAGACCCGGCATCCGAAGGCGGGTCCGTAAACCAGGACCCGCCCTACTAATCAACCACTAACTACCAACGGGGCTTTCCAGCCTCACCTCGCTCTTCGCTACATCGATGGCCACCCGATAGCGGCTCAGGAAGTTGTGGCCAACGATGCCGCCGACCTGATAGCCGAGGAGCACGCTCGGCGCGCGAAGGTTCAGAACGGCAAGACCAACGCGACGCAGGCTCACGCCCTCGAAATCGAGGTCCACACCGGGCAGCAGAAACGCCCCCTCGTCAGGACCTGACATCCCCAGCACACGGATCGGAATATGGCGGGCGGGTTTCATGCCGAGCAGATCCGCCGTCTCTGCACCGATCGAGATGATTTCCCCGCCGGTATCGACCACGAAGTACGCGGGATGCGTCGAGTTGAGCGTGCCGCGAATGAGGGGCAGCGGCTGGACGCGCATCGGCATCGTGATGCCCGTCGCCGGTTCGTCATCGGTCAGGACGCGCGCGAGCGTAACTCGCTTGCGCCCGTAGTCAACGCTCACCGAGAACCCCAACGCGATCGGCGACAGGCTTTGCCCCTGCCAGCGCGCCGCGCCGCCGATCCCGGGCGCCCGTATCGCGACCGGCACGTTGCGCACGGTCAACGTTCCGAGCTCGAGCTTGTCCGCGCGCCCCAAGCGGATCTGGCGCACACCTGTCCGGCCCACTCCAGCGGTCAGCGTCGTGCTCACCGTACGGATGCTGGCGCCGGTCGCGAGATCCGGAGAGATGCCGGTGCGCTCGGCGCCGGTGTCGAGGACCCACTCGACCTGAACGCCGTTCAGTCGTCCGATGACGACGATCTTGTTGTTCACCAGCTTGAACGGAAGCGTGTGGCTCCGGTTCGCGTCCTCTGCGCTGACGTCGAGGGGCACGCGCTTCGAGAAGCTGCGCAGGAGCGAGGCGCGGCTGCGCGCGATCGAAATCGCCGCCGACTCGCGCTTTGGCAGCAGGTTCGCGGAGGCGTCGTAGGCCCGGGCGGCTTCCTCGAAACGATTCAGCCGCTCGAGCACTGTCCCTTGCAGGGCCGGAAGATCTGAATCCTGCGGCGCCAGTTCGAGCGCGCCTTCGACCTCTGCGAGCGCTTCGCTCAAGCGGGATCGCGAGCTCAGCGATCGGGCGATGCCGTAGCGCGCGCGCGCAGAATCTGGATCGACCTCCAACGCACGGGCATACTCGCGATCGGACTCATCGAAAAAGCCTGCCGCCCACAACGCGTCGCCCGACAGTGTCAACGCCTCTGCATCGCGGCCGTCCGAGGAGAGCGTCGAGGCCGTGCGGCGCGCCAGCGTGAACTCTCCCACGCGCAGCGCCGCGAGCACGATCCCCTTACGCGCATCGTGCGCAGCGGCCGCATCGGGCGACTCCGCCGCGCGGACGTACGACTTCAGGGCGTCTGAGTATTTGGCGTCTTTGTACTGCGCGTCACCGCGGCGAAGCTGCTCGGCGAAGTCCGTGGGCGCCTGCGCGGACAGCAACGCCACGGCAGACACACACACGACTACCGCTGCAACTCTCGTGTGCGAAGCGTGCCGTACGAACTTGCCCTTCGTGATCTTCGTGCCTTCGTGTTTCTAGAAACGCTCGAGCAGCAATTCGCTGCGCTCGATGTCCATCGTCACTCGGAACGGAGCCAGGAACTTGTGACCGACGATGCCACCGAGCTGGAAGCCGAGGAGGATGCTCGGAGCGCGCAGGTTGAGGACGACCAGAGGGAAGTTGCGATACTCGATCTCTTCGAAGTCGAGGTTCTGGCCCGGCATGAGGAACGCTTCGCGATCCCATCCCGACGTGCCCCACACACGCAGCGGGATGCGACGGAAGGGCGAGGCTGGCAGGTTGCTCGCCGTCTCTGAGCTGATCGAGATCACCTCGCCGCCGGTGTCGACGACGAAGTACGCCGGGTGCGTCGAGTTCAGAAGGCCGCGGACCATCGCCAGACGATTGATTCGCATCGGCAGGCTGACGTTCGGCTTCACCGGGGGCAGCTGACGGCCGATCGTGAGCAACCGCTCCTTGTAGTCGATGCGCATCGACATGCCGATCGACAGCGGCGAGAACGACTCTCCTTCCCGCTTCGGAATGCCTCGCAGCGCCGGGTTCTTGATCAGCACCGGCAGGTTGCGCACCTGCAAGGTGCCGAAGTCGAGCGACTTCACCTGCGCGAGCTGCAGTCCGCGGAGCCCCACCTCGCCGACGCCAGCACTCAACGTGTAGGTGACCGGGCGAATGCGCTCGCGCTGCGCCGTCTCGCGTGACAGGACCGTTTCCTCAGAACCGGTGTCGAGGATGAAATCCTGTGGGCGCCCACCGTTGACACGCGCCTGAACGACGATCTTGTCGGCGACCAACCTGAAAGGAAGCGTATGGAGCGTCTTCAGATCTTCTTCGTCGATGTCCACCGGTGCGATGTCACCGAAGGAGTCGAGGAACTCGACCTGGGCGCGCGCCCACGCGGCCTTGTCGCTGCGATCCTTGTTGGGCAGCAGGTTGATGTAGTTGCGATAGGAGTTGGCGGCCTGCGCGAATCGGTGGAGACGCTCGTAGATGTCACCAGCGAGCGCGTGAATCTCGCCGTCGCGCGGAGCGGCCGCTGCAGCGGTCAGCGCAGCGTCGAGCGCGTCTTCGAGCTTGCTTGTCGCCGCAAGCGAACGCGCAAGACCAAAGCGTGCGCGCGCGGATCCGGGCGTCTGGTCGACGCCCGCCCGATACTCGCGTTCGGCTTCATCGAAGAGACCGGCGGACCACAGCGCATCGGCGTGCAGAGTACGGGCCTCGGGATCCCCGGCCGCCAGCTTGACGAGTTCCTCCGCTTCCTGTCGCGCGCGGGAGAACTCGGCCACCTTCAGGGCTGTGCGAACGGTGCCCTTGCGTCCCGCCACCGCCACGTTCGGGTTGTCGCTCTTGGCAGCTTCCGTAAAGGCGACGAGCGCTTCCTGGTATCGCGTCTCGTCGTAGAGGAGAGACCCGAGTTGGAGTTGCAGATCGGCATCACCGCCGATGTCTGCGTTCAGCGCGAGGGACCCTCCGACGAGCAACGCGGCCGCGCAGGTGACAGCCTGAACGGGTCTGACGAGCCGGCGCGACATCCGCATGGTCCCACCCTTGTCCTGAAGCGTGAGCCCCGTGACTCACCAAGGCAGAAACGTGTGTAGGCTACGACCTTTGATAAAAGGCAGCGTTGACCGGAATGAAGTTCTTCCACTTCTCCGGGGTTTCATCGAGGGCATAGATCGCCTCGACGGGGCACGCAGGAACGCATGCACCGCAATCGATGCATTCGTCGGGGTGAATATACAGCATTTCCGCAGACTGAAACTCGGGTTCGTCCTTACGCGGATGGATGCAGTCCACGGGGCAGACGTCGACGCACGCACTGTCCTTCGTGCCCACACATGGTTCGCAGATGATATAGGCCACGCAGTCGTTCTCCTGTGACGGACTCGATTACGCTCCGTCGGTAATCGAGAAAGTATAACTCGGCCATTACCTTCATCTTTTTGGATCATCTGTTGGATTTTCGGACTCGAGGGTAGGCCGCTTCGCGCCAAATCAGGCCTATTCGGTAGCCTCCCCACGGGCATCGGCCTTGCTCAGCGTTGCACACCCGGGGGGTGCGCACGCATGTTCGCTCTACGAGCTTCAGGAGTACGACTGACCGCCATCGTGGCGCTGGTGGGCGCTGCCGCATGGACCGTCAACGGGGCCGCGCGTCAGGACACGCCACGAGAGATCGACATCGTCGCGCGTCGTTTTGCGTTTGAGCCCGCGCGCATCGAAGTCGCGGTCGGCGAGCGCGTGCGTCTGCGGGTCGTCTCCGCGGATGGCCCGCACGGCCTCGAGATCAAGAAGTTCAAGGTCAAGAAAGACATCCCCCGCGGCACGACGCCGGTCATCATCGACTTCACGGCAAACGAGGCCGGCGAATTCCCCATTCTCTGCTCCGAGTACTGTGGCGACGGCCACGAAGACATGCAAGGCCAGCTCGTCGTTCTAACCCGCGACGTTCAGAACACGGAGGTGAAGCCGAATGCAACTAAGTAGGCTTGGATGCGCAGTACTGATTACCCTCGCTCTCGGGACTGTCGGGTGTGATGAGTCACTATCAGACCTGACCGGACCAACACCAGACCTCGAACCGACCTTCAGCAGCATTCAACAGCAGATCTTCAGCGCGGGCGACTCGTCCGGGCGACCCGCGTGCACGAATTGCCACAATGCGATCGGAAGCCGGTTCAACGGTCTCGACCTGACGGCGGCGGTCTCGTACAACAATCTCGTCAACGTCCCGAGCCGCTTCAAGGCCGGGGCCGTCCGCGTGATCCCCGGCGACCCCGAGAACAGCTACATCATTCACAAGCTCGAAGGTCGTTCCACCATTGCCGGGGTCCGCATGCCGTTGAACGGTCCCTATCTCCAGAGCGGTCAGATTCTCGTCATCAAGCGATGGATCGAGATCGGCGCTCCCAATAACTAGCCAGGAGCACACACGATGACTTGGACCAGACTCGTCATATTCGCAGCGGTGTGCGCGCTCGCGGCGCCGATCGTCGCATCGGCGCAACAGCGGCCGGCGGCGCCCGCCGCCCGCACCGACGACGACCCTGATCGGGACCCGAATCGATCGCAACCGGACTTCACGCTCGTCAACCTGCCCACGACGTTGCGCCTGCCGAAGTACAAGAGCGCGTTCCGCGTGACGCACCGCTTTGCACGTCCGCTCGGGCAAGGCGATTTCAGCGACCTCGTCGAGGATCTGTTCGGCCTCGATAACGGCGCGCAAATCGGGCTCGAGTACCGCTTCGGCATCATGCGGGGCACGCAGATCGGCATCTACCGGACGAGCGACCGGACGATCGAGTTCTTCGCGCAGTACAGCGGGTTGCAGCAGCGCGACCACGGGTTCGGGCTGGACGTGATCGCGTCGATGGACGGCACCGACAACTTCAGCGACAGCTATTCACCCGCACTGGGTGTCGTGCTGTCGCGCGAGCTGGGCAGCCATGGCGCGATTTATTTCGAGCCGATCTGGGTGAATAACTCGAACCCGCTGCCGAGCGAGCTCTCCGATGACAACAGCACGTTCCTGTTCGGCATCGGCGGACGGCTTCGCGTGCGTCCAACCGTGTATGTCGTCGGTGAGTACATCCCGCGCACCGGCTACGCGCCCGGCGTCGACCACATCACGTTCGGCGTCGAGAAGCGCGCCGGCGGCCACGTGTTCCAGCTCAATTTCTCGAACAGCATCGGCACGACGCCGGGACAGATCGCGCGCGGCGGGTTTGACAACGACGACTGGTATATCGGCTTCAACATCTCGAGAAAGTTCTTCTAGGAAGCTGTCTGCCCCGGCTCGAGCTCCAACACCTGAACGCCGATCGGCTCAACGAGTGGCTTGAGCGCGGTCGGCGTTCCTGTCAGCAGCGGGAACGTCCCCCAGTGCATCGGCACGACCTGCTGCACGCCTAACAGTGCGCATGCGCGTGCGGCACCCTCTGGACCCATCGTGAACCGATCGCCGATCGGCAGGAAGGCAATCTGCGGACGGTAGATCTCGCCGATCAATTTCATGTCACCGAACAGGTCGGTGTCGCCGGCGAAATAGATCGTTCGACCGTCCTCGAGCCTGATCACGAAGCCACACGGCGCACCCATGTAGACCATCTGGCCGTCATCGACGAACCCGCTGCTGTGGCTGGCGTTGGTCATCGAGACGCGCAGGCCGACGATCTCCAACGAGCCCCCTTTGTTCATGGGCGCCGTCTGCTTGATCCCCTTGCGTTCCAGCCAGACACACAACTCGTACATGGCGACGACCGGCGCTCCTGCGGTTCGCGCACAGAGGACCAGATCCTCGATGTGATCACCGTGCCCGTGCGACGCAAGAATCAGGTCAACCTGCGGAGGCTTCTTCAGCCGCTCCGGACAGGCAGGATTGGTCGTCAGCCACGGGTCGAACAGGAGCCGCTGTCCGCCAGGAGTCCTGAGCAGAAATGTCGAATGGCCAAACCAGGTGATCTCGAGTTTTCCCATGGCTTGATGCTTACTACGCTGACCGGTGCTGTCAACGCACAATCAGCTTGTCTTGACCGCGGAGACGCGGAGATTCATCAACGCGGAGATCGCAGGGATCGCAGAGGCGGCGATTCACGCGGTGCGCGCTACGCGCCGCTCAGCATCAGCGGCCCGGGAGTCACAAACGCGGCGAGTCCACATTCGCGTTTGTGAACTCCAGGCCGCCGATGCTGTGGCCGGGCCGAGGACCTCGGCCCGGCACCGCGTGAATGCCGGCGTTGAAGACTTCAAATCAGTCGCCGCGCGACTGACCCTGCGATCCCGGCGATCTCTGCGTTAATTGCCTTCGTGATCAGCGCTTTCTTCGTGATCTTCGTGGCCTTCGTGGTTACATCCACCCGCAGGGTAAAATATTGCTAGAGATGCCCGTCGAAGCGCCCCTGCAGTTTGTCGGTCCAAAAGAGCCGAAGCCCTCCTGGTTGAAAGTCCGTGCCCCGGGGTCGGAGAACTACATCCGGCTCAAAGGCATCATGAAGGACCTCCGCCTCAACACGGTGTGCGAGGACGCGCGCTGCCCGAACATCGGCGAGTGCTGGCATCACGGGACGGCGACGTTCATGATCCTGGGCGACGTCTGCACGCGCGCGTGTGCGTATTGCGCGGTCGCGCACGGGAAGCCGAACGAACTGGATACGGCCGAACCGGCGCGCGTCGCTGAAGCGGTCGCGCGTATGGGCCTGCAGTACGCAGTGATCACTTCAGTCGATCGCGACGATCTCGCAGACGGTGGCGCGTTCATCTTCGCGGAGACGATTCGCCTGACGCGCGAACGCGTGCCCGGCTGTCGAATCGAGGTCCTGATTCCCGATTTCCAGGGCATCGAGTTGTCGCTGCGCACGGTGCTCGACGCGTCGCCGGACGTGCTCAATCACAACATCGAGACGGTTCCGCGCCTCTATCGCATGGCCCGATCAGGTGGCCGCTATCCGCGATCGCTCGAACTGCTCGATCGCTCACGCCACTACCGTCCGGACATCGCCACCAAGACCGGCATCATGGTCGGCATGGGCGAAGAGCATCACGAGATCCTCGCGGTCTTCGATGATCTGAGAACGGCAGGCGTCTCGATTCTGACGATCGGCCAGTATCTGCGTCCGTCGGAGAAGCACGCGAAGATGGTGCGCTACTACCACCCCGACGAATTCGCCGCCCTCAAGCAAGCCGCACTCGATCGCGGATTCGTACACGTCGAATCAGGCCCGCTCGTCCGCTCGTCGTATCACGCGCACGAACAGGCGGACGCCTTCGAAGCCCACCGCACGACGTAGAGTTTGATTTCAGTTAGACGGCCGCTGGTGCGGAAGCGTGAAGTGAAACAGGTTCCGACGCGAGACTTTCTGGGCGAGCGGGACCTTTCGTCGGCCGGATAATCCCTCTTCACGCACACCCGGCACGAAGCCCTCGCAGCAAGCCACGCCAACACAATCGTTTAGCGATCGGCCATTCCGTGGCTGGCTTCTTGCTCAAATTCTGCGTCGACAGATCACAGATATGAAATCCGCGTTGAGCAGACAACATCCGCGTACCGTCTTCATCGGCTCCGAGTCGCTCCTCGCCGCGTGGAATGCGCGTGGGGGTCAGGAGAGCCAGGTGATTGCCGTGCCGCTCACGGACCTCACCTTCGCCATCGATCTGATCGGCGAAGCGCAAGCCGAGGTCGTCGTGATCGAACAGGCGGTCGCCGCGACCGGAGCTGGGTCGACGTTGATGGATCGACTGCACAGCGAGCGCTATCTGCGTGGAACCGAGGTGCGATTGCTACCACCCGATCGCGCCGACATGATCGCGTCAGGCCCCGGCGATGCGCATCCGCAGGCATGGCTCAGCGAGCTCGCCCATGCGCTGCCACCCCGTCCCGAACGGCGGGCCCAGCGGATTCGTGCGGCGGACGATGAACAGGTGTTGGTGGACGGGCAGCCAGTGAGGCTGATCGATCTGTCGGCCGTGGGCGCGCAGGTGCGCTCGGAGACGGTCCTCAAGCCACGGCAGCGCATCCGGGTCGTGCTCGCGCCGGAGCGGGGTTCAGTCAAAGCCGTCGCGGTCGTGGCGTGGTCGACCTTCGAGATCGGGCCAACCCCCACCTATCGAGCTGGCGTCGCCTTTACGCGCGCCATCCCCGATCTCGCCTAAGCCGCTTTCGAATCGTAGTAGCTGCTACCGGTGTGCCGCGTCGTCTTGCGACGCCGGCGGACTTTCAGCAGGGCGAACCCTGCCACGACGACCATCGCCAGAAAAAGAAAAGACATGCTGTTCCTCCGGGTACAGATCCCTGAAGGGGCAATCCACGTGCCCGCGCGAAACAGCACACAACGCCGCGCGGCGGCACGCAAAGGCCAGCCGCGCCGGCTCAGAACCGTAATCGAATGACGAGGATTGTGCTGACGATGGCGGGAGTGTCAACGCCCAACCTCCAACTTCCAAAATGGCAGTCGCTTGGGAATTGGAGCTTGGGAGTTGGGAGTTGACGCGCGGGCCTCTCGGGAGACCCGCATTCAAGCTACTGGAAGATTCGCAATAGACGGGTGATCGGATCGAAGTAACGATCGACCACACGCTCCTTGAGCGGAATGATCGCGTTGTCCGTGATGTGAATGTGCTCCGGACACACCTTCGTACAGCACTTGGTGATGTTGCAGTACCCGATGCCGTGCTCGTCCTTGAGCGCGGGCACGCGGTCCTCGGTGTCGATCGGATTCATCTCGAGGTTCGCCGCATACACGAGGAACCGCGGGCCGATGAACTCGTCGTGCTTGTTGTGATCGCGCAGCACGTGACAGACGTCCTGACAGAGGAAGCACTCGATGCACTTCCTGAACTCCTGGACGCGGTCGATGTCCTTCTGCGCCATCCGCCACGTCCCGTCGGGCGCATCCGGCGTGCGCGGCTTGAACTTCGCGATGCCCTTCTTGACGCGGAAGTTCCACGAGACGTCGGTGACGAGATCCTTGATGGGCGGAAAGGCGCGCATCGGTTCCACGGTGACCGGCTCGTTCAGATTCACCTGGCTCAGGCGTGTCATGCACATCAGGCGCGGCTGACCGTTGATCTCTGCCGAGCACGAACCGCATTTGCCCGCCTTGCAGTTCCAGCGCACCGCCAGATCCGGCGCTTGTTCCGCCTGAATCTTATGCACCACGTCGAGGACCACCATACCGTCGGTGACCTCGGTGTGGAAGGTCTGGAACGTGCCGTCCTTTTCCGGATGCGTGCGCCAAATTTTGAATGTCGCCGTATTAAGGGCCATGAAGAAACCGTCTCCTCGGAACTGCGCTCCCTGTCAATTCCCAACTACCAACTACCGACTCCCAAAGCCGCAATGGCGCCCTGCACCATTGGGAGTTGGAAATTTGGGTGTTGGGAGTTCATGATTTCTGTTCTTCGATCACCTGTTTGAGGTGATCCGGGATGGGCGGGATCGGTATGCGGCCGATCTCCATGGC
>Ga0310810_10002093_pt1 | contig 21220 bp, 16 predicted proteins | sample NCmetagenome_FD_207641 | JGI IMG/M metagenome (GOLD analysis project Ga0310810, IMG submission 207641) | Soil microbial communities from experimental microcosm in Duke University, North Carolina, United States - NC | ecosystem: Engineered > Artificial ecosystem > Soil microcosm > Unclassified ...
AATGCCGGAGCCACCAGGATGTAGGGAAACACCACGGCGGCTTGCGCATAGCTTGAGGTGAACGCGGTCAGCCGCTTGGTTCGGCTCATGATGCCGTACCAGTTATCCACGACGTAATTGAAACGCTCCCAAAGCCGCTGGCGCTCGGCGCTCTCGCCCTGCAGCAATGCGATCTGCTCGGCGTTTTCCCGCGCCCGAACCAGGTTGAAGCGGAAATCCGCCTCGAAGCGCTGCTGCCTGAAATCAAGCCGCACCAGCGGCGAACCGATCCATTGCGTCAGCGCCGTCCCGAACACCGCGTAGATCAGCGCGCCCCAGACCAGGTAGCCGGGGATCGGATACTCCTTGCCGAACACATGCAGTGGCGCGGCCTCCGATAGTCCCCACAGAATGATGACGAACGAAAACAGCGTCACCACGGAATTCAGGAGATTCAGTCCGATATCGAGCGTCCGCTCGACGAACAGTTTGACGTCGTCGGCGATGCGTTGGTCCGGATTGTCGGCAGCATCGCCCTGCAACTGCATGCGGTAATGATTGGCGCCGTGCATCCATTCGCCGAGGTAGTGCCTGGTCAGCCAGCGCCGCCAGCGAATCTGCAGCCATTGATTGAGGTAGAGCTGGTAGACCGCAAGCAGGATGAAGCAGGTGGCCAGCACGCAAAAGACGCCCATCTCGCGGACGAAGACGTCCCAGTTCTTCTCCTGCAGCCCGGTGTAGAAGCGGTTGCTCCATTGGTTCAGCAGCACGTCGATCGCGACCAGCGCCAGTTCGATCGAGATCACCGCCGCAAGCAGCATGCGGCCCGCCCATTTGTCTTCGGAGCGGAAATAGGGGGCGGCGATGCGCCATACGGTCGCGAGCGTCGAGCTGATGTTGTTCACAGATTACCGCTCCGGGGGATGGCCTTCAAAGGCCTGAAGAATCGGGACAATCAGAGGCGTTATAGACTAAAGTCGCAGGTATTACGGTCAGCGTCGGCTTGTCCCGGCGTTCGAGTCAATCCTAGCATGGGCATAACGGCGAGGGGCGGGGGACCTTCATTCTCGCGAGGTTGTGAGCGCTTTTGGCGATGCCGAATTCGCAAGGCAGATTCGCACATTTCAAGGTAATTCCCGCGATCACGCAAACGCGCCTGACCGTCACGCTGGCAGGCCGCGCACCATAATCGCGTGGGGAGGATCCGCTAATGTGGAATCAAATCTATAATCCGCTCGACAATGCGGTGCTATCGACCATTGCCGCCGCAATTCCCGTTATCATCCTGTTGGTGCTGATCGCCAGCGGCAAGGTCAAGGCGCATCTTGCGGCCATCGTCGCGCTGGTCGTTGCCAACATCATCACGATCGCCATCTACCACATGCCCGCCGGCATGTCGGTCAGGGCGTCGCTACTCGGCGTGGTCGCCGGCTTCTTCCCGATCGGCTGGATCGTGCTGAACGTCATCTTCCTCTACCAGGTCACGGTGGCGACCGGCCGATTTGAACTGTTGAAGCGCGCGGTCGGGGGTGTCACCGAAGACCGGCGGCTGCAACTGCTGCTGATCGCGTTTTCCTTCGGCGCGTTCTTCGAGGGCGCTTCGGGCTTCGGCACGCCGGTGGCGATCACGGGTTCGATCCTGCTCGGTCTCGGCTTCTCACCCTTGGCTGCTTCCGGCCTGTCGCTGATCGCAAATACCGCGCCGGTCGCCTATGGCGCGCTCGGAACGCCGATCCAGGGCCTCGCCTCGGTCACCGGCCTCGATCCCTACATTCTCGGCGCCATGGTCGGCCGGCAATTGCCGGTGTTCTCGCTCATCGTGCCGTTCTGGGTGGTATGGGCGTTTGCCGGCTGGAAGGGAATGAAGGATGTGTGGCCGGCCATTCTGGTCACCGGCGTTTCGTTCGCGATTCCGCAATTCGTGATCTCGAACTACATCAATCCCTGGATCGTCGACATCGGTGCCTCGCTGATCTCGATGGCGTGCCTGATCCTGTTCCTCAAAGTGTGGCAGCCCAAAGAGCTCTGGCTGTCGCCGGCGCTCCGCGGCGCTGATGAATCGGCCGCGACCATGACGACGCCGAAGCCGATGGACAAGACGCCGCTGACGCAAAGCGAACTGTGGAGCGCATTGCTGCCATGGATCATCGTCTGCGTCCTGATGCTGATCTGGGGCAATGGCGCGTTCAAGGCCTGGGCCAATTCGATCTTCGTCTGGAACTATGCGGTTCCTGATCTGCACAACATGATCAACTCGATGCCGCCGGTGGCGGCCAAGCCGACCCCGCAAGGCGCCGTGTTCGCGTTCACCTATCTGTCCTTCACCGGGACGGGCATGCTGATCGCGGCGATCATCTCCGGCTTGCTGATGGGCGTCGGCCCAGCCAGGCTGATCGGGGAATATGGGCGTACCATCAAGCTGTGCGCGATCTCGCTGATCACGATCTCGGCGATGCTTGCGATCGGCACGCTGACGCGTCTCTCCGGCGTCGATGCGACGCTCGGTCTGGCGTTCGCCGCGACCGGCGTGCTGTATCCCTTCTTCGGCACCTTGCTCGGCTGGTTGGGCGTGGCGCTGACGGGATCGGACACCGCCTCCAACATCCTGTTCGGCAACCTGCAGAAGATCACGTCGGAACAGTTGGGCTTGTCGCCGATCCTGATGGGCGCCGCCAACTCCTCCGGCGGCGTGATGGGCAAGATGATCGACGCGCAGTCGATCGTGGTCGCCTCGACCGCGACCAACTGGTATGGCCACGAAGGCTCGATCCTCCGCTACGTGTTCCTGCATTCGATCGTGCTGGCCTGCCTCGTCGGCGTGCTGGTGACGCTGCAGGCCTACGTCTATCCGTTCACGTTGATGGTCCTGAAATAGGGCCGCAACGGAAGCGGTTTTGCGACAATCCCCGCGGCGTTGCCGCGGGGATTTGCGTATTGGTGCGGTTCTTGTCCATCTAGCCAATGCCGTACTTGTGAAATAGAACGGCGCGCGGTGGAGATTGCCCGGGATATTTTGAGAGGTCGCATGGTTTCGTTCGCGGGGATTTTGAAGCAGGCCGGCGCCGCCGCGGTCCTGCTCGCAGCTGCCGCTCCCACGACCGGCCAGGCTCAGACCGACAACAGCTTTCCGTTCGGACTGGAAATGACGCTGGATGTGGGGCGTCAGCCCGGATCCAGGCGGATACCGAACCTCGAGATCGGCGATGCCGGCGAGGTGGTGCTCGAACTCTGGTGCAAGGGCGGCAAGGGCCAGTTTTCGGTGGCGGGCAACAGCGTGGTCTTTGTCGCCGGCGCCATGGAGAACCGAAGTTGTCCGCCGGACCGCGCGCAGGCCGACGACGAGCTGATCGCCGCGCTGGCCGACGCGGCGACCTGGAACCGGCAGGGCGATTTCGTCTCGTTTATCGGTGCCAGGACGCTGCGCTTCCGGCTCAATACGAACTAGGGGACGGCTTCGCCGGATCATGAAGATCCGGCGCAGCACCGCCGGCCGGCGTCAATTCGACGCCTGCTCCAGCTTGCCCCAGTCGCCGGCCTCGATGCGGACGATCAGTCGGTATCCACCATTGCCGTCCGGTGCAAACACCGAGGCCTCCCCTTCGTGGATGTCCTCCCAGTTCTTGCCGAACGCATCGATGATGTTCGGCTTGTGCGAAACCAGCACAAGGTTGCTGTCGGCCGGTGGCCGTGTGGAAATGAGCCTGCGAAGCGCCTGTGCGCGTCGATTGTTCTCCTCGGGAGAAAGCGCGGCTCCGCTTTCAGTGAGGTCGAGCGTGGTGGTCACCTCGCCATAGCCCAACAGCTTGCCGGTGTCGGCTGCCCGCTGGAGCTGGCTGGTCAGGACCTGTCCCACGGGAATTTTCAGTTTGTGCATCGACTCGCGGATTGATTTTGCCTGCTCACGCCCCAGCTGGTTGAGCTGGCGTTCGCCGGAGACATTCGGCCGGCTCATGGAATCTACCTTCGTCTGATCCGTCGTCGCACCATGACGGAACACGATCACGTAACCGCCCTTGCGCAGGGCGTTGATCGCGTCAGCCTGCAACGACGTGGGCTGGCTGCTTGCGACCGACGGCAACAATAAGATCAACACAGACAGTAACAATCGAACGCTAAACATGGGCTCTCTCCTCCAATAGCTCGGCCGGATAGCCGAGAAACAGGCTTTGCCGCCACCACTGCCATCGCCGAAGCCATGAATGTGCGGCGCGATGCCGATGATTTCATTTTCGTTCTCCTTGTTTTTGTTGGTTCACCGCCGAACGCAGCGCAGGCAGCGTGAGCTGCCATGGATCTTGCGAGAGCTATTTGACTCGAATTCAAATCACTCAAAGGATGGCGCCGGACAAAACGAGCGATGTGTTGGTGACAGGGTCGAAATGGTGATCCGCAAGCCGCTTGGGTATCCGCGGTTTGAACCGGCCGTGCGTGGCGGTTTATTTCATCGCCGCGTGCTCGCAGCCAACCTTCGTCGCCATGATCAGCGATACAAAAGCGAGGTTCCGGTCCCCGGAGACAGTTTTCAATTTTTTTCTCCCTGGTCCAATCTCAAGCAATGATGTGGCCGTCGTGGAAGCGAGCGTTTGAATGCGCGTTTGAATGCCGGCGATTTGCCGTTGTAACCTCCGTAGGATCCGTCTTCTGCAGGAACCAGCCTGAGATGCCCGGGGCGGATGTGAAAGTCTTTGCCCCTTGCTCTATTTTCCTCGTAGATGTACTTGATTTTCGGTCGATGAGGCCGTCGCTCCCGGGGGAACGCGTGCAGTTTCTCTTTGCCAATCATACGCTTGATACCGACACCCGCGAGTTGCGCCGTGGCGACAGGCCGGTTGCCGTCGAGCCGCAGGTATTCGACGTCCTGACCTATCTTTTGCAAAACCACGAGCGCGTTGTCAGCAAGGATGATCTTTTCGCCTCTGTCTGGCGCGGCCGGATCGTGGCGGACTCGACCCTTGCCAGCCGTATCAACGCCGCGCGCAAAGCGGTCGGCGACAGCGCCGCGGAACAGAAACTGATCCGCACCATCGCACGCAGAGGCATCCGGTTCGTCGGCGACGTGGACTGCCAGCTCAAAGACAACGGCCAGGTGCAAGCCGCTGCGCCGCTGCGCGAAAGCCTTCAGCCGCGCCCATCGTCCTTGCCGTCGCTGGATCGGCCCGCGATCGCCGTCCTCGCGTTCGCCAACATGAGCGACGACCCGGAGCAGGAATATTTTTCCGATGGCATCAGCGAGGACATCATTACCTCGCTTTCCAAGTTGCGCTGGTTCTCCGTCATCGCGCGCAATTCATCCTTCACCTACAAGGGGAAATCAGTACCCCTGAAGCAGATCGCCGAGGCACTCGGCGTCGGCTATGTCATTGACGGCAGCGTACGCAAGAGCGGCGCGCGTGTGCGCATCACGGCTCAGCTCAATGACGTGATCACCGGCAGCCATCTCTGGGGCGAGCGTTACGATCGCAACCTGGCGGATGTTTTCGCAGTCCAGGACGAAATCACCAAAGCCATCGTCGCCGCCATCGAGCCGCAGGTCTACGCAGCGGAGAACTTCCGTGCCCGCCGCAAACCTCCGGAGAGCCTCGACGCCTGGGATCTGGTGATGCGAGCGCTGGGGCATTTCTGGAAGGTGACGCGCCAGGACAATCTCGAGGCGCAGGCGCTGCTCGAGAAGGCAATCGCCGTCGATAAATATTGCGGCCAAGCGCTCGGCCTCCTCGCCCTCAGCTATATATTCGATACCCATATGGGTTGGAAGGAGGGCACGGCCCTTGTGCCGGCTGCCGAGCGGGCTGCGCTGGCAGCGATCCGTGCCGACAGCGAGGATGGCTGGGCGCATCTCGCGCTTGCTGCGGTCTATGCGAACCTGGGGCGTTTCGACGATTCGCTGGCCGAATTCGAGTTGGCATTGCGCCTCAATCCGAATTTATCGCTGGCGCAGGGCTTGTATGGCCTTGTGCTCACCTATCGCGATCGCTGGAAAGAGGGCGGCGACGCCGCTCGCCGTGCGCTGCGGCTGAGCCCGCGCGATCCGCTCTCCGCCATCTACAACGGCATTGCCGCCTATGCGGAATTCGTCGGACGCAATTACGACGAAGCGGTCCGGCTCGCGCGCGCGGGTGTCCGTCAGCGGTTCGACTTCGTCGGTGCCCATCGCATACTCACCGCGGCGGCCGCCATGGCGGGCGAAACCGATCTCGCCAAGGCCGCGCTTGGGGATCTGCGCCGCGTTCTGCCCAATATCTCGCTTGCCCGGATATCGAGCCACATGCTGCTCAGGCACCCTGCCGAGCGGGAGCACTTTCTGGAAGCCTTTCGCCGCGCCGGCCTGGAGTAGTCCGGCTCGGCAATCCGGACCACGGCTTTGATCCGATCACCACGTCCGATCGAGCCGGCACCGGTGGGCTGAGCTATTCTATTCCACCTTCAGCCCGAGCTGATGAACGAGCTTGCTCCACTTCTTTTCCTCCCGATCGATGTCGTCGGCGTATTCGGCCGGCGTTGAGGCCAGAGGATCGCCGCCTTCGAGATGGATGCGTTTCTGTACCTCCGGATCGTTCCCGAGTTTGCGCAGTTCGGCGCTCAGGATATCGACGATCTCCGGCGGGGTGCCGTGCGGCGCCAGCAACCCGTAATGCAGCACGGCCTCGAAGCCCGGCATCCCCGACTCGTCGAATGTGGGCACATCCGGCAATAGCGAGAAGCGCGTCTTGCTGGTGACGGCGATGGCGCGCAGTTGGCCGGCATCAAGATTGCCCAGTGCCGGCGGCAGCACGCCAAAAGCGATCGGCACGTGGCCGCCGAGCAGATCGTTTATGACCGGCGCCGTGCCCTTGTAGGGGATGATCGCAACATCGATGCCGGCTTCGGCCTTGAACAGTTCGGCACACATGTAGCCGCCGGTGCCGACCGGCGAGGTGCCAAGGTTGAGGGTGCCCGGCGCCTTCCTTGCAAGCGCGATTACATCGGCGACCGTCTTCGCAGGAAACGAAGGATGGGCGAGCAGGGCCACCGGCATGGAGGCGACCAGGCCGACCGGCGCGAAGTCCTTGCGCGGGTCCATGCCAAGCCTGGTGTAGAGGCTGGGGTTGATCGACAGCGTCCCGGTATGGCCGAGCAACAGGGTGTAGCCGTCCGGCGCTGCGCGCGCGACGACGCGCGTACCAATCGTTCCACCGCCGCCGCCACGGTTGTCGACCGTCACCGTCTGGCGGAATGTCTCGGACAGCTTTTGCGCCACCACCCGGGCCATGGCGTCGACGCCGCCGCCTGCCGGATACGGCACGACGAGGGTGATCGTGCGGGTTGGAAATCCAGCCGCGTGTGCGGCCGTCATTGTCACCGGCGCGCTGACGAGGCCGACCGCCGATGCAATGGCGATTGCGGCGGCGATAACACTGTTGCGACAAGATAGTTTAATCACCCGGCTGGCTCCCTGCTGGCGGTGGTGCACTGGCTGTCTTGTCGGAGGCTGCATTTCCCTTCCAGCCGCGACGCTGATCGACGGCATCATAGTGATCCCATCCAATGCTTGGATAGGGCTTTGAGTAAAGCAGGAGCACCCGACGGCGCAGCCGTGGATGAAGACCAACATCAGTTCCAACCTTGAACTGCACGCCAAGGCCGCATAGGCTCAACTCAGAGAACGCCTGCCGTGCCCTTTTCAACGAGAAGCGGGACATTATCCCATCGATGCGGTCCACTGAGCGGCGCCCGTTCCCCCACCGCCGGGGCCTGATCATCGTTACGACATTGGCCACCGCCTATGTCGCCAGCCATTTCTTCCGCGCTTCCAACGTCACCATCGGGCTGGACCTGATGCGTGACCTCGCCATCGGGCCGGAAGCCCTGGGCGCGCTGACCGGCGCGTTCTTCTTTGGCTTTGCCGCGATGCAGATCCCTTGCGGCTTCTTCTTCGATCATTTCGGCCCGCGCCGTACGGTAGCCGGCATGCTCGTGCTCGCCACCTTCGGCGTCACCATCTTCACGCTGGCGCCGACCTGGCCGATACTGCTCACCGGCCGCGTGCTGATGGGCGCCGGATTCGGCGCCATGCTGATCGGCAGCATGGTGGTGATCTCCCGCTGGTTTCCACCGGATCGTTTCTCCACGCTCACCGCCATGGTTCTATCCATCGGCCTGCTTGGCAATCTGGCCGCCACCACGCCGCTGGCCTGGGCTTCGCAGGCCTCTGGCTGGCGCACCGTGTTCGGCGCCGTCGCGGTCTTCACCGCACTCGCCACCATCGCCGTCTGGCTGGTGGTGCGCGACGCGCCGCCGGGCCACCCGTTCCTGGCGCGCACCCCCGAGCCACCACGCCAGATGCTGCAAGGCATGCTGGAGGTGCTGCGCAACCCGCGCCTGCGGCCGATCCTGGCGCTGAACTTTTGCAACTATGCCTGCACCTTCACCGTGCAGGGCCTGTGGGGCGGTCCGTTCCTGCGCGAGGTGCATGGGTTGAGCCCGATCGAGGCCGGCAACGTGCTGCTGTCCGCCGTGATCGCCTACCAGCTCGGCATGCTCGCCTTCGGCCCGCTCGATCGCCTGCTGGACACCCGCAAATGGATCGCGATCGGCGGCAGCCTGGTGATCATTTCCATCCTCGCTACGCTCGCGATCGCGTCGCACCCGCCGATCTTCGTGCCGATCGGCGCCATCGTCGGCATCGGTTTCCTCAGCGCCTCCAGCACCATGGTGATGACGCATGGCCGCGGCATCTTTCCGGACCGGCTGATCGGGCGCGGGATCGCGACCATCAACACCGCCGTGATGCTCGGCGTCGCCTGCATGCAGACGCTCTCCGGGATCATCATCGGCGCCTTCGAACCGCTGGCCGACGGCGCCCGCAGCGAGACCGCCTACCGCGCCTTGTTCGGGGTGCTCACCGCGGTGCTGATCACGGCGGTTGCGATCTACAGCCGTTCGCAGGACGTCAGGCCCAGCGACGAGATGCGGGCGCGAACGGCAACGGTGTGATGTCAGTGGGCGGCGGCACGCACTAACCCGGTTTTTCCTATCGTCGGCATCCACAGTCTGGCCAGCACGGGAATGACCAGGAGGCTGCAGATCGGCGACAGCAGCATCCCTCCGACGATGACGCAGGCCAGCGGCTGCTGGACCTGCGAACCGATCCCGGTCGAGATCGCCGCCGGGACCAGGCCGATACATGCCGATAGCCCCGTCATGAAGATCTGCCGCATCCTTGTTTCCGCGGCGCGGATGATGGCGTCCTCCGTCCCCATGCCTTCTTCAATGTCGCGGCGGATATAGGACATCAAGAGGATGCCATCCATCGCCGAGACGCCGAACAGCGAGATGAAGCCAACCGCGGCCGAAACGCTGAAATTCAGACCGCCGATGTAGAGTCCGAGAATTCCGCCGGCCACCGCGAAAGGAATGCCCGACAGTGCCAGCAGGCTGTCCCGTATCGAGTTGAACAGGCTGTAGAGCAGCATCAGGATCAAGAGCAGGCTCAACGGCACGATCAGCGCCAGCCGCTTCTTGGCGTCGACCAGCGCGCCGTATTCGCCGGACCATTCCAGCGAGTAGCCCTGGGGGAGCGGGACCTTCTTCTGAACCCGTTGCTGGGCCTCGAGCACGGTTGATCCGAGATCGCGGTCGCGAACGCTGTACTTCAGCGGGATGAAGCGCTGGCTGTTCTCGCGGTAGATATAGGCAGCACCACTGACGAGCTTGATCTCGCCAAGATCGCCAAGCCTGATATAGGCGGTTGGCAGTTTCGGATCCGAATTCGGCAACGCAACCGGGATCGCGCGGATGGCATCGACATCCCTGCGGAATTCCGGCGCCAGGCGCACCGTCAGCGCGAAGATCATCTCCCCTTCATAGACCTTGGAAACTTCCTGGCCACCGATCGCCGCCTGGACCACGGAATTGATGTCGCTGATCGAGAAGCCGTAGCGCGCGGTCTTGGCGCGATCGATCTGGACCACCAGATTGGGTTGGCCGAGCAGATTGAAACTGGCGGGGTCGGCGACGCCGCGGATGTCCGAGAGTTCGGTCTTCACCGATTTGGACAGCCGCTCCAGCTCGTTGAGGTCCCTGCCGAAGATCTTGATCGAGTTCTCGCCTTTCACGCCGGAGACGGCTTCCTCGATATTGTCCTGGATGTATTGCGAGAAGTTGAAATCGACGCCGACGAATTCGCGGTTGAGCCGCTCGCTCATCTGCTTGACCATCTGCTCCTTGGTCAGTCCCGACGGCCAGGTGTCGGCCGGCTTGAGCGGAACGAAGAACTCGGCGAGAAACGAGCCGTCGGGATCGGTGCCTTCGTCGCCGCGTCCCTGCTCGGAAAACACGGTCTGGACCGGTGGATAGCTCGATATGACGGCGCGGATCTTTGCCACCGTTTCCATCCCGGCCTCGAGCGTGATGGTCGGCGGCATCACCGCCCGGATCCAGAGGTTGCCTTCTTCCAGCTTGGGCAGGAACTCGGTGCCGAGCCGGAAGCCGAGACTAAGGCAAAGCACGAGGAACACCACGGCGCCGACCGCGGCGCGGCGATAGTTGCGGACCGCGCGCACCAGGATGGCCTGGTAGAGCGTTCGGATATTGCGGACCACGAAGGTTTCGACTTCCCGGACATGGGCCGGCAGCAGGATCGAGGCCAGCACTGGCGTCACGGTGAAGGTCGCGATCACGGCGCCGAGCAAGGCATAGGCGTAGGTCCGCGCCATCGGCCCGAAGATCTGGCCTTCGACGCCCTGCATCGTGAACAGCGGCAGGAAGGCCGCGATCGTGATGATGACCGAAAAGAAGATCGCCTTGTCGACCTCGACCGCGCCGGTCAGGACCCGGTGCAGCTTGTCGCTGAGCCTCGCCGGACGCTCCGCTGCCGCCCCCGGCGTGTGATGGGCGATATGGCGGAAGATGTTTTCCACCATGATCACGGTGCCGTCGACGATAATGCCGAGGTCGATGGCGCCGACCGACAACAGGTTGGCGGACTCTCCCCGCAACACCGTGATGATCACGGCCAGGAACAGCGCCACCGGAATTGTTGCCGCGACGATCAGGGCGCAGCGCAAATCGCCGAGAAACACCCACTGGATCAGAAAGATGAGCGCGACCCCGAACAGCAAATTATGCAGGACGGTCTGTACCGTGATCGCAACCAGATCGCCGCGATCATAGAACGGCACGATCTTGACGCCCGACGGCAGCGAGCCGTCGGTGTTGATCCGTTCCACCGCAGCGCGCACGCGCTTGACCACGTCCATGGTGCGTTCGAGCTTCTGCATCAGAACGATACCGGTGACGACGTCGGTCTTGTCGTCGCGGCCGGCGAGACCGAGCCGGGGCGCGTAGCCGATCTGGACCTTGGCGACGTCGGACACCAGTACCGGCACGCCGCCCTGCTGGGTCAACACGATGTTGCCGATGTCGTCCATCGAGGAGACGACGCCGATGCTGCGGACATTGACCGATTGCTCGCCGATCGCAATCGTGCGGCCGCCGACGTTGGAATTGCTCGCCGAAATTGCGGTCATGATCTGCGGCAGCGTCAGCCCAAAAGCCATCATGCGGTCGAGATTGATCTCGGCCTGGAACTCCTTGGTCTTGCCGCCGAGCACGGCGACGTCGGCAATACCGGGCACGATGCGCAGCTTGCGTTCGACCACCCAGTCCTGCAGCGTCTTGAGCTTCATGACGTCCATGCCCGGAGGCCCGACAAGCTCGTAGCGGAAGATTTCGCTGATGCCGCCGGCGGGCGAGATCACCGGCAGGACGCCGGCCGGCAGAACCGCATCCTTCAGCCGGTTGATGGTCTGCTGGCGAACGAAATGATAGTCGCGGCCGTATTCGAACTGCAGGCGGATGAAGCCGAGCCCATAGACGGTGTTGGAGCGGATGAACTTCAGGCCTGGCGTGCTGGCAACCGCGATCTCGATCGGAATCGTGATGTAGCGCTCGACTTCCTCGGGCGACTGGCCCTGCTGCTGGGCGATGATCTCGATGATCGGCGGTGCCGGATCGGGATAGGCCTCGATGTTCAGGGTCAGGAAGGCAACGAAGCCGAGACCGAGAAAGGCCGCGAACGCGACCATCACCAAGACCCGCCGCGACAGGCAGAATGCGATCAGACTACGCAGCATCAATGGCCCCGTGCCGGCTGGTCATTGGCGCCACTCGTTGTCGACGAAGATCGCCCCCCGCGCCACCACCGATTCTCCGGAATCCAGACCCTTGCGAATCTGCGTCAAATGGTCCTGCTGGATCCCGATGTCAACCACGCGGCGTTTGAACAGCATCGGCTCGGTCTCGACCCACACGGTGGCAACATCCCCCTCGCGGATCACCGCGTCCGTCGGCACCGCCGGGGTCGGTGATGCATCATCGATGCTGATCCTGAACATCGCGAACATCTCGGACTTGAGCAGACCGTCGGCATTCTTGATCTCGGCTCGCACGACAACACGGCGCGTCGTCAGGTCCGAAGCCGAGTTGATGGCGTTGATGCGGGCCTTGAATACCCTGTCCGGCACGGCAGACACCCTGGCCTCGATCTCCTGGCCAATACGCACCTGCGCGATATCCTGCTCGAAAATCTGGGCCTTCAGCCACATCGTCGAGAGATCCGCGATCGTATACAGCGCCTCTCCCGAATCGGCCTTGACATGTTGTCCCGGCCCAACCTTGCGCGAAACGACGGTGCCGTTGATCGGCGCCGTGATCGTGGTCACGCGGCTGAGCACGCCGGTCTGCTCGAGCTTGAGAATTTCCGCCTCGGTGCGGCCCACGATCCGCAGGCGGGCACGAGCGGCCTCGAGCGTCGTGTCGGCCGACCGCAAGTCGTTTTCGGCGCTGGCGAGTTGCGCTTCGGCCTGCTGCAGATCCTTGAACGGGGCAGCGTTGCCTTCATGAAGGTCGCGAACGCGCTTCTCGACGATTTGCGCCAGATTGTATTGGGAGCTTGCTTTTCTTTTCGCCGCCTGTGCCGCGATGAAGTCGTTTTGCGGGATCAATTGCTCGGGGCTGTCGATTTCCAATAGCGGATCGCCGCTCCTGACCCGATCGCCGGGCTTGGCAATCAGGCGGGTAACGCGGCCGGAGAATGGCGTCAGAACGATCGTGCTGGCGTCCTCGTTGTATCCGATCTGACCGATCGCCGACCTTTCCACGCGGAACGCATGCGTCCCGACCTTCACGATCTCCAGCTGATGCATTTGATCGGCGACGACACGCAAAAAGTCCGCCCCCTTCACGGGGCCTTCGGCGACGGCGAACGATGTCATCAACGTCATGCCGAACAGCGGGACAGCCAGCCGAAGCAAATGCGTTTTTGCCGAAATTGACATGGCCTGAAGGATACCTGCGAGGCGCGTTTTCGAACAGAGTGAATAGGGTCTTGTGCTGCCCATCGGAACGGGCTGCCGTTATGCTGGACTGCCGCTACGATTCGGAGAGTTTGCAATGATACCGCTCAAGGCGCTCGCGACCTATGACGATTTTGCCCGCCTCGACATCCGGATCGGCCGGATCGTCGAAGTGCAGCCTTTTCCCAGAGCCCGCAATCCGTCGTACAAGATCGGCGTGGATGTTGCGGCGGGCCGTATCATGTGGTCGAGCGCCCAGATTACGAACTATCAGCCGGACAAACTTGTGGGCTCGCTGGTGGTGTGTGTCTGCAACCTCGGCGGCAAGAACATCGCCGGCTTCACGTCGGAACTTCTCATTCTCGGCGCAAAGGATGCGGAAGGCCGTGTCATAGCCCTGATGCCACGAAGCGAGGTCGCGGTCGGAGAGGCGATTTTCTAGCCACGCGGCCGACTACAGGCCTGCAAACAGCTATTTCCAGACCGATTTGTCGGCATCCCAGCGCTGGCCCTTGAATTCCCTGGCGAGCGCCTCGACCGAGCCATTGTCATCCTCGGGCTCGCCGCCTTCCTCATCGCCGCTGGAGCCTTCGGAAAGGTTCAGCTTGGGGCCCGCGTTTTCATCCGTGGTCGTGGTCACGGGGCTTGATATCCACAGTATCAGCCGGTCCGTTGCACCCGGCTTGTCCGGCGACACCAGCGCCGTGACCTCGATGCTGTCGGTGAGGCCGAGCGCAGGATAGGTCTGGCTCGGCCGCTTGAAGGTCAGTTTGAGTTTTCCGGTATTGGCGTTCCACGCTGCGCCCGCCGCCGTGGCGATCAGCGTTTTGGACAGCACGCCGGCCACCGTGGTCGCAATCTTATCCTTGTTGATCCGGTCGCCGTTGCGCCAGTCGCCGGCAGCAAAACGGATGGAGCGATCCATCTCGACGCTGCCGCTGGTCCAGCCTGCGGACACGATGCCGGGTGAAGATTTGGCTTTGGCGATAAGCGCCGATGCCCGCTCCGGATCGACCGTGAGGTTGATGGTCTGCTCGCCGGCGCGCAGCGCGTCGCAGGAAACGGTCAGGCTGCTGAGCCCGACTTCGACCGCTTCGCCCTTCAGGCCCTTGAGGAAGTCCAGCGCCGCATCCAGCTTCACCTTCACGCCGATCGATTCCGGCGACACTTCGGTAAAGTCCTTTGGTTGCGGCGTGATGCCGTCCTCGCTGGTCTGGTTGTCGAGAAATTCCTTCTCGCTGAGGTCGGAATTATCCGTCGAGGCCACTTCCGTGACCTTCTGGCCAACGGTGATCTGGCCGCGGAATTCGAAACTGTCGCCGGCGGCTTTACGCGCCAGTTTCACGGTGACCGGCAGCTTATCGTTGATGCTTTGCGTCGAGCCTGTCAGGTTCTGGCCGCTGACGGTGAGGTTGGCGACGAAGCGATCCTTGCGCTCGGAGCCCTTTTCAGCGGGATAGCAGACGTCGAGCACGGCTGATGTGACGGTCTTGCCCTGGCGGGTCTCCTTGAGGATGACGTCGGCGTTGCCGCCCATCAAGCCGTCGATTGCGGTGAAATACCTGACTTCACTGGCGCCGGGGGTTGCCTTGGAGGGGAGCTTCATCTGGGCGAAAGCAAGGTCGGAGGCCGTCACCAGACCCAACAGGAGAAGCAGAAGCGCGCGCATATGAAATTCCTCGAAGGATGAGAATCGGCGTCGTCGTAAGTAGCAAACCTCCAAGCCTTTCGCCAAAAAGAAGGCCGCCCGGAGGCGGCCTTGTATTTTGCAGTAGGGCGAGGCTGGGCTTTAGAAGCCCATGCCGCCCATTCCACCCATGCCGCCGCCACCGCCGCCTGGCATTGCCGGCGCCGGCTCCTTCGGCAGTTCGGCAACCATGGCCTCGGTGGTCACCAAGAGGCCGGCAACGGAGGAAGCGTCCTGCAGGGCGGTGCGCACTACCTTGGCCGGGTCGATGATGCCCTTGTCGACCATGTCGACATATTCCTCGGTCTGGGCGTCGAAGCCGAAGGTCTCGGACTTGTTCTCCAGGATCTTGCCGACCACGATCGAGCCCTCGACACCGGCATTCTCCGCGATCTGGCGGACCGGAGCTTCCAGTGCCTTCAGCACGATGTTGATGCCCGCCTGAACGTCGGCATTGTCGTTCTGGATGCGGCCGACGGCCTTCTTGGCCCGCAGCAGCGCCACGCCGCCGCCCGGCACGATGCCTTCCTGCACGGCGGCACGGGTCGCGTTGAGGGCGTCCTCGACACGGTCCTTCTTCTCCTTGACCTCGACCTCGGTAGCGCCTCCGACGCGGATGATCGCGACGCCACCGGCGAGCTTGGCCAGACGTTCCTGCAGCTTCTCGCGGTCGTAGTCCGAGGTCGTCTCCTCGATCTGCGCCTTGATTTGGCCGACCCGGGCTTCGATGTCCTTCTTCTTGCCCGAGCCGTTGACGATCGTGGTGTTTTCCTTGTCGATCACGACCTTGCGGGCGCGGCCGAGCATGTTGACGGTGACGCTTTCGAGCTTCATGCCGAGTTCATCGGAGATCAGCTGACCGCCGGTCAGGATCGCTATGTCCTCCAGCATCGCCTTGCGGCGATCGCCAAAGCCCGGCGCCTTGACGGCGGCGACCTTCAGCCCGCCACGCAGGCGGTTGACCACCAGGGTCGCCAGCGCCTCGCCCTCGACGTCCTCGGCGATGATCAGGAGCGGGCGGCCGGACTGCACCACGGCTTCCAGCACCGGCAGCATCGACTGCAGGCCGGACAGCTTCTTCTCGTGAAGGAGAACGTAGACGTCCTCGAGCTCGGCGGTCATCTTTTCGGCATTGGTGATGAAATAGGGCGACAGATAGCCGCGGTCGAATTTCATGCCCTCGACGATGTCGACTTCGGTCTCGAGCGACTTGTTTTCCTCGACCGTGATGACGCCCTCATTGCCGACCTTCTGCATCGCCTGCGCGATCATCTTGCCGATGGCGGTGTCGCCATTGGCGGAGATGGTGCCGACCTGGGCGACTTCGGCGGAGGAGGCGACCGGCTTGGCGCGCTTCTCCAGATCCTTCACCACCGCATGCACCGCGATGTCGATGCCCCGCTTCAGGTCCATCGGGTTCATGCCGGCCGCGACCGACTTGCCACCTTCGCGAACGATCGCCTGCGCCAGCACGGTCGCCGTCGTGGTGCCGTCGCCGGCCGTGTCGTTGGTCTTGGAGGCGACTTCGCGCAGCATCTGCGCGCCCATGTTCTCGAACTTGTCTTCGAGCTCGATCTCCTTGGCGACGGTGACGCCGTCCTTGGTGATGCGCGGGGCGCCAAAGCTCTTTTCGATCACGACGTTGCGGCCCTTCGGGCCCAGCGTCACCTTCACCGCGTTGGCGAGGATGTCGACACCACGCAGCATGCGGTCGCGGGCGTCGCCGGAAAATTTAACGTCTTTTGCAGCCATTGTTCTTGCTCCTGGATAATTGGATATGATCGTGGCCGCACTCAGCGTCGTCATTGCCGGGCTTGACCCGGCAATCCATCACCCTTGAAAGAATCTTCCGAAGAGGATGGATGCCCGGGTCAAGCCCGGGCATGACAATTGGGGGTGCAGCGGCGGTGTGGGTCTTGTCAGACCAGCACGCCCATGATGTCGGACTCCTTCATGATCAGGAGTTCCTCGCCGTCGAGCTTGACCTCGGTGCCCGACCATTTGCCGAACAGCACGCGGTCGCCGACCTTGAGGTCGATCGGGATCAGCTTGCCGGCCTCGTCGCGGCCGCCCGGACCGACGGCGGTGATTTCGCCCTGCGAGGGCTTTTCCTTGGCGCTGTCGGGGATGATAATGCCGCCCTTGGTCTTCTCTTCGGCGTCGATACGCTTGACCACGACGCGATCATGCAGCGGACGGAATTTGGATTTGGCCATGACGTTTCCTCTTTGGTCCTCTTGGAGGCTTGGTTTCAGGTCGGTTGCCATCGAAAATGGCTGATAATGTCGGGGTTTCGACACCGTCCCGGGCGGGACGGCCAATTCCCCGGGCAATCCTCGCCTTAGCAATCGGAGTATTTGAGTGCTAATTGTGGGCCGGGGAATATGGCCTGGCACCGATCCTGTCAAGCAAGGGGGTTAAGGCCTTGGTGAGGCCAATATAGGATGCTCCTTGAGAAACCAAATCGGGGCGCTGGCGTAATTTGATGGACGTCATTGCTCCGGCAGGCGTTTTACGATTGGCTGCGGGACGGGAGCGGCCAGGAAATTGCTCGGGGGAATGCGATGATCGGGTCCGGTAAAGCGCGCAACGTTGCCAATCTCGCTATCGCTTCGGCGCTGACGATATTCCTGGGGGCGTGCAGCAGCATGAGCCTGCCTTCGCTGTCATCCAGCTCTTCGCCGGAGCCGACCGAGCCCGGGGTGGCGCCGGAAATGCCGGCCTCCATCCGCTCCGACGAGATCGTGGGCCGCTGGGGTCTTGCCTCGTTCCAGAATCCCAATGATCGCGCCCGCACCGAGGCCGCCGCCCGCGGCCAGTGCAAGCAGCCCTATGTGATCAGCGCCGGCTCATCCGGTGGCGTGATCATGCATCTGGCCGACCAGGCCACCCCGCAGGAACTGCGCCTCAAGGGCACTCCGAGCGGCAAGAACTACATCGGCCCGGCCGGACCGACCCCCGGCGAGCAGGACCGCGAGATCGTCTCGTTCGACGGTCGCGTGCTGATCACCCGCTTCGTCGACAAGGATGCCGCTACGCGCTACGGCAACATGGTCTATGTCCGCTGCGCGCCTCGCGCCTGAGCGGACCAAAGCCTTAACCTCATCCGCAATAAAAAACGCCGGCGCGATGCCGGCGTTCTGTTTTCCCGGTCTGGCGCTGAAAGTCTAATCGAACAGCGCGTCGATGTCGTCCTGCGAGGCGTGGCCGGCGTCGCCGTCGGACTTCGGGCCGTTGAGCAACTTGGCGTCGCCTTCGCGGGCATCGACGATCGGCGTCGCGTGGGCCTTGAGGGCATCGACGCCGCCCCAGATGTCCATCATCACGTTGATGTGGTTCTCGATGAACTTCATCGTGGTCATCACCTTGCTGATGCGCTGACCGGTGAGATCCTGGAAGTTGCAGGCCTCGAAGATCGAGATGACGCGTTCCTGGATTTCCTCGCTGAGCAGCTTCTGCTGGTCCGGCGAGGTGTTCTTGGAGAGCGCGGTCGCAGCCTGGTCGATCGCCTCGGCGGCCTCGAGAATCTGCTGGGTGGCCTGCTCGGTGCCGCCGACCACGGCGCCAAGCTCGCCATTGACCTTGGCCATTTCGCCGCCGTCGAAGCTCTTGCCGTGGAGGGTGGCGATTTCCCGCTTGGTGCGATTGATGGCGTCGTGAATCAGGTCGAGCTCGACCTTGAGCTTTTCGCACTGCTCGATCTGGGCGCGATAGGTTTCCAGCAAGGTGCGGGCTTCGGCAACCTCGCGCGTGATCTGCGCCTCGGCGGACTCGCCTGGCCGCCCGGCCGCGGCCATCTGCGCGCGCATCGAGCGCAGCTCGGCCATGATCTCGCGATGCATCGGGCCGATGTCGCCGCCTTCGGCAACCGGCATCGACATTGCCACTTCACCCAGAAAGGCTTCTTCGATACGAAAACGTTTGCGAGTTACCGACATGAGTTTTTTCCACCCCTTACTCCGTGCGGTGTTTTAGACCAATGCCATTTAACGTGAGGTTCACGCGGGAACCGCGCCGTGACAGTCCCATTCGCGGGGGGCACACCCGCGATTAACCATGTGTGCCCGCGTTCACTCAAAATAAACGCTACCGACAAATCAGCACGCGGTCGGCGACGTGGTGAATCGAAACGCCGTTTCTGTTTACCAAACCGATGTGGTTTTGACCCTTTATTGACCACGTGCAGCGGCCTCGCGTCAGGCGGCGCCGGCTGCTCACAGTGACGAAACAGTACAGAGTACGTCGATGTTCAGAAAAATGTCCCTTGCGCTCCTTGCGGGCGCGTCCTGCCTTGCCTGGTACCTCGGCTTGGCCGATCAGGCTTTCGCGTTCGACCGCTCGCCGCTTGTAGAACCTTCCGTGATTTACGCCCGGCAGGCCGCGGTCCGCACCGCCTATGCCGAACGTTCGCAGATGGGTGGCGGCTTCATCGAATTCCTGTTCGGCGACGGATTGCAGCACAGCGGCCGCTATCAACAGCAGCCTGTCTATCAGCAGCAGCCTGATTATTACGACGCCCGGCGCGCGCCATATCTGCCGATGGATCCGCAGCAATCGATGCGACCGCAATACGAAGCCAGCGACCCCGAGCAGCGTCCGTTCGATCCGAGATACGAAAAGCAGGTCGTCGACTATCACGGCAAGGAAGGCGCCGGCACCATTATCGTCGACACCCCGAACAAGTTCCTGTTTCTGGTGCAGGGCGATGGCAAGGCGTTGCGCTACGGCATCGGCGTCGGCCGCCCCGGCTTCACCTGGTCCGGCGTCAAGACGATTTCGGCGAAGAAGGAATGGCCGGCCTGGACCCCGCCGCCGGAAATGCTGGTGCGGCGACCCGATCTGCCGCGGCATATGGAAGGCGGGCCGCAAAATCCGCTCGGCGCGCGCGCGATGTATCTGGGATCGTCGCTCTACCGCATCCACGGCTCCAACGAGCCCTGGACCATCGGCACCAACGTCTCCTCCGGCTGCATCCGGATGCGCAACGAAGACGTGATCGATCTCTACGGCCGCGTCGGCGTCGGCGCCAGGGTCGTCGTGATCTGACTATTTTCAAAAACGTAAAAGACAAACGGCCGCTCGATCGAGCGGCCGTTTTCATTTCAGGCCTGGCGATGTTCAGGCTTAGTCGTTGTCGCCATCGCTGTCGAAACCGTCTGAATCATGATCCATGTCATTGTCATCATCGTTCGATGCGCTGTCGAAGAATCCGGCGCGTGAACTGTCGTCGTTGTCATTGTTGTCGAACAGTCCCGCGCGCGAATTTCCCGATGAGCCGATGTCGTTGATGCCGGCGTCCCGCGCCAGGTCGCTGTCGCCTGCCGGCCGGCGGTCTTCGATACCGCCGCGATAGCCGCTGGTGTCGCCGAACGCCTGCTGGTGGTTGCCGCCGCCCATCATTGAGCGGATGCTGCCGAGCAGCAGCGACCCGCCGACCACGCCGGCGGCTGCCGCTGCCGCGGTTCCGAGGAACGAGCCGCCACCGCCGCCGAACCCGGGCTGCGACGCGCCGTAAGGCTGACCGTAGGCCGGCTGGCCGTAACCGGGCTGGGGCGCTTGACCATATTGGCCGCCGCCCTGGGTCTGCTGCACCACCTCGCCGCTGTTCCACACCGGGCGGCCACCCATGCCAGGGGCGCGGACGTTGGGCACCGAGCCGCGCGGCTGATTTTGCCCGAAGATCGCGTCGCGCATCGAATCGAGGAAACCGCCGGATTGATTCTGTTCGCCCCCGCGCCCGGCCTCCAGTTCCTGGATACGGTCGTTGGCGCGCTTCAGCGCCTCGTCCTGTACCAAAGCGGTTTGTACCAGCGCATAGACGGCATTAGGCGCGTTGCGCAGGCCCTGCATGATCGCAGACATGGCTTCGGCATCGCGCGGGGAACTCTCGAGCTTGGCAAGCCGGTCGAAAAGATCGTCAATCAATTGGCGTTCTTGCGGTGTCATGGCGTTCTCCATCGCGTCGAAGTGCCTCGAAGCGCGGGGGAGATGTAGGGCCGCGTTTGTGTCGCAAGTAGTGGGCGCCCGAATTAAATTTCGGTATGCGACAAAACGACCGGTGGGTTTTCCTGAACGACGTCAGGACAATGTAACATTATTCGCCGCCAGCAGCGGCGGGAATTGGCTACTGGCCAGAAACGCGTGCTCGTTTTCGCGCTGGGTGGTCAGGGGATCGAGGCTTTTCAGCGTATCGTCGACAAAGCCGGGATGGCACATGACG